>Ga0306918_10001456_pt1 | contig 11726 bp, 10 predicted proteins | sample tim00Cox0000000H_FD_203315 | JGI IMG/M metagenome (GOLD analysis project Ga0306918, IMG submission 203315) | Lab enrichment of tropical soil microbial communities from Luquillo Experimental Forest, Puerto Rico - timezero.00C.oxic.00.000.00H (v2)... | ecosystem: Environmental > Terrestrial >... | reverse complement strand
CGACCGGCTGGGACCGTTGTCCGTGGAGGCGAAGCATCAAGTGCTGGCCGGCGGTGCGATGGGCTTCTACGCCCTCAACTGACGGCGGGTAGGAAGCGGGGGAGGGCGGCCGTCCCCAACGGCTGCTTCCGGCCGTCTCAGCAAGGTGTGCAGGTTGCCCCAGCGGCGTCGATACTGGGCTGGGGTCATCCCCACTCTGCGCCGAAACAACCGTCCGAAAAATCCGTTGTTCTGATAGCCGGCCTCCAGGGCTACGGCCTCGACCGGCAGGTCCGAGGTTTCGAGGATCTGCTTCGCCTCCTCCAGTCGCAGCGCGTGAACATAATCCAACGGCGACATGCCGGTCGCCTTGACGAACCGCCGGGTAAAGGTTCGCTCTGACAGGCCGGACAACCGCGCCATGGCAGTCACCGGTGCCGCTTCGGCGTAATGATCGGCGACCCACTCCTGACAGCGCACGATCACCCGGTCGCTGGTTTGCTTGCCGGTCACCAGTAAGGTGAACGGCCGCTGTCCGGCGTCGTGCCATGTGATCAGATAAGCCTTTGCCACTTCCAGCGCTTCCGTAAGGCCGACGAAGCGAGCAATCAGATAAAGGATCAAATCGAGATGGCTGGTGCCGCCGCCTGCCATGATGATCCGTCGCTCTTGGCCGGTGACGACCGAGGCCCGGTCAGGATCCACCCGCAAGCGCGGGTAATGTCTGGCCAGTGATGGCGCGTAGTTCCAATGAATGGTGGCCTCCATTCCGTCCAGTAAGTCGGTCTGCGCCAGCATGATGGCCGCGGTACAGGTGCAGGCCAATGTCGCCCCTGCTTCCTGGCATTGGCGCAGCCACAGGACCTCGGCGTCAAAGCGACCAATGCAGGGTCGTCGGCAGGCAACGGGAAGTCGGGCACACAGACGATGTCCGGCGGCGGACAATCACCGAAATCATAGTCGGGGGTAATCCACACGCCGTTTCCCGTCCGGATTTGGGCCCTGTCGGCGGCAACGACGGAGGGTACGATCCGCTGCCGGCCCGGCACGCCGGTGGTGATGAAGCCCCAGTCGCGGCCCGCGGCGCAAAGCAGATCATGCATCGTGTAGACGACCGAGGCGGTGACCTCCGCGTAGGCGAGACCGTACCGCGCGATTCAGGCGCTCTACGATCCGCTGTTTCCCAAAGGTCGGGATCGCAGTTATTTTCGCTCGCCGTATCTGCCGAGCTTGGATCAGAAAGCAATCGCGGAGATCGTCTCAGGCCTCGCCGCCCGACCGTCGGAGATGACTTTTGCCTCCGTCTGGTATTTCGGCGATGTCGTACGCCGGATGGCGGCCGACGCCACGGCCTTCGGTGACCGGAGCCAGCCATGGCTGTTCAGCATCGACGCGATCTGGTCGAAACGCGAGGACTACGCGGCCAACATTGCCTGGGTACGTGAGCTTTGGTCGAGGATGCGGCCTTACTCCAACGGGCGGCTGTATCTCAACTTCCTGTCGGCAAACGACGATCCTGACGTCATGCGCGACGGCGTCGGCCGCGAGATCTATGAAAAGCTGGCCAGGATCAAGGGGAAATACGATCCGACGAACTTCTTTCGACTGAGCCAGAACATCGCGCCCGCGCAAGCCCCTCAGCCCCCGACCTGATCCGGGGTGAGGGGCCATCGCCGGTTTGAAAGGTAGTCAGTTTGACGGCGGAAAGAATACCAGGGCGCGCACCTCGATGCTTTCCCGCGGCGGTGCGTCGGGGGTCAGCGGGTTGTCGAACGAGGTGTGGAACGACAACCGGGCGCGGCCGTCATTGGCGCTGTCGTGCACCCGGATGAACAGCACCTCGTCGGGCTGCTGGTCCGAGAAATAAAACCAGCGATGCGCCGGGTTGTAGGCGACCCGTGAGGTCTCGCCGCGGACATGGGCATAGACGAGATCGCTGGCGATCAGATCGGCATCGGTGAAGCTGCGCGCGTCGCACAGCGCCAGCGGCGAATCCTGCACCGGCCCGCGGATCGGACGCCACACATTGACAATGCCAAAGCGGTTCTTGAGCAGCTCTTCGGCGTCGGCGCCCAGGTGGTCGCGCACCCGGCGCGGCGCCGAGTTAACCGTGTGGTCGTTGTGCACCTGCCGCGAAGGCTTGGCCAAACCCTCCCGCGTGGCGTTGCGCACATTGTGGTCGAAGACAAAGACGCGGCTGGCGCCGAGCTTGTCCTTCAGCAGCTGCTCGACCTCCGGGTAGTAGACGCGCTTGATCTCCTCGGGATCATAGAAATCGGCGACCGCGGTCGGCGCCTTCACCAGCGCGAAGCCGTTGCGGTCGAGCGTGAATTCCGCTTCACGGCCGCGCGCGTCCTCGATTGTGACCTCGCGTGGATCGTCGATGCCGTTCCAGCGCGGCACACCGGGCGGCGGCTCGATGCGATAGGCGGCCGGCTTTTCGGTGCCGCGTATCAGGTAATGGAGCGTCGAGGTCAGGGTTTTAGAGGCTACGGCGGCATCGAGCGGCATGATTGGACTCCTCCGTTGTTGAGCGTCGTTTCGGGGAACTTCAGCCTAAGCTTTATCGATTAGTCTACTCCTCGGTGGTCGTCAAATGAGATTACAGAGCCGATCTGTGAAGGAATCTAATTTGACGGTTTCGCATTGTTTTTCGCCATCCTGAATCGTCAATCCGCGGCGGCGAGCTTGTCCTGCGTCTTCGTCTCGAAGTCGCTGGCGTCGTGGCGCTCGTGCAGCTGACCCGAGGGCTCGCCGGAGAGGCGGTTGACCATGCGCCCGCGCTTCACCGCCGGCCGCTCGTAGATCATGTCGGCCCAGCGCTGGACGTTCTTGTACTCGTGCACCGCCAGGAACTCAGTCGCGCCGTATTGCCCGAACTTGACCAGCCCGCCATACCACGGCCAGATCGCGATGTCGGCGATCGTGTAGGCGGGGCCGGCGACATATTCGCTCTCCGCCAGGCGGCGATCGAGCACATCGAGCAGGCGCTTTGTCTCCATCGTGAACCGATCGATCGCATATTCGATTTTGGTCGGCGCGTAGGCGTAGAAGTGACCGAAGCCGCCGCCGACATAGGGCGTGCTGCCCATCTGCCAGAACAGCCACGACAGGCATTCGGCGCGTGTGGCGGTTTCCGTCGGCAGGAACTCGCCGAATTTCTCGGCCAGGTACATCAAGATGGCACCGGTCTCGAAGACCCTGATCGGCGTCGGACCGCTGCGGTCGACCAGCGCCGGGATCTTGGAGTTCGGGTTCACCGCCACGAAGCCGCTGCCGAACTGATCACCATTGCCAATCCGGATCAGCCAGGCGTCGTACTCGGCACCCTTATGGCCGAGGGCCAGCAGCTCTTCGAGCATCACCGTGACCTTCACGCCGTTGGGTGTGCCGAGCGAGTACAGCTGCAACGGGTGGCGGCCGACCGGCAGCTCCTTTTCGTGGGTGGCGCCCGCGGTCGGGCGGTTGATGTTCTCGAACCTGCCGCCGCTCGGCTTGTTCCAACTCCAGACCTTGGGGGGTGTGTAATCGGGTGTCTCGGTCATTCCTAAAGCTCCAGGCGTCTTACGGGCGCACGCGGGCCCGGTGCGCCATCCCCTCAGCTTACACGATGAGTCGGCAGTCAGGCATGCGCCGCACGCCTGTCTGGGTGGATCACGTTGGAACAGCCTGCGGATATCCGAAGCGGGGAAGTGGCGCAACGACCGCTTCGGCGTGCAGGCATCATTAAGCATTCGCGGATGGTCAGCTCGCCGCCCCATTCCTGCCGTCGCCGCGCGGCGGCCGGCAAGACCGAGAGGCGTCGCCAACGGCCGGGCTGCGGCGGGCCGACGAAATCGAAATTGATTGCCGTGCCGGGGCAGGGGATGGGATCTTGTCGAGGCTCATCGCCCCTAACATTGGGGATCGCATATCAAGGAGCTCCGAAGATGCCTGCGCCGACTAATCCGAACCCGAAGATCTATGGATATCACGCTCATGTCTATTACGACGCCGCGACAAGGCCGGTTGCCGAGCGGTTCCACGAGCGGCTGTCGGCGGCCTACTCGGTCGAGATGGGCCAATTCAGCGGCGAGCGAGTCGGCCCGCACCCGGTGCCGCAGTTCCAGATCATATTCACCAAGGCGCTGTTTCAGGAGGTCGTGCCCTGGATGATGCTGAACCGCGCGGGTCTCGACATCCTGGTCCATCCGCTGACCGACGACATGGTCGACGACCACACGATTTACTCTCTTTGGCTCGGCACGCCAGTCGCCCTGGTTCTCGACCATATGCAGCGCCGCGGCTACCGCGACGCACTGTTGCCAGCCAGCGAGCGCAAGGCGGCATAATCGAAGAGCGTCACGCCGGGGGCTCGCTGCGGCTTTACTGTCAGCAGGTCATGCCGCAGTTCAAGTCGTGAAACTGAGCGGGAAGAACCAAGTGCTGAGATTGCTGGGACTGAGCCTCCTGCTCGGCACGGGGCTCGGCAGCGTCGCTTGGGCGCAAGGCTCGTCGAAGTTCGATGGCCAGTACCGGGGAGAGCTCACTCTGACGAAAGAAATCAAGGAGAACTGTACCCAGCCTCCGATCGGGGCGCTCTACCCTTTGAGAATATCGAGGGGTGAGGTTCGGTTTGTCTATGTCCCGCGGTTCGACACGACATTAAGGGGGACGGTTGATGAAAATGGGATTCTCAAAGCCTCTGCCCGGTTGAAACACGGGACTGTGCAGATGACGGGACGCATCCAAGGGAATCATATTACGGCGTATCTCGTATCTCCAAGTTGTCATTACACGTACCAGACGAAGGACTAGGGGCTTGATGGCTGATCGGGAATTTCGGGTTGTCGTCGCCGGCGCGGGCGTCTCGGGCCTGTTCATGGCCGAGACCTTGAAGCGCGCGCGCATTGATTTCACCGTTTACGAAAAGGCCGGCGAAGTCGGCGGGACCTGGCGGGACAACACCTTTCCCGGTCTCTTTGTCGACGTTCTGTCCCGTCAATACGAGTTTCCGTTCCAGCCCAACTACGACTGGTCGCGCAAATATGCGCCGGCCAACGAGATCTGGGCGTACATCAAGAAGGTTGCGCGCGACCGCGGGCTCACCAAATTCATCCGCTTCAAAGAGGAGATCGTCGCGGCGCGGTTTACCGACGGCCGCTGGCACCTCGAAACGGCCAAGGGCAACTCGGATGTTGCCGACGTCTTTGTCTGCGCCACCGGCTTTCTCCACAAGCCGCTCTTCCCCGAAATTCCGGGGCGCGAGAGTTTCGCCGGCCCGTCTTTTCACTCGGCGCGCTGGGATCACGACGTGCCCTATGCGGGCAAGCGCTGGGGCGTCATCGGCAGCGGCGCCAGTGGCGTGCAGATCACCGAGGCGCTGGCTTGGGCGGGGTGCGACGTCACCCAGTTCATCCGTCGCGCCCAATGGGTCCATATCCGCGAGAACCCACACTCGACCTGGTACCAGCGCCTGAGGGTGCGGCTTCCCTTCGGCTATCGGCGCGAGCAGCGCCGGCTGTGGCAATTCATCAACGAAGGCGACCGTTGGCGCCTCGAACCAGGGCCGCAGCGCGAGGCGATGGAGCGCGAGTTCCGGTCCTATCTCGACTGCATCAAGGACTCCGAGCTGAAGAAGAAGCTGACGCCAGATTACAATCTTGGCTGCACGCGCATCCCGAAATCCGACAAGAACTACTATGAAGCGGTGCAGCTGCCGAACGCGCACATCGTCAAGGGGCAGATCGCCCGCATTGTGCCGGATGGCGTTGTCATGGCCGATGGGACGCATGTTGATCTCGACGTGCTGGTCTACGCCACCGGCTTCGATGCGCATGCCTATATGCGCCCGATGACGGTGACGGGGCTCAACGGCACAACCATCGATGAGGCGTGGCGGGAAAAGATCTATTCTTATGGCGGCATCGCGCTGCCGGGCTTTCCCAACCTATTCATGCTCTACGGGCCGTTCGCCCCGGTCAACAACGTGCCGGTGCCGCTCGGCCTCGACCAGGAGATCGCTTGTATCATGCGGTTGATCGCCGAGGCCCGGGCCCGCCGCGCCGCGGTCGCGCCGACCGCCGCCGCGACCGAGAAATTCCTCGCCCGGCTCGGCGCCGCCTTTCCCGATACCGTTTGGGTCGGCGGCTGCAAGAACTGGTATACCGGCGATCAGGGCACGCCGGTCCTGTGGCCGCTGCCGCAGAGCGAGCACAAGGCATTCTTCGCCGAGGTGCCGGTGGAAGATTTTCAGTTCATTCCCACCGGGCAGGGGGACTGAATTGTCGGAAGCGGCTAGGGGTTCGGATACATGCGGGACTTGATTGCCTCCAGTTGTACAATCACGTCCGGGTCGACGATTCTGGTGAAGCGCGGCACCTCTTTTCCCTTCCACTCGGCCAGGCGAAAAAACATGTGCAGCGGGCGCAGGTCGAAGAGTCCGCCGTTCCGGTAAGCATATGCCTCCTCGTATAACGGCCGGTATACTTGCATGAAAGCGTCTTCGGGCCGGCAATCATCTTCGGTGTGGTGGCCGACACCATAAATATAATAGGCGTAATTATTCAGCGGCCCGTCCGGGTCATGTTTGAAGTGGTAATAATATCCGGGCTCGGGCAGCTTGCCAGGAGGGGGTATGTCGTACGCCATATCGTCGTCCTGATTTCGAGATGGCCGAGCTAAGGACGGTGACTAGGCGAAGGACTCGGTCATCGCCGAGTAGACCATCGTGCGCAAGTCCCGGCGCAAGGTCAGGCGCGCCTCGCTGCCGATCACCTGGGTCATGAACACGACCGTCAGCTCTTCCTTGGGATCGATCCAGAAGGCAGTCGCGGCAGCACCACCCCAGAAATATTCGCCGAGCGAGCCGGGCAGACGGGTCTTGGCGACATTGACGTTGACCCCGCAGCCGAGCGAGAAGCCGACCCCGGCATAGCCGGACTCGCTGAACATGCCCGGCAACGACATGTCCGCCACCTCCCTGCCATCGGGCAGGAAGTTCAGGCTAAACAGTGCCACGGTCTTGGGACTGAGGATCTGCACGCCGTCGAGCGTACCGCCGTTTAGCATCATACGGCAGAAGCGCAGGTAGTCGTGTGCCGTCGACACCAGGCCGCCGCCGCCCGATTCCAGCATCGGCGGCTTGGCGTAGGTACTCTCCCGGGCGTCGTCCTGCAGCTTTAGGCCCCGGCTCTGGGTCTCGGGCTGATAGCAAGAGGTGAACCGGTCGATCTTGTGCGGCGGCACGTAGAAGGCGGTGTCGTTCATGCCGAGCGGCTCGAACAGCCGCGTGCGCAGGAACTCGCCGAAGCTCATGCCGGACAGCCTCTCGACGAGGTAACCCAGCACATCGATCGACACGGAATAGTTCCAGGCCGTTCCTGGCGAGAAATCGAGCGGGATTTGGCCCAACTGATCGATCATCCCATGCAGCCCACCGGGACTTTCACGGTCGGTCACCTTGGCCTTGCGATAGGCGGCGTCCACAGCGGTGCGCATCATGAAGCCGTAGGTGAGACCCGAGGTGTGGGTCGCGAGGTCGACGACCTTCATCGGCCGCTGGACCGGCGTCGTCAGAAAGCTGGGCGGCATATCGGGCAGCAGCGACGGCATGCCGCTGGCGTAGACCCCGAGGTTCTTCCAGGCCGGAATGTGGCTGTGGACAGCGTCGTCGAGGCCGATTAGGCCCTCTTCGACCAGCATCATCAGGGCGACTGCCGTGATCGGCTTGCTCATCGAGTAGATGCGGAAGATCGCGTCCTCGCGCATCGGCTTCCCGCGCTCGATGTCCATGTGCCCGCAGATGCCGGTATGGACGAGGTGACCCTTGCGATAGACGTGGGTCAGGATACCGGGCAGATAGCCGCCATCGACATAACGGCGCTTCATCACCTGATCCAACTGCGCCAGTCGCGCCGACGACATGCCTACCGTTTCGGGTTTCATCCGGGTCCTCCTCCTCAGGCGTTGTTGCAGTCACCGCCACAATCGACCTGACACGAACGGCCGATATTGTCGAGCATCAGATAACGCCCTCCTCGGCAAGCCGCTCGACTTCGCTTGGGCTTCGGCCCAGCAGCTCGGTCAGCACATAGAAATTGTCTTCGCCATAGCATGGCGCGCCCCGGTTGATTGGGCCGCCGATATAGGCTGGCGTCTTGCTAAGCTTCATCGGGATCTCGTAGATTGGCCAGGTACCGATCTTGGTGCCGGTGACCTCGGTCAGCCAGTTGAGGTGGCGGAGCTGCGGGTCGGTGTCGACGCGGTCCTCGGCGTTCTGGCACACCCCGGCGGGAACGCCCGCTTTCTGTAACTTGATCATGCAGTCATAGCGATCCTGGGTAGAGGTCCACGACTCGACCGCGGCGTCGAGCGTGTCCTGGTGCTGCAGCCGGGTTTCGAGCGTCGCAAAGCGGCGGTCGTCGAGCCAGTCGCCGCGCTCGGCGACGCGCGCCAGCGCCCGCCACTCGTCATCAGTAAAGCAGGCAATGGCAATCCAGCGGTCATTGCCTTGACAGCGATAGGCGCCGTGCGGCGCCGCCGGCTTGTACGGCGAGCGGTTGCCGTAACGGCGGAACACACGCTCATTGGCGGCCCAGTCAAGGATCGTCGCGCCGGTCAGAAAGATGCCGCTCTCGCATTGCGAGGCGTCGATCCACTGCCCCTCGCCGGTGCGCTCGCGGTGATAGATCGCGCCAAGCAGCGCCAGCGCGTAGCCATAAGCGCCCATCCAGTCGAGGTATGAGTAGCCCCAGCTCACCGGCATCGCCGGCTCCGGCAGCCCCGACATCTCGGCCTGGCCGCCAAACGCTGCGGCGACCGGGCCAACCGTGCGCATGCGGCCATAGGTGCCGTGCGCGCCCATCCCCGATTGCTGGATATAGATGATGTCCGGCCGGATCGACTTCATGACGTCGTAGCCGAGGCCCAGGCGCTGCAAGACGCCGGGCGAGAACCCCTCCGCCACGACATCGCAGATGCGGATCATCTCCTTGGCGATCTGCAAGCCCTTCGGGTGGCGGATGTTGAGCGAGATGCCGCGCTTGCCGGAGTTTTTGTTGAGAAAATTTCCGCCCATGTCGGGGTCCTTGACCCCGGGTAGCGGCAATGTCGCCTGCTCGCGCGCGGCGCGGCCGCCGACCGGCGCCATTCCCGCCAGCCGCGTGTCGGGATTGTCCTTCCACTCGACCTTGAAACTTTCGGCGCCCATTGCGGCGAGAAATCGCGTGCCGCCGGCCGAGGCAAGAAACCAGGCGAAATCGAAGATCTTGATCCCCTGCAGCGGGAAAGGCTTGTCGTGCAGCGCCGAGCGGCGCGGGTTCACAACCGGCCGCGGTTCGGCCGGGACGCTCGGCCGTCGCCCAGTCGTACCACCAACCGGCTCCCCCAGCACCGCAGCCGTGTCCTCGCCGAGCAGCGGCGCGCGGCGGCCAACCTGCCAGCTTGTCTTGTTGCTGAGCCATTTGCTGGTCGGGTAGGGGAACGAGCGGCCGAGCTCGGGATGCTCGATCTCAGCGAAGGTGTCGCGCGCCCACCAGTGCTGGTCGAGCGCGTTCTCGTGCGGCTTCCTGAGGGGCGCCCACAGCAGCCCGGCATTCTGTGCTTCGAGCCAGGGCATGTCCTTGTAGGCCCAGGCGCGAACAAAACGCTGCACCACGTCGAGCATGTGCGAGCGGGCCTCATCGGCTCCCGCCGTTCCTGGGACTTGCCGAGCCCGCAGGTCCACCTCGGGGGCCGGCGGCTGGAGGTCCGCCTGCGCGTTGTACTTGCTCAACAACGGCACGAGGTTCTTGAGGTCGCGCGCGCCCATGCCGTGAGTGATGAACCAGCGCCCGTCCTTAGTGTGGCAGATGCTGGGGCTGTGATTGGGCCCTTCGGACGCGTGTCGGCAGGTCAGCCGCCATAGCGGCACCCGCCGACAAACCCAGTACATCAGATCCTGCTCGGGGTTTTTCGAAACCGCCTCGTGGATCGCGAGCGAGACGTCCTGGCCCTCGCCGCTACATTCGCGGTGGATCAGCGCGGCGATGATGCCGGTCGCCATCTGCTCGCCGGCGATATGATAGGCGTGCCAGATTTGCGGCGCGATCGGCGGGGTGTCGTATTCGAAATTGGGGTCGGGGTCGTAGCCGCAATTCATCATTGGCCCGCCGAGCGCGAGGTGAATCAGGTCCGAGCCCTTGAAATCCTTCCACGGCCCGTCATCGCCGAACGGCGTCATGCGGGCGGTCACCAGCTGAGGGAAGCGCGCGTTGAGCGCCGCGTGGTCGAGCTCGAGCGCCACGTTGAGCGCGCCGCAGCTCGCGTCGAGCAAAATATCGGCGCCGCGCAGCAGGCCCAGCATGTGCTCGCGTCCGGCCGGCGTCAGGAGGTTGAGCACAACGGATTTCTTATTGCGATTGTAGTTCCAGAAGAACAGCGAGCGTTCGGGCCCGGGTTGATCATCGAGGAACGGCCCGATCCTTCTCGTCGCATTGCCCTCCGGTGGCTCGATCTTGATGACCTCGGCGCCGAGCCCCGCGAGCAGGAGGCCGCAATATTCGGCGCGCTCGTCTGCAACCTCGATGACCCTGAGGCCCGCGAGCATGCCGGGTCCGACATTGCCGATCATCTCCCCGGGACCAGCTCCGCTCCCCTCTTGCTTTGCCAAGATGTTCTCCCTTCAAATGGATCCGGGCTCCCCCGCGGTGAGAGGATAATCCCGCCAATGAGCGACTGGAGCAAGGTGACCCGGCCGATCCCGGTCCCGAACGAGTGGACCAAGCCGTTCTGGGATGGGATGAAGAGAGGTGTCTTGGAACTGCAGCGCTGCCAGAGCTGCGGACATTTCCAGCACCCGCCCTACGCGACCTGTACTCAATGCGTGTCGACCGACCTCAATTTCGAACCGGTGCGCGGCGCCGGAGCGATCTACGCCTACACCATCATGTATCACACCGGCGACAAGCGCTTCGCGTCCGCCGTACCTTACGCCAGCATTATCGTCGAGCTCGACGATGCGCCCGGCGCGCTGCTCGCCGGCAACCTGCTCGAAGCGCCGTACACCGAAGCGAAGGTCGGCCGGCGCGTCGAGGTCGTCTTCGAGAAGCTCAACGACGACATCACCTTGCCGCAGTTTCGCCTCGCGCGCCCGATTTCCGCAGAGTGAGAGGGAGAGGCCACATGTGGGAGAACCGGTGCAGGGTAGCCGTCAGCGGCGTCGGCTTTTCCAAAGTCACGCGCTCGGCGGAGATTCCGCTCGCGGCGCATGCGCTCACGGCCGTAAAGGAGGCGGTCGCCGATTCCGGGCTGCAGATTTCCGACATCGATGGTCTGGCGACCTATCCGGAATTGCCGGCGACCGGGCACGCGGAAGTGGACGGCATCTCGATCGTGTCCGTCAACTGCATGATGGCGATGCTGAAATTGCCCAATCTCAGCTGGCACATCCAGGTCGGAACGACAAACATCGGTGGTGCGGTGCAGCAGGCGGTCAACGCTTTGCTCGCCGGGGTTTGCAAATACGCGGTGGTGTGGCGGGCGATGCACAACCCGCGCGGCACGTACCAGAACCTTCCGGGCACTCACGCGCAGGGTGCCGCCCAGTTCACCGCACCCTATGGCTTCGGCGGTCCGGGGCAGGGCATGGCGGTCGCCTATACCCGCTGGCTCGAGCGACACGACCAGAACCGTGAGAAGATGGCGACCCTCGCGGTGACGCAGCGCCGCCACACGCAGCACAATCCACACGCTAATTTCTACGGCACATCGCTCACGCGCGAGGATTA
>Ga0306918_10001452_pt1 | contig 11757 bp, 18 predicted proteins | sample tim00Cox0000000H_FD_203315 | JGI IMG/M metagenome (GOLD analysis project Ga0306918, IMG submission 203315) | Lab enrichment of tropical soil microbial communities from Luquillo Experimental Forest, Puerto Rico - timezero.00C.oxic.00.000.00H (v2)... | ecosystem: Environmental > Terrestrial >... | reverse complement strand
TTGCCGAATACTGATCTTGCTGCGCGAAGGCTATTCGGCAATTCAAGATCGATGAGACGGCGATAATGCTCAACGGAAAAGCACCACGCTTGCGACGCAAAGGCTCACCATATTTTTGCGCTGCTACTCCAATAAAAATCGTCCAGTACGGACATAGCACCTCTCGCCCCATGACGCTGCCCGCGCTGGAATATCGGCCGATAGTAAGAACACCGCGCGCCACGCAATTAATCCGGGTGTGCGTTACTCAGGGCAAAGCAAACCCACCCGCTGTCACCATGCACAGTTGAAGAACTCGACGCCTGCTACGTCGTCCGCGACCACGATGGGCAAGCGCTCGCCTATGTCTACTACGAGGAAGAGCCAGGGGCGGCGATCAGCGGCCAAGCTGCTGACGAAGGATCAGGCGCGAAGGATCGCGGCTAATATCGCCAAGTTACCAGAGATATTGCGCAAGACTTAATACGCGGAACGTCTTACAGTGGTGGTGTTAGGCGCGACGGAGAACACCACAATGACAATGCAACTGATGCCATTGGTGATTTTCTGGGCGATCGCGACCGCATTCATAGTCTGCGGCTGCATCCTCACACGGACACCAACGAAGAAGCTCTAAGGGAAACGCGGTTGCTGCGTAAGACTTAGAGCAAAGGACCAGGGACCATTTGCGTCTCTTCAATCTCCGCATGACTTCTTATGGTCCCTATGGATTGAGCGCTATCCCCTGGTACCTCAGACATTCATTGTGCTGATTGTGCATTAATTGTCTGAGGTACCAACACATCGAGATCGAAGCTACCCCCACATCAAATCAGAGCTAGCTATCGACGGTATAGCGCAACAAGCATGCTTCGGCGCAAGCAACGCTAAGCATGCTTTCGCCAGCGCCCCGGTCCCTGCGCTAGCTCACCTCAAATGCCACATTACTGTGCCTTCCGAGATGGTCGGCGCGGAAGCACCAGTATTGGCCGCATTCTTCGCGACCCAATCGCGCGCTGCACGAATGCTCTCGTCACATCCGGCCTTGTCCTGGCAGACAGTGATCGTGAACCCGCCGTCAGCGGTGCGTGCAGCCGAATAGCTTACGAAGCCCTTAACCGGGCGCATCACCTTCTCGATGCTCTCCTGGCTTTTCTCGACAACGTCAAAGAGTTCTTTCGCACCTTTGCCGGAATAGTTTCTGATAACTGCGTGCATGACATTCCTCCCATATCGTTTGCAAAAGACAACGTTAGAGGAAGCACCGTTGCGCTACAAGCCACGTCTTAGGTCGAGGAATTTCACACAAAATTTGCGCAGACATATCGCCGCGCGAGCAGTCAGCGATTTTGGCCCCCGCCCCACCTCGATCTCCAATCGCAGAGCAAAGATCGCAGCGAGCAAACAAACATCAAACAAACAAAGCTGCGCTTGCTGATTTCAGTTCGGTTATTAGTTACGCTCTGTTAAAATGAAGCGGCCAGCCGAAGTGCGGGCATGCGCTCCGGCTGGCCTAACCCCAGGCAAAAGGATCGAGCTAATGCCTAGAGCTTTCAATAGCCTATCTTCCCGCAACAAGTCCTTCAAACCTGTCGGCACTCACACAATCGCCATCCTCGCCAGACTGGCGGCCAAGAATGCGGTTAAGGATCAGCTCAGGGCTGATGGCGTAAGGGTGTCGTTAGTTCCGCCTCGTGAGATTACCGAGAAGGCCAGGGCTTATCTCGACGCTAATCCTCGTCTCTATGACGAGGCGCTAGAGCGTGCGAAGCAGATGGGCATGATCGCGCCCGCTGTGCAGAACTCTTAATAAACGTGAAAATCAGAACCCCGCGTGAATAGCGGGGTTCTTCTTCACAGATGTCTTGCACAGAACTCGGAGCAAATAACGATGACGATAATCGGATATGCCCGCGTCTCAACTGATGGGCAGTCGTTGCAATCTCAGACTGGAGCACTCCACTCCGCAGGCTGTGGGAGGGTCTACAGTGAGAAGCAATCGGGGACCTACACTGACAGGCCCCAACTCGCCAAGGCAATCGCAGCGTTAGCTGAAGGCGATTGCTTGGTGGTCTGTAAGCTAGATCGACTGGCACGCTCGACCAGGGACTTGCTCAACACGCTCGACGCTATCGGCAAGATCGGAGCTAGCTTTAAGTCGCTCAACGATCCTTGGGCTGATACGACCTCGGCCCACGGTCGCCTAATGCTCACTGTGTTAGGTGGATTAGCTGAGTTCGAGCGCCACCTAATCTTGTCGAGGACTGCTGAGGGTCGCACCAGGGCGCAGGCGAACGGAGTTCGGTTCGGGCGTAAGCCCTCCCTTACTCCCTACCAACGTGCTGAGGCGTTACGTCGGCGCGCTGCTGGTGAGACGCTGACGGAGATCGCCAGGAGCATGAATGTGAGCCACATGACGATTGCGAGGCTCGGGCGTGACCTCAGTAAAACGGGGGCCATGTAGTGCCCCGGCGTGTGCTATATTGTCTGAGCTAACGCTGCGCAGGGTTGCGTACGCGCAGCAAGAGGGCATCACCGCGCAGAGGGGTGGTGCTCTCACTCATTTCACCAACTCAGAAAGAACTTGTGATCGACCGTATGTCGATCACTGAACTGAAGGCCACAATTCGTTGGAGGGATAATGTCGGCCCCGACCTCATGGGGTGTCGGGGGATGGGGACTGAGATCGGGGCCGTGCTCTTCGGGGAGCAGCCCCGATTTTATAGAAGCCCGACTTTAATAAAGTGACGTAAGTCACAATTTGAACGAGACCGGGATCAAAGGCTCACCACCTTCGATAGCTGACATTAGGCTGCTTAAGCTCTTGTGCATCATGCGACTTAGCCGCCCTCAGCAATGGGGGCGACTAAAACCTACGATAGTTCGGTCTCACAAATGGTTTCTTAAGCTCACTGGCGGGGAGTTCCTCGACCTGCCCATTTAGCAATGGTGGTGATTGCGATCTGGTGATGGCGCGCTCTAGCGCCTCAGCGAAGGTCTTACCGTCCATCGTGGCGATGGCGGTCGCCGAGAGTTTTGGAGTTTCATAGGGCAAGCTTTCAATCGCCGCTCTCATTTGCTGAGGCGAAAGCACAATCTCACCTCGATAAACCATCCGCAGAGCTTCCTTCGCTGTCGTGCCGACGGGCAAGACAAGTTGCTCATCTCTCTCCACCTCTAAATTCGCCGGATCAGCGAAGTGCGGCATTGCCATTCCTACCTCCTATCAACTTTTCCCAACCTTCCTCTACTGAACCGCATGAACCTATTGAACCGCACGAACCGCACGGATCACTATGGAGTTTTACAGGAAAATCTTACAGAAAAACTTTTTAGACACTTTACCCCCGGTTCATGCCTTCCCCTGGATTGGACGTGCGGTTCATGCACATTCCGTGCGGTTCAAGGGCACTTGTAGATATTGTAGTGCGGTTCAAGGGCACTCCTAGTGCGGTTCACGTTGAGGAACGTGCGGTTCATGGCGTGGAGCATTTAAAACCTCCGATAGGCTCCAGGCGATTTAGGCGCGTTCAACTCAGCTTGAGGAGTTTTCAACTCATGCTCTTGCGCCTTCAACTCAGCTTCTTCCTCTTTCTTACAATCTTCCTTCGTGCGCAGACGTATGCCGGGATAGCGTCGAACATTGCCGTGGGGTCTGACTGCGTGGAGCCAAGAGTAAGCGTCGATCTCTCTGATGCTCTTCAATAGCTCGTTGCGCGGGTAACTGGCGAGGAGATCGGCGCGGCGGTGTTCATCGCACCACATTTCGAAGGAGTATTCGAAATCTGCCGCGAGTGGACCTGGTTTAGCTTTGTGGTCGATGACCCAACACTCTTGCATGAAGGCGGCGATGGGGTTGGTTTTCGCTGCGATCTTTTGGGCTAACCGGGCGGCGCTCGCGGGTTGCTTAAACGCTTTTCGGTCAAGAAGGCGACGGTAGGCAGCAAGACAGCGGTTGGCGATGCCGGGGAGTTCGGCATCCAGCTTGTCACGAAGGTAGTCGTCCCTATCAGGACGGTTGAGCCAGCTTTGCTGAAAATCAACCATCACAAGGCGCGATAGGAGGATTGGGTCTGTGATGTTGAGCGGATCGTTGGAGATGACGATGACCTTGCAAGCGGGGTGTCCTATCCAGGCTTTCTTGTACTTGCGCCCAACTGGCGTCGTATCGCGCCCGCTGATTTTCAGGAGCATTTCTATTGAGCCATGATCGAGACCGCCGGGATCATAGCTTGAGCCATAGGCCCTTCCGGGTTTCAGTCGGGTGTCGGGGAACGCGATCACCTTCTTGCCGATTAGGTTTTCACGTGAGTACTCACTGCGCATCCAATCGTTGAAGCTGAACACAGCGAATGCACGCGAGCCGATTAGCTTTTCCTGAATGTGGAGGATCGTGGATTTGCCAGCGCGAGCCTTTCCAATCCATAGCGCGACCTTTTCGAATTGCATGTCGTAGGTCATGCCCAGACCGAGTTGTTCCTCAAGGCAGTTCTGCGCGTCGAGGTCGTTGGGGTGGATTTCCTTTAAGAACTGCTCCCACCTCGGACACTCTGCCGAAGGTTCGTAGTTGTAATCGCCCGCGTCAGTGATCCAGAGGCGCGGCGTTGGGTCGATACGCTCGCCAGTGCGAACGTTGAGCAGGCAATTTTTGAATGCGAATAACTCCGGCGCTGGCTCTTCAGTTTCGATCCAACAGGGTTGAGGAAGGCTGGCGGGGATAGTTGTGCCAGCCTTGATGCACTTCATTACATTCGCTACGTCGTCGGGCTTTACGATTATTGGAATTGTGTTGTTGCGGTAGTATTGCTTGGCGGCGTTGATGAAGCCGTAGACTTCGGCAGAGATGACATCGAACTCTAGTTCTTCGTAGTGGCTCCCATTGAATTGCCAGAAGGTTTCACCTTTGTAGTAAAGGCCGAGATAGCCTTGCTTGAAGTACTTGCGCCGAATGAACTCCTTGGCGATCTCGTATGGTTCGGCGCGGTCGAGGATGATCGCTCCGCCAGCCTCGGCTGACTTGGCTGTGGCGAACAACGCACGCGGGCGAGGTTGTGCAGCACCGCCTTCCGGTTGCAATTGATCCGAAAAAAAGGGCTCTTGAGCCTTGCTGTTTTGATTTGGAGTAGCCTTCGTCATTACTCCCTCCAATCAATCGCAGAGAATGCTTTGAGGGCTTCTAATTGCTCACGAGTAGTTCGGCGAAGATCGTCGTAAATCTGCCGATAGTGAGCTTCCGCTTCAAAGTCAGGCGCGTACACGCCACGGTTCAGCCGGGACAGTACCTCCTGAGAGTTGGTGAGGGCGTCGGCGATCACAGCGGGCAAAGGCTTTCGCCATTTGCGCTTGACTACCGCGAAGGGGCCGTAGTCTCGACCAGAGAGCGGAGCGATTACAGTGTCAGGTTTAGCGGGAGCTGGCTCCCTAGGCCGATAAGCAGGCCTTCTGTAAGGTTGCGATTGCGAGTTCATTTGCCTTCCTTTCAATTCCAATGTCCCCAGTTGAAGGGATCAAGCTCGCGGTGTACGCGGCGATCCTCTTCTTCGAGATCGCGCATCCGTTGCCACGCGCGATCTAAGGCAGCTTGCGCGCGATTGCGTTCAGCTTCGGCAAACTCTTCATTTTCCCTTTGTTGGCGACGACGTTCTTGTTCATTCATTGCGCTTCACCTCTCGCAATTTCGCGGCGCGCTTACTTTCGTTGACGGCGTAGCCCCAAACATCACGCCCAGCGTGGAAGGTTTCCATTACCTCGACCAACAGTCGTCATCCCCCAACGCCGATGGGCGCGGTCTAGCGCGGTCTCCTCCACGACGAAATCAACTTCGAAGTCGATTGGTTGATTGATGAATGAGATTTCAAACTCACGCTCTTCCCAGTTGCGCTTCTCTTTGTCAGGCATCTTCCCGCTCCTTCAACTCTCCGAAATAGACCTCGCGCACTGGAACGCCCTCAACCATTCCATCCTCGCCAACTTGCTCCCTCAACTTCTGCGCAAGTGAACCACGTTGTGATCTTAGGCCCGCCGCGATCTCGTCAAGTTGCCGAGACTGACGTTGGTAGCAGCGGACGATTGCCGCAGCGTCGAGGATTAGACGATGAGCGCGTTTCAACATCCGACCAACCTCACGGTGTTCGGAGAGGGTTAGGCCCATTCGAGCGTGGCTCACTTCTTTCCCTTCCCCCACTCCGGACCATGAGGGAGTGCGGCGTTCGTCATGCGCTCAATCAGCTCTTGCGTTCTAGTGCCACCAGCAACGCCGACTGGCACAGGATCGATCCAACCAGTGCCATCGCCAGCAGTCGGGCGTGGGCTTCCGCCGCTAGTGGGTTGCTCTGGGATCATCCCAGGCCTGCCGGTCGGACGGTGAGCTTGCTGGCGAAGATCGGCACAATCAGCAGCGGTGACGCCATCGGCGAAGTACTGATGGACGGAAGGTGGCGTCCACGAGTTTGCTCTGCGTTCAGCAGCTTGGTGCATCTTGTCTCGCCACTCCGCCGTGGCTCGCTCCTCTTCCTCGCGGGAAGGTTTGGGCTTGGGCTGAGCAGCCCTCATTGCGTCCTTAACCTCCGCAAGCTGGCGTTTCAGATCAGCGATTTCTTCTTCGGTGCTCATCACTCACCTCAAATCTCGCCCGTGCGATTTGCTGGACCGCGCATAGCTCCATCAATTCCAGGCTCACCTTTGTTATCTTCTCCGTATGACGTCACACGGGAATGATGAATGTTGGTGTGCGCGCGTGTTGGACCTGTGCCGTGGACCACATGGTGATCTGCGTGTGCTACATCACCACTATTCTTGAGACGATCAGCGATGCGTTGGTCCATTGATTTGCCTTTAAGTCTTAGCTCAACCATTTGAGTTCTCCTCTTGCGTGTTAGCGTTCATCAGGCCATTGGCCCTTGGTTGATGGTAAGCCGCGTTCGCCTTGCGCTGGTGTGCCGTGCGTTCCTTGGCTCCCTGCTTGGCCATAAAGAGTGCGGCCAGTTCCGCAGCCGCCCTTGCCGACGTTCAGAGCTATTTCGTTGCCAAACTTCACTGGCTGGAAGCTCTTATCGTCGTGAAACTTCGGCCCACGATATCCGGTGCTGTCTTTGTTGGTGATATGGTCCCCGTAAACCTTGCCGATACTCTCTGCGCCGCCGGGGCGAGTACCGCGCGAGCCTGTGCCGGTTCTCACTGGTGGCGATACGTTCACTCTGGAGGCGATGCCGCCCCCTGGTCGATGTCCACTTCTGTTAGTTGCCATTGCTAGTCTCCTCTGTTGCAACTTCGCTTAAAGGCGGAAGTCAGGGCCCTACTTGCTTCAGTGGCATCTTCAACACTTCGGCGAGGCTCTTTCGACATCGACCGCAAGTGTGTTCCCAATCGTCGCCGCCATGAGGGGGAGTAAATCCCCAACGCCGTGCTTTGAGTTCGGCGACGCAGTCCCAAAAGTCCTTGGGTGGGAATAAGGCCTCATGCCCGCACTTATCGCAGCGCCATAGGAAGCAATCGTCGTGTTCTTCGAACGACATCAGAACCTCCCCAACTTTCGGATATGCTCGACCGCGCTCTTGCTGACGCCATATCGCCGCGCCACCTCGGCGTTAGAGCCAGAGGCACGTTGGATAAGGGCGACGGCCTCAGGGTGCCAATTAGGTGGCGGCTTTGGCGTGAGCCCCGGCCACATTGCATCAGCAATGTTGGGCTTCGATTGCGAGACTTCGGGGCGAACAGCAGATGGAAGATGGCCGTAGAGCGCTTGCGCTGCGGTCGGTTCACGCTGAGCCACTGCACTCCTCCATTTCTTCCCCTACCAACGCACGATGCCACGGGCCGAACAGCGGTAAGCTGATCAGCTCGAACTCGCGCGCGGGTAACTCCCGCTGCATCGCCGTGTACATACGTTTAATCATCAGCAACATCTCTCTCTGCGTCGCAGCATCAGCGCCGGTGTAGATCAGCAGCGCTGTGTTGACGGTGCGAAACATGACCTCGACGCAAGTGTGCAGAGGAGCCCTTGGCTGTTCGACGAGCAACAGGTCACGAGGCAAGACACGGTTGATGTATTTCCAAATAAGTTCCTCGCGTATCTCTTGCCATTCTTCAAAGCCATCTACGTCGCGGATCATCTCGGGCTCCTAAGCTCTGCGGTAAAGACGTGCTCCAGCGTCGGGCTCAACATCGTCCCTGGGTGACGGAGCTTCTAACGCTGGAGCACTAGTTGACCCTTGAACTAGTGGGCTGGGCTCAAGGGCTTCTTGAGCCAAGGGAGAATGGTCCGGCTCAAGTTCGTCTATCCGATAGCCCAAGGGTTCTTCCTTGGGCACAGGATCACGTTGATGCGCGGCTGCGGCTGGGTAAGCGCTCGCCACGTCTGACTTGCTGCCCACGACATAGGCTGTATCGACAACGCTAAACCTACCTCGCGGCGTTTGCGCATCGGCTTCCGCAAAGACGTGAAGCGTTGAGGCTTGGTTGGGCAGTGATTGGTCCGCAAATACTCGACGGCTTTCTTCTTGTTGTTGACGCACCTTAAGATCATTGCGCAAGGTTTCCCTGCGCTCGTGTTGGCTGATCTGACTTTCGAGCATTGGCTTTCTCCTCTAGCGCCGACCTCGCTTGTTGTTGCGTTGAGGTGGTCGCGGCATTGGCCCAGGTGATCGTGCTATCGCCCCAACCAAAGGATTGAGCCCTGCTGGGCCGAGCAGTCTCGCTGCCAACATCGCCTCATCAGGAGATTGGGCTGTGCGAGGATTAGGCAGTGGTCGAGTTGGTGGGCGTTTAGTCCTTTTTGCCATTAGCGTTCCTCTACCCGACTGCGAGCTTGCGTATCTTTTCCTGAAGTTCTGGATGCTTCGCCCAACGTGCCCTACGCGCTTCCTCCTGCGCTGCCACTAGATCGGTGATCTCTGCGAAGTCTTGGCGGAGCAGGCGATCCACAGCCGCAGGGCCGTAGAGGTTCATTTGCGATTTGACTTGCTTACGCTGGCGCAAGAGGTCCGCTTGCTCTGCTGCGGTCGCGGTTTTCAGCCTCGCCATTAGCGCACGGTCACGAGCCAGAAGTTGTTCAACACGGTCCTCACGTTTCATCGCCTTCCTGTCCTTTCTCAATTTCCGATTGTACCAGACTATCTTAACACGTCCCGGTCGTTTTGTCAACCATTTTGTTTTATCTATCAAGCACTTAGCTCCGATGGACACGAAGCCAGACGCACCACCAAGTCGCTGTCTTGGTGTCCAGTTACCAACATTTTTCGCGTGGAAGTTGCGGCCTACAGGACAGGGCAAGAGCGTCTTGTGGGAGAAATTGGCTCCGCTGGAGTTCTGGGGCTCGAAACATTGTGTGCCCATGAAGAAAGGGCAGAGCCCGATCTGAGCCCTGCCCTCTGCACAACTCGCACAGCACAGAACTCCAATCACGTCATTGAGTTCTGCCCGTTCGATTTCGACACTTCGCCAACCAGATATTTTATGTCGGCCAAATTCTCTCTGATGAAGGCGAGACATTCAGCGTCGGAAAACTTCTTCCATTGTGACTTGAATTGCTCGTAGCGCCGGACCTCGGGGGAGTTGGTTAAGCGGTCGCGTGCTGCGCCGACAGTGGAGTTTGATACGCCAATCTGACGCGCGATCTCCCGGTCACTGAGCGACGGATTGCGCTTGACCATATCCATGATCAAGTCTTGCTTTTGCTTCGTCGTGAGTTGGCGACGATGAAGGTTAGTGGAGATTACCCAAGCCTCAGCCTCGGCGAGCGTGCCCTCCCATTGCACGAAGTCATCAACGCTAAACTCGTGACCGCAAGCTTTAGCGGCAGAATAGCGATTGCGTCCATCGAGGATCATTCCCTGATAGAGGCGAATGGGTTCAAGGATGCCTTGTGCAGCGATGTCACGCTTTAGCTCCTCGAACGCACTGCCCTCGATCATGGGGAACATGTTGGCGAGGGGATGGGCGATGAAGCTGAGGAAGTCGTCGGGGGATTTGGTGAGGTTAAGCATTTCCATTCTCCTCGCTGGTGTTGCGGATAGTGCGGGATGCGATAAGGCGCTGAATGGTCTCAAGCTGATAGCGAATAACGCCGCCAAGCTTGACGTAGGGAAGGTCTACTTTTCCCGAACATCGCCAGCGTTCAAGCGTTCGTTCAGATAAGCGTAAGGCCAACGCAGCCTCACGCTGCGTGAGCAGTGCCGTCATGGCACACTCCTCAGGTCAGTGATGGCGTTCTGTGGAAGGCGGCGTTTTGATTTATGATGGACGCCTGAACCAGATGGTTAGCTGACCATGGCAGTGGCCGAACGTGTCGCCAACGTCGACACTAATCGACAATCGTGTCGAAGAAAAGTCAGCGCTCCCGACAGCAGGCGACAGGCGTACGCAAGTGACAATCAAATAATCGTGTAGCTACGCCGTTATCTGGTCGAGATGATCCGCCCAACGCTGGAGTGCGGCGCGCGTGTCGTCGGCGTAGCGTGCATGATTATACCGACCAGCAACGCCCGCCTTGTGCCCGCTTACGTGGTTTAAAACGCTCTCCACAATATGTGGGAGCACGCCAAGTTCTGCCGCCATAGTCGCGAACGTGCGTCGGAGATCGTGAAGTTTCCAGGGCGCAATGCCTATGCGCTGGTCGAGCGCAGCCTTGGCCCTAGACCAATCAGTGAAAGCTCGCTCACCAAACACAAGAGCCCCACGAGGTTGGCGGGCAAGGATTGCCAAGGCCTGCGTAGACAACGGCACCTCATGGGAGCGGAAATTTTTTGTTCGCTCTGGTGGGAGGACGATGACCTTGCGTTCAAGGTTTGCCTCTGCCCAAGTCAGCCCACTTATCTCTGTACGCCGTTGGCCCGTCAACAAAAGCAATCGAACTATCTCGCTAAACCTGTCGCTGCCAAGCCCGCGCCACAGCTTGCGCAGCTCATCATGCGTCAGCACTCGGTCGCGGCCGCGTCCTTCGTCGGCCCTACTAGTGCCGGTCACCGGATTTTGCTCATTGAGGCCTTCGGCTATTGCCCAAGCGAAGAACGCAGAGAGTGAAGAGCGCAGACGATTGCGGGCGATGGGGCCGCTCGCAGTTTCGACTTGCCCAAGCAACACCGCGACGGTTCTACGATCAACGTCGCTCAGCGACAGTTTGTGCAAGGGCAGGGCACACTTCAACAGATAGCGCTGATCTTCGATAAAGCTGCGGGGCTTCATCGATCCTTTCTTGCGCAGCAAATACCTCTCGACCTCAGCGCCGAAAGTTTCGGCTGAGAGCGAGGGTGCGAACGGATCAGTGCCGCAAGCGAGGATACCAAGTAGCTCCAGTGCTTTTGCCCGCGCAGTCTCCACGGTCCAGGGCGAACCAAAACGCCCAATGCTGTGCATCTGCTGTCGGCCGCCGTGGCGATAGCGGAGATAGAAGAAGATGCCCCGACGCTGCTTGCGAGCGCCCAACCCACAAACCTTCTGATCCCAAATCCAACCCTCAAGCCCGTTCAACGACGCGATGGTGATCTTGCCAATCATTTTCGGCCTTCCTGTTCGCCCTGACTGATAGCGGATTAGCAAGCAACCAGCAAGTTCTAGCAAGCGAACTGCTGACGGGAGCTGGCGGCAAAAGGCAGGAATTGGCAGCTAAGTTATGCCTATCAAATCGACACAACTTCGTGATTTCGTGGTGGGCGACTGGCGTTGTGGAATTGCTCGCATATCAGACAAAATGACTGGTGCCGGTGCCACCGCGGCCTTCGGGATCGCTCATCAACAAAATGAAGCTCTTGGTGCCGTCCGGAACATTGCTCCATGACAATT
>Ga0306918_10001447_pt1 | contig 11772 bp, 19 predicted proteins | sample tim00Cox0000000H_FD_203315 | JGI IMG/M metagenome (GOLD analysis project Ga0306918, IMG submission 203315) | Lab enrichment of tropical soil microbial communities from Luquillo Experimental Forest, Puerto Rico - timezero.00C.oxic.00.000.00H (v2)... | ecosystem: Environmental > Terrestrial >... | reverse complement strand
TCGCCACCACCCACTGGGCCGCCTACGACGACCTCGCCAGTTACGGCGCGCGACCGACCGAACAACGGGTCGTCCAGGCTGGACGTATCCTCACAGGCGCCGGTGTCTCCGCCGGAATCGATCTCGCCCTCACCGTGGCCGCGAAACTCACCAACCCCGAAATTGCCCAGGCAATCCAACTCGGCATCGAATACGACCCGCAGCCGCCCTTCGACGCGGGCGCCCCATCCAAGGCGCCCAAGCACATTCACGACATGGTTGCGGGGGTGATCGCCAGCCGCCACCCCGGTACGGTCGCCTAGACCGGTGCAGTTGCAGACCATCGCCGTTTCGGACTAGCGCCAGCTGGCGCTAGTGGCCGAGGGCCCGGCGGCGCTTAGGTTCCTCGACCGGCGGCGTGTAGTCCGGGTCTTCCGGGTCAATAATCTCGGGGCGGTAAATGCCCCGGTTGTTCGGGCCGGGTATCGGGAACTGCTTGTGAATCAACGGTTTCGGTGTGCGGTAGGGCTCGAAGCCGTCGAGGTCGGCGGCGCGGATCTGCGCGCCCAACCCGGCCAGGGCGGCCCAGTGCCCGCAGCGGCCACCCTCGACTCGCCAGGCTTCCCAGACCCGGCGCCGGTGCAGCCCGGTGGTGTTAATCACCAGCGGCAGCAGCCAGGTGTCGTCGCGGGTGTCGATCCCGCACAGCTCGGCTGCGGCCTGCAGCACCGGTGTCAGCCGGTCGAGCTCGGCGGCGTACACGGCGGCGTCGAGCCAGCCCTTCCTCACCGGATCGGGTTCGCTCACCAGGGCGCTGGCGTCGGCCTCGGGATTGCCGGCAACGGCAGCGGTGGTGAATCTGCCTGCGACCGTGTCGAATTGCTTGCCGACCCTGGCGTAGTTGGCGGCGGCGACCTCGCTGTAGAGCTGGACAAGCCGGGGGTAGACCTCGCCTCGCACTGCGATGATGACATCGGGACGTTGGCCGAGGGCTTCTAGCACCTGGTTGCATCCATACCGATGATGCACTGGAATCGGGTAGTACAGACTAATTGTCAGGATCTACGCGACCGGCTAGACTCTTAGTCTGTTATGCGCACCACAGCGCCACGCCTCGGGATGTCAAGAGATCGCACGGTCCGCAAACTTCTGTGCAAGAAAGGCAGTGCCATGAAAATCCCCTCCCCCCTGTGTATGGCCGCAGCAGCAGTGATCGGTTTCGCACCGTTGTCGCTGGTGGCCGGTGGTGTGGCCCAGGCAGGGCCGCTGTGTCCCGAATACCCCAACTTGGCGGGCAATCCTCGGTACGAGCAGCTGCACCAGCAGTGTTTGCAGGCAGAGCGAAACCAGAATCTCTGCACTGATGCCCGGGGCTGCACGCCGGGTGACCCGTGCGTGGTCGGCTCGGCGTATGAGCGGGCCATATGCGGTGACAGCAAGCTGGCAGGACAATGAGAATCGCAGCAGCAGTCGCATCGGCTGCCCTCTTTGCAGTCCCATTTGTGGCCCCTCTGGCACATGCAGACAACGGCGAGACCTGCTCTGGCCGAGGCGTGACCATGAGGTGCCACTCGGACGACCCGAACAAATGGCCGTTGGTGCTGCCGAACGGGTATCGCGGCAGCGCGGACCAGAACGGGTCATGTGGTGCTTTCGCCGTTTCGTGCAAACCACCGTGCAACATGATGAATCAGCTCGATGGCCAGCTTGTACCCAATCCTAAACGTGGGATGGGCGAGTGGTGCAGTGACACCGGTTCGTAAAGGAGTGGTCACGAAGCGCAAAATAGCCGCAGGTCTGGGAGCCGGCCTCGTGCTGGCTCCCCCTGGCAATTCTGGTCGCGGCGGCAGGGGCACTCGTCCTTGCCGCCCCGGCCTCGGCCGACGTGTTTCCGGGGCTGGCCCCCTTCATCGGCAGTTGGGGCGCTCACACAGAGAGTTTGACGGTCTACCCCGATGGCACGGGAGTGGAGACGGCCAGTAACGGCTGGATTGCGTTCCGGCTGGTTGATCTCAATAACGGTGTCGCAGAGGGCAACGTCACTACGGCCAGCTTCAGTCATGCTCAACGCGGCTGCATCGTGGAGTTGCAGCTCACCGATGGGGGCCGAGGACTGCTGGTGAGCATCGCCGGAGCCGACAACATGTTCCCGTTCTGCAAGCTGGTCAACGGCAACTCCGCCAACCCTGCGGATTGCGGGGCGTGATCGGCCGACAGGACCATCAGAGACGCGCTGCGGTCCGCTGCTAGAGCCGACAGCGCCACGTACCGGCTCAGCCAGACGGCGACTGGTTCATCAATTTGGAGTTCTGCTAGCGAAATCGCTGGGGGTCCCAGCCCGCCACCATACCATCGTATGGTTACCCAACGAGATCCGTTGCGGCACAGGGGTAGGAGGTGCCCTTCAAGGGCTAGGAATTTCCGGCCTCTCGACCGGTGCGGGATGATGCCTGTCGGTTCGTCGAGTGGCAGGAATGCCGCGATTGCTAGGGCGGCTGCGCCGACGAGCACCAGCCCCAACGCGAGGGGATTACCAGACCTCTCCGCCATCCTTGCCCCCTGCAATAGTTGCCCATGAGCAAGGCCACTTTAATTCCGCAATGGTCACGCCCGAAAGCGTTTTGACACATTTGGCGGCGGGGGGAACCTGGGCGCCGCGCCCGGCGTCGGATATCCAAGGGGTGGGCCGAACCCGTCCGTCAAGAGTGACGCGGACGGGGGTCGTCGGGATGCCGATGGTCCCCAGGTTCAGTTAATTCATTCCACCTCAGTGAGTTGGTCGGGCGACCGACCATGAGCACGTCGAAGTACTCAGGCAGTGAATCGACACGGCGCGTGGCCCCGCGTCCAGTCCAGTTCGCGATACCTCCCTCGGGTAAGCGCGTGGTTGGTGACCTGTAACGCACGCTGCTCGGTGTGATGTTTTCGTCGAGGCCGTCGGGAAACGTCCACATGGTCACGGGATCGTTTTCGGTCATTACGACCTCTTCGGTCGTGTTAAAAGCCATGCGCCACCATTGCGCGGCTTCCTCGGGTGGCAGCCTGTCTCGCATCACGACGGTCGCGGCGCTCATGGTTGCATTCTTGCCATTGCAGTTCTCCCTGTTCGTTTCCCGACCAGCAGAAACGCTACCCGTCGACGGCGCCCGAAAAAGATGCTGCACAGGCAATTTCAGCGCGCGTCTCTAGCTCGTGCTGTTCCCGACTGGCTCGTAGTTGCCGCAACAGCAAACTCGGTTGTCTTTTCACGCGACCTCGGCTGCTCGGAGGCGCAGTACTTGCACTTCTGCGCGGCCTCCGGGATATCGGACAAGCACTCCTCGCATGCCTTGGTCTTTGGCTCGGCTCCGAACACCTTGACCCCACGGCGAGCCTGGATGTGCTTGTACGGCAGCACGATGACGAAGTAGACGACCGCCATGAAGACGATGAAGTAGATGACGGCCGAGATTAACGATCCGATGTCGACGAAGGTCGCCTTGTTGCCTGCCTTGCCCAGCTGCCAGCCCAATCCGAAGGTGACGTGACCGGGTTGCGCAGCGGCAACGAGCGGATTGATCACACTGTCGGTGAATGCCTTGACCAGATTCGAGAAGGCCAAGGCCACGACCAGGCCGACGGCCACGGTGATCACGTCACCTCGCATCAGAAAATTCCTGAACCCCTTCAACACGCCAGTACCTCCTGTCTGCACGAATTACCAGGGCGACGCGGCGCCGCCCCGAAGTACGGTACGCCTCGATGGAGCAGTCCCCGGTCGGTGCTAGCGTCCAATTCGCTGATCGGACAACGCCACCGAAGTGACGGCCCGCCCCCGTGGAGAGCAGGGGCGGCCCGACAACCTATGGACGTCCGGTCGTCACTCGGGTTGAATTAGATACCGAGCAGATGACACCGAAGAAACGGGGATTGTGCCGTGCGCACCGGCATCACCAGCCCTGCCCACGCTCTGGCTAGCGCCTCGATGGTGCTGACCGCCGCAGTTATTTGCGCTGGCGCGGCAAGCGCCGACCCAAGCCCAAGCCAGCAGGATCTGCAGGATCTGTTTGTGGCGCAGCTCGCAGCAGATCAGATTCCCGCCATCGATAACTTGCCTGCTCTCGTCGCCCGAGCCCATCAAATTTGTAGCGAACTCGATGGCGGCGCCTCGGTCTATGCCGTGGTAGACGAAGAGATGAACGGTATGTTCGAGCAAAATCCGGAATACCGCCAAGTGTCCGCACGGGTCCATAGGACCGCGGTCAGATTCATCGCCACATCAATTCAAGTCTACTGCCCAAGCCATTTTTACGATCCGTATGTAACCAACGACGCCGGCTTCTCCATCCTTGGTCCAGTGGCAGGGGTAGGTCACCAGACGTTACCGACGCGGATCGGTGCGGTGTGGACGCCACACTTAATGGACAGCGGTGTTTTCGCGTCGGGTTGCTACGCAGCGAACCGGTCCGACGGTGACGCGCATGGCACAGTGCTGGCTTGGCAGATCGAAGCGATTCCCTCCGGAGATATCACCCAGCCCGACCCGCCGCAGGTTCCGCAACCACCGCCGCCGAGGGCGCAGATCCAGACACCACCCCGGCCAGTCGCGCCACCGCCTCTACCCAAACAGCCGCCGCCTCCACCGCGACAGGTGGAGCCTCCTGCGGTTGGTCCTCAGCCGGGGGACGCTGCTGGCAGTGGCGGCGGTGGGAGCACCGACGGTGGCGGCAACGGCGGTGGTAGCGCTCGCGGCGGTGGCGGTCCGGCGGGGCCGTCGCCGGCGCCATCCATGCCGCCGGGCTTTGTCGGGCTCGCACCCTGAGACAGGAACCGAGCCGTTAGGGGTCTGCGCGGGTGCCAGAGATAAGCCCGTCGTGACTAAACGCCCGCGGCGCGGCTGCCCGAGGCGAAATGGACCGAGCCGCCCCTGCTCTCTTTGGGGCGGCCCGATGGCTTGAAGTGACTTGAGACGCCGAAGCCGGCCGTGCGGCTCCGCCAGCAGCCCATAGAGCGCTGGCGAAAACCCTGTAGGTAGGCCCCGGCGCGTGTGGTCTCCCGCGGTGAGGCGACATTTGAGAAGTCAAGAACGTTAGTTCTGAGACGTGCAGCTTTAACGGTCTTGTCCTCCACCATCCCGCTCGATCGCCGGCAGCCGTTCTGCCGCCGTCGGGCGTCTAACGCTCACGCCTGCATGTGAGGTTTGTATGAAATGCGCGGGGATCGAGAAACATTGTCGGTCGCTGTCTTCGGCACAGGTTAGGCTGAGCGGGCCCGCGCGGGCGCTGCAATCCGCGATCCCGTTGCCCTTGGAGACGGTGTTCATGCGACTCATTCACGCGATCGCCACAATCAGCATCGGCATCGTTCCGTTTGTGACGGCCTGCCATGCGCAGCCCGCTGCACATGGTGGGAACTTCGGCGTCAATTCGTCGGTGCATGCGACGGTGGCGGCCGTGATCGAGAAGTCGGGTTTTGGAGGCTCCCGGGGCTACTTATGGGTGACGTCGATCGTGCGGGACGTGCCGGTTGGTCAGTTCGCGACGGTGTTCGGCCGCTCGATCTGAGGCCCATCTGTTGCCTCACCGCCGCCTACCGCCACCACGATCAGCACGACCACGATCAGCACGACCACGATCAGCACGACCACGATCAGCGCCGCCATCAGCACCACCATCACAAGGAGCAACGAGCGGACCGGTGAAGGACGACTGCCGACAATTCATCGGGGAGGCGCTATGGCATCCGAACACCGAGCGCGTGAACGACCGAGGCGAGTTCAGCGGGCCTTCGCTGGATTCGCGGCCCAGCCTGGCGGGGGGTGCCTCTAAATCCCTACACCGCGACCAACGGCGACCGCAGGCGGGTCTGTGTGTGGCGGGACGAGTTTTGGAAATATGTGCAGCGTTGTGTATGTCCCCACGCAAACCCACACCCCCTTTAAGGGGGGTGTATGGGGCGGGACGGTGAACGAGTGCCCTGGCCTGCGTATATCGCCGTCCCGGCGATCTCGCGTCCCCTAGAGCGGGGACGAGCGACGAGCCTTGAGTGCCGCACCAATCAGGTCGTTACGGAACTGATAGCCGTTATCACGCAGGATTCTTGCAGCCTCATCGCGGGTCGCAGTGAGCGAAACGTCCAACCGCTCCAAAGCCTCAATGCACTCACCTTGCTTGCCGTCGCGAATCACAGGAAGGTGCCGCGTCGGGGTGGCATGGCGGCGCAATACCACCTTCTCCGGGTGGCTCAATCCCCGTCCCTTGTCGCGGATTAACGTCACCTCGTTTCCGTTGCGCCTCATAATCCACGCCACGTCAACGTCATCCCGCTTGGCCGACGAACCCCGTGCCCCCTTGCTCGAATCATGGCCCTGATGATCCAAGCGCAGCACCGTCCGACCCTGCCGACGCAGCGGAACCATGGTGCGGTTGTAGAGATTCCGCCACGTGTCGGCGCTGTCCTCCTTGCCCTCCACCAGCCGCGAAATGGTGTCGAAGACGATCAAGTGCGGCTCGAACTTCTCCGCTTCCACCGCCATAGTCCACCCGCCATCCTCCGTGTCCAGCGGCGGCAGGTTCGGGAAGGAGAAATAGAGCAGCGGGTGACCGGACAACTTGGCGGGTGCGCGTCCCATGCGGCGCAGTCGGTCGGCCAACTCCGCCTGGGGGTTCTCCATGTCGATGTACATGACCGTGATGGGGTCGCGGGCCGGCGTCCCAAGCACCGACTCGCCCAGCGCCAAAGCTACCGAAATCTCCAACATCAGCAGCGATTTGCCGGCCCCGGCCTGTGCGACGAGCGAGCCTGATTCGCCTACGTTAAGAAGCTCAGGTATCACTGGCTCGGTAGGCATCACCTGATCCAAATCGGACCAGTCGAGGGGCTGGAAGCTGAAGTCCAGCATCTCATCGACAGTCACAGCAGCACCGCGTCCTGGCCGCTGTAGTGCCGGTGAGTATCCGCCACAGCTTCCCCGAGGGTTAGGGGTGCGGCGGCCGCGCGCTTCTTGTCCTCAGGACGCTGGAACTTGCGCCACAGCGGGTTCGTGGTCGCCACCGGAAAGTCGCGGATCACGGGTTCGCAACGGTCGCAAGGGGGTTGAAGATCGTTCCATCCCCCGGCGTGGTCCTGATGCCCCCACGCAGCTTGCCCCGCACAGGGGTCGCACAGGCCAGCATCGGTGTAGCGCAGCTTGATGACATCCCATCGCTGCGCCCGACGCAACGTCTCGGGCACCTGATAGTGATGCGGCGTTGGCACCCCTACACCAACCCGCCGCAACCGAATACGCCGCCCCGTCGACTCGTCTGCTCTTGCTCGGCAATCCACGCCAGGACGTCGGCACGGCGGTAACGAACCCTGCCTGCCAGGCGGAAAGACGCCGGCCCGGTGCCGTTGGACCGGTAATAACGCAATGTCCCGATGGGAATCTTGGTCTCAAGGGACACGTCGGCCGTGGTCATCAGGCCGGGTTCGGTGGGATTGAACAACTACTCTCCTTAGGCTTTAGCAGCTTGGATCTCAAGCGTAGACGACCACAGTATCACAGGTCTTACCGCAGACGCTTGAATATCAAGCGCTACCGTCATAGACTGGGTGGGTGAGTACGCCTGATCCGTCCACGCTCGCGGCGGTCGAGAGCCAGAGTCTGGCCCACGAGCTGCGGGAACGCCTTCCCGAACCTGCCGCCGACATCTCGATCAACCATTTGGCGCAAGCCCGGCAACAACACGAAGCGTGGGAGAAACGATTCGGTGAGGTTGTCCGTGGCTGGCGACAAGACCGCAACTGGTCCCAGGAGGACGTTGCCGAGAAGCTTCGCCATCAGGGGTTCGAGATGCACCAGACGACAGTGGCGAAGATCGAGCGTGGCACGCGCCCACTTCGGGTGGCCGAAGCGACCGCGCTCGCCGCGGTGTTCAAGATGCCGGTGATGGCCGTATTCGAATTGTCCTTGCCGGGTGACCAACCCTGGTGGGCACATGGCGACCAACCGGGGGAACTACGAGAACGGCAGGAGCTGCTGGAGGCTGCTCGCAAGCACTCTGACCGCGCACGCGACAAGCTTCGCTCCGCGGCGGAGGATCATGCCTACTGGCTGGCCGAAATCGAAAAGGTCATCCTCGCAATGAATCAAGAAACCGCAAGCAAAGAACGCGATGACTCAGAGGCGTAACCGGCGTGCCGGAGTCGAAGACCGTTGGACGAAGACCATTCGCGACGCTGGCGGCAACTTGAACCAGGTCCCCAGTGCTACCTACGGTAAGGGAAAGCGTTGGCGGGCAAGATATGTCGACAGCAACGGCCGCGAGGTCGCGAGGGGGTTCGGTCGAAAGGTAGACGCTCAGAACTGGCTCAATGAGGTCACGTCGAAAATTGTGGCCGGAACCTACGTGGCACCAGGTGCCGGCAATGTCACCATCGGTGAGATGCACAAGCAGTGGGTGGGAACATTTGGTCACCTGAAGGCGACCACGAAGGCAGCGCGTGAATCGGCATGGATAACCCACGTTCGCGACGTGTGGGACGCGACGCTGGTCTGCGAAGTTCAGACATCTGCCGTGCGGGCATGGGTGAGTCAACTTGCTTCGCAAGGGTCGTCGGCGCCGACCGTCGAAACCGCGCTGGGTGTGCTGCGGATGATTCTCGGTCTCGCCGTCGAGGACCGACGAATTGCGACGAATCCTTGCAATGGGATTAAAGCGCCGCGGCGTGAACACTCGCAGCGTGCCTATCTAACGCATCAGCAGGTGGACGACCTGGCGACCGCGATGGCCCGTGACGGCCTGGTGGTTCGGTTCCTGGCCTACACGGGCTTGCGGTACGGGGAGATGGCGGCCCTGTCTGTGGCTGACTTCGACATGCTGCGCAGGCGGGTACAGGTGCGCCGGTCAGTGACTGAGGTCAAGGGCAAGTTGGAATGGTCGACGCCGAAGAGCCACGAACGCCGGTCGGTCCCGTTCCCGCGATTCCTGACTGATGACCTCGCCCGGCGCATGGCGGCAAGGGGTGCGACGACTTGGTGTTCGCGGCGCCGGGCGGCGGCGTCCTAAGGATCGCTACCTTCCGAACTCGTGTGTTCAACCCGGCAGTCGCCAAGCTGCGCGGCATCAACGACGGCGGCATGCCGACAACCGACTGGCCGCGGCCCACGATGCACGACCTCCGCCACACTGCGGCCTCGCTGTCGATCAGTGCGGGCGCCAACGTGAAGGCCGTCCAGATGATGTTGGGACACAAGTCGGCGGCGCTGACTCTGGACACCTATACGGACCTGTTCCCCGATGACCTTGAGGCCGTCGCCGACGCTCTGGACGCCGCAGTGCTGGCGCTGCGTAAATCTACTGCGGACGCGCTGCGGACGGATGCCCAAGCGAGTTCCTGATACCGAGAAGCATTGACCGTGTCGCTACTGGTCAGACACTTGATTTCCGAGTCGGGGTGGCGGGATTTGAACCCACGGCCTCTTCGTCCCGAACGAAGCGCGCTACCAAGCTGCGCCACACCCCGCTTGAAGCTCCGACAGCCTATCGCACCCGTCCATCGGCTGGCGAAACCGCAGCGCAACGGGTCAGGTCCACCGGCAGGAGCGCTCGAACTCGACCAGCGCCTCGGCGTGGTCGATTGGGTCGAGTCCCTGCGCGCTGACCCACTCGTCGCTGAAGTAGGTGTCGGCGTAGCGGTCGCCGCTGTCGGCGAGCAGTGTGACCACCGAACCGCCGCGCCCCTCGGCGACCATCTCGGCGAGCAGGCCGAAGGCGCCCCACAGGTTGGTGCCCGTCGATGGCCCCACCCGGCGTCCCAGCACGGCAGTGACGTGGCGCGCCGCAGCGATAGACGCCGCGTCGGGAACCGCGACCATGCGGTCGACCACGCCGGGCAGGAACGACGGCTCGACCCGCGGCCGGCCGATGCCCTCGATACGAGATGACGTGGGCATCACTATGTCGTATCGGTCCTCGGCGTAGGCGGGAAAAAACGCGGAGTTCTCCGGGTCGACGACGCACAACCGGGTCGCGTGCCGTCGATAGCGGATGTACCGGCCGATCGTCGCACTGGTTCCGCCGGTGCCCGCGCCGACCACGATCCACTCTGGTACGGGGTACTTCTCGTCGCGCATTTGCTCGTAGATCGACTCGGCGATGTTGTTGTTGCCACGCCAGTCGGTGGCGCGTTCGGCGTTGGTGAACTGATCCAGGTAGTGGCCGCCGGACTCGTTGGCAACGCGCTCGGCCTCGGCGTATACCTGACTCGAGTCCGCCACGAAATGGCAACGGCCGCCTTGTGATTCGATCAGCGCAATCTTCGCGGAGCTGGTCTTCGCCGGCATTACGGCGATGAACGGCAGGCCCAGCAGGGCCGCGAAGTAGGCCTCCGACACCGCCGTCGAACCCGACGATGCCTCGACGACCGTGGTGCCCTCGCCGATCCATCCGTTGCACAGCGCGTACAGGAACAGCGACCGCGCCAGCCGGTGCTTGAGGCTGCCGGTGATATGCGTGGTCTCGTCTTTGAGGTACAGCGCGACGTCGGCGTCCTCGCACCAGGCCGACGGCAGGGGATACCGCAGCAGGTGGGTGTCGGCGCTGCGATGGGCGTCGGCCTGGATCAGCCGGACCGCGTTGTCCGTCCAGCCGCGTGGCAGGCTGCGCGTCGCGATCTGGGCCAGATCGCTCAATGCACCGAAGCGGTTGGCTGCGAACGGCTCAGGTCGCTGGTCGAATCCCGGTCGCCCATCGGGGTAGCGATCAACGTCAGCAGGGTTGCCTCGGGCCGGCAGCAGAATCGCACGGGCGCAAACGGGGAGGTGCCTATCCCGGCGGAGACGTGCAATTGCATGTTCGCGCCCCAACGGGACGGTCCCTTCGCCCGCGAGCGGTCTAGACCGCAGTTGGTCACCAGGGCGCCGTAGAACGGCACGCACAGCTGCCCGCCATGGGTGTGGCCGGCCATCACCAGCTGGTAGCCGTCGGCGGCGAAGCGATCCAGTACCCGCGGCTCCGGGGAATGGGTCAGCCCCAGCCGCAGGTTCGCGGCGGGGCTGGCCGGGCCGGCGATCGCGTCGTAGCGGTCCCTGTCGATGTGGGGGTCGTCCACGCCCGCCGCAGCGACGTGCAGGCCGGCCACCTCGAACTCGCGGCGGGTGTGGGTCAGGTCCAGCCAGCCGCGCTCGGTGAACGCCGCCCGCAGATCCTGCCACGGCAGCGGCTCACCGCGGACCCGGTGAGTTGGGTTGGTCAGGTAGTTCAACGGGTTCTTCACGCGCGGCCCGAAGTAGTCGTTGCTGCCGAAGACGAAAACACCCGGGCGCGACAGCAGGTCGCCGAGGGTCTGCACGACCGCGGGCACCGCCTTGGGGTGCGCCAGGTTGTCACCGGTGTTGACGACCAGGTCGGGCTCCCAGCTGGCCAGTTCGCGCAGCCAGGCCTGTTTCCGTCGCTGGTTCGGCAGCATGTGGAGATCGCTGATATGCAGCACCCGCAGCGGTGTCGAGCCCGGCGTCAAGATGGGCATGGTTATCTCTCGCAGGATGAACGCATTGCGCTCGACGACGGCGGCATAACCGATGCCGGCGACGGTCGAGCCGAGCGCAACGGCGCCGGTGCGGATCAGGGTGGGCAGCACATCAGCCATGCAGGCAGCCTACTGCCGGTTGCGGAACTCGCACCGTATCGCGCGGTATCGCTGCGCCCACATTGCCTTAAGGAGGCGGCGGCTGCCCCGGCGGCGGTGGGGGTGCGAGCAGCGGAATGGTGATCGGCGGCAAACCCGGGATTTCCACGACCTGCGATCCGACCGGCACTGGGAGACCTTCCG
>Ga0306918_10001437_pt1 | contig 11800 bp, 9 predicted proteins | sample tim00Cox0000000H_FD_203315 | JGI IMG/M metagenome (GOLD analysis project Ga0306918, IMG submission 203315) | Lab enrichment of tropical soil microbial communities from Luquillo Experimental Forest, Puerto Rico - timezero.00C.oxic.00.000.00H (v2)... | ecosystem: Environmental > Terrestrial > Soil... | reverse complement strand
GATCTCGATGGAAGGCCGATGCCGTCCGATAGTGCAATCGGCCGCGCGGCGGAGGCGAAGCCGGCCAGCGCCCAGGCTGCCGTGGCTGATGCCGCAAGGCTCGGCACCGTGAGGCTCATCAATGGCAGCGCGCGGCTGAAAGGCAAGACCCGGACCTCTCGCGCTATCGAGACCGTCATTGACAATATCAACGTGACCCTCGACTGGCCGCACGCGGGCGGGCCGGGCAATGTCTCTGGAACATTGAATTTCGGCGGCGAAAAGCTCGATATTGCCGCCTGGATCGCAAAGCCGGTCGAGCTTTTGCGTGGCGCCCAATCCAACATTTCTCTCAAGCTCGGGGCGAGCGCTCTTTCGCTTGCCACCTCCGGCAATCTGGCGAGCCAGCCCAGCTTCCAATATAGCGGCCATATCGAGGCCTCCGCTCCCTCCCTGCGCCGGGTTTTCGAAATTGCTGGCCTCTCAACACCGCTTCCCAGTCCCTTGGACGATGTCGATCTCAATTGCGATGCGAATCTCGATGGCAATAATGCGACCTTCGCCAATCTGCGTTTGAAGGCAGATGGCAATGCCTTTGAAGGTGCGCTGGCGGTCCAGAACGAAACCGGGAAGCCCGTGGTCTCGGGAACATTGGCGACGGGTCTGCTTTCGGTCACGCCGTTCCTGACGAATCTGCCGTCTGCGCTCACGCATGACAGACAATGGAATAGCGAACCCTTCGATTTATCCGGCCGTGATTTTGCCGATCTCGATTTGCGCGTCTCGGCGACCCGCCTGCGCATTGCTCCTTTCGAGATGCAGGATGCGGCTCTGTCCCTGATGACGCGAAACGGGCGCCTGGAATTGGCTTTGGGCGAAGCGCGAGCCTATCAAGGCGTGCTGAAGGGCCGTGCTTCCCTGGCGTTCAATGAGGGGGGCATTGATCTGCGCGCCAATACAACGCTGTCCGGGCTCGACATGAGTGCTTTTTCCCTCGACACCTTCGGCCGGGCCAAATGGACCGGCCTGATGACCGGGGTCGCCAATGTGGAAAGTTCCGGCGCCAGCGTGAGTGAACTCATGCATAATCTCCAGGGCCGGGCGCAGGTCAATATTTCGCAAGGGGAGATGGAGGGGATCGATCTCGATCAGGTCCTGCGCCGGATCGAGCGGCGGCCGCTTGCCCTCGTGACCGATATACATCGCGGGCGAACCGCGTACGACGAAGGCAGTTTCGGGCTGCATATCGAAAAGGGCGTCGCCGACATCGAAGATGGCGTTTTGCAAAGCGACAACATGCGTCTCGGCTTCGGCGGAGCCGCTGATATTGGCGAGCGCTCGCTCAACATCCATGCTGTCGCAACGCCTGCCTCGCCCTCGCCCGCGGCGGTCCAGGCCAAGCGCGAGGGTCCGCAATTTCGTTTCGATCTCGCAGGCTCCTGGGACGATCCGGCCTTCCTTCCGGATGTGGAGAGCCTGATTCGCCGATCCGGCGCAGCCGCCCCGCTCTTTGGCCAAAAACCCGGCGTGGCCGCTGGTGAAGCGCCGGATGGAGACGCGCGTAAAGAGTGATTATTGTTCAGCGCTGCCGCCGCATCGCGAGGGCCAAGCCGAGGCTTACGGCCACGAACATGATTAAGAGGGTCGAGATCGCATTGATCTGCGGTGAGACCCCAAGACGCACCGCGCTATAGATGCGCATGGGCAAGGTCGTCGTGCCCGGCCCTGTGGTGAAGCTCGCGAGGATGAGATCGTCGAGCGAAAGGGTCACGGCGAGAAGAAATCCGGCCGCGACTGAAGGTGCGATCAGCGGCAAGACCACCTGAACGAATGCGCGGACCGGACCCGCGCCAAGATCGGCCGCGGCCTCCTCCAAAGCCGGATCGAAATCACGCAAGCGTGCAAGCACGGTGATTGTCACGAAGCCAAGGCTCAAGGTCGTATGTGCGATGACGAGCGTTATGAAGCCGCGCTCAATATCCAGCGCCACGAAGAGGAGAAGCAGGGAGAGACCCATGATCACTTCCGGCAATACGAGCGGCGCCGAAAGCATTGCGAAGAACAGGCTCCGCCCGTGGAAGCGGCCAAAACGCGCGAGCGCGGTGGCCGCCAAGGTTCCGAGCACGGTAGCGATCGCGCCTGAGAGAAGCGCGGCTTCGAGGCTCGTTGCGGCGCTCGTCATCAATTCGGTATTGGCAAAAAGCGCCCCATACCAATGCAGCGACCATCCGCCCCAGAGCGTGACAAGCCGCGAAGCATTGAAACTGTAAATCACGACAAGCGCGATCGGCGTATAAAGAAACGCAAAGCCAAGCCACAGAATAGCAAGGCGCGCGATGTTCAGCTTCGCATTCATCCTCGCAGTCCCGAACCGTTTTCGCGCGCCTTCGCCTTTTTTGTTGGAGCGTCATTCATCGTTTCAGCATTTTCCCGGCTATATGGTTCATGTCGGTGGCAGCCCCAGAGCAAGGTTTCGGATTTTTTTATTCGCCCGATAACTCCTCCCATCCGCAATACTCTTCAGTCACGTTTGAGATACATTCATTCGTCAAAAGATCGAAGAATCATAATCGTGACCTTGGCTTTTTGCCGTAATTTTGCCATAGTGCGCCACGCTACGGTGGCGTGCGTTGCGCAAGGAAATTTCAATGAAAGTCCCGTTTGTTCTTATTTTGTCTTTGTCTTTATGCGGTTGTGCGACTGGCTATAATCAATCAGGGCTTATGGGCGGATATTCAGACATTCAATTGAATGCCGATACTTTCCAGATTAGTTCCAACGGAAACGCCTACACATCATCTGAACGAGCCGCTAACATAGCTCTACTTCGCGCGTCAGAGCTTATGGTAAGCCATGGGTTCGACCGTTTTGTTATCGTCACCGGCTCATCGCAGGTTGTTAATACTGGGACAGACCCTGTGATTGTAAATCGAGTTGGTAACACTGTCGTTGCGACCGGCGGCGACGCAATTATGAAGCCTAGAAGCAGCCTTATCGTGCGCGGTATCCGCCCAAGTGACCCTGCTTTTGCTTCTGCATTAGACGCGAAACTTATTTTTAATCAACTGCGTCCTCAATTTAGCCAAAGCTAAAAGGGGTTTGCGAGGAAGATATGATCCTTCGCGATCAAAGACCGCATCCTATTCGGCACGCCTTTTTACGTGGAATCACAGTTCCAAGAGCCCTTACCATTATTGCGAGTGGGTCGTTTATTAACACTGAATCAAGCTTTTAGGGCTCTTTTTTCGTCGCGGAAAAATGAGTAGTGTCATGAACATTAAAAAAATATATATGGCTTTAGGTCTGTATTTAGTCTTTCTATTTCCCTGCGCCAGCGCAACAGTGACTAGCTATATTACCAAGGAAGGAAAGGTTGTTGTCGTTCTAAACGGCGAAATCGTTTTGGGGGACACGGACCAATTTCAACAGATCGTCAGGACAGCAAATAATACCGGAAGGATCGTTTCGGGTATCCGGCTCAACTCCCCCGGTGGGAATCTACTCGAAGGCGTGAAGCTCGCGGATGCCGTTCGGTTTGCCAAGATAGCCACGGTTGTTCCAAACGGCTCAACATGCGCTTCGGCGTGCTTTGTTGCCTTTGCAGCCGGTGCCGAAAAGTTTGCAAGTTACAGCGCATCGGTTGGGGTTCATGGGGCGTCTGACAGGAATGGACAAGAGACGGTGGCATCCAACGCCGCGACAGTCGGGATGGCAAAGATCGTCAAAGAGCTAGGAGTGCCAGCTGACATTATAGGACGAATGGTGGTTACGCCTCCCGACCAAATAATTTGGTTGTCACCAAACAATCTTCGGGCAATGGGCGCAACGATGACGGGCAAGCTGATCCAGACACCTACTGCTAACGCGCCGACACAATTGCCGCCCGTGCAAGCAGCAGCTACACCGAAGTGGGAAGATATGGTGAGTAACGCCATAAATGCTTCAACTGTCCAGCATAACGGTAAGCCTCAGCTCAACCGGATATGTCAGCCAGAATTAAAAATTTGTACGATAGCTGTCTTTTTCACCGGCAAGGATGGAAAAGAACTAATGTTACGGACTACGGAAGATGCAAACGGCAAGCTTCAATCCCGCGATTTGTGCACTTTTAATCAATATGGTGATATTCGATATTGTGTTGACTGGGATCGGGGCACAACGCAGCGAGATATGAAGGATGCAAACGGGGTATGGTCAAAAATTTCCGACCAATGATTTATCCCGTACTGGGGACAGCCGAATGGCGAGCGCGCGATCCGGTGGCGAGAGTTATTCCATTTCCGCTGCTAACTATCTGATTTATATAATTCTATTCGTTCATAGAGAATGAACGGGCCGACGAGAAGCAGAAGCATAAGCAAAGCAGCCGCTGCGGCCGTCGGCCAGTCGCGATTGGCGAAAAAATCGTTCCAAAGCGTCGCGCCGATCATCACGGTGTCCGAACCGCCGAGCAGATCGGGAATGACGAATTCGCCGGCCGCCGGAATGAATGTGAGCAGCGAACCGGCCAATATGCCCGGAAGCGACAAGGGCAGCGTGATGCGCCAAAAGACCGCGAAAGGCGAGGCGCCGAGATCGGCGGCGGCTTCGCGCAATGCCTTGTCCTGTTTCTCGAGCGAAGCCACAAGCGGCAAGACCATGAAAGGCAGATAGGAATAGACAACACCGATCAGGACCGCCCAATTGCTCGCGAAGATGGTCAATGGCGTCTTGATGAGGCCAAGCGCCATCAGCGCGTGATTGAGAAGGCCCTCGTCCTTCAAGATCATGATCCAGGCGTAGACGCGAATGAGCGAACTTGTCCAGAAAGGCGCAATGGCCAGCATGACGAGCAAGGGCCGCCGCTGCGGCGCCGCGCGGGCGATGGCGAGCGCGAAGGGATAGCCGATGAGAAGCATGATGCACGTCGCCGCTGCCGCGATCGCGAGCGAATTGACATAGGATTGAAGGTAAAGGCTGTCTTCGAGAAGCCCCGCATAGGCGGCGAGGGTGAAGCTTTGCAGCCTGTTGGAGACGGCGGCGATGCTCCAATCGTCGAAGACGGGCGCATAGGGCGGCTGACCGAGCACCGATTGCGATAGCGAGACCTTCAAGACGAGGAAGAAAGGGGCAAGAAAGAAAAGGATGAGCCAAAGATAGGGAAGGGCGATAACGAGGCCCCGCCCGCGTTGGGCGATATGTTTCTTTTTGCCGCTCATTGCGCAATGAGGCTCGCCGCTTCCGGCGCGAAAGTGGCGATGATTTTGCCGCCGGGCTCCATCGGCCCCTCGTCCGTGCTGGCATTCTGACGCACCGCGCGCAGCAGGAAATCGCCGTCCAGCTTGATCGTATAAAGGGTCGCTTCGCCGAGATAGGCACGTTCTTCGATCCGGCCCGTCAGCCTGTTCGGCGAGGGTTTCAGCACGCCCTGGCCGGACAAGCGTTCGATGCGAATCCGCTCCGGCCGCACGGCGACGCTGACAGCCTGACCCTCGGCGTGCTGCTTTGCGCAAACCAATTCGATCGATCCGGCGCAGGTCGCAATCGTATAGCGGTTCGCGTCAGCGGCCACGACTTTGCCGGGGAGGAGATTGATGTCGCCGATAAATTCGGCGACATAGCGCGAGGCGGGCTGTTCATAGATTTCCGCCGGTGCGCCGATCTGCTCGATCCGGCCTGCCCGCATGACCGCGATACGCTGCGTCATCACCATGGCTTCGCGCTGGTCATGCGTCACGATGAGGAAACTCGTGCCGAGGCTTTTCTGCAATCGTGTAATTTCGAACTGCGTGGTTTCGCGCAGACGCCTGTCGAGGGCGGCCAAAGGCTCGTCGAGGAGCAAAAGCTTCGGCCTTTTGACAAGGGCGCGGGCAAGGGCGACACGGCTTTTCTGGCCGCCGGATAATTGATCCGGCCGCCGCTTTTGCAGGCCTTCGAGCTGGACCAGATGCAAGATGGCGGCGACGCGGTCGGCGATCTCTCGTTTGGTAACACCCTCCTGCTTGAGGCCGAAGGCAATATTGTGCGCGACATCCATATGCGGAAACAGCGCATAGGATTGAAACATCATATTGACCGGGCGCCGATGCGGCGGCACGCCGGTCATGTCGTGGCCATCGATGAGAATGCGGCCCTGGTCCGGCGTCTCGAACCCGGCGATGAGACGCAAGAGGCTCGTCTTGCCGCAACCGGACGGTCCAAGCAGCGCGAAAAACTCGCCTTGCGCTATTTCGAGCGAAAGCCCATCGAGAGCGAGGACGGAGCCGTGGCGCTTCGTGACCCGCTCGACCTGTATCAAGGATGCACCGGACAAAGGCCTCAGCCTCCCTCACGCATGGCCGCATTGAGCCGAGCCTCTAGCACCTGCGGTTTGACCAGGACCAGCGCGCCACGGGTTTTTTCGACGAGCCCTTCCTGCGTGAGGCTCGACAATTCGCGTGTCACCTGCTCGCGGCGGCAGCCGATGCGCGCGGCGAGAACATGGTGAAAGGGCGGGGGGCTGACCATTCGCTCAGTGGGGTTGGCAGGACGCGGGACGGCCATGCGCAAAAGCTCCGCGTAAAGCCGGTGCTTCAAATCGAAGATCGAATGCTCGGTAAGGCGCGCGTTGAGCTCGCGCACACGGCCGGTCAGGAGGCGCAGGATCTTCTCGCAGGCGGCTTGCGAAGAAAACAGCATTTCACGAAACACCTGGGCCGGGATGATGCACAGCTCCGATCGGGTCAAGGCGGTGACATTGGCGGAACGCCCGGTCCCGTCGATGGCTGCCATTTCGCCAAAGAACTGGCCCGCCCGGCTTTCGCCAAGGATGATTTCCTTACCGGCCAATGTGCGGATCAAGATCCGTACCTCTCCGGCAATGATGAAATAGACATCCGAGGTTTCATCTCCATAATCGACGATAATTTCGCCATCGTCATAGCGCCGCCAGATGCAACGCTGGTCGAAGCGCGTGAAATCGAGATCGCTGATGTCCTTGAAAAAAGGGACACGCGCAAGCGTCTGCATGGCCCCTCGCCATAGAGGTGGTAGGAGTTTCCGCCCGCTGAGGGTGAAACCTGTTCGGGAGGTTAGCACAGCCTCAAGCCGGTTTTGTATGGGTTGATTGTGTCATACCCGCAAGGATATAGCACGCTGGTTTGAGGCCGTGGCGAGATGGAGAGAACGAGAGCGGGGATGGCTTGGCGACCAAGGTATCCTTGGCTACAGGATTTTCGCATTCCGCATTATTTTCCTTTGAAAACTGGACGGTGCCTTGCGGAATGATGGTGAGGCGACTTGCGCTCGGCGCTCTGCTGACTATATTGCGCGCCATTCGCGACGCGCCGCACCGCCTGGCCTTCCCTGCAAAGAAGCTCAACAGGACGCGCAAAGGGCAGATCCTGCGCCTATAATCGCGAAATCCGGAGGGGTGGCCGAGTGGTTGAAGGCGCACGCCTGGAAAGTGTGTATACGGGAAACCGTATCGCGGGTTCGAATCCCGCTCCCTCCGCCAGCCTTGATGAGTTGAGCCGAAAGAGCGCCTCACAACAGCCAACCGCGTGCGGATGATCGTCAGACCCCTAATTTTTGGCAAGACTGGAGAGGGGCATGCGCCCCTCTCGCGAAAAGCTGCGTAAATATCATCGTTATTGAAATTTGGCTCCCGGAGGAGAGCCTATCTGACCGAGCGGATGGATTCGACCTGTCCACCCCCGAGCCATAATGAAGCTCGAGGTAAAACTCGGCGACGCATGGATTAAAATGCCTATCCATACCCCGCCGAGAAGCTGGCAAATCGCTACGTACTCAAACCTGCCGGATCACCCTTTGGACGCCTGAATACGGCGTTCGTGTGATCTGCCATAGAGTTGCCGAATTTTGGCCGAAGCGCATCAGACGTTTGTCCTAGTAAATCCATGAGAACAATGTCCTGTCCTTTTTGCCGTTAAATATCCATAAGCTATAACTTTACAATTAGCAGCAAAAAATTATTAAAAAAGGAAACCTATCGCATTGAATTGCTTTTTATTTAACTTAGCGTGATGTAATCATAAACGATACCAAATGGAAACATCGCTATATGAACAGCTTATCTACGCAGGAGCATTATGTTACGCTTGTGCTTCGAAACGGCTCGACAAAAAAAATTGAGTTTGCGGGATTTTTGCTCAGTTTGTGGCTATCAAGCAAGGTTCTGGGTTGGCGTGCAGGCAAGACACGCATTGAACGATTTTTCAGCTTCGCAAAAAAGTGAATTGCATCTTATACTTCGGTCGGAAAACCGAGCCGCGAAAGGGTGCGTCCACTTCGCTCTTGAGCTTGTACTGAATCAGGAGATTCGGGGAGCTTGGCATGATTGTGGTTTTTGTAGGGGAAAAACGGCGCCTGCTTTCGCTGGCGCCAGGCGGCCGGGACCGGCTTGCCGATCGACAGCTGGGCTTTGTGCGCCATGAGCCTTAACGACCGGCTCCTGGCGGTGATTGACCTCGTCTATGCCGCCGCTCTTGAAGGTGAGCTCTGGCCCAAGGCGCTCACCGAGCTCGCCGACGGGATGGGGGCCGATCACGTCATGATCGGCATACACGACCCCGTAACGAATTTTTTTTCCAATATCGCGCCGCGTACGGATCCCGAGGCCGTAATCAGCTATGCCGACCACTGGGCGGATCGAAATCCGCTATGGCAGCGATCGGCGGCTCTTCCGGTGGGCCGGGTCTTCTCGCCCGACACTCTGATGCAACGCGCGGAATTCATCGCGACACCGTTCTACAACGAGTGGTGGCGGCCGAATCGCTTTGGCTTGGCCACGCTTGGCGTCAATGTGCTTGTCGATGGCCAAGCCTCGGCCATGGCTGGCATCGTGAGGGAAGATGACAAAGAGCCATTCACGGATGACCAGATGCGTTTCTTCGCGGCCGCAGCCAGGCACATGGCCCGCGCGGCGAAAATCCATCGCCAGCTCCGGACGCTGGCCTTGCGTGACGAGATGGCCTTGCTCGCCTTCGAGACGATGCCGCAGGGCGCCTTCCTGGTCGATGCTGCCGCCAAGGTCCTCCATGCCAATGCCGCCGGCCGCGCCGCGCTTGATGCTGCCGACGGTCTCAAGCTTGTCGGAGGGCGCCTGACGGCCGCCGATGAATCCGAGATGCTCGGCAGGCTGATCGCCTCGTGTGGCGAGGGGATCAGCACCGCTTCAGGTCCCGGTGGAGAGTTCAAGATCCGCAGTGGCGCGCGGCGCACGGAGCTCAAGGTGGTTGTGACGCCGCTCAAAGGGCGTGGCACAGCCGTGGGAGTGCCTTGGCTCGGTTTGCGCCGACCCGTCGCGACCGTAACGCTCAGCGATCTGGATGGTGCGCGCAAGCGTCTGGAACAGCGGATGCGCGACCGTTACGGATTAACCTCGGCGGAAGCGGGCCTCGCAAGCGAGATCGCCAAGGGCGACGGCCGCGAAGCCGCGGCGCAGCGGCGAGGCATTTCAGTTTCGACGGCGCGCGCGCATCTCTCCAGCATTTTCGAAAAGACGGGAACCCATCGTCAGGCCGAGCTTGTCCATCTGCTCGCTGAAATGGAGAATTGCACCGCCGACGAAGTCAATCCCTGACCCGCACCCGCGAGATATTTCTCATTCGCGTGAGAGTGGATGGAGATCGCGCACCATGGCCTTCATGCGTTCATCGAGGACATGGGTATAGATCTGCGTGGTTGAAATATCGGCATGGCCAAGGAGTTCCTGCACCACGCGCAGATCCGCGCCATTTTGCAGAAGATGGCTCGCGAAAGCATGGCGCAGCACATGCGGGCTGATTCGTGTGGCGCTGATTCCGGCCGCGACTGCCACGGTCTTGAGATCGCGGGCAAAGGCCTGCCGACTCAAATGTCCGCTCTCGCTGTCGGCTGGAAACAGCCAGGGGCCTGATGCAGCGCCCGGATATTTCTCCTCCAGAAGCGCACGATAGACACGGACTGCCTCGCGCGCAGGCGGCGAAAGCGGCACAAGGCGCTCGCGGCCGCCCTTGCCGCGAATCGCGACGAGGGGCTCGCGGCTGCGCGCCGCGGCCTTGGGCAGGGACACGAGTTCCGAGACGCGCAAGCCGGTCGCGTAGAGAAGTTCAAGAAGGCAGGCTGTGCGTGCCGCCCGCAGGCGCTCGCCATGCGGCCGATGCGCCTCGGTGATTCCCTCCTTCGAGACGGCGAGAAGATGGTCCACCTCCGCGACCGACAGGATTTTGGGCAGCCCCCTGCCGCGCCGGGGCCCTTCGATGATCAGGGCGGGATCATCGTCGCGCATCGTCTCGGCGACGAGAAAGCGGTGGAATTGCCGGATCGAGGAGAGTTTTCGCGCGGCGGAACTCGGCTTCAGGCCCCGCGCCGCCATGCCCGCAAGATAAGTGCGTATGTCGTCGGTGGTCGTATCGAGGGGGGTCTTGCCGAAACGGGCGATCTCGGCCCGATAATCCTCGAGATCGCGGCCATAGGCTTCGAGGGTGTTCTTCGCTGCGCCGCGCTCCGCCGCGATCATTTCAAGGAAGGCGTCGATGAGGGCCTGCGTGCCCTCCTTGCCTTGCTTCCTGGCCACGCAAGCTCCTATTTGTTGAGTTTCGAGGCGGGAATGATCTGGCTCATCTCGCGCGATTGCGGCTCGACGAAAGTGACCAGCGCGAACATCGCCGCATAGGCCAATCCGACGAGAATACCGACAATCAGAAGGAAGCGAATGAGGGTCGGCACGCGATTCTCCCAAGATACCCGCGCCTTGATCGGGCCACATAATGATTAAAACCAAGGGCCGCAGAGGGCGACCTTTGGTTCCTTTCTCGAATTTCCGCTTTTTCAAGGGGATAGCGAAAATTTCCAAGGCGTCCAACGGGCATCCCTTTACGACCGTTGGTCTGAATATCGTTCTTCATGGCCCGTTCGCATTGACCACGCCGCAAAGCTCCTCGCCGTTGGCATGCGTGATCGAGACATCGACCATCCGTCCCGGGGGAACCGGGCCAAGCCTGACCGGGGTGAAATCCTCGGCGCGGCCGATCCCGCCACGCTCAGTCAATACCCGCAAGGTCTTGCCGATTTGTGAATTCAGATGGGATTCGAGCGCCTGCCTGCCTCTTTCGCGCAGCCGTCCCGCCCTTTCCTTCACCTCTGCGGGCGCAACCGGCGGCATTCTTGCGGCCGGTGTCCCGGGGCGTGGCGAAAACGGGAAAACATGGAGATGCGTCAGGCCATAATCTGTCACAAGCGCGAGCGTATTTTGAAACATAACTTCGGTTTCACCCGGAAACCCCGCGATGAGATCGGCCCCGAACACGATGTTGGGCCGGAGCCCCCGAAGTTGCGTGCAAAAGCGCTGCGCCTCATCGCGCGTATGACGGCGCTTCATCCGTTTCAGGGTCAGATCATCGCCCGCCTGGAGCGAGAGATGGAGATAGGGCATCAGCCGTGCTTCATTGGCGAAGGCATCGACAAGATCGGGATCGGCTTCGATGCAATCGATTGAGGACAGCCTGAGCCGCGCAAGGTCCGGCGCATTTTGCAAAATGGTCTTGACGAGACGCCCGAGCTTCGGCTGGCCTTCGAGATCACTGCCGTAAGACGTAAGATCGACGCCCGTCAGCACAACTTCGCGGAAGCCCTTGGCGACGAAATGCTCGATAGCGCGCAAGACTTCGGCTCCCGGCACCGAACGGGAGGGCCCGCGTCCATAAGGGATGATGCAAAAAGTGCAACGATGGTCGCAGCCGTTCTGGATCGCGAGAAAAGCGCGGGTGTGCTCCTCGATCCCTTCACTCAAGGGACTGCCCGCATTTGCCGGCGACATGATGTCGCCAAGCTCTACGCGCGGGCGCGGGCCTTGCTCCCA
>Ga0306918_10001432_pt1 | contig 11814 bp, 10 predicted proteins | sample tim00Cox0000000H_FD_203315 | JGI IMG/M metagenome (GOLD analysis project Ga0306918, IMG submission 203315) | Lab enrichment of tropical soil microbial communities from Luquillo Experimental Forest, Puerto Rico - timezero.00C.oxic.00.000.00H (v2)... | ecosystem: Environmental > Terrestrial >... | reverse complement strand
CTGCGCAACGCACACCCGCAGACTGCGCTGGAGGCGAAATTCAGCATGCAGTTCGCCATGGCAGCATCGGTTGTGGCGCGCAGCGTTGGGCTTTCGCAGGTGAGCGACGATTTCGTTCGCAGCCTCCCGGTTCAGTCGCTCATGCCGCGGGTCTCCACCACGACCACGAAGGAGACCATGGAAGGCTCCGCATTCGCGCCGTCGGAGAAAGTCGAGATCACCACGGTCGCAGGCAACGTCCTCGCCAGCGAGCCTGTCGTCTTCGCCAAGGGCAGCAAGCAGCGGCCGCTGTCGCGAGAGGAGCTGCGGGCAAAATTCGTAGACTGCCTGGGCGACGGTTTCCCCGCCGGAACGAAGGCCAATGCATTCGACAAGCTTATGAATCTCGAGGGGCTCAATTCGGCCGGGGATCTGCTGCCGCTGTAGGGGCGGGTTTACAACCCGCCCTGCATCCAATTGCGCGTCTGGTGCGAAAGGGCCGGCTTGAAAACCGCCCTTGCCGCATCGCGGCCGTGAGACCATCAATACGAGCGCGGCATTCCCAGCACATGCTCGGCGATATAGGCCAGCACCAGGTTGGTCGAGATCGGCGCAACCTGGAACAGGCGCGTCTCCCGCCACTTGCGCTCGATATCGTATTCCCTCGCGAATCCGAAGCCGCCGTGGGTCTGCAAGGCGGCCTCGCCGGCGTGCCAGGCCGCTTCCGATCCGAGCAGCTTGCCCATATTGGCTTCCGGACCGCACGGACGCCCGGCATCGAACAAGGCGGCAGCCTTGCCTACCATCAGCGCGGCGGCTTCGATCTCGGCATAGGAGCGCGCGATCGGAAACTGGACGCCCTGATTGCGGCCGATGGGCTGGTCGAACACGATCCGCTCGCTCGCGTATTGTGAGGCCTTGGCGATGAACCAGCGCCCGTCGCCGACCGACTCGGCTGCGATCAAGATGCGCTCCGCGTTCATGCTGTCGAGAATATAGCGAAAGCCCTGCCCTTCCTGACCGATGAGGTTCTCGGCCGGCACCCGCAGGGAATCGAAGAACACCTCGGTGGTGTTGTGATTGATCATCGCGGGCAGCGGCTTGATCTCGAGCCCGTGCCCGAGCGAAGATTTGATGTCGACCACAAAGACCGAAAGGCCTTCGCTTTTCCTTGTGACCGCGTCGAGCGGCGTGGTGCGTGCGAGCAGCAGCATCAAGTCGGAATGCAGCGCACGCGAGGTCCACACCTTCTGGCCGTTGACGATGTAGGAATCGCCTGCCCGCTCGGCCCGTGTCTTGAGCCTGGTGGTGTCGGTGCCGGTCGTCGGCTCGGTGACGCCAAAGGCCTGCAGCCGCAAATCCCCCGCGGCGATACCGGGCAGATAACGCTGCTTCTGCTCGGCGCTGCCGTGGCGCAGCATCGTCCCCATGATGTACATCTGCGCGTGGCAGGCGCCGGCGTTGCAGCCGCAGGCGTGAACCTCCTCGAGCGTTGCCGCCGCCGCGCTCAAGGGCAGGCCGAGGCCGCCATATTCCTCCGGGATCAATGCGGAAAGCAGCCCCGCTTTGGTCAGCGCCGCCACGAACTCGGTCGGATAGGCCTGCTGATCATCGAGCTTGCGCCAATAGCTGCCGGGAAAGTCCTTGCAGATGCGCCGCACCAGATCGCGAATCTCGCGATAGCTCTCGCCGAGGGTGAGCGAGACGGCTTCTTCCGGCACGGACTGCATCACGTTCATTGCGTCCTCCTTGCCTCAAGCTCGCCGAGGATTTCACCGGTGTGCGCGCCGAGCACCGGCGGCGGGCGCCGAAACGCCGGGCGCACGCCGTCAAAGGAAACGGGCAGGCCAAACAGCGTGATGTCGCCTTGCGGGCTCGCCTGCAGCATTCCGAGCGCCTTGGTCTGCGGATGGTCAAGCACTTCGGCGATGGTCTGCATCGGCGCATTCGGCACACCGGCTTCATCGAGGATCGCCGCCCATTCCCGGTTGGTGCGCCCCGGGATGAGCTCCTCGATCCAGCGATACAGCACGTTCTGGTTCCTCACCCGATCTGGATTGCTGCGAAAGCGCGGATCGTCGATCCATTCCGGGTGGCCGAGCACCCGCGCGAGCGACGCGAACAGCTTGTCGTTGCCGGCGGCAATCACGATGAAGCCATCCTTCGACGCATAGCCGCGATAGGGCACGATCATTGCCGCGCCGGAGCCCTGCTGCCGCGGCAGCTCGCCCGAAGCCTGAAAATTGGCGGCATGATAGCACATCCAGCCGAGCGCCGTTTCATAGAGCGAGGTATCGACCGTCGATCCTCTGCCGGCGTCACGCTGCGCAAGGAGCGCAGCGAGGACGCCGATCACCGCCCACATGCCGGCAGCCATGTCGATGATGGAGGTGCCCACGCGCACCGGCCGTTGCGCGGGCTCGCCGGTTACGCTCATCAGGCCGCCGAAGGCCTGCATCAGCGGATCATAGCCCGGACGATTGTTGAGCGGGCCCTTTGCCCCGAATGCTCCAATGTTGCAGTAGATAAGCGCAGGCTTGGCCCGCCGCAGCGTATCGCCATCGAGACCGAAGTCCGCGGCCGAGCCGGGCCGCAGGTTGGAGACAACGACATCGGCGCGCTCGACAATGAGCCTGCGCAGGCGGTCACGCTCCGCGCGATCCTTCAGGTTGACCACCACCGAGCGCTTGTTGCGGTTGAGACTCTGGAAGGTCGCGGACATCGTGCCCCAATAGGGCGGAGCCCAGCTGCGAGCATCGTCGCCGTCCGCCTTCTCGATCTTGATGACGTCGGCGCCGAGGTCGCCGAGAACTTCGCAGGCGTAGGGCGCTGCCACGCTGTGGCCGAGCTCGATGACGGTGATGCCGTCGAGCGGCAAGCTGCCTTGCGGGTCAGGCATTCCTGGCCTCGGGAAAGAGCGAGGTCAAAGGCGCATGCGCCTTCTTCCACACCATGATGGAGCGCTCGTATTCGATGACCACCACCCCGTCCTGATTGAGCCCGCGCGTGCGCACCTTCACCACGCCCTGACCGGGCCGCGACTTCGACTCGCGCACGCTGATGACTTCCGATTCGGAATAGAGCGTGTCGCCGGGAAACACGGGATGGGGGAGCTTGATGTAGTCCCAACCGAGCGCAAAGCCGTTCTCGCTGAGGTCGGAGACACCCAGCCCGGCAATGACGGAAAGCGTCAGCGCGCTGTTGACCAGAGGCTTCTTGAATTCGGTGCGGCTCGCGTAGTGCGCATTGAAGTGGATCTGGTTGGTGTTGTTGGTGATCATGGTGAACTGAATGTTGTCGGTCTCGGTAATGGTGCGGCCGAGCCGGCTGCGATAGATGTCGCCGACCGCAAAGTCCTCGAAAAACCGTCCGTTCCAGCCTTGCTTGACAGTGCTCATGCCGGCTCCCTCCTCTCAGGGGATCATCACGATCTTGCCGAAGAAGTCGCGCGACTCCATCAGCGCTTCGGCCTCGCCCAGCCTGGCGAGCGGAAAGGTGCGCGCTTGCGGTTTCCTGATCCTGCCTTCGGCGATCTCAACCATCCCGCGCGTCACGTCCTCCTTGGTATAGCCGTTCGATCCGCAAATCCTTATTTCGCGCTGCCAGATGTAGCGAATGTCGGTGCGCGCGTCGAAGCCGGCGGTGGCCCCGCAGGTCAGCAGCTTGCCGTGGGGCTTCAGCGCCCGGATGGACGGGTTCCAGGTGTCGCCGCCGGTGAAATTGACGCAGATGTCCACGCCCTGCTTGCCGCTGATGCGCCAGGCCTCGCGGGAGAAATCGTGCGTGCTGTAATTGATGGTGTAGTCGGCACCGAGCGCCGCGAGGCGCCAGCATTTTTCGTCCGTGCCGGCGCAGGCGATGACGCGCCCGCCGTGGGCCTTGACCACCTGCACCGTGGCGGTGCCCACGCCGCCGCTCGCGCCAAGCACAAGAACGAGATCGTTTTGCTGCATGTCGCCGTTGGTGAACAGCATCCGATAGGTCGTGCCATAGTTCGCCGGAATGCAGGCCGCTTCCACAAACGAGAGCCGCGAGTCGAGAGAGATCACAAATTCATGCGGCATGCGGCAGTATTCCGCCATCCCGCCCTGCACCTCCTCGCCCATCATGCCTTCGTTGGTGAGCGGGTCGACGAGGCAGCGGTCGCCGACCTTCCAGCCCTCGACATCGGCGCCCACCGCCGCGACTTCGCCCGCGACATCGGCGCCGGAGATCCACGGCATGGGGACGGGCAGACCCGGCATACCGCGGCGCACGAAAATGTCGAAATAATTGAGCCCGCAGGCCTTGACGCGGATCAGGAGATCGCCGCGACCAATCTGCGGATCGGGAAAATCCCGATAGACGATGTTCTCGATGCCGCCCTGCTTTTCGATGACCGCCGCCTTCAAGATCGCCTCCGCAGATCACACCTTGCCGAGCGCCGTAAGAATGACTTCGGGCGTCATCGGCTGCGTGGTTACGCGCGCGCCGAACGGCCGCAGCGCATCGTTGACCGCGTTCATCACCACCGCGGGCGCGGCTCCGGTCCCGGATTCACCGACACCCTTGGCGCCGAGCTCCGATGCCGATGCAGGGGTCTCGATATGGGCAACATCGATGTCCGGCATCTCTGCCGCCATGGGCGTGAGATAATCAGCCATGCTCGCATTCACGAGCTGGCCCGCCTCGTCATAGATGCAATGCTCGTAGAGCGCGCCGCCCAATCCCTGCACGCAGCCGCCGCGCACCTGCTCATCCGCCAGCTGCGGGTTGATCACGCGCCCGCAGTCCTCGACCACCCAGTGCTTCAACAGGCGGATGAAGCCGGTGTCGGGATCGACCTCGACATAGGCGCCGTGAATGCCGTTGGTGAAGATGTAGAGGTCTTCAAGCAGACGGTAGCGGCGCGTCACCGAGAGCACGGGCTGCATGCTGTCGGGCAGCTCGCCGACCTGGAAATGCGCAATGCGTCCGATCTCGGCGAGCGAGATGCGCCGGTTCGCGCCGTCGGCATCGACCACATGCCCGTCGAGAAGGTCGAGCGCGGACGGCGCCGCCTGCAGCAGCGCACCGGCAATTGAGAGAACCTCCGCCCGCAGCTCGTGCGCGGCCTTGAACACCGCCTCGCCGCCGATGGCGGTCGCGCGCGAGGCATAGGTGCCGCCGCCGTAGGGCGTCGCATCGGTATCCCCGGAGATCACCCTCACCTGCTCGATCGGCACGCCCAGCACGCTTGCGGCAATCTGGCCCATGACGGTGTCGACGCCCTGGCCCTGCTCGGTCACGCCCACCGCGCAGATGATGCCGCCGCCCGGCTCGAGCTTGATGGTGCAGGCGTCCTGCGAGGCAATAGGCGCGCCGCCCGCGCCATAATATCCGCGCGGACCGGGCGCCGTTCCCTTGATGAAGGCGGCAATCCCAATGCCGCGGTGGATGCCCTGCTCCCGCAGCGCCGCCTGCTCGGCGCGCAGCGCCGGATAATTCATGCGCTCGACCAGAACCTCGATGCAGCGCTGGTGCGACATGTCCGCAACCTTGATCCCCGCCGCGGTAATCCGGGGGTAGGAATCGTCCGGCATGACGTTGCGACGGCGGATCTCGATGGGATCAAGCCCGGTTTTCTCCGCAGCCCAGTCCACCAGCGCCTCGCCCACTGAGTTGCCGATGGGATGACCGACGGCGCGGTACTGGGACGTCGGCACCTTGTTGAGGTAGACCACCGTTGCCTTGCCGCGATAATGCCTGTGCCGGTACGGGCCGCCGGTGATGTTGAGGATCTGGTTCGCCTCGAAGACGCTGGTGCGCGGAAACTGCGAATAGGCGCCGGCCCCTGAAAGAACGTCGATCTCGAGCGCCTGGATTTCTCCGGCCTTGCTCACCGCCATGCGCGCGGCGATGCGGTTCTCGCGCGCATGAATGTCGGAGACGAAGGATTCGAGGCGGTCGGCAATGAACTTGACCGGCCGGCCGAGCACCATCGCCGCCGCCGTCGCCGCGATCTCGTCACCGAAGGTGTGAATCTTGAGGCCGAATGAGCCGCCCACGGCGGGCGCCACCACCCGCACATCGTGCTCGGGCACGCCGAGCGTGCGTGCGAACACGGTGCGGATCATGTGCGGGACCTGACTGCTGGTATGGATGGTCAGCCGCTGCGTATGCCTGTCGTAATCCGCAAGAATCGCGCGCGGCTCGAGGCTTACGGCGGTATGCCGCCCGAAATCGAATGTCCCCTCCACCACGATATCGGCGGCCGCGAACGCCGCATCGACGCCGCCGGTGTCGATCACCTTGCGGAACGCGAGATTGTCGCCGAGTTCCGCGTGCAGCACCGGCGCGCCGCGATCGAGCGCGCTCTCCTTCTCCGTCACGGCAGGCAGCGCACGCCACTCGATCGCAACGAGCTCGGCCGCATCCTCGGCAAGCGCGCGCGTGCGCGCGATCACCATGACGACGGGCTCGCCCTGCCAGCAGGCGCGGTCGACCGCCATGGGATATTGCGGGGCCGACTTCATGCCGGGAAAGCAGGTGAGCGTGCCGACCCAGGGCGCCGTGCACATCTTCGCGATCTCGGCGCCGGTCATCACCTTGACCACGCCGGGCGCCTTTTCCGCCGCGGCGGTGTCGATGCGCACAATGCGCGCATGGGCATGCGGGCTGCGAACGAAGGCCGCGTGCAGCATGCGCGGCAGCGAGATGTCGTCGGTATACGTCCCGCGCCCCGCAACCGCCGCCCGCGCGGCCACGCGCGAGAGCGTGCGGCCGACATAGCTGTTCGGCCGATCGAGGGGGGTGAGGCGCGCCTTTGCGTCCATCTGTTATCTGCTAATGTTGTACGCGCGTAGCGCGTAGGTTGGGTCGAGCGCTTGCGAGACCCAACGTCCTGCCCGCCGATGTTGGGTCTCGTGAAGAACTCGACCCAACCTACACCCCCCGCGCCTTGAGTGTCGCTTCGACCGCATCGACGATGGCGTGATAGCCGGTGCAGCGGCAATAGTTGCCGGACAGGAAGATGCGCACGTCGTCGCGCGAGACGCGCTTGCCCTGCCGCAGCAGCTCGGCCGCCGTCATCAGCATGCCGGGCGTGCAATAGCCGCACTGGAGCGCGTTGCGCTCGACGAAATTTGCCTGCAGGTCGGCGATCTCTCCGGTCTCGGTCAGCCCCTCGATGGTGACGACATCACACCCGTCCGCCTGCACCGCCAGCATCAGGCAGCCGCGCACGACCGCGCCATCGACCCGCACCGAGCAGGCCCCGCATATTCCATGCTCGCATCCGATATGCGACCCCGTGAGCCCGAGCTCGGTGCGCAGGAAATCGACGAGGTGCTGGCGCACCGGCACCGGCCGCGTGATGCGCTCGCCGTTCACCGTCATGCGCACGGTCAGCTCTTCCTCAAGGCTCATTGCAGGCGGGCCCGTTCCATGGCCGCAGACAGCGCACGCCGGGTAAGCACGCGCTGGAGGTGAAGCTTGGTCGCCGGGCGACCGAAGCTGTTGTCGATCGGATCAAGGTCGTCGGCCAGGGCCGCGCACGCCGCCTCACTGACCGAAGCGGACCACGCCTTGCCATTGACAGCCGCCATCGCGCGTTTCGCAAGCGTAGGCTTCACCTCACTGCCGAAATAGACAAGGCGAGCCTCGCTCACGAGCGCGCCGGCGCAGCGCGCGTAACAGGCAAGTCCGGCAATGGCGAAATCGCCCTGGCGACGGCTCAATTCCATGAAGACCGCCACGTGATCGCGCTTGTGCTCGGGAATGAGCACTTCGAGGAGAAGCTCGTCAGGCGCGCGGGCGGTCTCGTAGAGACCGAGGAAGAAGTCCTCAGCGGCGATGGTGCGGCGGCCGCGTACGCTTTCCACCACCAGGCTCGCTTCCAATGCAAGGATGCAGGCCGGCAGCTCGGCCGAAGGGTCGGCGAGCGCAATGCTGCCCCCGAACGTTCCGCGATTGCGAACCGCGACATGGGCCACATGCGGCATGGCCTCGGCGATCAGCGGCAGCCGCTGCGCGACAAGCGGCGAGCTCATCACTTCGACATGCCTGGCAAGCGCGCCGATGCGCACGCACCCGTCGTGGTGCGAGATGCCCTTGAGCGCGTCGATGCGGTTGATGTCGATCAGCAGGCTAGGCTGCGCCAGTCGCATATTGAGCACCGGCATGAGGCTTTGCCCGCCGGCCAGGATGCGCGCATCATCGCCATGCTCCGCCAGCAAGCGGAACACGTGATCGAGGCTTTCCGGCCGCACATAACTGAATCTCGGAGCCTTCACGCGCCGCTTCCTGCGCTCATTCTGTCCGTGAGGTCGGCGGGGTAGAAATGCCGTGGCAGCGGGATTGTCACAGCCGCGCCATTGTGTGACTAAACCGCGACGAAATTCAACGCCCGCGCAAGCGGCAACGGGAGAAGCAACCGTGGCGAACAAGGATCTTCGGGACTGGATCGACGGCATCAGGGCCGCGGGCGAGCTCAAGGTCATCCTCGGCGCGGAACCCAGGGAGGAGATCGGCGGCATAGTCGACATCTATCAGCGGCGCATGGGTAACCCGGCCGTCATGTTCGACCAGGTTCCGGGGTTCCCCAAGGGCTCGCGCGTCCTTGCCAACATTCTCACCTCGGTGCCCCGCATCAACGTTGCGCTCGGGCTGCCGCCGCAGGGCTCCGAGATGGAGCTCGTGCACTGGTGGCGCTCCTACATGAAGGCGGCGCCGAGCTTTGTGCCGCGGGAGGTGAATGGCGGACCTCTGCTTGACAATGTCCTGGAAGGCAAAGCCGTCAATCTCGAAAAGATCCCGACCCCCGTATGGCATGAGCACGACGGCGGCCCCTTCATCGGCACCGCCTGCATGGTGATTATGAAGGATCCCGATTCCGGCTGGGTCAACAGCGGCTGCTACCGCATCCAGACCCAGGGTCCCGACGTCGCCACCATCATGATGTCGCCGGGCAAGCACGGACGCATCATCATGAGCAAGTATCACGAGCGCAATCAGCCCTGCCCGGTCGCCGTCATTGTCGGCATGCATCCCGCCTTGTTCATGCTTTCTGGGCTGGAGATTCCCTACGGCAAGAGCGAGTACGAGGCGGCAGGCGGAATTCTCGGGGAACCGATCGAGGTCTTCAACATGCCGCGCACCGGGCTGCCCGTTCCCGCCAATGCCGAGATCGCCTTTGAAGGATTGATCCATCCCGACGACGAAATTCAGGAGGGGCCGCTCGGCGAGTGGACCGGTTATTACGCGGGCGGCAGCAGGCCGGAGCCGGCCATCCGCATCTCGACCATGATGCATCGCGATGATCCGATCCTGCTCGGCGCCATACCGGCGGTGCCGCCGAACGACAACACGTTCTATCTCGGCACCTACCGATGCGGCGCGGTTTGGAACCAACTCGAGGCGGCCGGCATCCCCGAGGTCAAGGGCGTGTGGACGCATGAGGCCGGCGGCAGCCGGTTCTGGCTCACGGTGTCGATCAAGCAGCTCTACGGCGGCCATGCCAAGCAGGCGGGCTTCGTGGCCTCCAACTGCCACGCCGGCGCCTACTGCAACCGCTGGACCATCGTGGTGGACGACGACATCGACCCCACCAACATCAACGACGTGATCTGGGCGATGTGCACGCGCTGCGATCCGCGCGAGGACGTCGATATCGTGCGCGGCGGCTGGAGCTCGGCGCTCGATCCCATGTGCTACGACGGCGACAGCGACCGGCGCAACGCGCGCGTGGTGATCGATGCCTGCAAGCCGTTCGCGCGGCGCAGCACCTTCCCGATCGTTGCGCGCGCGAGCAAGGAGCTCGACGCCCGCATCCGCGCGAAATGGTCGCGCGACCTGCCGAATGATTTTTGACGCGAGCAACGGGGCTGACTTTCGTGGCGCCGACCAACAGGAAGCTTCTCATTCGAGGCGGGCAGGTCTACGACCACGACGGCGATGTGCACCATCCGCCGGTTGCCGATATCCTCGTTGCGGACGGCAGGATCGCCGCGGTCGGCTCCAATCTGGCGACCGACGGCGAGCATGACGTCATCGATGCATCGGGCCGGCTGGTCGTGCCGGGCCTGATCAATGCGCACTATCACTCGCACGATACGCTCTGCCGCGGGCTGTTTGAGGAGCTGCCGCTCGAAATGTGGCTGCTCTATACACTGCCGATGGGACGCAATCGCAGCCACGCGGAGGTGCGGGCGCGAACGCTGGTCGGTGCGCTGGAGAGCCTGCGCTGCGGCATCACCACCGTACAGGATATGCTCGGCCGGGCTACCGGGCCGACCTGATCCTCATCGACCTCAACGATGTCGCCTACCTTCCCTTCAACAGCGCCGCGCGGCAGCTCGTCTACACCGAGGCCGGTCGCGGCGTGGAGAGCGTCATCGTCGAGGGCCGCGTGGTGATCAGGGAGCGCAAGGTGACGACCATCGACGAGGATGCGTTGCGGCGCGAGGTGGCAAGCCTGATGCGGCACTTCACCGCCGACTATGAGGCCGTCGTGCAATCGCGCAAACGCGCGCTGCCGTACATGCTGGAGGCGCATCGGCGGGTCTGGCAGGCAGACGTGGGAATGAACCGGTTCATCCCCCGCACGCGGTAAGCGCCACGGCGGACATACGCGGCCCGGCGATGCTCTCCCTTCCGCGCCTAGCCCAGCGATAATGCCTGCCGTCGTACGTTAAGGCCGGGAATCTGCAACGGCCGAAAGCTGGTGGCGCTGGCGATCTCCCACGCTTCCGCGAAACGCAAATCCCGCGTTCCGCGCAGCAGTTCACCCGGCTCGAGCGGCGGATAGAGCTGCTTGAACGTCATCACCTCGCTGGCGGAGACCCGTCGGGAAAAATGGTCCAGCGCGAATTCGCCGGGGTGATCGAGGCCGGCCGTTGCCGTCAATTCGATCAGCGACTGCATGGTCGAGGCGTGAAAATTCGCCACGCGCTGCATCTTGTCCGGGACGACCAGGGCGCGTTGCCGCGAACGATCCTGGGTGGTGACGCCGGTGGGGCAGCGGTCGGTGTGGCAGCTTTGCGACTGGATGCAGCCGAGCGCGAACATGAATCCGCGGGCCGAATTGCACCAGTCGGCGCCGAGCGCGATGGCGCGCGCAATGTCGAACGCCGAGGCGATCTTTCCGCTGGCGCCGATCCTGATGCGGTCGCGGGCGCCGATCCCGACGAGGGCGTTGTGCGCAAAGGTGAGGCCGTCCTTGAGCGGCATGCCGAGATGGTCCACGAACTCGAGCGGCGCCGCGCCGGTGCCTCCTTCCTTGCCGTCGATGACGATGAAATCCGGATAGATCCTGGTGGCGAGCATCGCCTTGCATATTGCAAGGAACTCCCACGGGTGTCCGATGCAGAGCTTGAAGCCGGTCGGCTTTCCGCCGGACAGTCGCCGCATCTCGCCGATGAATTTCACGAGCTCGATGGGGGTGGAGAATACGGAATGGTGCGACGGCGAGATGCAATCCTTGCCCATCGGCACGCCGCGCGTCTGGGCGATCTCGCGCGAGACCTTGGCGGCAGGCAGCACGCCGCCATGACCCGGCTTGGCGCCCTGGCTCAATTTGAGCTCGACCATCCTGATCTGATCGGCCGCCGCCGCCTGCGCAAATTTCTCGGGACAGAATTGGCCATCCGGGGTGCGGCAGCCGAAATAGCCTGAGCCGACCTCCCAGATGATGTCGCCGCCCATTTCACGATGATACGGGCTGAACCCGCCTTCGCCGGTGTCGTGCGCGAACTCGCCCTTCTTCGCGCCGCCATTGAGCGCCCGGATGGCATTCGGGCTGAGCGCCCCGAAGCTCATTGCCGAGATGTTGAAGATGGATGCGCTGTAGGGCGATGCGCAATCGGGGGCGCCGATCGT
>Ga0306918_10001426_pt1 | contig 11829 bp, 10 predicted proteins | sample tim00Cox0000000H_FD_203315 | JGI IMG/M metagenome (GOLD analysis project Ga0306918, IMG submission 203315) | Lab enrichment of tropical soil microbial communities from Luquillo Experimental Forest, Puerto Rico - timezero.00C.oxic.00.000.00H (v2)... | ecosystem: Environmental > Terrestrial >... | reverse complement strand
AACTGCCCGGCGAAGACTACACCGTTCCTATAGGAAAGGCGCGTGTCGTGCGCGAAGGGGGCGACGTCAGCGTGATTACCTACGCGGCCATGGTCTATGTCGCGCTGGAAGCCGCAGAAATCCTGGCGAAAGAAGGCATTGAAATAGAAGTCGTTGATCTTCGCACGGTGATGCCGCTGGATCGCGATGCCATTCGCGAGGCCGTAGAAAAAACGAATCGCGTGATCGTCCTGCATGAAGACACGAAGACCGGTGGGATCGGCGGCGAAGTTGCCGCTGTCATCAACGAGGAGTGCTTCGACGCGCTAGATTCTCCTATCGTGCGCATCGCCTCAGCCGACACTCCCATACCATTTTCACCGCCGCTGGAAGAGGCGTTCCTCCCCAAGGTTGCAGATGTGGTGCGAGAGGCGCGGCGGTTACGGAGCTACTGAAGCTGAGTAATGACAGCCCATGTACTTCGCAAGAGTTACCATTCTTAACGTCAGCGGAAGCCCTGTGATTTAATCTTAACTTCCCCAACATCACCCTACAAATCAAGGAGAACCATGCGCGGATTTCTTTCGGGTGTCATCATCACACTACTCGTCATTGTCTGCGGTGGCTACTGGTACGTGAGTACCGGTCGCGTCGACTCGCGGGCCATTCCTAACCGGCCGACTCAGTTTGAGCGGCGCACTGCCAACCATGCCGTTGACGAGTGGGTAGACGCTCACGCTCCTAAGCAGGACAACCCGTTTCCGCCAACGATGGAGAACATCATGGACGGCTCCATGATCTATGACAAACATTGCGCCCTTTGCCACGGCAGCCTGAAGGAACCGAATTCACCGCTGAGGGACAAGTTTTTCCCAGCGGTTCCGCAGCTGGTGGCACGAACACCCGACGATCCGGATGCGAACTTCTTTTACGTCACGAAATACGGAATCAAGTTGTCCGCCATGCCAGGGTGGGACGGCGTATTGACAGACGACGAAATCTGGAAGGCAGTATTGTTCATCAAGAACTCAGCCAAGATGAAGGACGCGCCAGCGCAAGGTCAGCTGCAAGCAGCTCCGCAATAGAAAGGGGCCTCTCGAGGCGTAGAAATGCCGCCGAGTTGGCGGCATTTCTATTTAAGCATCTGCGAGACTCCGAGTGTTCTCCTCGGAGGAGAACTTACCTAAGGGGCTAAAGCCCAGAGTCTTTCAGCATCCTGCGGCACGAGTAAAGTCGTTCCCTGACGCGATACTTTTGCTCAACCCTCAAACGCACGGCACGAGAACGTTTCGTAAGCTGCTCAGCTGTTAGGCCTCACGTAAGTCACTTTGCCGCTGGTCTTAAGCTTGAAGGCGTCGTTAGGGATTTTCTCGTTGATCTTGATGTCGCTGTACTTGGCGAGCCGGTAATCGCCCGAGGGCTCGTTAAAAAGTTGCTGTACGCTCACGCCCCGCGCAGGATCGATCCATAGCGTTATGGTCGGAAACATGTTTGCGACCTTCTGCGACTTCGGCTTTAGCTCCAACTTGGCGGCATTGATTCCCTGCACCTGCTCCATTCCTGCGTAGTTCACGTCGAACGATTTGGCCAGATCGTGGCCGCGTCCACCGAATCCCAGTACAAGAAATGTCTCAAAATCGGCTTTATTCTTGCCGGCGTTGTACTCCGTGACCTGCCCTGCCTTGGGGACGTACACACTCACCACTTCGCCGTTGAATAAGACGTATTTCTTGTCAGGCAGGTTGATGTCGGCCGCCATCTCAACTTGGGCGCCCTGCCGGCGGAAGTACATCGTGCCTTTCTGCAAGTCGTGTTCATCGACGACCTTCTGATACTGATCCCAAACGAAGTCTGTCTGTGCGGTGTGGAAGCTGGCCGCAGCCTTGTCCATGGCGTTCAATACAGATTCGAGGTCTTGCGCCTGGGCGAGCAAGGTTCCACAGAAGAGGGCACCCGCTAAAAGCCTGAGTCTTTGTTTCACGTTCTTATCCTTGGCTGAGAGGTCTTACCGGTGTCCCCAGACTCTGTAGGCAACCACGGTGCGCTTGTCGTTGCGCACAGCTTCATATCGGTCGATGCGGATTTCCCCGGCAATCGGCTCGATGGCACGCGACAGTTCCTCGCGCATTTCATCATCGTTACCGGGTTTGATGGCGGCCGCATCCACGGTATAGATGAAACCGCTTCCTTCCGGTTTCACCAGCACCTCGGTTTGATGCGGCGAGCGGGGCACCGGCTTATCGCGGAAATTGATCCACAACGGAGCCAGAAAGATGAATGCCAGGATAAGCGTGACCATCACGTCGTAATGCACGCTACCGCGGGGATACATCCACCAGATGTAGCCCCGAATGGTTTCGCCAACTTTGCCCATCGCTATTTTAAGTGTAGAGAGGCGAGGGGGGGAGTGCAAGAACGGGGATTGTCCGGGTTGTGGTTTTCACCACGGAGGCACCGAGGACACGGAGTTGGTTTTCTGATTTTTTCTTCTCTGTGTTTTGCTGTGTCTCTGTGCTGAATTCTTCTTGTGTCATGTGGGATTAGGTGTGCAATTCCACGACCGTCGCGCCGCCTCCGCCTTCGTTCTGGGGAGGCTCCGTAACATTGGCTACGTGCGGATGCTGTCGCAGGAATTGACGCAGCGCCTTACGAAGCACGCCCATGCCGCTGCCGTGAACGACTCTTACGCGTCCGACACCGGCGAGGAATGCGCGATCCACAAACTTTTCCACAGCGCTGGTGGCCTCATCGACGGTTTGGCCGATAACATTGATTTCCGTGGGCACGCTGTCATCCTCCTCGGAGAGCGATACGCCGATGCCACGTGAACGTGCAGCAGCTACGGGATTCGCGCCTGCGCTGGCGATGACGGCTGCCACATCGTCGCGCGGCACCTTCATCTTCATGGGACCGACGGCCACCTCGAACCAATCGTCGTCGAGGTGGCGAAGCACTTTTGCATCGCGACCCAGCGAGCGCAAACGGACAGTGTCGCCGACAGAAACGTCTTCCACGATATGCGGGCGAGCGTTTCTGTCGCCGGTATCAGAGCCAGTGGTGTGTGCCACGACCGTGGAGTCGAATTGTTCGCGAAACTCACGGCGCAGCTTGGCAATGCGGCGCTCTGCATCTTTGGAGAGCTTGAGCGCCTGGGCACGGTCCTGCACGGCGTTCACCGTTTCGCGGGCGCGATATTCGAAGTCGCGCAGCACGCTTTCCAGCTTCTTTTCCAGCTCGCGGACTTTTTCGCGCTGCTCTCTCTTTCCTTCCTGTGCCAATTGGTCGCGCTGGCGGGCAATCTCCTGTTCGCGTGTACGAAGTGCAGCCCGCTCGATGTCGAGCTCACGAAGTTGCGAATGAAGTCGGTCGAGAAAGCGCGCGACATCCTGGGTTTGCGACGAAAGCTTTTCCCGGGCGCGCCTGACGATCGGCGCATTCAACCCCAGCTGCTGTGCGACGTTGATTCCCGCCGATGCTCCGGGAACGCCGATGCGCAGCTCGTAAGTGGGCGCCAGTGTGCGCTCGTCGAAACCGACCGCCGCATTCAGGACGTCGGGCGTGTTTGCGGCGTAAACCTTGAGCGCTATGTGGTGCGTGGAAATGATGCTCAGGCAACGTGTCTGCAGGAAGAATTCGGCGATTGACACCGCCAGAGCTGCGCCTTCCTCTGGATCTGTGGCCGAGCCGAGCTCGTCCAGAAGAACCAGCGAGGCCGCCGTTGCTTGGTGCGAGATGAAGTCGATGTTGGCGACGTGTGCTGAGAAGGTCGAAAGGTTTTGCTCGATGGACTGATAATCGCCGATATCGGCGAAGACGCCGTCAAAGACCGGTAACTCCGCCCGCTCGGCAGGAACCGGAATTCCCGACTGCGCCATCAGAACGAGCAGGCCGATGGTCTTCAGCGCGACGGTCTTTCCGCCGGTGTTGGGACCGCTGATGACTAGCTGGCGTTGATTGCCTTCCAACTCGACGGTAATGGGAACAACCGTCGCGCCTCTCGGCCTGAGCGTGCGCTCCAGCAGAGGATGGCGTGACTTGCGCAACACAAGCCCCGCGGATGGGCCTTCCGAAAGCAGAGTCACGGACACGCACTCGTAGTCCTGCGCGAAGCGCGCCTTGGCGAACTGAAGCTCCAATTCAGACAGAACGGCTACGGCTGATTCCAGCTCCGAGGCTTGCTCGCCAATCCGCGCAGTCATGTCGAGCAAAATGCGGTGAATTTCGGCTTGTTCGTCGTCGAGCAGCCGGACCAGCTCATTGTTTTGCTCAATGGTTTCTAGGGGTTCGATAAAGACCGTCTGTCCACTCGACGAAGAGCCATGCGTGACGCCTTGCACGCGGCGTCGCTGCTCGGTTTTCACCGGAATGACGAAGCGCTCGCCACGAATGGTGATCAGCTCTTCCTGCACCGTTCCGCCTTCGGCCAGCTTGCGCAGATACGCCCGCAACGACTCCTGAATGGTGCGCCGCTGGCGTTCAACTTCGCGGCGGATGTGTGTCAGTTCCGGTGAAGCGCGGTCATCGAGTGTGCCGTCAGGCAGGATCTTATTGCGGAAGCTTCGCAGCAGCGGATTGAGGTCACCGATGTTGGCTGCGAGTTCGGTGACCACTTGCCATTGGCCTTGAATCGCGGTCGGCCAGCCGCAGGATGTCGTGTATTTCCGACAATTCAAGGACCGCCCCCTGAATGCGCGACTTGCCAATGAGCTGGCTTGGATCGACGAGGCCGTGGAAGTCGAAGCGGCCACCCGCTCGCAAATAACCGCGAAGCTCCTCCGTCAATTGCTGTTGGCACTCGATCCATTGGCGGTCGCGCGACGGGGCAAGTGCGGCAATGCGCGCGTGCCCCAAAGGAGAGACCACGTAAGCCGACAGCAATTGACGCAGATGATCGAGCTCGAGCAGGCGCTCGCTGGTGTGCGTCATGGCGGAGGAACTATCCATCGCTCTTCCGTCCCATCCTAGCGTAATTGTCTCAGACCTCCTCGCGGTCAAATTCACCGGGCATTTAGGTTTTCTCGCGGGGCTGTGCTACCCGAATGGCGAGGGCGCGGTTACACTGTTTCGTGATCTCCGACAGGTCCGGTCAACCAGCTGGCTGAAAGGCGGACATTCGAGGTACTCATGAGCACCAACTACTCCGACGCATTCGTATTCTTCGGCGCTACCGGCGACCTTGCACACAAGAAGATTTTTCCCTCTTTGCAAAACATGATCAAACACGGATCCCTGAACACGCCGATTATTGGCGTGGCCAAGTCAGGCTGGACGGTGGAGCAGCTTCGCGAACGCGCCCGCGACGGCATCACTAAATTCGGTGGCAGCGTCGATGAGGCTGCATTCAAGAAGCTTTGCGAGCTGTTGCAATACATCGACGGCGACTACAACTCCGACGACACCTACAGGAAGCTGCGCACTCAACTTGGCTCCGCTGAGTGTCCTACTCATTACTTAGCGATTCCACCGACAATGTTCTCGGTTGTGGTGAAGGGGCTGGCGGGAGCAGGGTGTGCGACCAACGCACGCGTCGTCGTGGAGAAACCTTTTGGTCGCAATCTGGTATCGGCACGCAAGCTGAACGACACGTTGCATCAAGCTTTTCCTGAAGATCACATCTTTCGCATTGACCATTACCTCGGCAAGGAAGCTGTCGAGAACCTGTTGATCTTCCGCTTCGCGAACAGCTTCCTGGAGCCGATCTGGAACCGCAACTACGTTCACAGCGTGCAGATCACCATGGCCGAGGCTTTCGGCGTGGAAGGCCGCGGCAAGTTCTATGAGGAGGCCGGAGCCATTCGCGATGTCGTGCAGAACCACATGCTCGAGGTTGTATCATACCTTGCTATGGAACCGCCGACAACGATGTATGTGGATTCGGTGCGCGACGAACAGGTGAAGGTTTTTCGCACAATTCCGCCGTTGAGTCCAGCCAATATCGTGCGTGGCCAGTTTCATGGCTACCGCAGCGAGCCCGGTGTCGATGCGAACTCGGACGTAGAAACATTCGCGGCGGTGCGGCTGGAGGTCGATAGCTGGCGGTGGTCGGGCGTACCGTTTTTAATTCGTGCTGGAAAGAGGCTGCCTATTACCGCGACTGAAGTCTTCGTGAAATTGCGGAAGCCGCCGCTGGCCAAAGTCGGCGCCGACGGACGTAATTATTTCCGTTTCCGCCTGGGCCCCGATTTCGAACTCGCCGAGGGTGCCCGGGTGAAGCGACCCGGGCCGCTATTGGCGCCCATGCCTGTCGAGCTGTCAGCGGTGAAATACGCCGCAAGCGACGAAATGGAAGCCTATGAGCGTCTGTTGACCGATGCCATGAAAGGCGACCAGTTGCTTTTCGTTCGCCAGGATGCAGTCGAGGCAGCGTGGGCCATCGTCGAGCCGATCCTGGGTGACTGTTGCCCGGTGCAGTTTTACGAGCCTGGTACCTGGGGGCCGCCAGATTCGCGTGAGTTAGCTGCCGATATCGGCGGATGGCACGATCCGGCATAAGAGCTCACAGCACCCGGGTGCCTGATACAAATGGATTCCCGGTGATGATGAAGCGCAGGGGGCGGTCTGCGGCTTTGGCGACTCCGATGCGCGGAGTCGTTCGGACTTGGGCAACCGAATAGCTATCGTCGGCAAACCACAGGTCGGAGCCAATGCCGGTCAGGTCTTTCCCGTTATCCCGCGGTCGCGTGATGCCCAGCGCCTGCGACAAGCGTCCCGGCCCGCTGGAGATCAGCCTCCGTTGCGCTAGTGTCGGGGCGGCTACGATCGGAACGTGTCTCGCTTCAGCCATGGTTCTTACACCAAGCACAGGCTCGAGCGCACGCAGCAGAACGCAACCTGCATTGCCCGGCGGCATGCAAGAGACGTTGGTGCAGTAGTGGTTCCCATAAATGAAATAGACGTAAGCGTGACCGGGCGGGCCGAACAGTACTGCGTTACGCTCAGTACGCCCCGCGAAGGCATGGGCTGCGGGATCCTCGGCGCCGAGATAGGCCTCGCACTCCACCACACGACCAGCGAGTAAGTTGCGGCCTTCGCGCCGCACCAGCAGCTTGCCCAGTAATTCGCGAGCGACGGTGCGGGCATCGCGATTGAAGAAATCGCGCGGCAAACGAGGAGCCGCGCGCAGCGAGGCGGCTGAGAGGGTGGCAGGAGCATCCATTACAATCAAAAGTGAACCATGAACCAGATGATCTTTGCCAACCTGGTGCACCGTCCCTTCCGCACCATCATCAGCGTCGTCGCTGTTGCCGTGGAGGTAACGCTGATTCTCCTGATCGTCGGCCTTTCCATCGGCATGTTGAATGACGCAAAGAACCGCCAGGTGGGTATTGGCGCCGACATCATGGTCCAGCCGCCAGGCTCGTCGCTGCTGATGGGCGTCAGCGGAGCGCCGGTTTCCATCAAGGTTGCCGACCGGCTTCGCCAGCTTGACCACGTGGTCGCGGTCACTCCGGTGGTGACGCAGCTTTCTACTGCCGGAAATCTTGAGGTAATCGATGGCATCGACCTGCAGTCATTCGAAGCCGTAGGTGGGCCCATCCATTACATCTCGGGTGGGCCGTTTCAGGGGTCTAATGACATGCTCGTCGACGACTATGTGGCCGCCGCCAAGAACCTGAAGATCGGCGACTCCACGGAGAACCTGAATCATACATTTCGGGTGGTTGGTGTGGTCGATCACGGCCGCGGCGCACGCAAATTCCTTCCCATAGCCACGCTCCAGGACATCATCGGCGCGCAAGGCAAAGCGTCGATTTTTTATGTCAAGTTGGACGATCCCAACAACGCCGACATTGTGGTCAAGGAAATCAAGGCTGTTCCTGGAATGCAGCAGTACGGGGTCCACTCGCTGAAGGAGTACCTCAGCCTGATGAGCTCCAGCAGTATTCCCGGGCTCTCGACGTTCATCAACGTGGTGATCGGCATCTCCATGGTGATCGGCTTCATCGTCATCTTCCAGGCCATGTACGCGGCGGTAATGGAGCGCACCCGCGAGATCGGAATCCTGAAGTCACTGGGGGCAGGGAAGCTCTACATCGTGAACGTGGTTCTGCGGGAGACGCTATTGATCTCCATTGGCGGGATCATCCTCGGAATCGCCGTGAGCTACGGCGCGCGCCTAGGGCTGCACCACAAGTTCCAGACGCTCCCCATCCTGATCACGCCAGAGTGGCTTGTGCGCGCAACCATCATCGCCATCATCGGATCGATGCTGGGGGCGTTCTATCCGGCGCTGAAAGCGGCGCAGAAAGATCCGATCGACGCGCTGGCGTACGAGTAACTATCTCGCGTAAACGCTTGTCGAAATGCCCGGCCAGCCAGTTAACCCAGCGACTCTCGCATGCTTCTCGACAACAGCCAGCACGCGCTCTTCCGCGCCTTCGTCGAGGGGCTGTCGGCTGCGAATTCCTGGGCTTTTTACGGACAATTGACGGCTGACAGCTGAATCATATCCGCATCGGCATCACGACGTAGCGATACTTGAAACCATCGTCGCTGCCGTCTTCGGGACGCATCTGGCCGGCGGACTGGGCATCCTTGAACTCCAAGCGTATCTCGCCCGCGCTCGCGGCCTTAAGGAAATCAATCAGGTACTCGGAATTGAAGCCAATGGTCATCGGGTCGGCCGAGTAAGCCGTCTCGATCGAGTCTTCCGATTCGCCGGCCTCGGTCGACGACGAGGAAATCTTTAGCTCGTTTTTGTCGAGTTTCAGCCGAATCGCGCGTGAGCGTTCATCGGCAAACTGGGCCACGCGCTGGATGGCGGTACTGAGATCTCCGCCATGCACCACTACAGCTTTTCCGGTTTCGCGCGGAAGGACCGCTTCGTAGTTGGGAAATTGTCCGGTCAGCTGTCGTGATGTCAACAGCCGCTCACCGGTGCGAAAGAAGAGGGTGGCGTCATCCTTCGCGAATTCAACGAATTCCACATCGCTGTTCTGTAACAGCGAGAACAGTTCGCTCATTGCTTTCTTTGGGATGAGCGTTTTGTTTTCGCCCGAGACGTCAAATTGCTCGCCGGTTTTCTCGATGTGCGCCAGGCGATGGCCATCAGTGGCAACCATCGTGATGGACTCGGGCTTGAGCACCATGAGTCCACCGTTCAGCGTGTAGCGCGACTCTTCGTTCGAGATGGCGAAGATCGTCCGCCCGATCATGTTGCGCAAGGTTTGTGCCGGAATCTTGACAGGACCGGTTGAGGGAAACGTAGGTAATCCCGGGAAGTTCGCCCGGGCCATGCCAACCATCTTGGTATTGGAGCGCCCTGAGCGAATGTTGACCCAATGGTTCTCCAACAGCTTGATGGAGATGTCGCCATCGGGCAGCAGCTTCACATAGTCGTAGAGCTTTCGAGCAGGAATGGTGCAGGCGCCCTCGCGCTTCACTTTGGCGGCGCAGGAAGTACGGAGACTCAAATCCAAATCAGTAGCCGTGATAGTTAGCCGATCGTTCCCGGCCTCGAACAGGAAGTTGGAGAGGATAGGAATCGTGGTTTTGCGCTCCACGACGCCCTGGGTGGCAGTCAGTTCTCTAAGCAACTCGAACTTGCTGACGCTGATTTCCATCCCTGTTCCCTGGATCGCTCCGGTTACTCCAGCTGCCATTGGGTCCGCCTTTTGTCATCGCGTCCTGACCTCACCGCAGGTTCACGGGGGCGTGAAGATTGGAGGATTCGCGACTTCTGCATTTCCTTATACCAAATAAAAATCTTATAAAACAGTAGTATCCGTAAGACCTCTGAAAAAGTGGAAAAGGCGCCTAAAACCGCTGACGCCAAGGTTCCTGAACCGAACTCGATGGGGGAAAAAGGAAAGCAACTCTGAGGCAGATTGTGGCCAACGAGTGCCGTGCTGAAATTGCGGTGGAGTTCTTCGACACAGTTCACAATCGATCCACAGACCATCACTCGGAAAACCGGACGCCAAAAGTGAAAAACCGCGACAGAGGCGCGGTCTATCCACCCAAAACTTCAGTAAGTTTGTTCAGCAGCCTGTTCAAATCCTTGTCGGTCTTGCGCTGCTCTGCAATCTTCTCGACAGAATGCAGCACGGTGGTGTGATGTTTGCCCCCAAACTGGCGTCCGATCTCCGGCAGCGACGCCTCGGTCAATTGCTTGGCGAGGTACATAGCAATCTGGCGCGGAAACACAATCGAATGCGAGTTATTCTTCGCCTTGATCTCCGCCGGGCGGAGACCGAACTGATCCGAGACCGCCCGCTGAATCGCCTCGATCGTGATTTTTCGCACTTGCGAGTCGATGAGGTTCTTCAACACCTCCTGCGCGGTAACCATGCTGAGGTCACGACCGGTGAGGGAGACGAACGCCGTAAGGCGGATCAGCGCGCCTTCCAGTTCGCGCACGTTGCTGCGGATGTTGGACGCGATATAGAGCGCCACATCAGTTGGCAAAAGGACCCGCTCGGTTTCCGCCTTCTTCTGCAGGATGGCAACTTTGGTCTCTAGGTCGGGCGGCTGAATGTCGGCGATCAGCCCCCATTCGAAGCGGCTTCGCAGGCGGTCCTCGATCTCGGCCAGTTCTTTGGGCGGACGATCACTGGCAATCACGATTTGCCGCATTGAATCGTGCAGCGTGTTGAAGGTGTGAAAAAACTCCTCCTGGGTACGCTCCTTGCTGGCGAGGAACTGAATATCGTCCACCAGCAGTACGTCCATCGTGCGGTACTTGTCGCGGAAGTTGGTCATCTTGTTGTTCCGCAAGGCATTGATCATCTCGTTGGTGAACTTTTCGGCAGAAACATAGCAGATGGCCATCTGCGGCTGGCGCTTCTTGATCTCGTGACCGATAGCCTGCATCAGGTGGGTCTTGCCCATGCCAACGCCGCCGTACAGGAATAGCGGGTTGTAAGCCTTGGAGGGTCGTTCGGCGACCGCCCGCGCCGCGGCATGGGCGAACTGATTTCCCGAACCAATGACGAAGCCATCGAATGTGTACTTGGGATTGAGTTGCGCTGCGCTGTCCCAATCAAAGCTCTTTTGTCGTGCTCCAACTACCGCGCCGTCGGTCGTAGACTGCGACGCCACCTGGTCTTCCCTGCGGCGCCCATCATGGGCTGGATCGGTCTTCTTGCGCTGATCGGGATCGGTGACGAACTCGACATCTTGATATTCGAGGCCAAGGTTCTCGATTGCCTCGCTGATTAGGTCGCCGTATTTTTCCCCGATGTGGCAGAAATCCGGATTGGGCACGCGTACAAACAAGGTGGGACCCTGGGAATGAGAAAAGCGCGTGGGTTTCAGCCAGGTTTCGTACGAGTGCCGGTTGATTTTCTTTTCCAGTGCACCGAGAACGAGCACCCAAGGATTGGGGGAAGCACTTCCAAAATAAGACATAGCAAACTCAACCCGGAGGCCAAATGCCTCGAATCGCATCTACTGCTATTCCGGGGGGAACAGCGTGATTCCGCCCCTCGATTCAGGAGAAAGTGAAGATCCGCAACCGAAGAGGCCACAGTGAGTGCATTTCACGAGAAATGCTTTGAAATGTTTTTCGCTGTGACTGCATGGCATCGTAGCAGAAAAAATCCACAGCACAAGATGCTGATTGCACTGCCCATGGTGACACAAGTTGCGAGTGATTGATTTCGGGAATGTTATCGGCAAAAAATTTTTTTGGCTGCAGCACATGTGGTGCAAAAATGCAAAAACATGAGTCGGCATAACACTGCAACCGAAGTGCTACCTGCTTGTTCACTCGAAGTTTGGCATCTCCTGCGAAAGAGTCTTTTCTAATCCAAGAATGAGCCTGAAGGGGAAGGGTGCAGGCGGCGAGGAAGGCTCCTTTCGGAAATAGGTTTTTAGAATATATAGCAGTAGCCGGGCGGTGGGAATGTG
>Ga0306918_10001422_pt1 | contig 11838 bp, 12 predicted proteins | sample tim00Cox0000000H_FD_203315 | JGI IMG/M metagenome (GOLD analysis project Ga0306918, IMG submission 203315) | Lab enrichment of tropical soil microbial communities from Luquillo Experimental Forest, Puerto Rico - timezero.00C.oxic.00.000.00H (v2)... | ecosystem: Environmental > Terrestrial >... | reverse complement strand
ATAGCTGGCTCGCTCTCGGCTTCACCCAGGACGAAATCGATGGCGGCGCGGACCGTCTCGTCGACGCCCTCTTCGCCTGGGGCCCGCCCGAGCGCATCGCCGCCCGGGTGCAGGAGCATTTCGCCGCCGGGGCCGACCATGTCTGCGTCCAGCTCATCACCGGCGCCGAGCGTCCCACCGTCGCCGCTGCCCGCCCCGGCTGGCGCGAGCTTGCCGCCGCCTTGCTCTAACGCGCGGCGGCATATATTCGATATTCATCGAATATATGGGAGTGAAACAACATGATCGGAGCAGACCCTTTTGACCTGCAAGGGCGGATAGCCCTTGTCACCGGTGCCGGCCAGGGGGTCGGGCGCGGCATCGCCCTGGCGCTGGCCCATCACAATGCCGGTGGTGTCGCGGTCAATGATTTCGTGCTGGAGCGCGCGGAAAGCGTGGCGGCGGAAATCCGCGCCCTCGGCGTGAAGGCCGCCGCCGTGCAGGCCGATGTCGGCGACCATGCCTCCGTCGCCGCCGCCTTCGCCAAGGCCCGGTCCGAGCTCGGCGCCCCCGCCACCATTCTCGTCAACAATGCCGGCAATGCCGGGCCCAACGTGCAAATGGGCATGTCCCCGCCCTTCTGGGAAACCAAGCCCGAGGAATGGGACCGCTTCTTCCGCACCAACTCCACCGGCGTGATGAATTGCTGCCATGTCGCCGTGCCGGGCATGATCGAAGCCAATTTCGGCCGCATCGTCACCATCGTCTCCGATGCCGGGCGCGTCGGCGAGCAGCGCCTCGCCGTCTATTCCGCCGCGAAAGCCTCCGCCGCCGGTTTCGTCCGGGCGCTGGCCCGTGAGACCGGGCGTTACAACATCACCTGCAACGCCATCTCCCTCTCTTCCATCGCCCCGGCGATGAACGAAGAGGACATGGCCGTCTTCCTGGCCCGCGACCAGGTGAAGGCGCAGCTCTCCCGCTACGCCATCCGCCGCTACGGCACGCCGGACGATGTCGCGCTGATGGCCCTGCTGCTCAGCTCGCCCGCCTCTTCCTGGATCACCGGCCAGACTTACCCCGTGAATGGCGGCTATTCCTTCGCGCAATAAGGGAGCAAAAAATGACCGACAAAGCCCTGCAAACCCTGCTCGACAAGGAAGCCATCCGCGAGCTGGGCCAGCTCTACTCCCGCGGCGTGGACCGCAAGGACAGCGCCTTGCTCCGCTCCCTCTACGCCCCCGGCGCCACCGACACGCATGGCGACACATTCGACGGTGATGCCGAAGCCTATGTCGATTTTCTGGAAAAAGCCTTCCTCCATATGCGCTATAGCGGGCACCATATCTGCAACCATCTCGTCAGCGTCGAGGGCGATACAGGCGAAGGCGAAATCTACGCCCTCGCCTTCCACATCATCCCGGACGGCAAAGGCGGCTGGCTCGAAGATGTCCGCTTCGTCCGCTATATCGACCATTACCGCAAGGACGACGGCAAATGGCGCTTCGCCAAACGCGTCGTCACCTACGATTATTCCAGCGCCCGCCCCGCCCAAATCCCGGCCGGCGACAACATCACCACCCCCCTCGACCCCGCGACCTTCCCGCACGAGACCAGCTACGGCGTGCTGTCCACGCGGCTATTCGCAAGAGGTGGGCGGCGGTAGTTCGTCGAAATCCTGGCGGCCAGGGGCCGCCGGGCCTACACCTAAACCTGCCACCGCGCATGCCAACCAAACCAAAATGGCGGCCAGAGCGACTGCAACCGCCAGTTTGATATGCGTGGGCGCATAGCTGAACTTAACCAGGGCATCGCCCTTCGGCACAGAAATAATCTGAAATGGCCCCGAGGCAGAGACCTTTTCCTCCACGCCATTCACGGATGCCAACCATCCCGGATAATACATCTCCCGCCTGAGCAAGCCGCCCTGTGCAGCGCAAGACGTCCGCACTTCCTGCCTGCTGACAATATCGATCTTGCAGCCACCATTAGGTGACGAAGCGTATGGCGCGGCATTGGCAATCTCGTAGATCGCTGTTCCTGAAAACAAGCGTAAAAACGTGGCGGATAGAATCGGCGAGGATAACGCCCCGGATGGTTGCGCCGGCCGGGTCGATGAATGCGAGACTTGGCGTTTCAACGCTGTTCTCGTTGGGCGTCATCCAGATTGTCAGCGGCGTGCCGTCCGGATGGCTGAAGCGATAGCTCAGCTCCGCGCCGCGCGGCACCGTGAGTGGCGAGGGAAATTTGAACGCCATCTGTCTGGAATCCGGCGCATGGTCCACATTATTCACCGCCATCTCCCATTGCCCGGCGGCGCAAAGGGTAAGCGCCAGCTCACCTCGTGCCAAGCCAAGATATGTGCCCACGAAGACCAAGGCCGACGCTATTGAAGTGGAAGAAAGATTCGCCGTTATCGTGCCCTTCAAATCTTGCGTGCCCGGCGTCATCGTATAGGCAATGGTACTTTGATGGAGAACATCATCCGTTAGATCTTTTAACGGATATGGTGTTATCGGCGGCACCGTGAAATCATCATCCGCGGGCGTGATAACATAGCGGACGGCTGCCGCCTGATAGCCCGCAGGATTCTCCAGAAGATACTCTCGCGCGGCGGGACTGGACCCGGAATAAAGATTTTGGTCTGCCTTCGCAAAGAGATTCTGTCCGACATATTTGGTCAAAACCGCCGGCGCGGGTAGGGAGTTATAATTTATGGATGCAATGCCATAGGGCGTGGGAAAGTTGAGATCGAGCGGTCCCACGCTGGCAATTCTTTGCGTGCCGGCATGGGTCTGCAGAAAACGAATCGGCGCCACATCGATCGTGCCACTGCGGAACCCACCGAATTGCGGATACAGGAACTCGCAAACGGGCCGATGACCAGCAGCGTCAGCAGGATGTATTTATGCCTCGGCCGCTTCAGCTCCCGGCAAAGATAGAGCGAAACAAGAATTGCCGGCACGGCGACGGCGCAGGCCACATGCATATCAGAAGGCTTCTGATGCCACCACGAAAAAACGAATCCAAGCACCGGGATAATGGCGGCAGAAATAATGGCAACAACCGAGGCAACGACGCCCCACAACCGCCGCACGCTCAACGCACCCTGCTCCAGATAATCGTCAAGCCCGAAGGATGCCAGAACAAAAACCGAAAATGCCAACATCGGGCCGCTGAAACGGGTGATATCCGCGGTTGCCAATTCAGGAACTCGATTCATAAACCAAGTCGCTGGCTCAAAGCCGAGATAGCGCGCCTCCCACAGCACAATCCAGAACAGGAGGAAATAGCGCGGCTGAGGTCGGACCCCTCGCCGCCAGAGGGAAGCAATCGCAAGCATCAGCACCGAAGCAGTGACCCAACTCGGTACGCGCACCCATCCGCCGTCAAATGCTGCGGCAATGGAGGCCGGTGGCTCAGAGTTGAGCGGACCGTACAAAAAGGGGAAGAACTGTAACGGCACCAGCGCGGCGCCAAGCCGCATCTGCATGAGCAAACCGCCGCCATGCGGACCGAGATTTGCGATGGGCAAATATTCAAGAAACGGCATGAGCAGAGGTGCGCAAATGCCAAGCGCGACAACGACGCCCAGGCACAGCTTGCCGGCAAAACGCAGCCATAGGCCGCGCGGAAGAGTGGTGAACCGCCAAGCCGCCCACACCCCCGCGAACAACCCGTCCAGATATGCCAATTCAGGAAATCCGCCCAGGATCGAATAGGCGACAGCAACGGTCACGAGAGACCAGCCCATCCTGCGCCGCGCCCGCGCCGCCTTGGCGGCACATTCAATCCCCAAAAGCAACAAAGGCAAAAACGGCATCGGGTAAATTGGCGCATTGGGCGAAAGGAAGAAAAACGGGCTGAGGCTATAAAGCGCGCCGCCCAAAATCGCTGTGGCACGGCGCAACCCCATCTCGGCCAAGAGCGTATATGCAAACAAGCCGCACAGGATCTGCATAAGCACGCGCAGAAACAACCAGCCGCAATCTCAATGCAGAAGCAGTACAAAGGGGAGAAAAAAAGCAGAGGTCTGCATCTCCGCCGCCAGTGGCATGCCAAGCCCGGAATAAGGATTCCACCACGGGACAATCCCATGGAGCCAATCGGACACCACAAGGTGGCCATCAGGCTGCGTGATATAGCCGACGCTCGGATCGAGCCAGCTCATCACCCCGCCGATCAAGCCGCTGCGCAGCCCGGTGCCTAGGCTGATAATTTGCAATGTCGGATCATTGTTGAACAGCCCGGACAACGCCGGGGCATTCGCCAAAACAGGCAAGACAAAAAGCGCCACGAGCGGCCAGCGATGGCGGGACAGGATGCGCTTAAGGTTCCGGATATATCTTCCAACCGTGCCGTAACCGCCGGCCGTATCTTGCCCATTCATTCCGCAGCCGCCATTCCTGGTGAAATCTCTTATGACCTGAAGGCGTTTGCCAGAATTTATCCGCTTGTTCCAGTCCCGGTAGGACTGGTGTTGGCATCAGTCCCTGGCGATAGACTGCGAGAACAGCGTGGTGCCGTGCTCGTCGACGAGGGCGTAGTCGAAGCTCTTGCCGGAGAGGCTTGCGGTCATGAAGCCGTGGGCGCCGGAGGCGAAGCCGCCGCGGATGGCGGGGCCGGGCGCGTAGGTTTGCGAGCCCGCGCCGGTGACGATGTAGGTGATGTTATCCATCTGCACCGATTGCAGCAGGTGGTCATGCCCGCAGATATAGATGGGCACGGCATGTTTCTGCAGGATGGGGTTGAGGCGCGCGACCAGGTCCGGCTGGTCATGCACATAGCCGTCGCTGTCATCGAGCGCGGTATAGATGGGGTGGTGGCCGATGACGATGTTCCATTCGGCTTTGGAGGCCGCGAGTTGCGCGTCCAACCAGGCGAGCTGGGCCTCAGTGTCCTGGCCTTTCACCATCACGCGGCTGCCGGACTTGTAATAGCTCTTAATGAAGGGCGAGGTATCCAGATAATAGAACGCCGCTTTCGCGCCGTCGGGCAGCGTCACGGTCTCGGTGTAGTAGCGCGCCGGCAGCTGCCAGCGATGGCTGGTTTTGGAATAATCCAGCTGCGCCTGCACATTGCCGCGATAATCATGGTTGCCGAGGATGATCTTCCAGGGCGATTGCAGCGACGGCGCGGTGTAGATCTGCTCGAAGGAGCTCTGCCATTGCGGGTCGTCGAGCCCGGTGACGCCATTCTCATAGAAATTATCGCCAACGGACACGGTGTACTGGCTGCCGATATGTGAAGCGATCTTGCCCATCTGCACGGCCACAGCGCTCTGCTCGTCATGCCCGTTGCGGCCCCAATCGCCGATGAGCACGAAATTCAGGCTGTTCTCCGCGGCCGCCGCCTGGCGGGCGAGCGCGGTGGACGCGCCCAGCACGGCGGTGGAGGCGATGAAATGGCGGCGCGTGAGCTGCATGGCGAATCTCCGTCTTCAATCCAGAGCGCGCATATCAAAGCCCGCGTGGCCTTGTCTGCGACAATTCCAAGACAGTCGCTTATGCGCCGGCCAGCGTCATCCCCTCAATCCGCAGCGTCGGCGCATCCGTACCGCGCTTGAATTCCAAATCGCTCGCCGGGGTGAGGCGCAGAAACATGTCCTTCAAATTCCCCGCGATGGTGAACTCCGCCACCGGCTCGGCCAGCACGCCCTTGCGGATCATGAAGCCAGCCGCACCGCGCGAATAATCGCCGGTGAGCCCGTTCACCCCCATGCCGATCATTTCCGTCACGAACAATCCTTCGCCAATATCCGCCATCAGCTCCGCCTGGCTCAACCGGCCCGGCGTCATGTAGAAATTGGACAGCCCGCCGGCATGGCCGGTGGTTTTCAAACCCAGCTGGTTGGCGCTGCGTGTATCCAGAATCCAGCTGGTCAGCGCGCCGCCTTCGATAAAGTTCATCTGCTTCACCGTCTGGCCTTCACGGTCGAACGGGCGCGAGCGCCGGCCGCGCACGCGCAAGGGCTCGTCGGTGATAACGATGCCCGGCGCGAACACCGCCTGCCCCAGCGCATCCTTCAGGAAGGAAGTGCCGCGCGCGATGGAGGCGCCGGAAATGGCGGATGAAAAATGCCCCAGTATGGAGCCCGCGACGCGCGGGTCGAACAGGATGGGGAGTTTCGCCGTGCCTGGGCGTTTCGGGTTGAGCCGTGCCAGTGCCCGCGCGGCGGCATTGCGCCCAAGCTGTGCTGGATCATCGAGGTCCGACCCATGCAGCGAGGAGGAGTAATCATAATCGCGCTGCATATCCACGCCCGTTCCCGCAATCGCGGTGACGGAGACGCCATGATAGGAGCGCGCATATTCGCCCAAAAACCCATGGCTCGTGGCGAGCAGCGAAACGGTGCGCGACCAGGAGGAAGACGCCCCTTCGGAATTGGTGATGCCCGGCACGGCGAGTGCCGCTTCCTCGGCGACGGCGGCGCGGGCGATCAGCACATCTGCCTTCGGCTCAACCGGGTCGTCCAGCTGCAGGAAGCCGGCATCCAGCGGCGCCGGGGCGGGCGGGATTTCCGCGTAAGGGTCTTCCGGCACCACGCGCGCCATGGAAACGGCCTGTTCGGCCAGGCGGTTGAAACTCGCAGGGTCTATGGAACTGGCGGAAACAGACGCGCCGGAGCGGCCGATGAACACGCGCAGCCCGATCTCGCGCGTCTCCGCCCGCTCGGTCTCCTCGATCTTGCCCAGACGGCGCTGCACCGAGACGGAGGCGCCGTCATGCAGCACCACTTCTGCCACCTCCGCGCCAGCGCGCTTCGCAGCACCCAGGAGCGCCTGGGCGGCGTCGGACAGCGCGCTCACGCGGCCAGCCTGTCGATGATGGCGGAGAATTTCGGCACCTGCCCCACCGGCCCGATGCTGGCCAAGGTCGGCTTCTGGCGGAAGATTTTGGCGCCCGCCGCGCGCACGTCATCCACCGTCACGGCCTCGATTTTCTGCACCGTCTCCGAGACGGGGATGATGCGGCCGAAAATCTGCCATTGCCGCGCCAGCTGCTCGCAGCGGGAGCCGGTGGATTCCAGGCTCATCAACAGCCCGGCCTTCAACTGCGCCCGGGCGCGGGCCAGCTCGGCCTCGCTCACCTCGCGCTGCACCTTCGCCAGCTCCTCCAAGGTCACCGGCATCAGCTCGGCCGCCTCGGACTCGCCGGTGCCGGCATAAATCCCGAACAGCCCGCCATCCTGCGCCGGGCTGGTAAAACTATAGATGGAATAGACCAGTCCGCGCTTCTCACGGATTTCCTGGAACAGGCGCGAGGACATGCCCCCGCCCAGAATGGTGGAGAGCAGCATCGAGGGATAATAATCAGCCTCGCCATAGCCCGGCGCGTCGAACCCCAGCACGATATGCGCCTGGTCGAGGTCGCGCATCTCCCGGTACTCGCCGCCCATATAGTCGGAAGGCATCGGCGCTGTCCGCTCGGCGCGCGGCAGCTTGCCAAAATGGCGCTCCGCCAGTTCCACCACCTGATGGTGGTGCAGGTTGCCGCTCGCGGCGAGGACCATGTTCTGGGGTGTGTAATGCGCCTGCATGAAGCCATGCAGCGTCTCGCGCTTCATGTTGCGGATGATCTGCTCCGTGCCCAGCACCGGCCGTCCCATGGGCTGGGCCGGATAGGCGGCGGACTGGAAATGGTCGAACACGATGTCATCAGGCGTGTCGTTGGCCTGGCCGATTTCCTGCAGGATGACCCCGCGCTCGCGCTCCACCTCGTCCGGCTCGAAGGTTGAGTTGCAGAGGATGTCGCCGATAATATCGGCCCCCAGCGCCAGATCTTCCTTGAGCAGCTTCACGTAATAGGCGGTCTGCTCGCGCGAGGTATAGGCGTTGATATGCCCGCCCACATTCTCGATGGCCTCGGCGATGTCCACGGCGGAGCGCGTCGTGGTGCCCTTGAAGGCCATATGTTCCAGGAAATGCGCCACCCCGTTCTCTGCGGCGGTCTCATGCCTGGTGCCGGCGCCCACATAGGCGCCGAAAGAAACCGTCTCCACCCGCTCCATGCGCTCGGTCAGCACAGTGAGGCCGGAAGCCAGGGTGGTGATGGAAACTTGTTCGCTCATTCAGAATTCCTGTTCGCAAATCTCTGCTCTACGGTCCGCGCTATGGCTTTCCAGTCATTTGGAGCATGCTCATATCTTTCCTCCCTGTCATATAGGTCAGAAAGATGATTGGGGAGGGGTGGGCGGCTGCCCACAGCTTTTTCGATAGCATCCGGGAACTTGGCTGGATGCGCCGTGGCCGCGGCGATGACAGGCAGGCCGACCGGCCCCTTCTCGCGTGCGGCGGCGATGCCGATGACGGAATGCGGGTCGGCGAGATAGCCGGTCTCGCGGTAAAGCCGGGCGATTTCCGCCAAAGTCTGCTCGTCCGAGAGGCGGAAGCCAGTGAATTCCCGGCGCACATCCTGCCACACCGCATCGGGGATGGGCATTTTCGCTTCCTTGGCGAAGGCGCTCAACTGGTGGCGCGTCTGCGCCGCATCGCGGTGCAAAAATTCGAACAAAAGCCGCTCGAAATTGGAGCTGATGCCGATATCCATGGAAGGCGACAGGCTCGGCTCCACGGCGCGCAGCGACATGTCGTTGGCATCCAGGAAGCGGGTGAGGATGTCGTTGCGGTTGCTTGCCACGATGAAGCGGGAAATGGGCAGCCCCATCTGCTTCGCCGCCCAGGCGGCCAGGATATTGCCGAAATTGCCGGTCGGCACGGCAACCGCCACCTCGCGCTCCGGCGCGCCGAGATTGAGCGCGGCGAACACATAATAGGGGATCTGCGCGGCAATCCGGGCGAAATTGATGGAATTCACCGCCGAGAGGTTCATCTTCGCCCGGAAGGCACCGTCCGCGAACAATGATTTCACGATGGCCTGGCAATCATCGAAATTGCCGTCGATGGCCAGATTCAACACGTTATCCGCCGCCACGCCGGTCATCTGCCGGCGCTGCACCTCGGAGGTCTTACCCGCCGGGTGCAGGATGGTGATGGAAATATTCTTCCGCCCCGCCACCGCCTCGATGGCCGCCGAGCCCGTATCGCCGGAAGTGGCGCCGACGATGGAGATTTTTTTGCTCTCCCGCTCCAGCACATGCTCGAACAGATGCCCGACCAGCTGCAGCGCCATGTCCTTGAAGGCGAGGGTCGGCCCGTGGAACAGCTCCAGGGCAAAAATATTCGCATCCAGCTGCACCAGCGGCACGATGGCCTTGTGCGTGAAGCCCGCATAGGCGCGGCGGCACATCACCTGCAGTTCGGCAAAGCTTATGCTCCCCTCGGTAAACGGCGCCAGCACGCGCGCCGCCAATTCGGGGTAAGGCAGCCCGCGCAGAGCCCGCAGCTCGGCAGCCGAGAAGCGGGGCCAGGCGGCCGGCATATAGAGCCCGCCATCATTGGCCAGCCCCGCCAGCAGCACACCGGCAAAATCCAGTTCCGGCGCCTGGCCGAGAGATAGCGCATCGAGCAGAAATCCTTGATACTTTGCCAGGGCCTATACTATCGGAGCAAAGCGGGCAGCAATGCGTTGAGCCGTTGGCGGCCTTGTGATGTCGCGGCGAGGCGCTCCGGGGTGAGGGTGAGGTAGCCTTCCTCGATGCAGGCCTCCAGCATGGCACGGTCCACGGCCTCTTCCAGTCCCAGCCCGGTGCGGGCGGTGAAACGGGCCAGCTCGACCCCCTCTGCCAGACGCAACCCCATCAAGAGCGCCTCACGCGCCTGGTCGGGCGGCTCGATCCGCTGGGTTTCGGAAGTGCCATGGCCCTGTTTTTCCACCAGTTCCATCCAGGCCTCGGGCGCGCGGTGGCGGCAGGTGGCGGTCAGCCCCCCGGCCAAGCTTACCCGCCCATGTGCCCCAGGGCCGATGCCGGCGTAATCCTGGTAGCGCCAATAGGCCAGATTATGCCGGGATTCCGCGCCCGGACGCGCATAATTGGAGATTTCATAGGCCGCCATCCCGAATTTCGCTGCCTCCTCGGCCGTCGCCTCGTAAAGCCGCGCCGCCAGCTCCTCATCCGGCAGCGCAAAATCCCCGCGCCCATAGAGGGTCGCGAATTTCGTCCCCTCCTCGATGGTGAGCTGGTAGAGCGAGAGATGGTCCGCCGCCAGTGACAGGGCGAAATTCAGCTCCTCTCGCCAAGAGCCCTCCTCCTGCCCCGGCAATGCATAAATCAAATCGAACGAAAGCCGCGGAAAGATAGATTTTGCTAATTGGATGGCATCCCTGGCCTGATCCGCCGAATGCTGCCGGCCGAGAAATTTCAGGGCGGCCGGATTAAAACTCTGCACGCCGATGGAGACGCGGTTGACCCCGGCCTGGCGGTAGGCGGCGAATTTTTTCGCCTCGATGCTGGTCGGGTTGGCCTCCAGGGTTATTTCCACATCCGGGGCCGGAGGGAAGAAACGTGAGGCATCTTCGATGAGCGCCGTCACGCTGTCAGGGTCCATCAGGCTCGGCGTGCCGCCGCCGAAGAAGATGGAGCTGAGCCGCCGCCTCCCGAGCCTCGCCGCCTCCCAGGCCAGCTCCGCCCGCAGCGCCGCGAGCATTTCGGCCTGCGGAATCCGCTCCCGCACATGCGAGTTGAAGTCGCAATAGGGGCATTTGGCGAGGCAGAAGGGCCAATGGATGTAAAGGGCGAGCTTGTCCACCGGCCGCACATAGCGCACCCGGCCGGAATTGCCCAATTTCCAGGCCGCAACCCTGGTGCGAAGCCGCATTACCGCCTATCCCGGCCGTATGGACGTGCTTCTGGTCGAATCACTTTCGAAACGCTACGCCCACACGCTGGCGGTGGATGATATTTCCTTCACGCTGGCACAGGGCAGAATCCTCGGCCTGCTCGGCGGCAATGGCGCCGGCAAGACCACGACCATTTCCATGATTCTCGGCCTGCTCACCCCCACTACGGGGCGCATCGAGGTGCTGGGGCACGACATGGCGCGGGACCGGTTTCCGGCACTGCAGAGGATGAATTTTTCCTCCCCCTATATCGCTTTGCCCGCCCGCCTCACCGTGCGGGAAAATCTCGAGGTTTACGGCCATCTCTACAGCGTGAAGCGGCTGAAATCGCGCATTGGCGAGCTGGCCGAGCAGTTCCACCTGACCGCTTTGCTCAATCGCCCCGCGGGGGATTTGTCGTCCGGGCAGAAAACCCGCGTCGCGCTGGCTAAATCCTTCATCAACAAGCCCGAGCTTCTCCTGCTCGACGAGCCCACCGCCAGCCTGGACCCGGATATGGGCGATTATGTCCGCACCATGCTGGAGGAATATCAGCGCGAGACGGGTGCTGCCATCTTGCTCGCCTCACACAACATGGCCGAGGTGGAGCGGCTTTGCGACGAGGTGCTGATGATGAAGACGGGCCGCATCGTCGACCGTGGCGCGCCGGACGCGCTCATCGCCCGCTATGGGCGGGAGGATATGGAGCAGGTATTTCTCGATATTGCCCGGAGCGAAGCGATATGAGCGCAGAGTGCGAAGCGATATGAGCGCAGAGTGCGAAGCGATATGAGCGCAGAGTGCGAAGCGATATGAGCGCAGAGTGCGAAGCGATATGAGCGCGCGCCGCATCTGGGGGCTTATCTACCGCCATGCCTGCATGTACCGGCGCTCCTGGCCGCGTTTGGCTGAAATCGTCTATTGGCCGACGCTCACCATGCTCATCTGGGGCTTTACCTCCTCTTATATCGTCCATGCCCATGCCGGGCCACGCGCTTTGGCCGCTGGCGCGCTCATCGGCGGGGTGCTGCTGTGGGAGATCACTTTGCGCAGCCAGATGGGGGTAACAGTCGGATTTCTGGAGGAAATCTGGTCGCGCAATCTCGGGCATCTTTTCGTCAGTCCACTGCGCCCGGCGGAATT
>Ga0306918_10001420_pt1 | contig 11842 bp, 10 predicted proteins | sample tim00Cox0000000H_FD_203315 | JGI IMG/M metagenome (GOLD analysis project Ga0306918, IMG submission 203315) | Lab enrichment of tropical soil microbial communities from Luquillo Experimental Forest, Puerto Rico - timezero.00C.oxic.00.000.00H (v2)... | ecosystem: Environmental > Terrestrial >... | reverse complement strand
AGTGGTGGTATCCGCTGTACGAGAAGATGGTCGAGCTCGACGTGCCCGGCATGGTGCACGTCTCGGGTTGCGCCAATCCGGCGATGCACACCACCGGCTCGTATTATCTCAACGCCGACACCATGGTGTTCATGCAGGTCATCCTCTCCGACCTGTTCAAGACCTTCCCGAAGCTGAAATTCATCATCCCGCACGGCGGCGGCGCGGTGCCGTTCCACTGGGGCCGCTTCCGTGGCATCGCGCTCAACAACGGCAAGCCCGAGCTCGCCGAGATCATGGGCGAGAACATTTTCTTCGACACCTGCGTCTATCACCAGCCGGGCATCGACCTGCTCACCAAGGTGGTGCCGATCGACAACATCCTATTTGCCTCGGAAATGGTCGGCGCCGTGAAAGGCAACGACCCGCGGACCGGCTTCGGCTTCGACGATACTAAACGCTATGTCGACAAGGCGCCGATCAGCGACGCCGACCGCAAGAAGATCTTCGAGGGCAATGCGCGTCGCGTCTATCCGCGGCTCAAGGCCCATGCGGCGGTGGCGGCGGCGTAGTTAGTACGCGTCATGGCCGGGCTTGTCCCGGCCATCCACGTCTTTAAGTTCGCTGGGAATCGAAGACGTGGATGCCCGCAACAAGTGCGGGCATGACGAATTGAGGCGCATTCATTGGCTAAAGCAAACAAGCCGCGCAACGACCGCAAGTCGCACCTCATCACGGTCGGTCAGCGCGAGATCGAGACCCATGGTCTCAGTACCGGTTTCTGGGGCGATCTCTATCACCGCGCGCTGACCGTCTATTGGCCGGTGTTTTTCGGCAGCGCGGCGGCGATCTTCATCGTGCTCAACGCCGTGTTCGCCTTCTTCTACTGGTTCGGCCACGACCCGATCGCCAATGTTAGCAAAGATTTGCCGCTGAGCCTGTTCTATTTCTCGATCGAGACGCTGGCGACCGTCGGCTACGGCGACATGCATCCGCAGACCGACTATGCGCATCTGGTCGCCACCGTCGAGATTTTCACCGGCATGAGTTTCCTTGCGGTGATGACCGGACTCGTCTTTGCCCGTTTCTCGCAGCCGAAAGCGCGCTTCGTGTTCGCCCGTCATCCGGTGGTCACCACCTTGAACGGCCGGCCGACGCTGATGATCCGCATCGCCAATGCGCGGCACAACACGATTTCGGCGGCGACCGCGCGGCTGTGGCTGTTTCGCCTGGAGCACACCAAGGAGCGCGAGGTCCTTCGCCGCTACTACGAGCTCAAGCTCGATCGCAGCGAGCACCCGATGTTCTCGCTGAGCTGGACGCTCATCCACATCATCGACGAGGCAAGCGCGCTCCGCGACATGACGGCGGACAATTTTACCGAAGCCGAAGGAGCGCTGGTGCTGAACGTCGGCGGCGTCGATGACAATTCGGCGCAGCGGCTTTATGCGCGGCAGATTTATTCGCGGCAGGATATCCGGTGGCAGCACCGCTATCGCGACATCACCAGCCTGTCGGAAAAGGGCCGCCTGCTGCTCGACTATACCAAGTTCCACGAGGTCGAACCGGAGAAGGGCTGATCAGCTCGCCCTGCGCACCGCCGACTGATTGACGCGGCCAATCCAGTTGCTCAGCGCCTTGACGACATTGGGTCGAGTGTTTTCATAATCCATCGCGATCACGTGCCCGACCGGCGCGCCGGATGGCCGGCGGCGCTCGCCTTTGCCCGCGCGGCCGGCCGAGCGGCGCGATTTCACGCGCTGGGACTTCTTGACCGACCGCAGCGCGATCGGGCCGACATGGGTGAGAAAAACCTTCTCGTGCGGACGGGTCAGCGTCTCGATGGCGGCCCGCAGCGGCAGCCATTTCACAGCCTTGATGTCGTCGTTGAGCTCGCGCAGCCGCGGGCCGGCCGTACGCATCAGCCAGAACTGCACGATCTTGAGCTTGCCTTCGGCGAGATACGACATCGATCCGAGGAATTCGTGCACCGAGACGTCGTGCCCGGTCTCCTCCAGTACCTCGCGCTTGGCGGCGTCGCGCGGATGCTCGCGCGGCTCGAGCTTGCCCTTGGGCAGCACCCAGGCCTTCTCCCGGCGCAGCCGCACGACGGCGAAGTGCGGCCGCACGTTGCCGCGCAGCACAATACCCCCGGCAGCGAGAATAGGGGCGTTGCGTTTTGCCGAATCGCCCATACGCAAAGCTATGCCGGACGGATGGCAGCGGAGCAAGCCGGGCTTGGTGATAACGTTGGCTGGGACTGTCACAATTGCCTGAACGGGCAAAGACCATCTCATGCCACGTCGATCACGATCTTGCCGAAGTGCTGGTTGGCGGTCATGACGCCGAGCGCTTCGACGATGTGGTCAAGCTTGAAGGTCTTGTAGATCGGCAGGCTGAGCTTGCCCGATTCCACCGCCGGCCACAGGTCGGCGCGCATCGCCTTGACGATGTCGCGCACCTCCTCGGACGTGCGGGTGCGGAAGGTGACGCCAATATAGTCGATACGTCTCAGTGCATGCAGGTCGTAGTTGAACTCACCCTTGGTGCCGCCGAGGCGGCCGACATTGACGATGCGGCCAAGGAGCGCGCAGGCCGCGAGATTGCCGTTGGCGACCGGCGCCGACACCATGTCGACGATCAGGTTGACACCGTTGCCGCCGGTCGCCTTTTTGACGTCCTCCGGCCAATCCGGCTTGCTGGTGTCGATCGGGACATCGCAGCCGTAATCCTTGAGCTGCGCCCGGCGGTGGGCGTTGGTCGAGGTGCCGAGCACTATCGACGCCCCCATCAGCTTGCCGATCTGCATGCCCATCAGGCCGACGCCGGAGCTTGCGCCCTGGATGAGCAGCGTCTCGCCGCGCTTGAGTCGGCCCGCAGTGACCACCGCGTTGTGCATAGTCTGCAGCGCGATTGGAAAGCATGCCGCCTGGGCATAGGTCATGTTGTTGCCGGGGATGCGGTGCAGGCGGCCGGCATCGGTGACCGTATATTCGGCGAAGCCGCCGGGCGCCGAGCCCATCACCCGGTCGCCGGCCTTGAAGCCCGTGACCTCGCTGCCCACCGCCTCGACCTCGCCCGAGCATTCGAGCCCGAGGCGAGCGCCGACACCACCCACCGGGCCGTGCTGGATGCCGGCGGCGACGATGGTGTCGGCGCGGTTCAGGCTCGAGGCGCGGACTTTGATCAGAACTTCGTTGGGCTTCGGCGTGGGCCTCGGTACATCGCGAACTTCGACGCCCTTTTCGCCGAGAACGGCAGCTTTCATGATTAGTCCTCCCGTCGGCGCCGCGCGGTTCCGGGGCGCCGGTCTGTGCTATCGTCCATAACCTCGCAGACTTCAACCGGCCACCGTCACATTACAATGCCCTTCACACTGCTTGCCACGACCAGCGTCGGCAGCTTCCCGCGGCCGACCTGGCTCGCCGTAACACAGCGCAATCAGCTCACATTCCGGCTCGAAGGCGCGGCACTCGCCGAGGCGATGGACGACGCCACGATCCTCGCGCTGCGCGAGCAGGAAGAACTCGGCCTCGACATTCTCACCGACGGCGAAATGCGCCGCACCGGCTTCATCTTTCACATCGCCGGCAAGTGGGACGGCGTCGACACCGAGCACCTCGTCACCAAGCCCATCTACCGCAACCGCGCCGCCGACCGCTTTGTGCCGCGTATTACTGGGAAGATCGTACGCCACGGCGCGGCCTCTGTTAGCGATCTCACGCTCGCCAAGGCGCATACAACACGGCCGCTGAAGATGGCGGTACCGGGACCAATGACGGTCGCCGACAGCGCCCTGAACGAATTCTACCAGGACGAGGCCGAGCTTGCCTTTGACGCCGCTGTCGCGCTCAACGGCGAATTGCGCGATTTGCAGGCTGCCGGCTGCACCGTGCTGCAGATCGACGAGCCGGCGATGACGCGCTACCACGACAAGGTGCGTGCCTACGGCGCCAAGGCGCTCGACCGCTGCCTCGAGGGCATCACCGTACCGACCATCGTGCACCTTTGCTACGGGTATCCGGGAGGCGGCAGCCTACAGCATCAATACCGCTACGAGGATTTGCTGCCGCAACTGATAGCGACGCGCATCAGCGGCTTCCACGTCGAGTTCGGCCGCAGCGCCTTCGATCCGAAGGTGCTGCAATCGTGCGGCGACCGCATCGTCATGTTCGGCTGCCTCGATCCGGGCGACTCGCCGGTGCCCGCGGTCGAGGCCGTCGAGCGCCGCGTCGGCGACGCGCTCGAGTGGCTTGATCCGCGGCAGGTTTGGCTCGCGCCCGATTGCGGGCTGATGACTATCGGCCGGCAATTGGCACACGCCAAGCTCAAGGTCATGGTCGAGGCGGCGCGGCGGCTGCGCGCCAAGCTGTAGGAAAAACGGCGGATTTCCGCTTCGCTGATCGGTGCTGCGCTGGTACGATCAAGCCATGAACCAGCTCATTCGCCCGCAAAAGATCGGCGCTTCGGCCTGCCCGCACGACTGTCCGTCGACCTGCGCGCTCGAGGTCGAGATCGTCGACGCCCATACCATCGGCCGGGTGCGTGGCGCCGAGGCCAACAAGTACACGGCGGGCGTGATCTGCGCCAAGGTCGCGCGCTATGCCGAGCGCGCCCATCATCCGGACCGGTTGACGCAGCCGCTGCGCCGCGTCGGCGCCAAGGGCGCGGGCGAGTTCGCGCCGATCTCCTGGGACGATGCGCTCGATCTTGTCGCCGAAAATTTCGTGCGCGCCGCGCAGGCCCACGGCTCCGAGGCGGTGTGGCCGTACTATTACGCCGGCACCATGGGCCTTGTGCAGCGCGACGGCATCAACCGGCTGCGCCACGCCAAGAAGTATTCCGGCTTCTTCTCCACCATCTGCGTCAATCCGGCGTGGACCGGCTTCATCGCCGGCACCGGCAAGCTCGCCGGGCCCGATCCGCGCGAGATGGCGAAGTCCGATCTGGTGGTGATCTGGGGCACCAACGCGGTCAACACCCAGGTCAACGTGATGACGCATGCGACCCGCGCCCGCAAGGAGCGCGGCGCCAAGATCGTCGTCGTCGACATCTACATGAACTCGACCATGGAGCAGGCCGACCTGCCGGTGCTGATCCGGCCCGGCACTGACGGCGCGCTGTCCTGCGCGGTGATGCATTGCCTGTTCCGCGACGGCAAAGCCGACTGGGAGTTTCTCGAGCGCTACACCGATGCGCCGCGCGAGCTCGAGGCGCATGTGCGCACGCGCGATCCGCAATGGGCGTCGCGCATCACCGGCTGTCCGGCCGAGACCATCGAGGACTTCGCTCGGCTGGTCGGCGAAAGAGAACGCGCCTACTTCCGTCTCGGCTACGGCTTCTCGCGGTCGCGCAACGGCGCCATCAACATGCACGCGGCAAGCTGCATTCCGTCGGTGACCGGCGCCTGGCGGCTCGAAGGCGGTGGCGCCTTCCACAACAACGGCGACATTTTTCATTGGGACAAGAGTTTGATCGAGGGCTCGGACAGGCGCGATCCGGCGATCCGCATGCTCGATCAGTCGCGCATCGGCCCGGTGCTAACCGGCGATGCGGAAGCGCTGCAAGGCGGCGGCCCGGTCACGGCGATGCTCATCCAGAACACCAACCCGGTGTCGGTCGCGCCCGACCAGGACGTGGTGAAGCGCGGCTTCGCCCGCGACGACCTGTTCGTGTGCGTGCACGAGCAGTTCATGACCGACACGGCGAAAGTCGCCGACGTCATCCTGCCGGCGACCATGTTCGTCGAGCACGACGACGTCTATCAGGCCGGCGGCAGCCAATACATTCTGCTCGGGCCGAAGCTGATCGAGCCGCCGGGCGAATGCCGCTCCAATCACGAAGCGATCTGCGCGCTGGCGCGGCGGCTTAACGCCGAGCATCCGGGCTTCGCTCTGACGGCGCGGCAATTGATCGACCGCACGCTGCAAACGTCGGGCTGGGGCACCATCGAGAATCTCGAAGCCAATCGCTGGATCGACTGCCAGCCCGATTTCGCCACCGCGCACTATGTCAACGGCTTCGGCTACGGCGACGGCAAGTTCCGCTTCAAGCCAGACTGGCCCAAAGTGCCGTTCGGTCGCTGGCACCGCAACGTGCCGTCGGCGCCGATCCCGATATTGCCCGACCACTGGGAGGTGATCGAGGAGGCTGATGCGGAGCATCCGTTCCGGCTCGCCACTTCGCCGGCGCGCGGCTTCCTCAATTCGACCTTCACCGAGACGCCGAGCTCGCTCAACCGCGAGCAGCGCCCCACCGTGATGATCGGTCCTGAGGATGCGTCGGCGCTCGACATCGCCGACGGCGCGCAAGTCGTGCTCGGCAACCGTCGCGGCGAAGTGCGCATCCATGCCAAGATTTTCGACGGCGTGCGCCGCGGCGTACTGATCGCCGAGTCGCTGTGGCCGAACTCGGCCTATCCCGACGGCCGCGGCATCAATACACTGACCGGCTCCGACGCCATCGCGCCGTTCGGCGGCGCCGCGTTCCACGACAACAAGGTGTGGCTGCGCAAAGCTCCCTAGGGTGAGCAAAGCGAAGCGTGCCCACGTCGTCGCTACTGCTTGTGCGTCACCGTCGTTGGAATGTGATTGAGCTCTTCGCAGCCGGTCGCGGTGACGATCACGGTGCCGCCGATATTGACACGGTGGGTACCGATGCAGGCGTTCGGCTCCAATGCGAACACCATGCCGGGGACCAGCAGCGCCTTTCGGACGCGCGCGGCGTTGGCGCCGACGTAGCGCACGCCGAGATCGATCTTGTCGAGGTTGACCTGGGTGCGGCCGGCGAGGAAATGCGGGCCGACCGAATGAACGAGCGGCGTATAGCCCCAGCAGCCGGCCTGCCTGTGCGGCTCCTCCATGGCGGCGAGCAGATCGCCGAAGGTGATGCCGGGTTTGAGGGCCTTCATGGCGGCGGCGTAGGATTGCAGCGCCACCTGCTCGCATTTCTTGTTGGTGTCGTCGAGCGGATCGAGCGCCACCGTCATCTGCACCTGGACTTCCTGATTGCCGCACAGCGGCATCAGCTCAGCCTGCACCAGGTCGCCGCGTTGCAGGACGCGCGGCGCCTCGCCGCTCGTGGTCCAGCGCGGCGGGCCCCACGACAGCGTGTGCGGCCCGGAATTCATCACGATCACCGGATAGCGCACGCCCATGCCATGGCGCAGCATCTCGGCGGTGGCTTCAGCGAAGATCACCTCCTCGCCAACGCCGGGCGCCGCTACCTCGGCGATGACCTTGCAGGCGGCTTCCGCGGCGCGCGCGGCGTAGCGCACCTGTTGAAGCTCCTCGTCGCTTTTGACGAGCATCAAGTGGCTGAACTCTTCGGAAATGTCCTGCCAGCGCGCCTTGGGCAACGCCGCGGTCAGCTCATTCCAAAAGTTCGCCGGGATAGCGCCGTAGATTTCGGTCGGCGCCTGCGAGCTTAAACCCACGACGCCGAGGTTACTCTCGGCGAGGTGCTTCTCGCGGAGAACCTCGGCGACGCCCATGCCGCTGGTGGCGACGCGGTAGTCGTCGACCCAGAGCTTGGTGCCGCGCTCGGCCGACCAGCGCGCCCGCATCACCCGCAAATAGGCCCAAGTGATGACCACCGGATCGCTTTCGAGCGGGAAGATGACGCAGCCTTCGTTGTAGTCGTCGCTGATATAGGTCTCGTACATTTCCCGGGCGCGGAAACCCGCGACCAGCAAGCCTTCGAAACCGCGCTCGCGCATCAGCGCATGCACGTTCGCCCAACGGCGGTCGCGTTCGGCAAGCGACAGGACTGGCGGCTGCGGATTGGCCATGACGGTGAGTTTCCTTTTTTATGCGGCCTGCACCATCGCTGCCGGCGCCGCGGTGCGCGGCGGATAGGCGTAGGCGCCGAGCCGCACGAGCAGCAGACAGGTGATCGCGAGCGCGATCTCATAGGCGATGAAGACTTGCGTGTAGGAGTGGAACATATCGAAGGCGCGGCCGCTCAGCGCCGGGCCGAGGCCCGTGCCGATGTTGAACAGCATGAACATCAGGCCATAGACTTTTCCGTAGGCCTTCAGCCCGAAATAGCGGCTGATGAAGAACGCCATCAGATCGATCTCGGCGCCGATGCCGGCGCCGCACAGCGCCGCGCCGATGAGCGGTGCCGGTGCGCCCCAGCCGCTGGCAAGCAGCGCAATGCCGATCATCGGCAGCACGAAGAAGCACGCAGCCACATACGGTCCCCAGAAGCGGTCGAGGCACCAGCCGCAGATGATGCGGCCGACGATGATGGCGATGCCGGCAAACGACAGCGCGCCGGTCGCCGCCTGCAGCGGGATGCCACGGTCGGTGAGCAACGCGACGATATGCACGATGGTGCCGTTGATCGCCATGACGCCGAGCAGGAATGCTATCGACAGTATCCAGAAATTCCCGGTCCTGAGTGCGGCCATGACCTCGATGCCGGGCAGCGCCGCCGAGCCTGCGTCCGCGCCCCTGCCGGCGACCGATGGCGGCTCGCGCACGAAGATCGCAACCGGGACGAATGCCAGCACGATGATCGCGAACGCGAGGCCGAAGTAAGCATTGCGCCAGCCGAAGTGACCGATCAGATACGCGGCGAGCTGCGGAATGAGCGCGACGCCGAGCCCGACGCCGGCGGTGGCGACGCCGAGCGCGATGCCGCGCTCACGGTCGAACCAGTGGGACACGACGGCCGCATAGGGGATCGGCGTCTGCACGCCGCTGATGAAGCCGGCGATAGCAAAGATCAGGAGCACGGCGGGCAAGGATTTCGCCGGCATCAGCCCGAAGCTCGCGACCGCCGCTGCGAACAGCAGGATGCCCGGGATCATGACGCGGCGGGTGCCGTAACGATCGATCAGCCAGCCAACCACCGGGCACGACAGGGCCACGAACCAAGCGCTGATGCCCAGACCGGCGGACAGATCGCCGCGGGTCAGGCCAAGATCCTCGGTGACGGGCTTGAGAAAAACGCCGAACGTGAACACCAGGATCGAGCCGGCGCCGACCAAGAGCCCGCAGGCGCAAGCGAACACAATCCACCACCGATTGGCGAAAAAGCTCCCCATGACGCCCTCCCCCGTTGTGTCGCAGCGCTTTGCGGCCGCTTGACTGCGGCAAGCGTAACGTTGCGGGATAGGGTCGACAAGGCGCAGGATGCGATCGAGAATTTGTGGTTTTTCGGAGCGCGGAATGAGTACGGGTCGGACCACACCTTGGCCGCTCTTGTTGGTCGTTGCGTTCGCAGCTTTCGCGGGCATCGCCACACCTGCATACGCGCAGACCTTTCCCTCCCGTCCCCTCACCATCGTCGTCCCTTACCCGGCCGGCGGCGTCACAGACAATCTGGTGCGGCTCTTAGCCGAAGGCATGAAGCCTTCGCTCGGCCAATCGATCGTGGTCGAGAACATCGGTGGTGGCGGCGGCACCATCGGCGTCGATCACGTCGCGCGCGCGGCGCCCGACGGCTACACGCTGGTGCTCGGAAACTCGGAGGGCATGGTGTTCGCGCCGGTCACCATGGCGATCCCGTACAACGCGCTCACCGATTTTGCGCCGGTGGCGCTGCTGCCGAGCTATCCGTTCCTCTTGGTGACGACCAACGACGTGCCGGCGAAAAACCTCGAAGAGCTGATCGCCTGGATCAAGGCCAATCCCGACAAGCTTTTGCAGGGCACGGTCGGCGCCGGTACCATGCAGCATTTGTGCGGCCTCGTGCTGCAGAAGACGCTCGGCGTGAAGTGGCAGCTGGTGCCCTACAAGGGCGGACCGCCGGCGATGCAGGATCTGCTCGGCGGCCAGATCAACTTCATGTGCACCACCACCGGCGGCTTCCTGCAGCTGGTGCACGACGGCCGGATCAAGGCTTACGCCGTGACGGCGAAGAAACGCATCGTCGCCGCGCCGGAAATTCCGACCGCCAACGAAGCCGGCCTGCCGGGCTTTTACACCTCGGTGTGGAACGCGCTGTGGGCGCCCAAGGCCACACCCAAGGAGGCCATCGCCAAGATCAATGCCGCCATCACGACGGCCATGGCCGACGAGAAGTTCCAGAAGCGCATGGTCGACCTCGGCCTCGACATGCCGGACGCCGACCAGCGCACGCCCGAGGCGCTCGGCGCGCTGCGCGAGGCTGAGATCGACAAGTGGTGGCCGATCCTCAAGGCGGCGGGGCTGAAGGCCGAATAACGCCGTGCTATTATCGGCGGCAAAGCCCGCTCCCAGGGAGCAACGACCCATGACGCTCGTCGAACATCGCCCGCCGGCGCGAGAGCGCACTACAGCGCCGCAAGCCGAGATCGACATCGCCACTACGCGGCCGGGCACGCCCGGCGGCATTTTCATGCGCCAGTTCTGGCACGCGCTCTATCGCAGCCAGGATCTGCCGGCCGGCCACGCCAAGCCGATCCGCGTCATGAGCGAGGACTACACGCTCTTCCGCGGCCAATCGGGCCAGGCGGTCGTGATCGACAACCGCTGTCCGCATCGCGGCGCGCCGATGCATCTCGGCTGGATCGAGGACGACACCATCCGCTGCGTCTATCACGGCTGGAAGTTCGACTGCGCCGGCCAATGCGTCGAGCAGCCGGCCGAGGAAGCGGGCTTTGCCCGCAAGGTGCAGATCCGTACCTATCCGACCCGCGAGCATCTCGGCCTGATCTTCGGCTATTTCGGCGACGGCGAGCCGCCGTCGTTTCCGCATTTTCCGCATCGCACGAGCGACGGCATCATTCAGGTGTGGAACGTCGAGCACGTGCCTTGCAATTATCTGCAGAGCTTCGAGAACAGCATGGACGAGGTACACGTTGCGTTCACGCATCAGCCCGGCGGCTCCCAGCATGCTAAGCTTTCGATCGATCTGCCGATCATCACCGCCGAAGAGACCGACTGGGGCATGCTGCGCTTCGGCACGCGCAAGACCGGCAAGGTGCGGCACACCTTGCACTACGCGCCGAATCTGACGCGGGTGATCGTGCCGCCGCTCACGGGCATGGACGGCGTCGGCGGCTGGACCGAAATCTATTTTAGCTTCACGCCGGTCGACGACAAGAACCATTTGTGGGTGATCACGAGTCACGTTCCCGTCACCGGCAAGGATGCCGACGCCTACCGCGCCAAGCGCGCCGAATACGACCGCAGCGTCGCCGCGGCGCGGCCGGTGATGGACGTGGTGCACGACCTCTGGGCCGGCAAGCTTCGCTTTGCCGACGTCACGCACCCGGACCTCGCCATCGTCCAGGACATCGCGGTGCAGGCCGGGCAAGGCCGCATCGAGGACCGCGAGCGCGAGCGGCTCGGACGCTCCGACGCCGGCATCATTCTATGGCGCAGGATTCTCGCGCGCGAATTGCGCGCCATCGCCGAAGGCCGGCCCGGCAAGCGCTGGAAGACGCCGCCCGCCGACGTGGTGCCGACGCTTGGGTTTTAGAGCATGATCCGGAAAAGTGGACGGTGGCTTTCCGAAAAGATCATGCTCCAATCAAAAACCTACTCGGCGGCGACGAGGCGACGCTCGGCCGCCTCCACCACCATGGGCGTTTCCCATTCCTGGCGTTGCGGCGCCGCGGCCCAGCGCTTGGTCACTGTTGCCACCCAGTCAGCGCTATAGAACGCGTCGGCCGCGGCCTTGTTGTCCCAGAGATAGATGCCGACCAGCGAGCCGCCGTCGGCCGAAATTCCGTAATATTTCCGGATCAAGCCGGGAATGCCTTCATAGGTGTGCGCCGTCGCATTGATGGTGTCGACGAGCTGGCCCTTGGCCGTGCCGGCCGGTACTTTGAAGGTCCACATTACCGTGTGCATGAGTCCTCCTGAGTGGCGGAATTTCTGTTGCCGGGATTCAAGCACAAATCGCCCGCCGCGTCACGCCGCGCCCCATA
>Ga0306918_10001419_pt1 | contig 11846 bp, 9 predicted proteins | sample tim00Cox0000000H_FD_203315 | JGI IMG/M metagenome (GOLD analysis project Ga0306918, IMG submission 203315) | Lab enrichment of tropical soil microbial communities from Luquillo Experimental Forest, Puerto Rico - timezero.00C.oxic.00.000.00H (v2)... | ecosystem: Environmental > Terrestrial > Soil... | reverse complement strand
AGACGGTCAGCGCTGCCGAGGAAGGCGCCTCGAGCTGGAGCCAGAAGCTCGTGAGCAATGATATTGTCACTGCGATCCAGAGGCGGACCGCAAAGCCCCAGGAACCGACGGAAAATCCCGCGAGACGGAACGCGAACTGAGTTGCCGCCGGGAGTGCCGACGTCGCGCGGCGTTCTCCAATCCGAGCGGGCAACCGCATCACGGCTGTATCGGCCTGTTCGTATTGGAAGCGGTCCATGTCGCAGGCGCTCTAGGTGCTGTCGTTGCGATCGGGATCCTCGCTCAGTACTCGCTTGCAGACGAAGACGTAGGCTCTTCCAGAACTGCTGGCTATCTGGCAAAATTGAGAGATATCCTTCCATATTTGGAAGCACCATGGATCGTCTCGAAGCTATGTCGATCGCGTTGGCTGTGGCGGAAACCGGCAGCCTCTCAGCCGCATCGCGGCGTGAGAAAACGCCCCTTGCCACCGTGAGCCGCAAGGTTTCCGAACTCGAAGCGCACTTGGAGACCAAGCTGTTCAATCGGACGAGCCGCGCCTTGGTCCTGACGGATGCCGGGCGCTCATTCGTGGCGGCGGCAAAACGAATTCTTGCCGATGTGGCCGAAGTAGAGCGCGCCGCCTCCGGCGAGTATACGACGCCGCGCGGGGGCCTGACTGTTTCGGCCCCGGTCGATCTTGGCCGCGTTCATCTCTTGCCGGTGGTGGCGGAATTCCTGGCCGCGTTTCCCCAGGTGGACGTTGAGCTTCGCTTGCAGGATCGCGTAGTCAATCTTCTGGAGGAGGAGGTCGATGTCGCCCTACGCATCGGCGCGCTGGCCGACAGCAGCCTGATTGCCGTGCGCGTAGGAGACATTCGCAGGCTCCTTTGCGCGTCGCCTGCCTATCTGAAATCCCCGGGGATGCCAAAATCGCCCGATGATCTCGCCCGACACGATTGCATCACCTATGTGCGAATGAGGTCGCCGGACATGTGGAAACTCAAACGAGAGCAGACCGAATACGTCGCGCCAATACACTCGCGGCTGCGCGTGAGTGATGTCCAATCGGCTTGCGATGGCGCGCGCGCGGGCATCGGGATCGCTGTGGCTCTTTCTTATCAGATCGCCGAGCACGTCAGATCTGGAGAGCTCACGCCGCTGCTGCAGGATTTTATGTCGGAAACGCACCCTGTCAGCTTCGTGTATTCGCCCGATCGTTTCATGCCAGTCAAATTGCGCAGTTTTCTGGATTTCGCGCTACCTCGCCTCAAAACACGGCTCGGCGACCTACCGAAAGGCGTTAGGCCAACGGCGCCCGGCAAGAGGGGCCACAAAGCGTGAGATGGCCGTCCCGCCGAGCGCGCTAATGCTCCTACAAAAACTCACGTCGGTTCACGCCTCCTCCGCCGTCGAATCCGAAAGCAAGGCAGGCAGCCATCGCGTGGACGCGTATTGGCCGCAGATCGTCAGCAACGCGATGGTCAGCGGCACGCCGATGAAGGCGCCGGGAATGCCCCAGATGAGCGTCCAAAAGAACACCGCGAACAGCACCAGAAACGGCGAAATCGCGAGCGAGGCGCCGGCGAGCAGCGGCTCGAGATAGCTGCCGATCGTGAACTGGATGGCGGTCGTGCCCGCGAGCACGATCGCTGCCATTTGCCATGTTTCGAACTGTGCCGCCGCAAACAAGGTCATAAGAACGACAGCTACCAGGGGTCCCAGGAACGGAATGTAATTGAGCACGAATGATATGACCCCCCAAGCGAGAGCGAGGTCGAGCCCGACGATGAGCGCGAAGCAAAACGTCACGACGCCGGTGAGAACGCTGGCAAGCGTTCGGATCAGCATATATGTCCGGAACTGCCCCGCGATGCGCTCGGCCGCGTGCGACAATTTCAGGCCGGGCTGCTGGCTTTCCAGTTTCCGCACTCTCCTGTCGAAGTGATCAACCTCCATGAGCGCCAGGATCGTGAAGGCAAAGACAAGAAGCGCAAAGCCGACGAGCGCGTTGAGCCGAACGGCGATCCCCTGGGCGAACCTGACCAGCCACACCACGTCGAACCGATCGGCCAGGAAAGCACTCACAAAAATGCCGTGCCCTTCGAGCCATTCGTTGCTCTTCGCGTAGACGAACTGAAAACGCTCGAGATTGCCCAGCAGCCAGTGCCCTACCTGGCTGCTGCCCCAGGCGACGGCCAGGCCGAGCGCGGCAAGGACGAACAGGGTCAGCAGAAGTGTGAAAACCAGCGCAAAGAGTTTCGGCATCCTCGTTTGCAGCGCCCTTTGAAAGGGCCAGACGATCGCGAGAACGAACAGCGAAAAGGCGACCGGCGCAAAAATCGCGCTGCCGAGGTAGAGCGCCGCGCAAACGAGAATGGTCGCGCAGACCGCGAGCATGCCGCGAATGGCACTGTTGTCGCCCATGTACGGAACGCTAAGTCAAGGCGGAGCGAATGGTGGTCATGCGCGCAGCATCATAGTCCGGTCGCGCGGATCATGTACATTCGCTGCGACTTTGCCCGGTGCGGCCGCGGCGTCTGCCTACCCGCAGCCTGAGTCGACGAGGTAAAATGGCCCATCCTCATTCCGGTGCCGTGGCCAACGTCGCTCGCGATCCAATTCTGATCGACCTCGCGCTGCAAGGCGGCGGCTCGCACGGCGCTTTCACCTGGGGCGTGCTCGATCGTTTGCTCGAGGAGTCCTGGCTGAAGATCGAGGCCATTTCCGGCACCTCGGCTGGCGCCATGAACGCCGCGGTGCTGGCTGACGGCTGGACCGAGGGCGGCGCGGCAGGCGCGCGCGCGGCGCTGGATGCGTACTGGGATCGCGTAGCGCGCGCGGCGCTGTTCAGCCCGCTGCAGCGCACGCCGCTCGACCGCCTGCTCGGCCGCTGGACGCTCGACTACTCGCCCGCCTTCGTCGGTTTCGACCTGATGGCGCGGCTGTTTTCCCCGTATGACCTCAATCCGCGCGGCGTGAACCCGCTGGAATCGATTCTCAACGAAAGCATCGATTTCACCCGCATTGCGCGCTCGCCGATCAAGCTGTTCATCACCGCGACGAATGTGCGCACGGGACGCGGCCGAATCTTTCGCAATTCCGAAATCACGCCGGACGTTCTGCTCGCCTCGGGCTGCCTGCCGACCCTGTTCCAGGCCGTGGAAATCGACGGCGAGGCTTACTGGGATGGCGGCTATGCCGGCAATCCCACGATCACGCCCCTCGTGCGGGAGAGCAACGCGCAGGATACGATCCTCGTGCAGATCAATCCGCGCGAGCGGCCCGGCACGCCGCGCAGCGCCGGCGAGATCCTCAACCGCCTGAACGAAGTCTCCTTCAATGCCACGCTCTTGAAAGAGTTGCGCATGATCGCGCTGCTGCGCAAAGCCGCCGACTCCGGTTCCGACGAGGGTGCACGCTGGGCCGCGATGCGCATGCACCGGATCATGACGGAAAAAATGATCGAGCTTGGCTATTCGTCCAAAATGAACGCCGAGCGTGCCTTCCTGAACATGCTGCGCGAGGAAGGGCGGCGCGCAGCCAGCGCTTTTCTCGAAGCGCACGCGAACGACCTCGGACGCCGCTCGACCACCGATCTCGACGCGCTGTTGGCGGAGTGTTGAGGTGGGGCTCACCGGCATCTTGCTCGGCCTCGGGCTTCTGATCGCCCTCGCCTATCGCGGCTGGAGCGTGCTGCTCTTGGCGCCCGCGGCGGCGCTGCTGGCGGCCGCGATCGCGCGCGAACCGCTGCTTGCGCACTGGACGCAGACCTTCATGGGCAGCGCGGCGCAGTTTCTCGCGCAATTTTTTCCTCTGTTTCTGCTCGGCGCCTTGTTCGGCAAGCTCATGGACGACAGCGGCTCGATCAAGGCCATCGCTCGCTTCATGACCGAGCGGCTCGGGCCGCGCCGTTCGATGCTGGCGGTCGTGCTTGCCGGCGCTCTGGTCACGTATGGCGGCGTGAGTCTGTTCGTTGCCTTCTTTGTTTTGGCGCCAATGGCGCAGGCGCTGTTTCGCGCCGCCGAGATCCCACGCCGGCTGATGCCCGCTGCCATCGCCCTTGGCACGTCGACCTTCACCATGTCGGCGCTTCCCGGAACGCCGTCGATCCAGAACGCGATTCCGATGCCATATTTCGGCACCACGCCGTTTGCCGCGCCCGGCCTCGGCATTCTTGCCTCGGCGATCATGCTCGGCTTCGGACTGTGGTGGCTCGGCCGCGCCGAAGCAGCCGCCCGGCGCGCCGGTGAGGGTTTTGGTCGCGTTGCCGATACCACTCCCGATGCAGTCGCCGCAGATCAGACCATTCGCGAGCGGGCCACCGCGTCGCATGAGTTCGATCTCGCCGAGATCCCGCACGGGCATCGCAGCGACAAGCAGCCGCCGGTTCTCGTGGCCGCATTGCCGCTCGCCGTCGTGATCTGCGTCAATCTTCTGATGGCACTATTCGTTCTGCCGCGACTAGACTTCTCGTTCCTCGGCGAAGAGCGCTGGGGCGCTACCTCCCTCTCCGCGGTGGCCGGTGTCTGGGCGGTCGTCGTCGCGCTCGCGGCGGCAAGCCTCACCCTCGTTCTCATGAACCTTCGCCGCTTGCCTTCGCTGCGGGAAAGCATGGACGCCGGCGCCAACGCGTCGGTCTTGCCGGCGTTGAGCGTGGCAAGCCTCGTCGGTTTCGGCGCGGTGGTGGCGATGCTGCCGGCGTTTGCCGTGGTGAGGGACTGGGTGCTATCGATTGGCGGCGGCCCGCTCGTTTCGCTCGCTGCCGCGACCAACGTGCTCGCCGCGCTGACCGGCTCCGCATCCGGCGGCTTGACCATCGCGCTCGACGTGCTTGGCGGCACGTACCTGCGGCTCGCCGCCGAGCAAGGAATCGATCCGGCGCTGCTGCACCGCGTGGCGGTGATCGGCTCGGGCACGCTCGACAGTTTGCCGCACAACGGCGCCGTGGTGACGCTGCTCGCGGTGTGTGGGACGACGCACCGCGAGAGCTATCGCGACATTGTGATTGTCGCGATCGTGGGCGCGCTGATTGCCCTTGCCGCGGTGATTGTGGCGGGCACGATGTTCGGATCGTTCTAGGGAGGAAAGGGAGACCGTGCCGTGGCGAGACAGGAAATCCTCGACCGGATTCTGAAGTACATCGACCCGTACCGCATCACCAAAGGCAAGGGCTTCCGGCTGAAGGATTTCGATCCGGCAGACACTTGCGGCCTCAAGCTGGACAAAGGCGAGGCGGCCGACCTGCTCGCCCGCGGCACCGAGTGGCTCGCGGAAGAACAGGACATGCTCTACGCTGAGGATCGCTGGTCGCTGCTGCTCGTGTTTCAGGCCATGGACGCGGCCGGCAAGGACGGCACGATCAAGCACGTCATGTCGGGCGTCAATCCGCAGGGCTGCCAGGTGTTCTCGTTCAAGCAGCCTTCGTCGGAGGACCTCCAGCACGACTTCCTTTGGCGCTACGTGAAGTGCCTGCCCGAGCGCGGCCGCATCGGCATCTTCAACCGCTCGTACTACGAGGAGGTCCTCGTCGTGCGCGTGCATCCCGAGATTCTGAAGGGACAGAGACTGCCTGCGCCCCTCGTCGGCAAGAAAATCTGGGAGGAGCGGCTCGCCGACATCGCGCATTTCGAGGACTACCTCGCGCGGCAGGGAACCATCATCCTGAAGTTCTTTTTGCACGTTTCCCGCGAGGAGCAGAAGAAGCGCTTCATGGAACGCCTCGACAAGCCGCGCAAGCACTGGAAGTTCTCGGCAGCCGATATCCGGGAGCGAGGCTTTTGGGCCGACTACATGCAGGCATTCGAGGAGGCGATCCAGGCCACCGCGGCGAAGCACGCGCCGTGGTTCGTCGTGCCGGCCGACAACAAGTGGTTCACCCGGCTCGTCGTCGCTGCTGCGATCGTGGAAGCGGTCGAGAAACTCGGTCTGAGCTATCCGGAGATCGACGCAGCGAAGCAGAAGGAGCTCGGCGCGGCGCGCACGGCGCTGGCCCGCGAGAAGTAGCCGGACCGGCTAGTGTCCCGATTCCGAAGTTCGCACACCCTTGCGGCAGGTTCGAATGCGAACTTCGGAATCAAAGGGACACTAGCAACACTTTGATTCTAGTGCCGCTTTTGAACCCGAAGTTCGCAAACCCATTTGCGGCATAATACCTGCGAACTTCGGGTTCGCGGCACCAGTACCGTTCACGTTCCAGCCTCCACCGCGGCAACGGAGCTTCGCAAGGAGCCGGAGGAGCGAATGAAAAGCTTCTCGGCCTCCACCACGAGGAAGAAAACCAGTCCGCCGACGAGGAGCCACGGCCAGACCCGAAGCGGGACGGCTTCGTTGTCGAACAGCCGCTGCAGCGGCGGCGCGTAGGTGAAAAGAAGCTGCAGCAGCACGACCGCGCCGATGCCGAGCGGCAGGACCTTGTTGCCGAGGTGCGCTTTGAGCGAGAGCGACGAGTCGAGCAGATAGCGGCTGTTCAGCAAATAGAACACTTGGCCGATTGTGATGGCATTGACCGCGACCGTGCGGGCGAGCGCATCCGAGGCGCCCTGCGATTTCATCCAGAAGAACGCCCACAGTGTGAACGCGAGAAGCGCCACGCCGACGAAGGCGACGCGCCAGATCCCGAATCCGGTCAGGATCGCACGGTCCACCGCGCGCGGCGCACGCCGCATGACGTCGAGCTCATGCGGCTCGAATGAGATCACCAGGCCGAGCGCCACGGAGGTCACCATGTTGACCCAGAGGACCTGCGGCGCCGTGATCGGCATGGTGAACCCGAACAAGATGGCCACGGCGATCACCAGCGCCTGGGCGACGTTGGTCGGCAGCATGAAGAGGATCGCCTTCTCGATATTGTTGTAGACCGTGCGTCCCTCCTTCACCGCGGCCGCGATCGAGGCGAAATTGTCGTCCGCGAGGATCATCTCGGCCGCTTCCTTGGTGACCTCGGTGCCTTTGATTCCCATCGCGACGCCGATATCGGCCTTCTTCAACGCCGGCGCGTCGTTGACGCCGTCGCCGGTCATCGCCGCGATCTGCCCGTTCGCCTGGATCGCCTTCACCAGACGCAGCTTGTGTTCGGGGCTCGCGCGCGCGAACACGTCGACATCGCGCACCCGCTCTTGCAGCGTTGCGGTGTCCATTTCCTCGATCTCGGCGCCGGTGAGCGCCGTTGTCCCGTCGCCGATGTCGAGCATCTTGGCGATGGCCGCGGCGGTGATCTTGTGGTCGCCGGTGATCATGGTCACGCGGATGCCGCCCTCGTGGCATTCCTTCACCGCATCGACGGCTTCCTTGCGGGGCGGGTCGAGCAACCCGATCAGCCCCAGCAGGACGAGGTTTTTCGGCAGGTCGGCCGGTGTGAGAGCGCCGGCCTCGAGTCCCGGATTCTCGAGCCACGCTAACCCCAGCACCCGCTCGCCTTGGCCGGCGAGCTTGTCCGAAGCTTTCAGGAAATGATCGCGCGCGAGCGGTGCTGCTTGTCCGCCGACTGTTTGCTGCCTGTCGCAATGCTCGAGAATGACCTCGGGCGCGCCCTTGACCAGAAGCATTTCCGTGCCGTCGCCCTTTCTGTGGAGCGTGGCCATGAACTTGTGCTCCGACTCGAACGGAATCGCATCGATCCGCGGGTGCGCGTTCTGTTCCGCTTGGCGGTCCATCCCGAGCTTGGTCGCAAACGGGTAGAGCGCGCCTTCCGTCGGATCGCCTTCCACCTTCCAGGCGCCTTCCTGCTGGAACAGCTCGGCGTCGTTGCACAGGGTGGAGACGCGTCCGACGAGCTCGAGCACGGGGTCGCTGCCGACGGGCTTTCCGTCTTTCTTGACCTCGCCCTCCGGGGCATAGCCCGCACCGGTGACCTGATATGTCGATTCGGCCGTGACGGCGGACACGACCATCATTTCCATGAGTGTCAGCGTGCCGGTCTTGTCAGAGCAGATGCGCGAGACCGAGCCGAGCGTTTCCACGGCAGGCAGGCGTCGGATGATGGCATTGCGCTGGGCCATGCGCTGCACGCCGATCGCCAATGTTATGGTAATGAGCGCCGGCAACCCTTCCGGTATCACCGACACCGCAATCGCCACGACAGCCTGGAAGATTTCCACGAAATCCATTCCCTTCACCCACTTGCCGTAGGCGAAGATCAGGACGCTCACCACTGCGATGACGGCGGTGATGGCGTAACCGAACCGCTTGATCTGGCGCAGCAGCGGTGTTTCCAGCGCGCTGACGCTGGCGAGCAACTGGTTGATGCGGCCGAGTTCCGTTTCACTGCCGGTGGCGACCACCACGCCGGTCGCGCGGCCGGACACGACCAGCGTTCCTGAGAACGCCATGCTTTCGCGATCGCCAATGGTCGCGTTCGCAGCGACCGGGCCGGCGGACTTGTCAGCCGGCACCGATTCGCCGGTGAGCGCAGCCTCTTCGGTGCGCAGGTTTTTCACCTCGATCAGGCGAAGATCGGCCGGCACCTTGTCGCCCGATTCCAGCAACACGACGTCGCCCGGCACGAGCTCGTCCGCCGGGATCATGCGCGTTTCGCCGCCGCGCATGGTCCGCGCCTCCGCGGACAGCATGTTGCGGATCGAATCCAGGGCCTTCTCCGCTCTCCCCTCCTGAACGAATCCGAGCAGCGCATTGATGACGACGACGCCAAGAATGATCGCGGCGTCGATCCAGAGGTTCAGCATCAACTTGATGAAGCCGGCGCCGAGCAGCACGTAGACCAGAATGTTGTTGAACTGCGACAGGAACCGCATGAACGGCCCGCGCTTCTTGCCTTCCGGCAATCGGTTCGGCCCGACCTTCTGCAGGCGGATCGTGGCTTCGCCGGCATCCAGCCCCTTCCGGATGTCGGTGGCGAGCCCATTCACCACCTCCTGCGCGGCCATCGCGTGCCAGGGCGAGGCATCGCCGGCGGGTTTAGGCTTCGGCGTCGCATCCATGTGTGTCCCCTGTCTCGGCACTATGCGCCGCGCCCGACGAATTGCGCCGCCGAACGTCAGGCGTGATGCACAAGCGCACGCCGAGGACCGAGATCGTGGTCGACATCTATCCTCTTACGCTAGTGCCGCGAACCCGAAGTTCGCACGACTACGCCGGCAAGTCCGTTTGCGAACTTCGGGTTCAAAAGCGGCACTAGAATCATAGGGTTGCTAGTGTCCCTTTGATTCCGAAGTTCGCATTCGAGTGTGCCGCGCGGGTGTGCGAACTTTGGAATCGGGACACTAGGTGACAAACGGACAATCATCTTACCGCAGTTTCAACACGGGAAGCAGGAGCGGCAGTATTTCCGCACCGGCTCCCAGCGATTGGCGATATCCATTGATGCAGAGCCAACGAGCTGAAGGGGGTGAGCCACTTCCGGACATCACCGCCGTCTTTAGAACGATCTGCGGGCCCGCCTTTCAAAAACGCCGATAAAGTGGGACTATGAGAACGGCGACAATCAGGAGACGAAGCTGAGGGCGGCACTGAGCAGGGCCGCCTGACCAGAGTGTTCGGTCGTGCATGGGTGCGTCTACGGCGCAAATCGCTCATTGCGTCAGCAAGTGCACGAAACGGCGGCCAGAAGCACGGGGGAGTTCATGTCCATCCCTTGCAAGTTCGAGCGCAGCATTCTCAGCTACGACGAGCATGAGGTCATCCTGCGCAGTCATCATCCCGAAATCTATGACGCTGGCCTCGATGACCTCAAGGCGTTGCGCCAGCGTCTGCGCGATATGCGCAACAAGGAACGAACGCTGGCGCGCGACATTCGCCGTGCCGCGCGCGGAAAAGGAGCGCCGAGAGGTGAAAGCTTTCCTGGTACAGCCGAGCAGCCTCTTCAGCGCAAACAAGTGTTCGCTGCCGCGCTCAAACGGGTGAGCAAGGAAATCGGCCGCATGCAGAAGCTGGAGGCGCGAGGCGCGCATGTCGAAGCAGCGCGCCGCGCGCTGGCGATGCGTCGCGCTGCCCAGTTTCCTCCGCGTCCCCCGTCCGGCGAGACGGCAAACGAAGGCATGCGTGCGCTGCCAAATCGACGGCGGCGCACGCGAATTCCTCCGGCAAAGATTGGAAGCGTGTCGCAGGCGACAAAAGATGCACAAGCCGCTCGCGACGCCCGCAACAGGTCGGTCCAGTGACCAAGGAGAATGGCCATGTTCTTCCTCTCGGAAGGCTTCACGTTCCGCAACTTCCTGACGGACGTCTTTGCCGTCTTCCTGTTCGTCCTGTGGTTCTGGCTGCTCATCATCGTCATAGGCGATCTGTTCCGGCGTCACGACGTATCGGGCTGGGTCAAGGCGATCTGGGTGATAGCCCTGATCGTGTTCCCCTATCTTGCGATATTCGCCTACCTGATCACCCAGTCGCGAGGCATGGCTGAGCGAACCAGCCAGCAGGCGCAACAGGCACGTGAAGAGCTGCGCCGCGCGGTCGGCTTCAGCGTTGCCGACGAGATCGAAAAACTCGATCGGCTCAAGAAATCGGGTTCGATTTCCGACCAGGAGTTCGCCCGGCTGCGCGCCAAGCTGGTTTCATAGAACGGCATCGCGACTTTCCGGGTTGTAAGCTGAATGTGCTCGGCGAGACAGCCGGTTGCGCCGGGCGCAGAACGGAATCGGAATACCGCAAGACCTTGAGGAGTACCCCAATAAGCATTGGTCAGCGTCATGCAAGCGCCAAGCATGAGCAGGAACCGTTTCCGGCTCCAGGTCACTTGCTCGACGCGCCGCTTAGTGACGGCACATTCTCCAGCAGGAAGTTCTGCACTTATTGAAGTTGCTGAAACAGTTCGGGCCGGGATGACGCCCTTCGCACGCGTATGTGGCTTCGCAGCGCGCCCTGCATGACCGGTAGCATTGGGCGTCTTCACGAGCGAAGGAAGGAGCGATCGCCAGAACTAACAACGCCAGAACGAGAAGCGGTCGGATTGCGAGCATGAGCATATGGACCTCCCGGTCAAACTCTTGAGCCCGGCGCGCGGCGCGGTGCCTGCTCTCCGATTATATGCGTAGATTCGCCGAGGAGGACACGCGATGCGAGCCGCCGATGTCATGACCCCTGATCCCGTCTGCATTTCGCCGGACGCTTCCATCACCGACGCCATCCAGCTGATGCTGGAGCGAAAATTCAGCGGCCTGCCGGTCGTGGACGCGCGCGGCGCTCTGGTTGGAATCGTGACAGAAGGCGATCTGGTCCGGCGGACGGAAACCGGGACGCAGCGGAAGCGATCGGGCTGGCTCGAATTTCTGGTCGGCCCGGGGCGGCTGGCCACAGAGTACCTGCAAGCCAGGAGTCGCAAGGTCGAGGATGTGATGACCCCTGACGTGCGAACGGTTACTGAAAACACCACGCTCGATGAGATCGTCCACCTGATGGAACGCCATCAGATCAATCGTGTGCTCGTGATGCGCGATGGGAAGCTTGTCGGGATCGTGACGCGCGCAAACCTGCTGCACGCGCTGGCGAGCGTCATTGACGAGGCGAAGCCAGGGCCTACCAGCGATGCGTCTATTCGCGAACGAATCTACGCGGAGCTCAAGACGCAGCGATGGGCCCCGATCAGTCTCATCAACGTCGTGGTACGCAACGGAGTGGTGCATCTCTCCGGCACGCTGTTCGACGAGCGTCAGCGCGGGGCGATCCGAGCAGCCGCGGAAAACATCCCGGGCGTAAAGGCTGTCAAAGATTATTTTGTGTGGGTCGATCCGGTGTCCGGAATGCCAATCCTGCCACCCGAAGAAAGTGTGCCAAAACCGCCGATTGCCTGACTGCGAACTAGTGCCGCGAACCCGAAGTGTCGCACACCCTTGCGGCAGCCTCGAATGCGAACTTCGGAATCAAAGGGACACCAGCAACTCTATGACCTAAAGCGGATTCCGATGAAATGG
>Ga0306918_10001415_pt1:10000-11863 | contig 11863 bp, 6 predicted proteins | sample tim00Cox0000000H_FD_203315 | JGI IMG/M metagenome (GOLD analysis project Ga0306918, IMG submission 203315) | Lab enrichment of tropical soil microbial communities from Luquillo Experimental Forest, Puerto Rico - timezero.00C.oxic.00.000.00H (v2)... | ecosystem: Environmental >... | reverse complement strand
CTCCAGCCCCAGGATGTGATGAGCCGACATCGAGGTGCCAAACCTCCCCGTCGATGTGGACTCTTGGGGGAGATCAGCCTGTTATCCCTAGAGTACCTTTTATCCGTTGAGCGATGGCCCTTCCACGTGGAACCACCGGATCACTATGGCCGACTTTCGTCTCTGCTCGAGTTGTCACTCTCGCAGTCAGGCGGGCTTATGCCATTGCACTCAGCAGCCGATGTCCGACCGGCCTGAGCCCACCATCGCGCGCCTCCGTTACTTTTTGGGAGGCGACCGCCCCAGTCAAACTGCCCACCATGCAGGGTCCCGGTCCCGGATGTACGGGACGCGGTTAGATATCAGAAGAGTTCAGGGCGGTATTTCAAGGATGGCTCCACAAGAGCTGGCGCCCCTGCTTCAATGCCTCCCGCCTATCCTACACAGCACTCTCCTAATACCACTGCAAAGTTGCAGTAAAGGTTCATAGGGTCTTTCCGTCTGACCGCGGGTACCCCGCATCTTCACGGGGAATTCAATTTCGCTGAGCCTATGCTGGAGACAGTGGGGAAGTCGTTACGCCATTCGTGCAGGTCGGAACTTACCCGACAAGGAATTTCGCTACCTTAGGACCGTTATAGTTACGGCCGCCGTTTACCGGGGCTTCAATTCAGTGCTTGCACACCTCCTCTTAACCTTCCGGCACCGGGCAGGCGTCAGACCGTATACGTCGTCTCTCGACTTCGCACAGCCCTGTGTTTTTACTAAACAGTCGCTACCCCCTCTTTTGTGCCACCCATCCATGGTTGCCCACGGGTGGGTCTTGCTTATCCCGAAGTTACGCAAGTAATTTGCCTAGTTCCTTCAACATAGTTCTCTCAAGCGCCTTGGTATACTCTACCAGTCCACCTGTGTCGGTTTCGGGTACGGGCTGTACGCTAGAGCTATTTCCTGGAATGCTCCAAAAGCCAGGTCAATCCAATAAGACCTGACAACATATCGCATTCGTCACTTCTAGCAGGTTCAGGAATATTCACCTGATTCCCATCGACTACGGCTTTCGCCCTCGCCTTAGGGGCCGACTAACCCTGCGCGGATTAACCTTGCGCAGGAACCCTTGGACTTTCGGCGACAGAGTTTCTCACTCTGTTTGTCGCTACTCATGTCAGCATTCGCACTTCTGATACCTCCAGGACCGGTCACCCGTATCCCTTCGCAGGCCTACAGAACGCTCCGCTACCGCGTGCAAAGCACGCCCACAGCTTCGGTATATGGCTTGAGCCCCGTTACATTTTCGGCGCAGGATTTCTATTAGACCAGTGAGCTATTACGCTTTCTTTAAAGGATGGCTGCTTCTAAGCCAACCTCCTGGTTGTTTTGGAATTCCCACATCCTTTCCCACTTAGCCATAATTTGGGGACCTTAGCTGGTGGTCTGGGCTGTTTCCCTCTCGACGATGGACCTTAGCACCCACCGTCTGTCTGCCGCATAAAACGCCTGGGTATTCGGAGTTTGGTTAGGTTTGGTAAGTCTTTGGGACCCCCTAGCCCATCCAGTGCTCTACCCCCCAGGGTATACGTGCGACGATCTACCTCAATAGATTTCGCGGAGAACCAGCTATCTCCAAGTTTGATTGGCCTTTCACCCCTAGCCACAGCTCATCCCCGACTTTTTCAACAGGCGTGGGTTCGGCCCTCCAGTGGGTGTTACCCCACCTTCAGCCTGGCCATGGCTAGATCACTTGGTTTCGGGTCTTCTGCCCGCGACTGAATGCCCTATTCAGACTCGCTTTCGCTGCGCCTACGCCTAACGGCTTAAGCTTGCCGCGAACAGAAACTCGCTGACCCATTATACAAAAGGTACGCCGTCACTCCATAAGGAGCT
>Ga0306918_10001415_pt1:0-5000 | contig 11863 bp, 6 predicted proteins | sample tim00Cox0000000H_FD_203315 | JGI IMG/M metagenome (GOLD analysis project Ga0306918, IMG submission 203315) | Lab enrichment of tropical soil microbial communities from Luquillo Experimental Forest, Puerto Rico - timezero.00C.oxic.00.000.00H (v2)... | ecosystem: Environmental > Terrestrial... | reverse complement strand
CCAATCCCACTGGTCGAGCCCGTCACCAGCGCCACCTTGCCCTTCAAAGCCATGCTAACCTCCTTCACTTCGTTTCCGCGAGATAATCATGCAACACCCGCCCGTAAGGCAGTGTCAAATCCACCTTGAAATGCGACCCGCCCAGATATTTGCGCACCGGCAGGTCAGCGAGCTTGCAGTTTACATGCGGCACCAGATGCAGCCTGGCATCACCCGTAAAGGCGAATTTCACATCGATATCCGTCAAATGATAGCCGATCAGCTGCGCGATTTCCGGCTTTCCATCAACGCCCGGCAGCCACTTAAGATTCACGTTCAGCTTCTTCAACCCGGTCACGAGATCCGCCGGGTCCGTCGGCTTCTGCTTGTACACCATCGTGCCCAACGCCACGCGCTCATCATCGTAATAAAGCGTGCCGGTCAGCGTCTCGTGAATCACTTGCAGCCTGGGCACGCCATATTTTTTCGGAAATCCCCAGATCTCGCGTCCACCCGTCGTCGGGGACTCGTCATCCAGATACATCATGACACTGTAATTACACGGCTCGCCATTATAGAGCGCGGCGATGCCGCAGCCGCTCTCCTCATAATCGCCAAAGCCGGTGGAGTCCGGCATCTTCATCCATTCGAAATAAACCCGGTTGCCATCCGGCACCAAGGGTTCAGGCAGGAAGGCGCGGAGCGCCTCCGGGTCGGTTTCGTAATTGATGAGCAAATATTCACGTCCAATGAAGCGGTATGGCCCCTTTGGATAGCTCGGGGATGCGAGCGGCATGGAGCTGGCATTCAGAATTTCGTCACGGGTCATGCAAAATCCTCCGGCTGCCCCACCTATGTAGATGAAATTCCCGCGATTTCCATATGATCATCATATGACGGCTTCCAGCCGCCCCATCTTTATGAGACAAACCGGCCAAGGAGATAGCCGCATGGATATGATGAGCGACAGCCGGACCCATCCCCCCGCCCCTTCCAAGCGCCGGAGCAAGCCCATCGCCACCATCCCCCGCCCGCATGGCTGCGACGGTATCGGCCTCATTCTGCAGGGCGGCGGCGCCCTCGGCGCCTATCAGGCCGGCGTCTACCAGGCCTTGCACGAGGCCGGGCTGGAGCCGGACTGGGTCGCCGGCGTCTCCATCGGCGCCGTCAATTCCGCCATCATCGCCGGCAACAAGCCGGAAGACCGGCTCACCAAGCTGCAGCGCTTCTGGCTCGATATAACCGGCCGCGACCCCTACACCATCTGGCCGGAAGGCGATGCCGCGCGTATGGCCCGCAACATGTTCTCGGCCATGAACGGCATCTTATTCGGCCAGCCAGGCTTCTTCCGTCCCGTCCCCTTCTCCGGCTTCCTCGCCCCGCGGGGCTCGCGCGCAGCTACCTCTTTTTACGACACGGCGCCCCTGCGCCACACCTTGCAAAGGCTGGTCGATTTCAACCTGATCAATAATGGCGGCATGCGCTTCGCCGTTGGCGCGGTCGAGGTCACCACCGCCAATTTCGAATATTTCGACAATCACGAGACCGAAATCTGCCCGGAACATATCATGGCCTCCGGCGCCCTGCCGCCCGGCCTGCCCATGGTGCGCATAGGCCACCAATATTACTGGGATGGCGGCCTCGTTTCCAACACGCCGCTGCAGCATCTGCTCGATAATCTTGGTGGCAAGAACATGCTGGTCTTCCAGGTGGATTTGTTTTCCGCCCATGGCGCCCTGCCGCGCGATATGCCCGAAGTGCTGTCCCGTCAGAAGGACATTCAATATTCCTCGCGCACCCGCAGCACCACGGACCATTTCCTCCAGGTCCATCGCCTGCGCCAGGAACTGCGCGATGCCTTGCAGCTCATCCCCGAGGACAAGCTCACAGATGAGCAGCGCGCGCAGAAAGCCACGCTTGAGCGCCTACCCGAAATCAACATCATGCAGCTCATCTACCAGCAGAAAGCCTATGAGGGCGACGCCAAGGATTATGAGTTTAGCCGCCTCTCCATGAAGGAACATTGGCGCACCGGCTATTTCGACACGCGCAACACCCTGGCCCATACGGACTGGCTGCAATTCGATGGCACAGGCGGCATCCGCTCCTTCGACATCCACCGCAACGGCGAGTGAGGCCCGGCGCCCAGCCCCTTGCCTCAGGCGCACCGGCCATGGCAACCAGGACACCCCATGCCAAGCCGGAGTCTGAGTGTTGAGCGACCTTTTTGAGAATAGCCCCGCCAAGGACAGCTACGGCGCGGCCCATATCGAGGTTCTGGAAGGACTCGAGCCCGTCCGCCGCCGCCCCGGCATGTATATCGGCGGCACGGACGAGACCGCTCTGCACCATCTGGCCGCGGAAATTCTCGATAATTCGATGGACGAGGCCGTCGCCGGCCATGCCACCATCATCGAGATGACGCTCGACCCCGGCAATACACTCACGATTCGCGATAATGGCCGCGGTATCCCGGTCGACCCGCACCCCAAATTCCCCAAGAAATCCGCCCTTGAGGTCATCCTCACCACTTTGCATTCGGGCGGCAAATTCTCAGGCAAGGCCTATGCCACTTCGGGCGGCCTGCACGGCGTCGGCTCCTCGGTGGTCAATGCCCTCGCCAGCAGCTTCACCGCCGAAGTGGCGCGCGACAAGAAACTCTACCGCCAGGATTTCGCCAAAGGCCTCCCCAAGACGAAGCTGGTGGAAGTCGGCCCGGTGCAGAATCGCCGCGGCACCTCCATCCGCTTCACGCCGGACACCGAGATTTTCGGGGCACAAAAATTCTCTCCCGCGCGTCTCTATAAATTATGCCGCTCGAAGGCCTATCTCTTCCGCGGCGTGCGCATCCGCTGGTCCTGCGACCCGTCTCTTCTGAAAGCCGATTCGGACATCCCCGCGGGCGCCGAGCTGCATTTCCCCGGAGGCCTGCGCGATTCGCTCGCCGCCGAGCTGGGCGAAACCGCCCTGGTCCTGCCCGAAATCTGGGCTGGCGAGGCCAAATTCCCCAGCAATAACGGGGCCGACCAGGGCAAACTCGAATGGGCTCTGGCCTGGGTCGAGCAGGGCGACGCCGCCATAGACACCTATTGCAACACGGTCCCCACCCCGCTCGGCGGCACGCACGAGGCCGGCATGCGCGCGGCGCTGCTGAAAGGCCTGCGCGCCTGGGCCGAGACGCGCGGCAACAAACGCGGCAGCGCCATCATCGCCGAGGATGTTCTGGGAAGTCTGCGTGCCAAGCTCTCCCTCTTCGTCCGCGACCCGCATTTCCAGGGCCAGACCAAGGAAAAACTCACCTCGCAGGACGCCACACGCCTGGTGGAATCCTCGTTGCGCGACAGGTTCGACCATTTTCTCGCCGGCGACCCCAGCAATGCCGACAATCTCCTCGCCTTCGTCATAGACCGCGCCGAGGAGCGCCTGCGCCGCCGAGAGCAGAAGGACACGCCGCGCAAATCCGCCACGCGCCGCCTCCGCCTGCCCGGCAAATTGGCAGATTGCGCCACGGAATCCTCCGAAGGCACGGAAATCTTCCTGGTAGAGGGTGATTCCGCCGGCGGCTCCGCCAAGCAGGCCCGCAACCGCAACACCCAGGCCATATTGCCGCTGAAAGGCAAGATCCTAAACGTCGCCTCAGCCTCCGGCGAAAAGCTCAAGCAGAACCAAGAGTTGAAGGATCTCATCGAGGCACTCGGCTGCGGCTCCGGCACCTCCTTCAACCGCGCGGCACTCCGTTACGAACGCATCATTATCATGACAGATGCCGATGTAGACGGGGCGCATATCGCCTCGCTGCTAATGACATTTTTCTACCGCGAGTTGCCGGAACTCATCCGCCACGGCCATGTCTATCTCGCCCAGCCGCCACTTTACCGCATCGTGCAAGGTGCCAAAAGCGTCTATGCCATGGATGATACAGACCGCGACCGCAAGGTGAAAGGCTTCAAGCAAGGCGCCAAGCTGGAGATCAGCCGCTTCAAGGGCCTCGGCGAAATGCCGCCCAGCGTGCTGAAGGACACCACCATGGACCCGGCCAAGCGCATCTTGCTGCGCATCATGGCCCCACCCGAATCGCGCGCCACAACCTCCGCGCTGGTGGAAAGCCTCATGGGCAAGCGGCCAGAGCTGCGCTTTCAATTCATCCAGGAAAATGCCGGAAAAGCGATCGAGCTGGACATATGAGCCACGTATCACATGGGCTGACACCGCGTCAGGGCGCCTGACGCGCCGCCCGCCGGGACGAAAAAACGGCACTCAACCGAACCGGATAATGATACGGAAGAAATGAGCACGGCCCGCAAATATCAGTGCACGAACAACTCCCGCCCGGCACACGCACCCACTGCTCCTTTATGCGGCTCAGAGCGGCCATTCCTCCATCCCGGCCAACCGCCTCACGGCACGACAGCAGGCCTACGCCCGCGTCAAGTTATGCACACTGACAAATTCTCCCTGCAGCAGGTCTAAAACCGTACCAACCCTTACTCTTCGCGAAAATTCACCTCAAGCAGTACCGTATCTGTCTCAAATCTCGCCTCATGCCATACATTTGGCTCAAAATGAATCACAACGCCTGGCCGCAGCGCCATCTCACCACCTTCCCAGGTCAGCATTCCGTCTCCCGATTCCACCAGCACAAATTGTTCGAACACATGCGAATGCCATGCCGCCACATGGCCGGCCTTCACCGCCACACGTTTCACATCGCCAGCACGTCCCGCAATCAACCTCCGGTCGGCTTTTGCATCGCCATAAGGCGCCACCTCGTCCCAATGCCAGCAGCCCGCTTCCGCCATCGTGCCCTCCACAAATAAAAACGGCCTTGGGTCACCCCAAGGCCGCTTCATCATTCGTTAGTCCCGTAAATAGATTACACAGACTTCTTCAGCGTCGGCGAGGCCTTGAAGCGCACGGTCTTGCCGGCCTTCACCTTGATCTCTTCGCCGGTACGGGGATTCACGCCCTTGCGCGCCTTGGTCTTACGGACCGTGAATGTGCCAAAGCTCGGCAGCGTAAAC
>Ga0306918_10001411_pt1 | contig 11874 bp, 10 predicted proteins | sample tim00Cox0000000H_FD_203315 | JGI IMG/M metagenome (GOLD analysis project Ga0306918, IMG submission 203315) | Lab enrichment of tropical soil microbial communities from Luquillo Experimental Forest, Puerto Rico - timezero.00C.oxic.00.000.00H (v2)... | ecosystem: Environmental > Terrestrial >... | reverse complement strand
TCGAAGCTTGTTCTAACCTATTGAAACGAACGCCGCTCTTTTATCTGAGCCTTTGCCGATCACATTAACGTTTCCCGCAGAACCATTTCGTGATGGCCGCCTTCGCCGATTTCCGGGTCGCGGCGTTTCTAAAGCAATTGGGAAGACCCCCGATTTGCCGAGGACTTTCCGGCCAGCAACCCAGGCGGCCTGTCGCAGCGGAGCTAGAAACCCATGGCGGATATCAACGTCCTGATCGCATTTTATTCGCGCACCGGTGTCACCGAAGCATTGGCGCAAAGGCATTGCCGAGGGCGCGCGGGCACAAGGGGCCGAGGTTCGCCTTCGCCGGGCGCGGGAGCTTGTCGGCCCGGAAATCATGGCGCTTGCGCCGGGCTGGGCGGAAGCCGCCGCGGCGATGAATGCGCTCTATGAAGCACCGAGCACCGCTGATGCTGAATGGGCTGATGCGATTATTTTTGGGACGCCGACACGTTTCGGCAATATTTCCTCGGAACTCAAAGCCTATATCGACGGGCTCGGCGGCCAATGGGTCCAGGGGAAGTTAAACGGCAAGGCAGGCGCGGTCTTTTGCTCCACTGCGACGACGCATGGCGGGAATGAATCCACCTTGCTCTCGATGTATCATCCGCTTGCGCATCTCGGCCTGATCATCGTTCCGACCGGATATGCCCATCCCTCCCTCTACAAAGCCGGTACGCCCTATGGCGCGAGCGCGATCTCCTATAATCAGGCGGCGGCGCCCACCGCCGATGATCTCGAGGTCGCGCGCTTTCAGGGGCAAAGGGTGAGCGAAGTCGCCAAGGTGTTGAAAATCTACCGGTCGGGTAAGATCGCATAAACGGCGAGCTATTCGTGAATATTCAGAGCTTCGGCAAATTCCCGCCATTCGCGCGCGGGGAGCCCGCTTGTCTCCTGCGTGACTTTTTCGCCAGCGATGAGGCGCTGGACAACGGCCAGCGCCGTCTTCGACAAGGTCACCGCGCCGAGATTATATTCGACGAAGGCCTCGTAAGTGAGAGGCACCCAGAGCGCCAGAAGTTTCGACATTTCCTCGGCATAGGCGCGGATTTCATATTGGGCGTGAGGGTCTGCCCGCAGCCGCAGAAAATTCATGAGATTGTGGAGGTCAGTCTTCCAATACCATTGCGTATAAGTGTTCAAGGTGAGGTTGATGCGGGCGAGTTCCCGCGCGAGGCCTGAACGGTCAGGATCGGTCTTGCCATCCTCGCCTTCGTTCAGCATCCATTGATAATTGCGATAATTGCGCGCCGCGTCCTCGCGCAGAATATCAAGGACATGCGCGGCTTCCTCGCCGCTCAATATGTCGCCGCGTCCTTGCCGGTTGGCGGAGGATTGCGCGGCAAGATGCTCAGGCGCGGGGATGTAGAATTCGCGGTCGAGGATCGAGTAGCGCGCCGAATATTCATTGACCGAGGCGGTGCGGTGCCGGATCCACTGCCGCGCGATGAAGATCGGCAGCTTGACGTGGAATTTGATCTCGCACATCTCGAAGGGCGTGGTGTGATGGTGGCGCATCAGATAGCGGATGAGGCCGCGATCCTCGCTGATTTTCTTGGTGCCGCGCCCGTAGGAGACGCGCGCCGCCTGCACCACCGCTGCGTCATCGCCCATATAGTCGATCACCCGCAAAAAGCCGTGGTCGAGCACGGGGATCGGCTCGAAAAGGATCGCCTCGAGTTCCGCAACGGTCGGGCGCAGGGTCTGCGAGGACATTTGCCGCGCGCCAGCGATTTCCTGACGCTCCGCTTCGCCGACCGGCTGCGGCCTTGCCAATGTCCCCAAGGGGTCCGTTCTCAAAGCTTGCTGGCCTGCCATCGGTTCACTGACGCTTTCTTATATTGCAGTGCACAGCATTTTATACCAAGGGTCGCTGGCTCGCTATTGCCTTCGATCGGCGATCCACAGTCCTGCGTTTTCAACCAAAATCCGCAAAACTCAGGCAGCAGGCGACAAAATTGTAAAAAGCATGAAAACTCATGGACGCCTTGATGCTGCCGGTGCGCTCCCGGATCGCCCCGAGCGCAAGGCCTATCGGAAACACCGCGAGGGCATAGAGATGCGTGTGTTCATAATGCAAAAAGGCGAATAGCGCCGAAGTTGAAAAAAGCGCGAAGGCATAGCCGAAACTTGCCCGCAAACTCGTATAGATCCAGCCGCGAAAGACGAGTTCCTCGCTGATCGGCGCAAAAACCACGGCAAGAACAACGAGGCCCATCGCCGAAAACCTGTTCTGCGGCATTGTGAACCAGGCGTCCGATTGGGGATAGAAATAGGCAAGCGCGAAATCGGCCGCGAAACTATAGAGGAGGGCGCCCCCGGCGATCAGCCAGCACCACCGGTCGCTTTGCCACAAGCCCCAGGGACGCCAGGCGATAAGCGTCCTGAAGTCCCGTCCACCGGCGAACCGCGCGACGAGGATCACGGCGAGCGCGACGGCGGCATAGACCAGGAAGGAAAAGGCAAGCTCCAGATTGGCCGAGGGTGCGACGCCTCCATCCAAGGCGCCGCGCAAAATCCGGATGATTCGCTTGGTGAGTGCCGATCCATCGAGCGCCATATCGATCAGAACGAAAGCCCCTGTCGTGAACATACAAAGAACAGCGGCGAGTAGAAGGATGGCCGCCAAGCTCACACAAAGCCCCAGTGGGCCGTAGGGCTTTGCTTTTTCGGGCGCTTCGTCGAGCCCGCCGGTCGCGCTCATGGAAAAAATCGTGCTGTGCGTTTCGCTGGGCTTCAGGCCATTTGTAAATATGGGTGAAGGGCTTATATTCCACATGCCGCCTCGCGCGGCTATGGCGATAAATGGTTTCGAAATAAGCTCTTCGGACCCGGGGGCGGTACCCGGCGCCTCCACCAAAGTCCGTTTCCGCCGACAGAGGCGGATTTTGGCGGGGGCGAAATAGGTTCGACGGGGGGTGTAAAGGATATCCGTTCGCTCGGCATGGTTCCGCCGTCATCGGGCCGATTCTATAGTTGCCAACGACAACTATGCTCCGGTGGCCGTTGCTGCGTAATGCGGCAATAGTACCGAAATAAAGCCCTTGGGGGTAGCACTTCAAGGCGGGGTTCGGAGGCACCTGGCAACAGAAGCCTCCACTTTTGATCTGTTTCTTCAATTGGTGCTTCGTGGACCTTTAAATGGCGACTGATTTGATCCGCTACGATCTCCTCGTCCAGGACGCTTTGCGAAGCGTCGTGCGAAAGGTCCTGACCGATGCTGCCCGCGATGGTCTTCCGGGCGACCATCATTTCTATATCACCTTCAAGACCGCTTCGCCGGGCGTGCGGCTTTCGTCGCGGATGCGCGAAAAATATCCCGATGAAATGACAATCATCCTCCAGCATCAATTCTGGGATCTCTCGGTCACCGAGCAGGCTTTCGAGGTGGGTTTGTCGTTCAAGAACATTCCCGAAATGCTGCTTATCCCCTTCGATGCGGTAACGGGTTTCTTCGATCCTTCGGTTCAGTTCGGCTTGAAATTCGAGCTTGAAAACGAAGCGGTCGAGGCCGGTGCGAATGATACTGGCGAGCCGCCAGAGGAAGCCTCTCCGGCCTTGAGCGAAACGCCACCCGCTCCGGTGCTGGTCGCTGAGACCAAAAACCCAGTGAAGCCGGAGGGCGAGCTTGAAGAAGTGGCGGCTTCAGGCGAAGCCAAGGTTGTTTCGATCGACGCTTTCCGCAAGAAGACCTGACACTGAGGTCCTAAAGGATGGGCGATCTCGTCAACCTCCGCCGCGCCCGCAAGGACAAGGCACGTGCGGCAGCTGCCAGGCAGGCGGCGGAAAGCCGTGTGCGCCACGGCCGTACACTCGCCGAGCGAAAAACCTCCGAAGCCGAGCAGGCTTTGGCAGAAAGCCGCCTCGATGGGCACGCCCGCGAAAATGCGTCAAGTGCCAATGACGAAGACGCCAGCTGACGCTTCGGCCTCAATCATCAAACATTCGATTGCCATCGCCGGTCATCGCACCAGTATTTCACTCGAAGCTGCCTTCTGGGATGGCCTCAAGCAGATTGCGGCCATGCGCGGCGTTTCGCTGGCGGCTCTTGTGGCGGAAATCGATGCGGCGCGGGGTGCGGCCAATCTATCCTCGGCAATCCGGGTCTTTGTCTTGAAGACGGCCATGGAAAAATTTCAGTAGCGCCCCGCCGCCGATGGATCGATGAGAACCCCCGGGGCGGAAAGAACTGGCGGCATCCAGCTGCCGGGCGGTTTCGTTTCTCCGCTTGCGTTCGCGCGCTGCGCCTCTGAAGCGCGCTGGGCCTCCTCAGCCTTGCGGCGGGCTTCTTCCGCTTTTTTCAGGCGTTCCCGCCTTGCTGTCTCTGCCGCCTGGCGGCGCTCTTCTTCAGCGCGCCTTGCGTCTTCCTCGGCCTTGATGCGCTCCTGCTCGCGGCGCCTTTCACTGATGAGGCGGCGATTGAAAAACGCGCGCTCGCGAACGTCGAATTCAAAGGCCTCGATCCGGGCGCTCTCGCGCATGATCGCGCGCGCCGCCAAGGCATTGACGAAAGCGTCCGCCTCGATCGTGCGGCTCTGGCTGGCGATTGGACCTTTGAAGTTCAGGGTGACCTGCGGCGGCGGTCCCGTCCAATCCTTCGGCAATGCGTGCAGGGTCAGAGCCAGACGCTGGTCGAGCGTGCCCTTGACGAGATCGAGACCGGCGGAAAAATCGCTCGTTACATCCGCCTTGGGTTTGGGGCTTGCCACCGGATCGAAGCGAATCGTGCCCGCTGCCAGATTAAGGTCGAAGTCTCGGCTCCCTGCAGCAAGGGACTGGCGGTCTAATTCGCTGTTGAGGGCACGCGCGACCGTATCCGTCTCGACGGGCAAGCGATCCTCTTCGACATTCGCGAAAATTCTGGGCAAAGCGGAGGGGTCGCCGTGCGGCACGAGGAGATCACTCACCGTCGTATGGCCCGACCCCGCGAGCCCGACGACAAGGGCTTGGGCGCTCTGTCCGGTTCCCGCAAGATCGAGCCCGAGCTTAAGTTTCCCACGCCCGCTCGGCAGATCGAAGGGATAATCGTTCAAATCGACATGCGCTTCGAGCGCTGCCGTCGGACCGTCGCGGTGGAGGGAAAGCGTGCCCGCCGCCTCGCCCTCACTGATCTTCACGCCAAAATCGCGCAGAACGAGAAGCCCCGGCGCAATTTGCAGGGTCATCCTCGCATCCTTGCCCGAAAGTCCGGGCCATAGATCGAGCGCCTTCACCTTGAGGGCCAGAGAGGTTCGCGGTGGATCAAGGACCGGCGAGATGAATTGCAGGCTCGACCAAAGTGCTCCCGCTTTGGCAGGCTGGGGCGCCCCGAGCGACAAGGACAAGAGCGTGGCGAGGGACATTTTTTCCAGCTCGATTGCGCCGGTCAGACTTTTGGCTGCGCCGGAACTCATCTCGTAAGCGAGAGAGCCGAAAAATGGTGCGTCCGCGATCAAGCCTTTGAGTTGCCCCAACGCAAGCCCCTCGCTGGTCCAGCTGATATCGCCTGCGAGTTCTGCTGGCAATTTTGCCGCAAGATCGGGAAAGGCCAAGGTGGAGGCGCGCAGCAACGGCGATAGATCGGCGCTGGTCAAATGGAAAGCGCCCTTTGCCCAAGGCTTGATGAGATCGGTGCCAATTTGGCCGTCGAAATTGAGTTTCGCTCCTGCAAGCGCAGCATTGAGTTTGGCTTGCAAAGGTCCCCCTGAGATGGGCCCGGAGGCTTTGACCTCGATCCGACCTTGTCCCATCCTATTCGAGGGCGGGAGGGGCACCGCAAGCTGGCGGAGCAAGGCCCCTGCCTCCGGTGCTTCGACGAGGGCCGCAACTTCAAGTCCGGCCTTTGCGTCGGGATTGATGTGCGCCGAAATATGTGTCGCGCCTGCCTTCCCCTCCAAGGTGAGACCCTCGATTGAAAGCTGGCCTTGCGGTGCTTTGGCATCTGCGGAGAAGTTGATTTGCGCAGGAGAAAGAGCGCCCGCGCGCGAAGCAAGCGCTTCAGCCGCCGGTCCCGGCACGAGGCGCGCCAGCAGAGCTGCGAAACCATCGAGCCGCGACGCGTCGAGCTTGGCATCGGCATGGGCCGTCTCGCCCTTCATCAAGCCACTGGCGTTCAGGTTGGCGCCGCCGAGGTTTTGCACGGTGAAACGATCGAGCCGGATCTCGTCATCGTTTTTCACGAATTTGAGGCGCAGATTGCCGGCCTCTAACGTCCCCTGTCCGATCCGGCTGAACTTCAGCCCATGGGCTTCGAGACTCAGCGAAAGATCCATCCCTGCCGCCATGTCTTTTGTCGTGGCGAGATCCGGCAAGGCGTCGAAATCGAGCGAGGGCGCGACGAGATCGGCGAAGAGGCGAGGGGGCATCCGGCCAGTCGCGCGCGTGAAGGAGAGGGTGCCGGAGAGCTTGGTGCGATCGAGCCGCAGATCGAGGTTTTGCACGAAAGCGCCGGAACCGGAGATGTTCGCTTTTCCCGTGAGTTCGAAGGATCGAAAGGCCAGGGTGCGCCGGGGCGGGGCCCATTGCGGGAAAGTCGCGCCAAGCCAATCAGCGAGCCTCAAGCTATCGCCCGCGCTCGCCTCGATCTTGCCCGCAAAACCCGAAGCGGTGCCGGTCGCGAGGTCTCCGTCAAGAACGAGCCTGGAACGGCCCGGTCCATTGGCCTCAAAATGAAGACCCGCGCCTTTGTCCTGGCCGAAGGCGAGAGCCAGAGCGAGATTGGAAAGGCTTTCGCCTCCCAGCGACATGGCATCGACGCTATAATTCACCGCAAGCGGCAAAGGCAGAAAAGCCGCCGCCTGCCCGGTCATCAGCGTTTGAAGCGCGGCGGCAAGGCGCGGCATGCCGGTTTCCTCCGCTCCGCCCAATAAACGATCGAGATCGAGCGGGCGCGATTTCAAACTCACGCTGGCCTTGGGTGCGCCAACAAGCGCGATCTCCGCTGCGCCCATGGCCGTGAAGGAATGGTCCTCGTCGCCAACGCGCAATTCGAGATCATCGATTTTTGCCCGCGCCGGATCGGCGCTGAGCGCGCCGCTGACACGCCAGGGCAGTCCGGGTTCGGAGGGCTCTTGCGAGAGGCCTTTGAAGGCTCCATCAAAACGGGCATTGCCGGTGAAGGCGGGCGTGATCGAACCGTGCTGGCTGGTCTCCAAAGACAAAGTCCCGTCGAGGTCGGCGCGAAGCAGGGTATCAGTCTGAGTGGTAATCAGCTTGAGGCGCAGCTCACGCCCCTCGCGCTTGCCGGTCGAAAAATGCAGGCCGATGCGTTTGCCCCTGTCCTCAAAAGATCCTTCCCCCTTGAAAGGGCCGGACAGCGAGGCGGCCTCCGCATCGAGATCGAATTTGTCGAGGATGAAGCTTCGATTGCGCGCGGGATCGTTAATGGTCACGGCGCCGTCTTGGATCGTGATCCGCTGGAAGCGCATTTCCTTGCTGAAAGCCGGTGCGTCAACCGGGCCAGCAAACGAACCGTCGGCGTCGAGTTCAAGCGCCAGCCGGGGGCTCTGCAATTTGGCTTCGATGAAATCCACTTCGCCACGCAAGAGAGGTGTGACGGCGATTTCGAGCCGCAATCCCTCTGCCGCCAGCCGGGTCTTCGCACTTTTGTCTGCCACCTCCACCTGATCGACCGTGAGATAGGGGCTTGGGAGGAGCTTGAGATCGATCGGCCCGCTGACGCGGACCTTCTCGCCAAGCGCCCGGGATAGCTCTGCCTCAATAAGACCCCTTTGCGCGGTCCAATCCACGAAATAAGGCCCGACCAGGGCGGTGGTCAGGATCAGGATCAGGACAATCGCGAGGATGGTCAGGGTTTCGCGCAAGTGCTTCGATCAGCTCTTCCTTGGCAGAAGGTAGCCCATCCTACTCCCGCCACCGAACTGGGTCGAGAGAACGCCCGCGGCGCAGGTGCAATTTAAGCACTCACCCTGTCGAGCCGACCCAGCGCCGCCAGATCGAGCTTCAGCGTCACCGCCTTAACGATTTCCTCAAGCTGTTTCAGGCTCGTAGCGCTGACGATGGGCGCGGTGACACTCGGCTGCGCCAAAAGCCAGGCAAGCGCGACCTGCGCTGGAGTGGCGTTGTGCCGCGCCGCGATCTTGTCGAGCTCACTCAGAATATCGAGGCCGCGCGGGTCGAGATAATGGTTCACGGTTCCGGCGCGCTTGCTGCCGGATAGATCCTTCACATCGCGATATTTGCCGGTCAGGAACCCGGCGGCGAGCGCGTAATAGGGAATGACGCCCAGATTTTCCCGCTCGCAGACATTGCGCAGATCGCCCTCGAACAGCGAGCGGTAGACGAGATTATAATGCGGCTGGAGCACGCCGATGCGCGGCAGTCCCTTGTCGCGGGCGAGCCCCAGGGCTTCCTTGACGCGCGGCGCGACATAATTGGAAAGGCCAATCGCGCGGATCTTGCCTTGCTGTTGCAGCAGGCCGAAAGCCTCAAGGCTTTCTTCGAGCGGCACCGATATATCGTCGAAATGCGCCTGATAAAGATCGATGTAATCGGTATTGAGCCGCTTCAGCGAGGCCTCCGCCGAGGCGAGAATATGTTCTTTCGAGAGGCCGCGCTTCACGCGCATATCGCCGCCGACCTTGGTCGCGATGGTAAGTTTGTCGCGCCTGCCGCGATTTTGCAGCCATTTGCCGATAATCGTCTCGGATTCGCCGCCCTTGTGGCCTTCAACCCAGATCGAATAAGTGTCGGCGGTGTCGATACAGTCGAAACCCTGATCGACGAAGGCATCGATCAGGGAAAGAGACGTGGCTTCATCTGCCGTCCAGCCAAAAACATTGCCGCCGAGCACGAGCGGCGCGATTTCAAGCCCGGATGCGCCAAGTTTACGTTTTTCCATCGTGAAAATTCCAGAATGCTTGTGCCCGGTCAGGGGATGAGAGAGCCGGGAAGATGATACCGGCCTCCCTTTTGCTCCCTCGATCATATACCCTGAATCCTTTAGGATTCAGGGTTCATTTCCAGCAAATCGCTTACGCGAAAGATCTGCTGGAGTGGCACCGCCTGTTCCTGCGGAACGGCGGTATAAAAGACATGACGATGCTGGCAAAATCCGGCACCCCCTTTGCCTTTCTGCGCCGGGGGCCTTAAACCCTTTGTTCAAGCCCGCTGCGGGCCCGAATCGTCCTCGTAAACCTTATCGTCTCATCTCATGCGTCTATCCCGCTATTTTCTGCCCATTCTCCGCGAAAATCCCAAAGAGGCCGAGATCGTCTCGCATCGCCTGATGCTGCGCGCCGGCATGATCCGGCAGGAGGCGGCGGGCATCTACGCCTGGCTGCCGCTGGGATGGCGCGTATTGCAGAAGGTCGGGCAGATCGTGCGCGAGGAAATGGACCGGGCAGGGGCCATCGAACTTCTGATGCCGACCCTCCAGCTCGCCGATCTCTGGCGCGAAACCGGCCGCTACGAAGCCTATGGTCCGGAGATGCTGCGCCTCAAGGACCGCCATGAGCGCGAGCTTCTTTACGGTCCGACCAATGAGGACATGATCACCGAGATTTTTCGTGCCTATGTGCGCTCCTATCGCGATTTGCCGAAAATACTCTATCACATTCAATGGAAGTTCCGCGACGAGCAGCGACCGCGCTTTGGCGTCATGCGCGGGCGCGAATTTCTGATGAAGGATGCCTATTCCTTCGACATTGACGAAGCGGCCGCGCGGCTTTCCTACAACAAGATGTTCGTCGCTTATTTGCGCATCTTTGCCCGTATGGGCCTCACAGCCATCCCCATGCGTGCAGAAACCGGACCGATCGGCGGCGACCTCTCGCATGAATTCATCATTCTGGCCGAGACCGGTGAATCGGCCGTATTTTGCCATTCCGACGTCTTGAATTTGCCTATCCCCGACGAAAACATTGATTACGACGGCGATCTCACGTCAATCATCAAACAATGGACGAGTCTTTATGCGGCAACCGAGGACGTGCATGATGCCGCCCGTTTCGAGCACGAGACGCCGGAGGACAAGCGCATCCATACGCGCGGCATTGAGGTCGGGCAGGTGTTCTATTTCGGCGAGAAATATTCAAAGCCCATGCGCGCGCTGATCACCGGCCCGGATGGCACTGAAAAGCCGTTTCAAGGCGGCTCCTATGGCGTCGGTGTTTCGCGTCTCGTCGGTGCGCTCATTGAGGCGAACCATGACGAGGCCGGCATCATCTGGCCGGAGTCGGTTGCGCCCTTCAAGGTCGGGCTCGCCAATCTCAAAGTGGGTGACGAGAAGACTGACGCGGCTTGTGCGGAAATTCATGCCCGTCTCGAAAAAGCCGGTGTCGACGTGCTCTATGACGATACCGATGAGCGGCCCGGCGCGAAATTCGCCAAGCTCGATTTGATCGGTCTGCCCTATCAGGTGATTGTCGGGCCAAAGGGCCTCACTGAGGGCAAGATCGAGGTGAAGACGAGGGCGAGCGGTGCGCGGGAAAACCTGTCGATTGAAGAAACCATCGCTCGGCTGACGGCGTGATCTTATGAGTCCCGCACCCAATGGCACGCGGCCTTTCGCGCCCTTCGAATGGATGATCGCGCTGCGCTATTTGCGGGCGCGGCGTTCGCAAGGCTTCGTGTCCGTCATCGCGGGTTTTTCCTTTCTTGGCATCATGCTCGGCGTTGCGACCCTTATCGTGGTCATGTCGGTGATGAACGGCTTCCACAAGGAACTGCTCGACAAGATCGTCGGCATAAACGGGCATATTTTCCTCCAGGCTGCCGATTCGCCCCTCACCGATTATGACGAGGTGGTGCGCGAGGTGTCGGAGGTGCCGGGCGTCGAGCTCGCGCTTCCCCTGATCGAGGGACCGGCGGCCGCTTCCACGACCAATATGGCTTTCGCGCTCGTGCGCGGCATCCGGGAAGCTGACATCAAGCGCCTGCCCGGCATTGCCGGCAATGTGAGGGCTGGTGCGCTCGATGGGTTCGATACGGCGGGCGGCGTTGCAATCGGTCAGAGGCTTGCGGAGAATCTGGGGCTGACGATTGGCGACAAAATCAAAATTCTGATCGCCAATGGCGCGCAAACGCCCTTTGGCGTCGCGCCGCGCAGCAAGGTCTATCCGGTAACCGCCATTTTTCAGATCGGCATGGCGGAATTCGACAATCTCTTTGTTTACCTGCCGCTCCCCGAGGCACAGGCCTTTTTCAACAAGGACGGGGAAGCGAGTGTCGTCGAGATTTTTCTGCGCAATCCGGAAAAGATCGATGGGGTACGAGAAGCAATCGACCATGCTGTGATGCGTCCGATGATCATGACCGATTGGCGCGAGCGCAATAAAACCTTCTTCGATGCGCTGAATGTCGAACGCAATGTCATGTTCATCATCCTGACATTGATTGTCCTGGTCGCCGCGCTCAATATTATTTCCGGCCTCATCATGCTCGTGAAAGACAAAGGTCACGACATAGCGATCCTGCGCACGATGGGCGCGACGCAAGGTGCAGTGATGCGCGTCTTCCTCATCACCGGCGCCTCGATCGGGGTCGCGGGCACTTTCGCTGGCTTTCTGCTCGGCCTTGTCGTCGCGAGCAATGTCGAGGCGATCCGGCAGCTTCTGAACGAGCTTCTGCACGCCAATCTTTTCCCGGCTGAACTTTATTTTCTGTCGCGGCTCCCGTCAGTGGTCGATCCGCGCGACGTGATTTCCGTTGTGGCTTTGACGCTGGTTCTCTCGGTGCTCGCGACGCTCTATCCCTCCTGGCGCGCGGCGCGGCTCGATCCCGTCGAAGCGCTGCGCTACGAGTAATCATGTCCCCTCCGGCGCTCTATCTTCAAAAAGTCGAACGCCGCTACAAGCAGGCCGAAGCCCCGCTTGAAATTTTGCGCGGCGCCGATTTCATGCTCTGGGCCGGGCA
>Ga0306918_10001405_pt1 | contig 11891 bp, 10 predicted proteins | sample tim00Cox0000000H_FD_203315 | JGI IMG/M metagenome (GOLD analysis project Ga0306918, IMG submission 203315) | Lab enrichment of tropical soil microbial communities from Luquillo Experimental Forest, Puerto Rico - timezero.00C.oxic.00.000.00H (v2)... | ecosystem: Environmental > Terrestrial >... | reverse complement strand
ACGAGGGCGATGAGAAGGAGAAAGCGCCGCGAGCGGCTGAGGAGGCCGCTCACGCCGACCCTTTCTCCGCTGGTGGGCGAAGCGAACGCCGCGCAATGGCGGCGGCGACGGCGGGTGAGTCGCGCGCGCCGCGCGGCCGCGCGATGCCGGCGGTGGCGCCGGCGGTGATCCCGCTGGTGCACGCGCCCGACGATCCCGGCCCCAACGGCGAAGCGGAGGTCGAGCCCGCACCCGAGCCGTCACCTCCCCCCGCCGACGGCTGGAGCCGCATCCGCGCGTTGTTCCGGCCGTAACGCGGCGCACGTCTGACCCCCGCATGCACCCGGCAATCCGTCCTCTTCGCAAAAGGTTCTTACGAAGAACGATGGACCCGCGGGTCAAGCCCGCGGGTGACGGGGAGAAACCGCGGTCAACTCTTTTCGTCATGCCCGGGCTTGACCCGGGCATCCATCGAAAAGAAGCGCTTGCGAAGGGGATGGATTGGTCCCCGGGTTAAACCCGGGGAGGTCAAGCCCGGCAATGACGACGGATAGGGGAGTGCCGATTGCGCCTCTTCAACTGGGGGCGGCTTGTTTGATAGAAGTTTGCTAGAACGCCCGTTCTGGACGCCGCAGTAGCTCAACGGCAGAGCAATCGCTTCGTAAGCGATAGGTTGACGGTTCGAATCCGCCCTGCGGCACCAGTCGACACGCAACACCTTCACCCGTCTCGGCTCAGTCATTGCCGGGCTTGACCTCCCCGGGTTTAACCCGGGGACCAATCCATCCGCTTGCGAAAAATGCCCTTGAGTCTTGCGAAGAACGATGGACCCGCGGGTCAAGCCCGCGGGTGACGGGAGCTTCGGCTTCCTACGACTGCGGCTTCCACTCGCGCGCGCGCTTCTGCGCCTCGGCGAGCTGCTCGGACGACATCTCGCCCGCCACCGTGTCGCGGTTCTTGACCGCGGCGGTGCGGTTGCGCGTGTCGGATGCGGGAAAGCGCGCGGCGGCGAGGTTGAACCACATGTGCGCCTCGACGGCGTTCTGCGTCACGCCTTCGCCGCGGGCGTAGGCGAGGCCGAGATTGTACTGCGCCTGGGGGTCGCCCTGCTCGGCGGCGCGGCGATACCAGCGCGCGGCCTCGGCGTAGTCCTGCGGCACGCCGCGGCCTTCCCCGTACATCACCCCGAGCGTGAAGCGCGCGGCGGCATTGCCCTTGTCGGCGGCGAGGCGAAACCATTTCGCCGCCTCGCTGTCGTTTTGCGGCACGCCGCGGCCGCGGTAATAGGCGGAGCCGAGGACCGCCTCGGCGCGAGGATCGCCGTCCTCGGCGAGCGGGCGCGCAAGCTTCAGTGCCTTGGCGTAGTCGGTCTTCTGGAACGCGGTCTCCGCCTCGGCCGCCGCGTCCGCCGGGCTCGCGAACCCCACCGCCACGGCGCTGTTGACGAAGGCCTGCTTGATCGGATGGCGGTAGACGCCGAGCGCGAATCCCGCCGCCATGGCGACGAGCGCAACGGCGACGGTGAAGCGCACGCGCATGCTCCACCACGACCGCGCCACGCCCTTGCATTGGGCGAGCGCCGTCTGCAGCGCGTAGACGCGATGCTCGAGCTCGGCTTCCCGTTCCCGGCTTCTGAAAAGTGGCAACAACGCCATGCAGAATCAGTCCCTCAACCGCGCCCCCGCCGACACCGCGTGAGGTAGTGATCCGCGGCGGCGACGGCAACCTCGCGTAAAGGTAGTACTGCGCCCGGCTGCGGGGATCTCGCGTGTTGCGTGTAGAAGCGGCTGCGCTCGCGCGTCCTTGTAAATATCAGGCGAAAAGCAAGGACGCCGGTGTCTGGACACCGCCGCCGCTGGCGCCGGGCGCGATTGCCGCGCTCGCGCATAGCGTGTACCGCGCTTTCCGGCTGCGTTTGGCGACGGCCGTTCACTCGGATGTGACGCGATCATTCGGGCCACAGCAACTCCCGTGTCCCGGGCGCGGCGCAGCACCTCAAGGGCGTTCACGCCCGTCTTCGCGGGCTTTGGTGGTGCGCTGCAGACCCGGGACCGTCAGAGTCTGCGGCGGTCCCGGATCAGCGGTGCACCGCTCCACTTCGTTACGCGCTGCACCGCGTCCGGGACACCCGATAGCGTCGGACGCGTTCGTAGCCTTATTCACTTTTCAAACAGCCCAGATCTTCTCGTTCCCGCGGCGCATGTCTGCGTCCGGGGTTTGCAACTTTTGCTTCGCCAACCCGAATCGAGGGGTGGGCGGAGCGCCGAGAGACGTTCGGGTGCAGCGGCACCCGTTTGGCGTGCACATAACGCGGCACGCCAGGCGCTTGCGAGGCGCCTTGCGTCCCATGACGCGGGACGCTCGCCTCTCGGCGCTCCACCGTGGCGGTTTTAGGCTCCGGGGCCGCGCTTGCCTCACCGGCATTTGCGCCGGATCGGTTACAGCGAGCTCCTCGCACCCAGGAAAAAATTCCATCCGTTCGTCCCCGCGAAAGCGGGGGCGGGAATGAGCGGGCGGAGATGCCATGGCCCTCCGCTCGTCCTGCGATCTCGGTGCGCTCCCTCTCCCGCTTGCGGGGGAGGGTTGGGGAGGGGGTGCTCAGCACGAATCTTGTTGTGTGCCCCCTCCCTGTCCCTCCCCCGCGGGCGGGGGAGGGAAACGCACCGAGTGCGCCGCGAGGGAGAGGAAAGCGCACAAAGTGCGGGGCGAAAGTACGTTGGCGAACCCAACGGCGGCTCGCGCGTTGTTAGGGGCGAGGAGTCAACGGGGCCGCGACCCATGTTGAAGGCGCCCATGCTGCTTGCGGCGGTGCTGGTGGTGTGCGCGGCCTCCAACGCCGACGCCCGCCGCCGCCATCACGGCTATTACGGCGGCTACGGCGAGCGCGGCCAATCGAGCTTCGACGACTGGCGCCGCGCCCGCGACGCCCAAGGTCAGGGACAGGATCGCGGGCAGGGGAGCGGGCAGGATCAGGCCCAAGGTCAAGCCCAAGATCAGCGACAAGATCAGAACCAAGGTCAGAACCAAGATCGCGTGCAGGATCGCAGCTCCGATCGTGCACGCGAGCGCGGCGATCGCCGGCGCGTTCGCAGCCTCGACGAGTGGCGGCGCAGCCGCGACACCCAAAATCTTGGGCAGGATCTCGGGCGTGATCGCGGTGAAGATCGCTCCCGCGAGACCTACGACCGCCGGCGCGCCCGCTATGAAGAGCGCCGCGCCCGCTATGACGATTGGCGGCGCAGCCGCGGCCGCGAGCGCGAGGATGGGACGCGCCGGCGCGAGGCCGAGCGCGGCGACGCCGCGCTGCGCCGCACCCGCGGCGGCCCGTTCGGCGCCGTGGTCGAGAAGCTCGTGCGCGGCTGCGGCCAGCAGGGGGCCGAGTTCGAGAACTGGCCGTTCGACGCCATCGCGCAGACCGTCGGCGCCGACGAGAAGGAGCGCACCGCGCTCGCGGCGCTGCGCGATAGCGCCAAGAAGGCGGCGGAGCGCCTCGCCGCCGACTGCCCGCAGGAGGTGCCCGCGGCGCCGGCGGCGCGGCTCGAGGCGGTGGAGCGGGGCATCGACGCCGCGCTTGCGGCCTTCGACACGGTCGAGCCCGCGCTCGCGACCTTCTACGGCACGCTCGACGACGAGCAGAAGGCGCGCCTCTACCGCGACATGGCGGCGCCGGCCGCGGCCGCTGCGCGCGAGACCACGCCCCGGCGCGAGGCGCAGGAGGAGCGGCGCGAGCGCCGCGAGTATTCATCCCGCCGCGATCGCTGGCGCTCCTACGCCGCCGCCCGCGAGGCTGCCGCGCGCGAGCCCACCCCAAGCCAAGCCCGAAGCCAAGCCGCCGCGCCCGGCTGGAGCGGCGCCATGTGCGAAGAGCTTGCGGCGGTGCTGCGTGGCTGGCCGGTGCGCGAGATCGAGCGCGACGTGCGTTTGAGTGGGTCGCAGCGCGTCGCGTTCTACGAACTCGTCACCTCATCGCTGAAGGCCGCCGAGACGCTCGGCAGCGCCTGCCCCGCCGAGACCTCGCTCACCCCGGTCGGCCGCATGGACGCGATGCGCAAGCGGCTATCCGCCGTGCGCGCCGCCACCGCCGCGATCCGCCCCGCGCTCACGCACTTCTACGAGGCGCTCGACCGGGGGCAGAAGGTGAGGTTTGCGGGGATGAGTTAGGGTAATGCAGCTCCGCGTCATGCCCGGGCTTGCCCCGGGCATCGATCTTCTTCGGTGATGCAGGCGGTCCGCGCGGTCTGCGACCGCGGCGCGACCGTCAAGAAGATCTTCACCGTCGTCGATCGGTTGGAAGGGGCCGCCGAAAACCCCGGCAAAGAGGACATCGAGCTCGTTGCGACTATACGATTCGCGACCTGCTTGGCTGAGCGAGGGAGTCCTTCCCCTGTCGCTCGATTTCGTGGCGATCCACGGGACCGAAAGCCGCGTCATCGGGAGGTAGTCACGTCGTCAGGGAACCAATGCAACTTTCAGGTCATCCAAGATCTCGGCCAATCCCCTCACATCGATCAATGGCGTCACGCGATGTGTGACCAGCTTTGGAACAGCACGGTCATAAATCGCTAAGTTTGTTTCGGCGTTCAATCGTGATGGATAGATGATCCCGTCGGGCTTTTCAGGATGCTCGAAGAACGCAACAGACCATACGCGTGAAAGACTTTGCTGCGACGCGCGCGCGACATCGCTTGGCACGCCCATTCGGATCGCTTTATCACCTCGCAGATCGACAAGTGTCAGCTCGCGGGCGATTGCGATCTCCGCATAGTGGCGAGTGTGGAGCTCGCCTTCAGAGAGGGGAAAGTCGCCGACCGCGCCATTTCGTTGATCGCGCAGCAATGCTTCCAGGAAACAAACCTTAAGTGACCCACCTAAGTAGAGGACTCCGAAACGATGGCGCTCTATCCGCCTACGCGGATCGCTGAATCGACTCGGAGTCTTCCCGAACCCAAGGGGATCAGGATAGCGGTTAAGATAGAGACGGCCGAATCGCTCGCCGACAGCAATAGTCTCTGTTTCTAGTTTTACCCTCGCGAACGCCGCTGTTGGTCGAGGGCCGACCATCTAGGAAAAATTGCGCGCGACGCTCTCAGCCGCGTCGATCGCCTGTTTGCTTTCGCCACGCTCAAGCGCCTCGCGGCCGGTCAACCCTTCCAATTCCGGGTGATGCTGCACGAGAAACCGATAGACAGCCCAAGGATCGTCTCCAAGACGCTCGAACAGAGTCGGCAGGACCCTGAATGGCTTACCGTCTGGCCCCAGTTGCCACCGCGGAAATCGGAAGCCGCGTTTTGCCCCTTCAAGTCCTAACACTTGGCGTTTCTGACGCTTGGCATTCACCGTCACACGCGTCGTGCCGAGAAGATCTGCAAATTCGTCAGCGCTGAGCATGTCCTCGCTGTTTAGGATTTCTGCTACCCGGATATGGCCTCGCTCACGCGCCCGCTTCAAAGCATCTTCCAAGTCAGGATTGCGCATTGCCGAACTCGTTCCGTGCTCGGCAGGAACCTCCTGCACAACTGACGTAATTTGGGTCGGAGGACCCGCGTTTACCTCCGAAACCACTCTGACAGGTCCACCAATATGATGGCTTCTCTCGACAGCCTCAACGAACGTCCTAACCCAGCGCTTCATTCCCCGTTTTTCGGCGATCGGACTCTCTTTCCAGGCAACGGGAGTAGCGCTCGCAAAACTCATTCTACCGCGCTTGCGCAGGCGTCCTCGCCGGCGCGCCGCCTTCGATTTCAGAACCGCCATACTGTCCTCCTTCGATAATTCAAAATATCGCCCCTTTCCCTTTTCGTCAAGTTCGTTAAGTTCGATAAGTTGGTAACAACAACCCTGAGAACAGCTGCATCGCGGTCACCTGCTTTGTTTGCGATCTGCTCGCGGACGCGCGCGACATCGATGCGATCGGCGGCTTGGAGTTGCGAGCGGTTCCCGCCGTGCGCGCGGCCACCGCCGCGATCCGCCCCGCGCTCATGCACTTCTACGAGGTCCTCGACCAGGGACAGAAGGTGAGGTTTGCGGGGATGAGTTAGGGGGAAGGTTAGGAGCGTCTCCAGGGCGTGCGCAGCATGAGACGATTTCTCGTAAAGCAGATCAAGTAGCCGGGCTGTTCACTCGATCAAATCGGCCTCGCGCAGAGGCTCATAGACTCCATTTTCGAGTTTGCTCTTGTCGACATTCTGCGGCGTCTCACCCTTAACCGACACGGTGAGCTTGCCGCAGAGATCGGCGAGGTTGAGCGAGCCCAGTGATACGTAGTCGATCACGGCCGTCGCGACCATCATCCGTGAGCTGTCCTCCGCAATGAACGGCAAAAATGCGTTGATCGATACGACCGAAGTATTCTCGACGAATCCGACGATGTGCCGATAAAGCCCGAACCGACGATCCTCGGGCATTTTCATGACCCATTCTCGATAAAACTTTGCGAGTGGTCCGATCATCTCCTGGCGGTTGTAGAAGCCATAGCGGACGATCTCGCAAAGCACGAGGTCGTCGGAGACCCCGAGTCCATCAAGCCGCTTTTGCTGGTCGTCAGTGGTCACCAATTCCCAGAACCGCTGCGGGTCAGCGAGAAAAAGCAGCGGCTGTTCATCTGACAATTTGCTGTCTCCCTTCAGCTGGTTATCTGGCGTGCTAAGTCCAGTACCGGGCCGCACCTACACTCTCGCTCGCTTGTGACCAGTTAGTTGCCGCCAGGGGATGCTAGCTGCCTGCGGACCCTCAGCGGATGCAATAACTGCCGCTCTCGCGCCACCCGGCCGGACACCAACCGTTCTTGGGGATAGCGGCCGGCGCCTTGTCGGAGCCCGGTACGCAGTAGTTGCCGCTCGCCGTCCAGCCCACCGGGCACCATTGGCCGGGCTCCCTCGGTTGCGGTAGTTGCTGTGATCGCTGCGCGATGGCGAGCGTCGGCAGCAGCACAGTCGCGATGATCAGAGTCTTCAGCATGGTGAGCCCAGATGGCGCGCGATCCTTGCATCCTGCAGTCAGCACCGGATTGCCTGCGTAACCCCTTGTTAGTCGCTTTCGCGCCCCGTCCGGGATTTGTTACCCTGCGCCAAACATTTGCTCTCTGAGGCCCATCGCGCCAGGCCGTAAAAAGGGGAGCGCAGGCTCAAAAATTCGAATTGCTCACGACCTGAGCGCGGCAGGTAGCTCTCGCAACGGACGGACGCATCGCTTAGGGCCGAGCATCGGAGGCACCCTTCCGCCTCGGTCGACGCGAAGTCGAGAGCAAGCTTTCAGCCCGCTCCACAATAGCGAGAAGGATTTTATCCGCGTACGAGCGCTCTAACGTACCTTCAGAAAATCGGTCCTGGCGAACTAACGCAGTCAAGAGCTTCGCCAGCTGGTCGCAATCCGCCGCGGCAATCGCCTCCCGATGACGCAAAAGCTTTTGGGCGTCGGGGGTATGTATCCATTCAGTCCAGTCGAATCCTTCGAGGATCCAGCCGGTGTCATAGAGCATTTTACAGAATCCGTTCGCGACCTCACTGAATTCGAACCAGGGACTTGTGAGCGGCTCGCTCAACGTGCCTTTTCCAGTCATGGAGTGCCATTTTCCGAAGCTTGTTCTTGGATCGCGGAATGCCGGGACAAATGCCGTCAATCGCTTCAGCCGGATTTGCTCGCCGCGCTTTCCAGTTTGAGCGGCACTCATCGCGCTTCTCCTCTCCCGCGGGCCCTACCCGCGGGTCCATCATAGTCGCAAGATTTTCTTGGCGAAGACGATGGATTGCCGGGTCAAGCCCGGCAATGACGACCTGATGCCGCGTGTCCGTCGAGATCGCCAGCCGCAATCACCCCACCCTTCGCTTTTCCCCTCCCTCCCGCCAGAATCGCTTATGCTGCCCGGCAAGCCCGCGGGCGGGGATGCGCACGATCTTCTGCGGGTCGGAGACGGCGGTGCCGATCACCTGCGCCACGCGGCCGTGAGCTTTGAGGATCGCAAGCGTGCGCTCGGCGGCGGCGGGGTCGACCACGTAGCAGAAGCCGATGCCCATGTTGAAGACCTCGAACATCTCGCTGTCGTCGACGCTGGCGTGGCGCTGGATGAGGGGGAAGATGGGGTGCGGCTCAATCAGCCGGTCGATCTCGTAGCCGACAGGAGCGGCGACGCGGGTGAGGTTGAGGAGGCCGTCGCTGGTGATGTTGATCAGCGCCTTCACTCCGGACACCTTCGCGAGGATCTCCATCGCCTCGGGAACGTAGATGTCGGTCGGGCGCAGGAGCTCTTCCCCGAGCGTCACGGCAAGCTCGTCGAACTTGTGGCCGATGGCGTAGCCGTGGTCGGCGAAGAACGCCTTGCGCGCGAGCGAGAGGCCGTTGCTGTGGATGCCGCTGCTTCTGACGCCGATGACGACGTCGCCTTCGCGCACGCCGCGCCCGTCGATGACCTTGTCGAGGGCAACGCGGCCCACCGCCATCCCCACCAGGTCGAAATGCGTGACCACGTCCTTGAGCTGCGCGGTCTCGCCGCCCGAAATCGAGATGCGCGCGATCTCGGCGCCCTTGCACAAGCCGGCGGCGACGGCGTCGAGCATGGCGGCGTTGGTCTCTGCCACCGCGATGTAGTCGACCATCGAGAGCGGCTTGGCGCCGACGCAGATCATGTCGTTGACGTTCATGGCGACGCAGTCGATGCCGATGGTGTCGTATTTGCCCATCATGTCGGCGATGATGGTCTTCGAGCCGACGCCGTCGGTGCAGAGCGCAAGCCCGATGCCGTCGAGCTCGATCACGTTGGCGAAATAGCCGATCGGCAGCACCACGCGGCCGAGCCCCGCCGCCGGCCAGGTGCGCTGTACCCGCGCGATGATGCGGTTCAAGCCCGCATCCGCCTCCGCGGTGTCGACGCCGCTCTCGCGGTAGATTTCATTGCGCACGTCGGTTTTTCCGCCTGTTGCGCCGGCGCTGCTCTTGCCGGGGCTGGAAAAGGCTACCATGTCCGCGCGTTTGCCCGCCATCTGCGCTTCCCTGCGTGATCTTGCTCGGGCTTAGTCCGCCGCCGCCGCGAAGTCAAAAGATGTGCGCGCAGGATCAACAGGTTATGTGATCGACAAAGGTTGCTTCAAACTCCGCTCATTCCCGCGTAAGCGGGAATCCAGTCTTTTAGAATCTGGGTCCCCACTTTCGCGGGGACGAGCGGACCAGGGAGGCCGCGAAGCGAATACTCCACGGACAGCGCCGCGGACTCAGTCTGCTCCCTCCCCCGCTTGCGGGGGAGGGGTGGGGAGGGGGTGAGCGCGCACGCATGAATCTTGTTGCATGCCCCCTCCCTATCCCTCCCCCGTACACGGGGGAGGGGACCGCACCGCGATCGCCGCTCCGATGTGCCTTCAATCACCCGCGCGGGCGGGGCGCCTGCGGCAGGAACTCGGCCCAAATCTTGGCGGTGTGCTCGCCGAGCGCGGGCACGGCGCCGTAGCGGCGCGGCGCGGCGTCGGAGCGCGCGGGCGGGGCGGGATAGCTGACCACACCCGAGGGCGTGGCGACCTCGATGCGGCGCAGCTGCGGATGCACCGCGAGATCGGCGGTGGCGTTGACGCGGGCAAAGGCGATGTCGTTTTCCGTAAGTTTTTGCGTCAGTGCCGCCTCGTCGGTCGCACCGAACACCGCGGCGACGCGCGCGTCGGTCTCGCCGCGGCGCTTGACGCGCTCGACGTTGGTGGCAAAGGCGGGATCGGCGGCGAGCGCCTTGTCCCCCAGCACCTTTTCCGCCAGCACGCGCCACTCGCGGTCGCTCTGGATCGAGATCAGAATGTCGGCGCCGTCCTTGGTCTTGAACGCGCCGTAGGGCGCGATCGAGGTGTGCGCGAGGCCGATGCGCTTGGGCGGCGCGCCACCCTCGTATTGGATGAGCGGCACCGCCATCCACTCCGCCATGGCGTCGAACATGGAGATCGAGATCGCGGCGCCGTCGCCGATGCGCTCGCGCGCGTAGAGAGCCGCAAGGATCGCCTCGTAGGCGTTCATGCCGGCGGCGATGTCGCAGACCGAGACGCCCACGCGCGCGGGCGCCTCGGGGCCGCCGGTGACGGAGGCGAGCCCCGACTCGGCCTGCACCAGCATGTCGTAGGCCTTGCGTTGGGCGTAGGGGCCGTCCTCGCCGTAGCCGGAGATCGAGCAGATCACGAGCCGGGGATGCGCGCGCCGCAGCTCTTCAAGCGCAAAGCCGAGCTTGGCGATGGCGCCGGGCTTGAGGTTCTGCACGAACACGTCGGCCTTCGCGAGCATGGCCGACAGCAGCGCCTTGTCGTCGGCGCGCGCGAGATCGAGCACCAGCGATTCCTTGCCGCGGTTGAGCCAGACGAAATACGCGCTTTCTCCCTCCGCGCTCCCGCGGGGTGGGACCGCGAGCTTGTCGTAGTAGCGCGCGAAGTCGCCTTCGGGCCGCTCGACCTTGATCACGCGCGCGCCGGCGTCGGCGAGGCGGCAGGTGCACATGGGCGCCGCCACCGCCTGCTCCAGCGACACCACCAACAGGCCTGAGAGGGGGAGGGGCATGGGTTGCGGTTGCGCGACGGAACAGGCGTGAGGGGAACTTGAGCTTGACGTTAGAGCATATCAGCGCCGTGATCTCGACGGGCCATGGCCGTCACCCGCGGGCTTGACCCGCGGGTCCATCATCTTCGTAAGACCCTTTTGCGAAGCGGATGGATTGCCGGGTCAAGCCCGGCAATGACGACCGCGGGTCAAGCCCGGCAATGACGGGCTGAGAGCTTATTGGGCAATCTCGTCGTAGAGGTCACGCCAGTCTGAATTCATCGAGAGAATGAGATCGATCTTCCACTCGCGCGGCCAGTGCTTGATGTTCTTTTCCCGCTGGATTGCAGCGGCAGCCGTGTCGTGGCGCTCATAGTAAACCAGCATCTTAATTCCATAGCGTTTGGTGAAGCCTGGTACGAGGCCTTCCCGGTGCTCAAAGGCCCGACGCACCAGATCATTGGTCACGCCGACGTACAGTGTGCCGCCGCGACGATTGGCGAGGATATAGACCCAGAAGCCCATTCAACTTTTTCCGTCACCCGCGGGCTTGACCCGCGGGTCCATCGTCTTCGCAAGACTCAAGGGCATTTTTCGTAAGACGATGGATTGCCGGGTCAAGCCCGGCAATGACGGAGAACGACGGGCCGCATCCTCTCCCTGTCACCCGCGGGCTTGACCCGCGGGTCCATCTTCTTCGCAAGATTCAAGGGCATTTTCGTAAGCGGATGGATTGCCGGGTCGAGCCCGGCAATGACGACCGCGGGTCAAGCCCGGCCATGACGGCGGGAGGAGCTTCGCGGGGTTGACGTGCGCTGGTATGCTGGCGTGCAACGATCACAACGGTTTCGCCGTTATCGCGCATGGCCCGCATTGCCATCATCGCGCTGATGCTGTTCGCGGCGGCGCCGGCGCTGGCGCAGCAATCCGGCACGACCGCGCCGGCGGCGCCGGCTGCGCCTGCCGATACGAATACACCGCCGGCGGCCGGCAACGATGCGACATCACCGCCCGCTGCCACGACACCGGCCCCGCCTGCCGACAGCAATGCAACGCCACCCCCCGCGACCACCGAGGCGCCGCCTGCTGCCGCGCCCGCCGCACCTCCACCGCCGGCGCGCGCGGGGGGCGTCGACGTGCGCGAATCCCTCTGCCTCATGATCGAATCGGCGGCGCGCTCGCACAACCTGCCGCTCGAGTTCTTCGCACGCGTGATCTGGCAGGAGAGCCGCTTCGAGCCCGGCGTGGTGGGCCCGCGCACGAGGAGCGGCGACCGCGCGCAAGGCATCGCCCAGTTCATGCCGCGCACCGCCGCCGAGCGCGGCCTGCTCGATCCGTTCGATCCGGTGCAGGCGCTGCCCAAGTCGGCGGAATTTCTGCGCGAGCTCGCCGACCAGTTCGGCAATCTCGGGCTCGCC
>Ga0306918_10001393_pt1 | contig 11924 bp, 9 predicted proteins | sample tim00Cox0000000H_FD_203315 | JGI IMG/M metagenome (GOLD analysis project Ga0306918, IMG submission 203315) | Lab enrichment of tropical soil microbial communities from Luquillo Experimental Forest, Puerto Rico - timezero.00C.oxic.00.000.00H (v2)... | ecosystem: Environmental > Terrestrial > Soil... | reverse complement strand
GTCACCGCGCAGGCGAACCGCCATGGCCCCAGCGGCCCCCAGCCCGGCAGCCCGGCCGCCGCCGTGAACGCCGCGCCGATCGCCGCAACAGCGAACCGGCGCCGATCCGGCTGCGGCCGGGGCGCCTCCCCGCCCAGCTCCGCGGCCAGCGCGGAGAAGCTCACCGCCAGCTCGCCCGCCCGCGCGGCGAACCGGCGGACCCAGCCGCGGGCGGTCGTATGCGGCACCCCCTGTTAGGCGACGTCCCTGGTGAGGACGGATCGGGGCGCCTCGGCCACTTACGGTGAGGATGATCTTGGGGGGCGATCCGGGCTTGCCCGGGTGGGTGTCGCGACGGTTGGGTGAGGACGTCCTGTAGGCGAGACGGCCCTCCCTGATCGTTTCGCTGCGTCCGGGAGGGCCGTCGTGTGGTGCACGGAGTGTGACACCAATGGTGACGGTAGCCCCGGATCGGGATCTGGTCGAGCGGCAGCTGGGGAATGGCGAGCTGGTGTGCCCGCGGTGCGAGGCGGGGGTGCTGGGCGGGCACGGCTGGGTGGGGCGGCGGTGGCTGCGCCGTGCCGATGGCCTGGTGGTGCTGCTGAAGGCTCATGCGACCGCTGAGGAGCTGGCGGGCGGGAAGGTCGCCGGCGGCCTGCGGCGGGGCCGGTGCAAGGACGCGGAGTGCCGGGCGACGCATGTGCTGCTGCCAGCCGGGATGCTGGGACGCCGGCTGGATGAGGTGGAGGTGATCGGGGCGGCGCTGGTGGCCCGGGCGAGCGGGGCGGGCTGCCGCCGGATCGGCGCGGCGGCCGGGCGGCCGATGTCGACGGTGCGGGGCTGGCTGGTCCGCCTGGAGCGGAACGGCCGGCCGCTGCGAGCGGCGTTCACCGGGCTGGTGCACCGGCTGGAGGTCTCCCCGCCGGTGCTGACGGCGGGCCGGGGCGAGGCGGCCGAGGCGGTGGCGGCGATGGGCGAGGCGGCGGCGGCGGTGCGCCGGCTGCTGGGCACGTCGATGCGCGCGCTGTCGCCGTGGCAGGTGGTGGCGGCGGTGTCGCACGGGGGGCTGCTGGCGGTGACCGCCCCGGCCCGGCTGTTCCACACGTCCCGGCATCTGGTGCTCACCGTGTGACCGGCGGGAGTCTCGGTGGCCTCAGTCCGACGTTGACGGGAGGCGCCGATGAGCGCATATGACGATGAGCTGGCGGCCCGGGCCGCCCGGGCGCGGGATGTCGCCCTGTTCCGGTACTCGGTGATCCGCGCCGCCGCGGACCCGGGCCTGCCGCCGCGGCAGCGCGGCCTGCTGGTACGGGAGCTGGCCGCCGGCCAGCACAAGGACCCGGGCGGGCAGCCGGTGAGGATCGGCCGCTCCACCCTGGACCGGTGGATCCGGCTGTGGGCGGCCGGCGGCTTCGACGCCCTGGTCCCGGGTGGCCGGCAGGTCGCGCCGCGCAGCGACGCGGCCGTGCTGGAGCTGGCGGTGGCGCTGAAAAAGGAGAAGCCGGAGCGCTCGGCCGCCCAGGTCACCCGGATCCTGGCGGCCCGGCTGTCCGCCGGGCAGGTGCCCTCGGTGCGGACCATCCAGCGGCATTTCGTGCGGGTAGACCTGGCCGGCCCGGCCGGTGCCGGGACGGTCCCGGACCGGTTCGGCCGGTTCGAGGCCGGCGCGCCCGGTGAGCTGTGGGTCTCCGACGTGCTGCACGGCCCGCCGGCTGGTGACGCCGCCAAGACGTACCTGTTCGGCATCGAGGATGATCATTCCCGGTTCATCACCGGGCACTGGTGGACCACCAGGGAGGACACGACGGGGCTGTTCGCCGCGCTGCGGCGGGCGGTGGAGGCGCACGGCGCCCCGCAGGCCTTCTACGTGGATAACGGCAGCCCGTACGTGTCCCGGCAGCTGCTGCACGCGCTGGCCGTCCTGGGCATCCAGATCACCCACTCGCGGCCCCGCCGCCCTCAGGGGAAAGGGAAAATCGAACGTCTGTTCGAGACGGTGCGGGCGCAGTTCCTGGTCGAGGTCGCGGCGGCGGGCGGGCCGGCCGGCACGGCACTGGAATCAGTGACCGACCTGGAGGAGCTGTTCGGCGCCTGGGTGCACCAGGTGTATCACCAGGCGGTCCATTCCGGGACCGGGCAGGCCCCGGCCGAGCGGTTCGCCGCCGCGCCCGCCCGGCTGCGGCAACTGGCCCCGGAGGTGATCGGCGAGGCGTTCTTGTGGCAGGACTTCCGGACCGTCACCAAGACCGCCACGGTCAGCCTGCACGGCAACCGGTACCAGGTCGACCCGGCGCTTTCGGGCCGCAAGGTCGAGCTGCTCTACAACCCGGCCGACCTGGCCGGCCGGATCCGGGTCCGCTGGCGCGGGACCGACATGGGCACCGCCGCCCCGCACGTGATCGGCCGGCACTCCCACCCGGGCCTGGCCCCGGCCGCCCCGGCCCCGGCGCAGCCGACCGGGATCGACTACCTGCGCATGATCGCCGGCGACCACCGGGCAGCGCAGGCCGGCTCGATCAACTTCGCCGCCCTCGCCGGCGACGGGCCGGGCGGCGCCGGCGAGGGCGAGCCGGAGGGATCCCGGTGACCCGCCAGGCCGCGCCCGGGCCGGCAGGGCCAGGGGACCTGGCCGGGCTGCTGGCCGCCGGCGCCGGCAGCCTGCTTGCCGAGGCAGCCGCCGTGCGGCTGCTGGCCGGCCACGGCCGCTGGCTGGCCCGCGCCGACTTCACCGGGCCGTTCATCGCCGCCGGGCCCAGCCCGCTCAGCGGGCAGCCGCTGGCCCACGTGCGCTGGAAGGCCGCCGCCCGCGCCCTGGCCGGCGGGCAGCTGCCCGCCTCCCGCACCGAGCAGGCCATCCTCCGGATCGCCGCCAGCCTGGCCGCCGACGTGCCGGTCCGCCTCGGCGACACGATCACCGGGCTCGACCCGTTGACTGAACTACCGCGGGAGGCCGCCCGGTTCGGCGGACAGCCCGCTGGCGCGGTGGGTACGTTCCCCGCCCATGGTCACAGACGACGAGTCACCCAGGGACCTGGCATCGCTGGTCGTTCCCCTCGCGGGTTCGCTTCGGGATACCGGCGACCCGTGGGAGCCGTATCAGCTGCTTGACCGTGATGGCCTGGCGGTCGGCCCTGTTGCCGGTTACCTGCAGGACCTGCAGGCGGCTGGGCGCCCGGCGGCCACCTTGCGCTCGTATGGCATGGACTTGCTCCGGTGGTTCCGGTTCGGCTGGGCGGTCGGGTGCCCGTGGGATCAGGCGACCCGGGTCGAGGCCCGCGACTTCTGCCGGTGGATCCAGCTCGCTGACAAGCCGGTGCGGCCGCACTGGCGATCCGGGCCGGACGCGGGGGCAGGCCGGGCGGCGGGCAGGCCGGCTCGCGGCGCACCGAACCCGGTGACCGGTAAGCCCGCGCCAGCCGCGGGGTATGCGACGGCCACGGTGGCGCACTGCGAGACAGTGCTCCGCAGCTTCTATGAGTTTCACCTGGAGGCCGGGACGGGGCCGATGGTCAACCCGTTCCCGCTGGTGCGGGGCGGCAGGGTGGGTGCCCACCGCAATCCGATGGATCCGCCGGGGAAGGACCGGACGGGGCTGTTCCGGCCGCGGCCAGAACAGCGGCTGCCGCGCCGGATCCCGGACGGGAAGTTCAACGAGCTGTTCGCGAAGCTCCCCTCGCACCGCGACCGGGCGCTGGTCGCGTTCTGGATCTCCACCGGTGCCCGCGCGTCGGAACTGCTGGGCGTGCTATGCGGTGGCGCCGACCCGGGGCAGCAGCTCGTCACGGTGATCCGCAAGGGGTCGCGGGCGCTGCAGCCGCTGCCGGCGTCGCCGGACGCGTTCGTGTGGCTGCGGCTTTACCAGGAGGAGATGCGCGGCCTGGTCCCCTGCGGTCCCGATGACCCATTGTGGTGGACGCTGCGGCGGCCGTTCCGGCCGCTGTCGTATTACGCGGCGCGTGCCATGTTCGGGCGGGCGAACGAGTCGCTGGGGGCGAACTGGACCCTTCATGATCTCCGGCATACCGCCGCTTACCGGATGGCGCGTGACCCGCAGATGCCGATCACCGACGTGCAGTGGGTCCTCGGGCACGCGCACCTGTCCACGACGCAGGTTTACGTGACGGCCGCCCCCGAAGATGTTGTCCGGGACGTCCTCGCCCACCACCAGCGCCGGGCCGCCCGGCAGGCGTCACCGCCGCAGGCTTCCCCCGGCTACCGGCCAGAGACCCTGGACATCTTGTTCGGCCGGGGCCCGCAGTGACGCCCCTCACGCCGCCGGCCCTGGTTCCGGGCCGACGGCTCAGCGCGGAGGCGTCCGCGCTGCGGGAGCGGTTCCCGCCGCGCCCCGCGGGCGGCAGCTGGGAGGCCACCGGGCACGATCGCGCGGCCGTGCTGCGCCGGCTGCTCGCGCCGCCGTTCCCGCTGGGCAATGCCAGCAGCCAGAACCACCGGAAGCTCGGCCTGGCCAGGGTCCTGGACTGGCTCGGCGCACAGCCGGGCGCCACCTGGCAGGAGCGATGGATGGCTTCCGGCGCCGACGGGAACGCGGACTGGCGCGGCCCGGCCATCCGGTGGCTGAAGGACAGCGGCCGGATCCCCGGGGAGAACAAGCAGACCGCCGCCATTCTCGGCTCCGGACTGCTGCAGCTGATCTGCGGTGATGTCATCCGCCCGGGCATCTGCTGGCTGCTGGCCACCGATGCCCCGCGCAACCTCGCCCCCGAGATGGCCCGCGTCCGCGATCCCGCCGGGTTCGCGGCGCTGACCGCGGCGGGCAAGGCCGGGCAGGCATCTTTCACCACCACGCGCGACGCTGTGGACCTGGTCGCCGTCATCGTGGCCGCCAAGGGCGGCACAGTCGGCGATATCACCGTCGGCGACTGCCTGGAACTGCTGGAAGCCGGCGCCCGGACATGCGCCGGCGGCAAGAGCCCGTACTTCTACCAGCTCCTCCACGCGGCGGGGACCTTCCCGGCCGCCGCACCGCCTACCGTGCGGATGTTCCACCCGCAGATTCAGGGCCAGCTGACCCCCGAGCAGCTGATCGACCGTTACGACATCGCCTGCCGGCCGGTCCGCGACCTGCTGGTGGACTATCTGCGCGAGCGCCAGCCCGGCGTGGACTACAGGACCCTGATGGGCCTGGCCTACGGGCTGGGCCTGCTGTTCTGGAAAGACCTGGAGAACCACCACCCCGGCATCGACTCGCTGCGCCTCGGGCCCGACGTCGCCGCAGCGTGGAAGCAGCGCATCCAGACCAAGACGGCCAGGCCAGCGGCCGCTGCCGGCCAGGCCGCCCCGGCCACGATCCCGCGGTCCGCGGTCGCCGGCTACCTGACCATGGTGCGGGCCTTCTACCTCGACATCGCCCAGTGGGCAGCCGAGGACCCGGCCCGGTGGGGACCATGGGCCGCGCCGTGCCCGATCCGGCCCGGCGACAACACCCACCGCAAAGAACGGTCCCAGCGCAAGTCCCGGATGGACCAGCGCACCAGGGAACGCCTGCCAGTCCTGCCGGTGCTGGCCGCCGCCGCCTACCAGGCGCGCACCGGCACCGCAGCGCGCCTGCAGGCCGCGCGAGCCGCCCGCCCCGGCGAGCTGTTCACCGCCGCCGGCCAGACCCTGCGCCGGTCAGTGCTGGTCAGGCCCGGCACCCGGATCTGGGCCGAAGATCCCGGCACGGCAGCCCGCCGGGACCTGACACGCGAGGAAGACAACGCATTCTGGGCCTGGGCCGCCATCGAGATCCTGCGGGCGACCGGCATCTTCTCCCGGGGTCGCCCAGTCAGCGCTGGCCTGGTGTCTGCGTTTGTGCAGCTCACGGGCTGATTGAAGAACGTTAGCGTGCGCGACAGGTGTGGTGCAAGGATGACATGCGGCGTGTCATCGGTGTCGTGCCGCGGTATTGAGCTGGGCCATGAGTTCGCGGTTGGCGGCGCGGGCCGCGGCGAGTTCCTGGTCGCGTTCCTCGAGCTGCAGGCGCAGGTTTATGGCCTGCTGTTCGAGATGGGTGATCTTCTGATTGAGGGCATCGATGTCGGCGGGCGCTCCGAGGCCGGATTCGCGCCAGGCCTGATCGCCGAGCGCCTCGGACAGGCGTTTCTCGAACTGCCGGAGGCGGGCGGTGAGCCGCGATGAGTGTTCGTGGGCGGCGAGCAGGTCGGCTTGCAGTGAGGCGCGGGTGACGGCCGTGCCGGCGCCCTGGACGGCGGGCGCGGCTTCGAGGGCGTGGATCCTCTCCAGCAGGTCGCGGTGCCTGTATATGAAGGCACGGTCCACGGCCGCGGCGCGGGCGATGCCGGAGACGCTGAGCTCGGCGCCGTCGGCGGTGGCGCGGTCGAGCGCGGCGATGACGCGCTGGTGGCGGCGCGCGGAGTCGGCTTGCCGCCCTTTCCGCATGGCTTCGGTCCGCGGGCTGGCCGCCCTGGGCGGGGCAGGCTTGGTGGTGCCGGTCATGTGAGGGCCTTTCTTGCGGGTGAGGGCGGGACTGTGCGGCCGGACGGCATGCCCAAGGACACGGCCCGGTGCTGGCGGATCACGCGGACTGCCTCGTCGATCTGGGCGCGCTCGGGGTCGCTGAGCTGGGTGATGTCGCCTTTGATCCGGCCGATGAGCCGCCGGATCCGGGTGATCTCCTCCTCCGCCGGGGTGGCGTCGGCGCGGGCCCACTCGTCGATGCCGTCGATGGCGGCGGCGAGCCGTTCGCGGGTGCGCAGCAGGTCATCGAGGTAGGCGGTCAGGTCGGGGAGGTAGGAGACGTCGGTGCGGAAGTGATCACAGCCGGCGCAGCGGAACCGGACCGGGCAGGCGCCGCCGCCGGCCTGCACGTTGGACGGCTCGGTGCAGCGGCCGTAGGGGACGGCGACCTCGCCGACCGCGTGCCGGGCGTGCTCGGACTCCAGCAGCGCGGCCGCCTCGCGCCAGACCCGGTTGCCGTGCCGGTCAAAGGTCATCGCGGTCACCTTGTCGACCGCTTCGCGGCGGCGGTCTTCGCCGACCCGGTAGTAGCGCCGGGTGACGTTCAGGTTGCGATGATCGAGAAGCTCGGCCAGGACGTCGATGGGCACGCCGGCATCGGCGTGGCGCTGGGCATACGAATGCCGGTAGGCATACGGCACGGCCTTGGCCTTGTCGAACTCGCGGCCGTCGCGGGTGCGCAGCGTTCCGAGCCCGGCGACCCAGAGCTGGTGCCGGTCGTCCAGCATGGAGATGGTGATGGGCTTGCGCCCGCCGGGGTTGGCCCGCGGGGCGGGGAGCAGCTTCAGCTCGTTGACCGGGGTGGCGGGGAACCGGGCCCGGACGCGGGCTTGCTGGCTGGTGATCACTGTGGCGGTGGCTTCGCTGATCGGCAGGCGGCGGCCCAGCCGGTGCGCTTTGGCGTTGTCGTAAACGAGCACCGGCGCGCCATCGGCGTCGCGGGCCAGGCAGTCCAGCGGCAGGCCGAGGATGTCTTCGGGACGCCGCCCGGTGTCGATGGCGATCTGGACGGCAGCCCTGACCTCGGCGGGGTGCAGGGTGTCCAGGCTGGCGCACAGCACGGTCATGATCTCCGGCGGCAGGTCGCGTCCGGGTTCGCCACGCTCGGGCTCGGCGGGGATGTCGCTGATCTCGATGGCGAAGTCGCCGGGCAGGCCGGCGGCCACCTCGCCGGGCCGGGTCAGGCCCAGGGCGCGGATCCCGGCCAGTGCAGCGCGGGCGCCCCGGCAGATGACGTTGCGATGGTAGCGGCTGATCGTCCCGGCCGATTCCAGGTATCCGAGCCGGTTGAGGAAGCACTCGATGTCGGGCCGGCCAAGTGCGGCCGGGAACAGCCCGTCGTCGTCTCGCGAGCGCAGGCTTTCGGAAAGCCGCGCCAGGGCATTGACTTTCGACCGGACGTTGCTGGCGCCAGCGCCGCGGTGGCGGGGCAACTCCTGACGCGCCCAGCCCTTGGCGGCCTGGCGCAGCCACGGCTGAGTGATCGCGGTGAACGACAGGCTGCCGGGATGGCCGAACACCGCCAGGTCCCAGGTGTCCTTGGCCTGCTCAGCGCCGGGATCGGCGAGGCCGCGGCGGACGTGACGCACCAGCGCGTTCAGCAGCGACCTGGCGGGCTTGCCGGGAACACGGCCGGCGTCGGATGCCTGGATCGAGGCGGCCTGCTGGCGGCGGAGTGTGTCGCTGACCGCCCGCAGGTTCACGTCGGTGATCTTCGCCCCGCCGCGGGTGCGCTGCTGCATCCCGAACAGCACTTCGGTCACTACCCGCGGCGGCAGCCCCCGCAGGCTCACCTGCCCGCCCTCGGCGACGGCCGGCTGGGTCAGCCGCCAGTGCCGCTCGTCGACCCCGGAGCCGGTCGTGACCGCCTGCCGCCACCGCACGTAGTGGGTGGGACAGTAGCCGTGCTCGCTTTCGGCCCGCCGGGTGCAGGCCGCCACGTTGCAGGGTCCCAGCGCGGGCAGCGGACGCACCCGCGGATCGGCCAGGAACCGTTCCATCGTCATCCCGGCGACCCGGCGGAACCGGCGCGAGTGCGCCTGGCACAGGCCGGTTCGCTGCCCCTGCCGTCCGCCCGGCGACATCCGCAGGCACCCTGGAACCGCGCACCCGGCAGGCCGGTCCGGCCGCGGCGGCAGCTGCGGCGATGAGATGATCTCCCCGGCGCTCACGCCCGCGCGGGTGAGCCGGGCAAAGCACTGCCAGCACAACCCGCCGGCCTTGGTGCCATGCGCGGTCGCGGCGCAGCCGTCCACCCGGCACAACGTCCGGCCCAGCAGCCGGTGCCCGGCTGGCAGGGACAGCACCCGGGTCACCGGGTCCCAGCCGGCCTCGGCCAGGAACGCGCCATCCAGCATCCCGGCCAGGAGAGCGGTCGGCCCTTCGAGCACGACCCCGTCCAGCACGGCGGGGAACACGCCGCCGCTGCCCGCGGCGGCGGGTACGGCCCGGGCGGCTGCCGCGGCGGTCACCGGGTCACCCCCGCCTGCTCGCGGGGACTGGGCACCGCGTCGACGGCGGCCCGCAGTCGGCCGGGATCCGGGTGCAGGTACACCTGCGACGATGACACCGAGGCGTGGCCGAGCAGGTCGGCAACCACGTCGATGCCGCATCCGGCGTCGGCGGTGTTGCTCCCGAAGGCATGTCGCAGCTGGTGCGGCGTGATGGCCGTTGCTAGGCCCGCGCGGCGGGAGGCTGCGGCAAGCAGATCACCGATCCCGCCCGGGCGCATCGGTGCCCCCACCGGGCCGCGGACCAGGTTCACCAGCACGAAGTCGCTGCCCGCGGCGCGCGGGACGGTCATCCGTTCCAGCGCGTAGGTGTCGAACGCCTGCACCGTGAGGAAGTCCAGCGGCACGGCGCGCTGTCGGCGGGACTTGGCCCATGCCCGGTTCGGGTTATCGCCGCGGCGGACCACATGCAGGTGGGCGCGGGCGATCTCACAGCCCAGCGGCCGGGAATCGGCGAGCAGGTGCACATCTGACCGGCGCAGCCCGCACAGCTCGCCGCGGCGCAGCCCGGCCCGGGCCATCAGCAGCACGATCAGCCGGTCCCGCGCCGACAGGCACGCCTTCAGCAGCGCGACGATCTCCTCGTCACTGGCCCGGTTCACCGCCGTTTCCGGCTCGTGCAGCCGGTGGCGGGCCCGCACCCGCCAGCCCATCCGCCCGTCCTCACGGCGGGCAGCCTCGGGCAGGTCCCAGTCGTCGGCGACCTCATACAGCTGCGTCACCAGATGCCCGGGCGCCTGCCCGGCCGCCACCGCGTGCACCACCATCCCGCGCACCGCGGTCAGCACGCCGTTGACCCGCCGGGCCCCGCGGGCCGGGGCTGCCCCCGGCCCGGCCAGCACAACCCCCGGCGGGGCCCCCGCTCCCGAGGCCGCCGGCCCGGCATGCGCCAGCCAGGTCATGAACAATCCGAGCTGCCCGGCGCCCGCCTGCCAGCTGCGGCCGGTGCGGGCACACCAGCGCAGGAACAACGCGATCGAATGCGCGTAACTCTTGGTCGTCGACTCCGCGCCATCACGGCCGAACCGCACCTGTCGCAAGAAGCCATCGGCGACCCCTACCACGGCTAGGTCCTCATCGAGCACCGTCCAGTACCTCGCGCCGGACGGCAACACCACCGGGAACGCCCGCATCCTGTGATCCTCCGATCTCGTGCTGGGCTGCATGAACATCTACCAGCCACGAGCGCCACACCCCAGGAGACGCGCCGCAGAACCCCGTCACATGACCGGTTCGCGCAACGTCATGCAACAGGCTGAGGACGCCAGGAGAAGGCATCCGGATAGAGGAGCTGACCGAGCTCTCGCACCACAGCCTGGTCCAGTACCAGGTCCCGGCCACCGGCGAGGTCGTCCCGCTGCTGCACATCGCCCCGTCCAAGACCGATCAGGAACGGCTGCTCGTCATCGGGCCCGAGGCCGCAGACGTCCTCGCCGCGATCCTGAGCCGCATCCGCGGCGAAGACGGCGCGGTTCCCCTCGTGGCCGCCTACGACATCAACGAGAAGGTGTGGAACCCGCCCATGCCGCTGCTGTTCCAGCACCCGGTCGGCCTGGAGAACCGGCCGATCGGCATCGAGACGGTCCGTCGGCTGGTCAGCGACGGGCTGGCAGCAGCCGGCCTCACCGGCGCGGCCGGCGCCCCGCTCAGCTTCGTCCCCCACGACTTCCGGAGGATCTTCGCCACCGACGCGATCATGAACGGGATGCCGCCGCACATCGCCCAGCTCATCCTCGGCCACAAGGACATAAACACCACGATGGGGTATAAGGCGGTCTATCCCGAGGAAGCCATCAACGGCCACCGGGCGTTCATCGCCCGCCGCCGCGAGCTGCGCCCCAGCGAGGAATACCGTACTCCCACCGAGGCCGAATGGGACGAGTTCCTCGGCCACTTCGAACGGCGCAAGCTCGCGCTCGGCGACTGCGGCCGGGCATACGGCACTGCCTGCCTTCACGAGCACAGCTGTGTCAGGTGCGCGCTCCTGAGGATCGACCCCGCCCAGCGGGGCCGGCTTGAGGACATCCGCGACAACCTGCTCGCCCGCATCGCCGAGGCCGACCGCGAGGGCTGGACCGGCGAGGCCGAGGGACTGAAGGTCAGCCTTGCCGCAGCGAACAACAAGCTCGCCCAGGTCGACAGCCTCATCGCCCGCCTCCGCGACACAGTGAGCCTGGGCATGCCCGCCTTCCCCGACGTCGCCGGCCGCACCGCCGCTCCCGCCAAGGAGCCGACATGACCTCACCCGCCACGCTCGCCGCCGCCCTGCGCGCCCACGCTCAGGGCCTGTGCTGCCTTGAAGCCGCCGCCGAGCTCCTCATCGCCCAGACCTGGCTGCACCGGGCCGACTTCACCAGCCGGTTCATCACCGTCCACCCCGGAATCGGCGGCGGGCAGCCAGTAGCCGTCATCGACTGGCCCGCCGTCATCACCGCACTAGGCGCCAGTCTTCCCTGCTCCGGAGGCGAACAGCGGATGCTGAGAATCACGGCAAGCCTGGCCGACGGCATCCCCGTCGACCTCAAGGACACCATCACCGGCCTCGACGACCGTAACATCCAGCTCCTGCTCACCGCCATCCGCCGCGCATCCGGGAAACGGCCACTGAACTGGGAAAACTCATGAACAACTCTAGTTCAGAGAAGACCACGCCAACATGGCCGCCGTCACCACCGCCATCTGGCACGCCGGCGGGCACCGCCCGCGCTGATCATCCCGCCCCGGCCCGGTGCCCGCCCGAAGGCACCGGGACCCCGGGCCACCCACTCCGCGAAGGGATAAACCCCATGCTCGAGAAGATCCAGTCGTTCTACGGGTTCACCAAGATGCCGTTCGGCCGGGACATCGCTCCCGGCCAGCTACACCGCCACCACGGCCACGCCGAGGCCGTCGCCCGGCTCACCTGGGCCATCACCACCCGCTCGGTCGCCGTGCTCACCGGTGAGGTCGGGTCCGGGA
>Ga0306918_10001388_pt1 | contig 11948 bp, 7 predicted proteins | sample tim00Cox0000000H_FD_203315 | JGI IMG/M metagenome (GOLD analysis project Ga0306918, IMG submission 203315) | Lab enrichment of tropical soil microbial communities from Luquillo Experimental Forest, Puerto Rico - timezero.00C.oxic.00.000.00H (v2)... | ecosystem: Environmental > Terrestrial > Soil... | reverse complement strand
AAGGTCACCGATCTATCTCAACCTCGCTCTGCGATATGTCCGCCTCGCCGTGCCGGTCTTGTTCAGCGTCATCTTCGCTTGGATGCTTCTCGAGTTGATGCCGACTGCGACGCTAAGCCTGGACGCGATCATGCCCCATACTTGGCTGAATTGGACATATCAGGGAGACATACCGTCGCTGTTTTCTGCAATTCGCCATGGAATCCTGACTGTATTTATCCGGGGAAATTCGAACTTCAACAATGTGTTGTGGACAATGCAGATCGAGCTTTTGGGATCATTCGCCCTCTATCTGATCTATGGTTCGATGCTGGGATGGTTGTGCACGGCGACACTGCTGATACTGGGGTTGGCCTGTTGCACCGGCTTTTTTACGGTCGCTTACCTGGGTTTCGTTCTGGGGGCTCTGATACGAGACGCTTGGACTGAAGGCCGGGTCGCTCCGGCTCCCTCGTTGTTGGTCGTGGCCGGCGTCCTGCTCGGATTTTCTGCCCACGGGTTTGCACAGAGGATGGGCCTAGGCTGGCTCCCCAGCATTCTTACCCCCGGAGAAAACAACAGCATACTGCCGCCGGTGGCAGCCGCCCTGATCATGGCAGGTTTGCTGTATTCCAGAATCGGAAAGATTTTTGAGCGAGGCCCATTTCAATTTCTCGGCAGGATTTCTTTCCCGCTCTATCTGGTGCACGTACCGATCATATATACCGTCTTTGCAACGCTATATGTTGATTTCTTGCCGGGCAGATTGGGCCTCGCGCTGCTCTTCCTGTTTTTTCTCTCGGTTGTATTGGTCGTTGCGTTGCTTTTCGAGATTTTGTTCGATGCACCGACGTTGCGTCTTATTGCGAACGTCAGAGAAAAATATTGGATGCGAAGCGGAAAGATCGTGGGCTTATGTGATCGCATATCCGATCGAGCCCGCTCAAGGTTTGGTGAGCACTCCAAGACATCCCGTGTCGCTCAACAACGTCGGCTTCGCTCGGGCAACGGGACGAAGTGACCAAATTCGCCCGCGATTTCAGCTTGTCAAAACCCGGTCCTGAACGGCAACGCTGCGGCTGAGCGCCGCGCGTCGTTGCAGACGGTGAAGTCGTCGTTGCAGGCAGTGAAACGGATCACCTTCGTCTTCTTGTCCCGTGGTATACTCGGTCGTTTTTGTCGGGAGGCGGCGTCAATGAGTATTGCTCGGGTTCTTCCAGGGTTATTGTTGCTGATTTGCTGCGGCCTTTTGGGCGGGACCGCTCAGGCACAGACGGCCGCCCCGGCAGCGCCACCGCCGGCCGCTGCGCCGCCACCGCCGCCCACGCCCGTGGCATTTGATGCTGCGCTCTTGAAGGCAGCGAACGACCTGTTCTCGAAGGCGAAGCTCGAGGGCGCGCCCGACAAGGTGACGTTGATCATCGATCCCCTGATAGACGGTGTGACGGGTGCGCAATCCAATGCGACGCATCTGGAGGAGAAGCGGGTCATCGAACTGGTCAAGAGCAATTATCCGCGCTTTCAGGTGGCGCGCTTCTCCTCCGACACGGTCGCGAAATCTCCGATTGTCCTGATCGGAACGTTCACGGCGATCAACAATGCCGGTGTGGCGGGCGGCGCGCGCGATGCCTATCGCATTTGCCTTGCGCTCGCCGACCTCAAAACCAAGACGATCATTTCGAAAGGCGTTGCGCGCGCGCTGCCGGAGGGTATCGATCCGACGCCGGCGGCCTTCTTTGCCGACAGCCCCGTGTTCGCCAAGGATGTTTCGACCGATTCCTACATCAAGAGTTGCCAGGGCTCCAAGGTCGGCGACACCATCGATCAGGCCTATGCCGACCGCATCCTGGTGGCCTCGCTCGTCAACGACGGCATCGAGGCTTACGACGCGGGGCGATATCGGGACGCACTCGACGTTTATCAAAGTGCGCTGAAGACGCCAGGCGGCGACCAACTGCGTGTTCTCAACGGCATCTATCTTGCCAACTACAAGCTTCACCGTACCAAGCCTGCCATGGAAGCGTTCGGAAAGCTGGTCGACTACGGGCTCAAGAGCGACCGGCTTGCCGTCAAGTTCCTGTTCAAGCCCGGCTCGACGCAATTCAACACCGATGCAAAGGTGAGGGCTCCTTACAGCGCCTGGCTCGAAAAGATCGCTGAGCGAACCGCCGCAAACAAGGGGTGCCTCGAGATCGTCGGCCATACCAGCGCGACTGGTCTTGCACCCATCAACGACCGTTTGTCCGGTCTACGCGCGGACTACATCAAGGACCGGCTCGAGGACGAGGAACATTCCCTGCGCGAACGATTGATCGCAACGGGAAAAGGGTCGCGCGAGATGATCGTCGGAACCGGCAGGGACGATGCCAGCGACGCGCTCGACCGGCGAGTGGAGTTCAAGGTCGTCAAATGCTCGGCCTGACCTGAGTCGTAATGCCCACAGGGCAGCGATCGATAGATCGATTTGACTGGATACGACCAGACATTATGGCGAAAGCGTTCGTGCGACGCGGAAGCCAATGTCATCATGGCGAGCATCGGCATTGGCTTTGGCGCGAACCGCCGGACGCAGCGATGCTTCGGTGCTGAACCAGTCGCCGCCCCGCACCGTCCGCGTTGAGCATGTCGGATTCACGTGGGCCGCGCTGTCCGCCCTGGCGGTGGCGTAGTCGCCGTAATAGCAATCCCCGGTCCATTCCCAGACATTGCCGATGAGATCGTAGAGACCGAACGCATTTGGCGCGAGCGATCCGACAGGGGCCGTGAACGGAAAGCCGTCGCGGCAGGTCATGTAGGGCGCATCGCCCGGCAGGCCCGCGGTCTTCGCCGCCTGATCGGCGCCGTTTGCGAATTTGCAGATCTCGCCGGGATCATTGCCAAAGCCAAAGCGCGACGTCGTGCCCGCCCGTGCGGCGTACTCGAATTCGGCCTCTGACAGCAGCCGATAGGATCTGCCGGTGGTTCGCGACAGCCAGGCGACATAGGCCTCGGCGTCGGCGCAGCTCACGCATACCGCCGGATGATTGCCCTCCTGGACGTAGCCGGGATTGAGGAAGGAGCGATTGGCGCGATCCTGCGGAGCGTTGTGCTCGAAGGTGAAGCAATGGTCGGCGGCCTTGTAGCCGGAAGCGATCACGAATGCCGCAAACTGGTCCCGGGTCACTTCAAAGCGGCCGATCGCGATCGGCTGGTTGATGATCACCTTGTGCTGAGGAGCTTCGTTCGCGGCCGCCAGGCCGTTGTCGATCTCATTGCGGCTCGATCCCATTAGAAACTCGCCCGCAGGAACGACCACCATGTCAGGACAATTCGGGCATTCCCTGAAGACTTCCTTGGGCGTGAGCCCGCATTCCTCTGCCTGCGACAGCGTCTGCGCCGGTCGGGACGAAATATCCGCAAGGCGTGTAGACGCGCCCGCGCAAACTGCCGACACGCGCGGGCCATCACTCTTCGTCTCCTTGCCGGTGGCAGCGTTTTCGATCAGGACTCCGGCCACTCGCGCGGCTTCCTCGATCCTGGCCTGGGCGGCCGCTTTTTCAGCCGCCTTTTCAGCCGCCTTGGCTTTTTCCGCCGCCGCGGCTTGCTCGGCCAGAATCCTGGCGTCCTCCGCAGCCTTTGCCTGTGCCGCGAGTTTCGCCCGTTCACCCTCTGCGGCCTTGGTCTCCTCCAGCGCTTTTTTCTGCGCTGCCAGGCGATCTGCCTCTTCGGCGGCAGCCTTCGCGGCGATCAGCTTGTCGCGCTGCGCCCTCGCTAGGTCGCTATAAAAACCGGAGGGGTATTTGCCGATGAAGGAATCCCAGGCCGAAATGACATTGATCTGCTGGGCGAGTTCGTAATCGTCTTTCGCGGCTTTGTTGAAGTCGACGACCGCGGGCGCCGGCACGAGCGCGACGTCGTCGCCCCCAAGCGAGCCATAGATGAAAGGTTCCTGTCGGTTGTGGGTCACCTTCAGGACATCGTCGCGCACAAAGCCGAATGCCCTGCGCAGGTCGAGACCGGGCTTCGGCAGATGCTTCAACAGCGCCGCCGTGAACGGGCTGTTCTTGTCGTCGCCGTCGGTCGCGGTCGAGCCCGCCTTGGCGGCGAAGGCTATCAGCGTGTTCGGATTGATCGGCTCGACCATGGCCAGCCCGCGCCCGACCGCGCGAGCGGCGACCGTACGCTTCATGGTCTGGCGGAACGGATTGTCGCGGCATGCGTCAAGAATGACAAGCCGAAGCTGCTTGGCTGGCTCGATGACCGTCAGCACGCGATCAAGCGGCATCGCCTCGTCGAACGCATCGATGTCGCGCTCGAGGATCGCGTCGACCGGAATGAGATAGTTGATGCCGTCGACTTCCATCCCGTGCCCGGCATAGTAGACGATGGCGACGTCGGCGTCGCTTGCCTCGTCGGAGAAATCGCGCAAGGCGCGGCGCATGTCGCCGATGCCGAGATCATGCTTTGACTGGACGACGTCGAAATCGGCGTTCCTGAACATCTCCGACATGGCGTCGGCGTCCCTTGCCGGGTTCGCGAGCAGCGGAACCTTCCGATAGGCGGAATTGCCGATCACGAGCGCGACGCGTTTTCCGGCGAACGCAGGTTCGCCGAAAATCCAGATCGACAAAACGGCCAAAGCAACGGCTGAGGCGGCACGCAACATGGGTTTGACCCGTAAAGTCCCAAATATATCATAGACCTTCCGGCGCCCGACAGTTGTCGGATGGGGGCTTCGTGATTGCCCGTGCCCTGGTCTCGATGACCGGCTGGTCCATTGCATTGGTCTGGATCGCTTACCTGTTGGTCGGCGCCCGTTGTCCTCAAAAAGACACTTTGGGCAGGTTCCGTCGATGGACTCGGCAGAGCGATTTTGTCGCCGTCTGTTCCTAATGCCGAGGCGCGTAAACCTTGCCCATCGCCCGCCCGTCCTGTGATCGCGTCTCCAATGGCCGTGCCCATCTTGGCATAAAAAGGAGAACAGCCATGTCAGCTTGGAGCATCCTCGTGGAGGGCTGGCTGGTGCTCAATGCAGCTTTGTTCGCAGCGCTGATGTTACGGCGCAATCAGCCCGCGCTGAGAGATCGACTATTCCGATGGGTGATCTATGGCAGCCGTCGGACTGCCACTTTCCGCCACATGCCGAGCCACGATAGCGCGGAAACGTAAGACCGCGCAGACGGCCTCTCAGGTCGGTCCGTCGGGAAGACGAAATTCCCGCTGCATGCGTTCGACGATCGGAGTTAAAGCTTCCCTGGCTATCTTTCGATCCGCGTGGCCAAACTTCGTCCCCCGAAGCTCCCAGTTTACATCCAGGCGCGATTTCGGTGTTATGCCCTGGATAATCACACCGACGAAGTCTTCGCAGCCAGGCGCAGCCTTGACTGCTTCCGTGATCGCCAATTCGAGCTCTTCGGCTGTCCTCGAAATCCGGCTGTCCTTGCTCCACCATCTCTTCGGCGCCGCAGCGGGCGTTTGGTCGATCAAAGGTTGCGCGTCAAGTCGAAGTGGCTCCGAGGACGAAGAGCTGGTTCTTGTCGTTTTCAGATTCGCGGCTGGCTTCGATACGGTCGCTCGCGAAAACCCAAGGGTTGGAGCTTTCCGTAAATATCTGTGCAAAATCAGCAAAAGCAGCGCAAGCCAAACGCCAGCGCCCGGGATCAAAATCCAGGTGGACATCGCTCCACTCCTTCGCTTTCGGAAGGCATGCTCTGTAATGCACCGGCCTTGAAAACTTCATTTTTGATCTTGAGCGGGCAAATCCCCGCTGCGAAGGGCAAAAATGGGTTCGTGCAAGGGAATAGCGGTTTATTTTCGAAGTCGTTGCATCACTGCAACATTTGAACAGTGACTCGCAGCACGGACTACTCCGTTTTCGCTACTGCCAGCCCGGGGAAAGAGACCTACGCTACGGACCGGGTGGCGGGGGTGCGTGAGGTGCCCTATGTCGAAACGCGGGGAAGAGACGTTCACCATGATCAGCGCGCTTGCAGTCTTTGCTGCGCTCTGTATTGCAGCGCTGCTGTGGTTGCAGTGATTCTACGCCAGCGTCGCTCGCCAGCCGCCATCCTGTATTTGCGCGTGCCCCAATCCCGCCAAGCCCGAAAGTCTGCGTCGACCGAATGAGCACGCCAATGGACAAAGAAGTCGTGCTGGTGGACTGGTTCACGAACGAGTCGATCGGCGTCAGGCGATTGAGACCGAGGCAGGAGCCGCGCAAATTTGACAGCCGCACGGCAGCCGTAAGGTTCGTCATGGAAGAGCTTGAAAAAAGCGGACGCCACAATGTCCGGATGATAGTCGAAGGGGTGGAGTTCAGTTTTGTCGATATCGTGCGGATGTACGCCGCACGAAAGAAGCGTTTGGGCTACACTAGCCCGAGCTCAGCCTGACGCCGGCACGCAGGAATTTCTGGGGATCAACCGCTTCCCCGTCGATCCGTGTTTCATAGTGCAGGTGCGGACCGGTCGAGCGGCCCGTCGATCCGACTTCGCCAATCACCTGACCGATCTTCACGGTGTCGCCGACCTTTACATTGATCTCGGAGAGATGGCCGTAGCGCGTCGACAGGCCGTTGCCATGGTCGATCTCGACCATGCGGCCGTAACCGCCGCTCCAGCCTGAGGAGACCACCTTGCCATTTGCAGTGGCGCGCACGGGGTCCCCGGTCTGGGCGCGGAAATCGAGGCCAGTGTGCATGGCAGGGCGGCCGAGGAACGGATCGCTGCGAATGCCAAAGCCGGAAGTGAACTCGACCTCGCCGACCACAGGCTTGCGATAGGGAACGAGCGCCAGCGTCCGGTTCAGCCGTTCCATCTGTGCGCGGGTGATGTTGATGCGATAAAGCTGGCGCTCGAACGGGCCAGCGTCGGGCGCGAGCTTGACCGGGACGAACGGACCGCCCATCGGCATCCGTGGGGTGGCGGCTTCAAGTTGCGCCATGTCGAGGCCAAGATCGCCGATCACGCCGCGCATGCGCCGCACCCGCGATTCCATGCCATCCTCATATGAATTGAGCGCCGCCATCTGGCGGTTCTCGACCTGATCAAGCGAGGTCTGCAGGCGAAGAAGAATGTTGTCGACGCCCTGGATTTTGGCGAATTGGTTTTGCGGCGGAGCGGCGCGCGTCGGTGCCCGCGATTCCAGGCGGGCTTCGCGATCCGGCGGCGCCACGAAGATCACAGTGTCGCTGATCGGCGAGGGTTTGGGTGCCGCCGGGTTCGCCTCAGGCGCGATTGCGCCACGCGACGGCGGGCGGATCGAGCCGGTCACGTCCGGAACCGTGCCGAGTGCGGTCGCGCGCGACTCCAACGCCGTCTGCCGCCGCATGATCTGCTCGAGTTTCTGGTCGAACTGTTCCTGGTCCAGCAATTGCCGGCTCGTGGTGCGATCGACCTTGGCGCGCAGATCGGCGATGCGATCCTCATAGGCATATTGCATCTCGGCTTGCCGCGCGATCAGCCGCGTCAGGACGTCGTCGCGAAAAGCGAAGTAGGTTGCCGTCGCGGCAGACCACATGCCGAGCAGGGTGACCGTGCCGACCACGATCCAGAAAACCACGGGACCGAAGCGGACCTGCTTGCCAGCGTGGACGATGGTATAGCCCGATTGCGACGGCGCGATCGTGGCCGCCTGCGGATGGGAGTGCGTGCGGCGTACAAAGGGACGGCCATGGTCGTGGGGATGGTGCTGGGCGTACTCAGAATACTGGCCAGAACGATGCGACATCGGCTCTCCCGCGCCGGTCGGATCCAGGTTCCGTACGGCCAAATCTGCGAAACGGATTTGACAGTCACATGGTTAATTTTCCGACAACGCGGACTTGAGCCCAAGGGCGTCGCTAGAGCTCGCGGGCTGCCGCGAGCACCTGGTCGGCATGGCCGTCGACCCTGACATGGCGCCATATCCTGGCGACCCGGCCGTCGGTTCCGATCAGCACGGTGGTGCGAAGGATCCCCTGGAAGGTTCTGCCATACATGGACTTTTCTCCCCATGCCCCATACGCCTCGAGCATCTCGTGCCGCTCATCGGAGATCAGGGGGACCGCGAGCCCGTGCTTGTCGCGAAACGTTTCCTGCCGCTTCACCGAGTCCGCGGAGATGCCGAGCACTGCGGTTCCGCTTTCCGCGAAGGCCTTCGACAGGCGCGTGAAATCGATCGCCTCGCGCGTGCACCCGGGAGTGTCGGCCTTGGGGTAGAAGAAGAGCACCAGTTTTTTGCCGGAAAAGTCCGAAAGGGCGACGCTACCGCCGCCGTCGCGCGGCAGACGGAACGTAGGTGCCTTTGCACCTTCAGCCAGACGCGCAGTCTTTCCTGCAATCGAACTCTTGCCGCCCGACGCTTTGAGGGGGGCCGCCCTTAACATTTTCGATGCGGCCTTATGCGATGGTCCGGAGGTTGTATTCTTGCGCGTTTTGCCGGCTGCCGAAGTGCGGCCCTCGGCGGCCTTTGCTTTCGGCTTCGGCGGCGCCGTTGCTCTCGCTTTGCGGCCGCGCGACGATTTGGGGGATTTCTTGCGGAATTTCTTGGACATACGCCTTCCTTTCGTCGCTTTCGGAAGATCAATCATTGGGCTATTGCGGGTCCCGTCCGGCACGCCGGCAAAGATCGGTGGCTGGGCAAGTCTGACGGCGCCGGAGTATGGTTACACGGAATTCGATGCGGCGCCTGTCCTCTCGTTGAATGAGCCAAAAGCCGGATGACGAGCAACAGGACCAATCGAGAATTGGCAGCAATGTCGGCACAGCAGCGCCCCCTACCTGTCGACGGGCGCGGCCATGGCGGCGATCGATTTGACAATGAGCGCCAGCACCAAGAGGCAATGGCAAGAAATTCGCTGCCCAAAGGACCTTACCCAGGGCTGTCCGCCGGTGTCCAACCAGCGGACTGGGACGATACCGATTGGGACGGGGATCACGACGACGTGGCGTGCCATCGGGCGCGTCGGCTGTTGTCAGGCTCAAGCTCAAGCATTCACCGGTTCGGCGACAAGTGCGCAGCCTTACGGCGCTGGTTCGTTGGGGAGCGCTGGGTAAGGCGACTCGCGCTCGTTTTCGCCGCTCTGGTCGCGATCTTCGTCGGCTGCTTCTTCAGCCTGTGGTGGCGGCTCGGAGCGGGGCCCATCAACCTCGACATGGCGACGCCGTGGCTTGCCGCCGCGATCGAGGAGAACATCGGTCACGACAACACTGTGGAGGTCGGCGGCACGCAAATTGAGCGGGCAGGGCGGATTCGGATTGCGGTGCGCATCCGCGACATCATCGTCCGCGATCGCGATCGCGCCGTCGTGGCCAGCGCGCCGAAAGCCGAGGTCAAGCTATCGGGCGCCGCGCTGTTGATGGGACGGCTGCGTGCCGAAAGCCTCAACCTCGTCGACGCCGAGCTATCGGTCCGCATCACGCCCGATGGCTATGTCACCGTCTATACCGGCGACACGGCAAAACCGCTTGCGACCGGCGTGGCATCGAAACGGTTGGCGTCCGATCCGTCCGTGTCGGGTCGGTCGCCGGTGCCCGTGCCGATCCCTCCACCGCCGGCAGCCTCACCTGGTGGCACGGCTGCGCCGCCTGCGAAAACCGACTCGACGGGCAGTGGTCTGTTGGCCGGTCTCGATTGGCTCGACAGTCTCAGCCTGACAGGATTGGACGGGCAGAACCTCAATGAGATCGGTCTGAAAAACGGCGTCTTGATCGTCGACGACCAGCAGCGCGGCAACAAATGGCGCTTTGAGAATATCAGCCTCGGGCTGCGACGGCCGAGTGGAGGCGGCGTCGCCTTGAGCCTCGGCGAGGAGGGCGCACATCCCTGGTGGCTTCGGATCACGGTCGGGCCGCCCGAGAACGGGGTACGCAGCGTCGATATCCGAGCAAACAACGTTCCGACCGGCAACATCCTGCTGGCGCTGCGACTGAAAGACCTTACTTACAACGCCGATTTGCCGCTGACCGGTGAACTGAAGGGCGAATTGGGCCGTGACGGCTTGCCGACTTATTTCCGCGGCAAACTGACGGCTGGCGCCGGCTCGATCATCGATACCGATACGCCCGACTATCCGATGGAGATCGATTCGGCGGAAATCAACGTCGAATGGGATTCCGGGCGACGCGTCCTTGTCGCGCCTTTCAAGATCATATCCGGCGCAAACCGCGTCACGCTGCTCGCACATCTTGAGCCGCCCAATGGCAGCATCAACGATTGGCAACTCGGCCTTTCCGGCGGCACCATCGTACTCGCCGGCATCGACAACGAACCACCATTGATCTTCAACCGCATCGCGATCGGCTTCCGCTTCGATACTGCCAGGAAGCAAGTGCTCCTGACCCAGGCCGATATCAGCAACGGCGAAATCGGTATCGCCGGGACCGGCAGCGTGGACTATTCGGGAGAACCGTTGCTCAAGCTCGGCTTTGCGGGAACGCCGATGTCTGCATCGGCGATGAAGCGAATCTGGCCGACCTTGATCGTCCCGGAGGTTCGCGAATGGGTGATCGAGCGCATCGAACGAGGCTCGGTGCAGCGCATAGAGATCGGCATCAATACGCTGGTGAAAAATCTTCCGCGCAAGGGGCCGCCCATTCCCGATGACGGCCTTTCCGTCAACATCGTTGCGAATGGCGTCGCGGTGCATCCGGTCGACGGCCTGCCGTCGGTGCATGATGCCGATCTCAAAGCCCATGTCACTGGCCGCACCGCGACCGTGACGATCGGGCAAGCGGTTGCGGATACGCCGGGCGGCCGCAAGCTCAGCATTTCGGATTTTGTCTTTGAGGTCCCAGACATGCATCCGAAGCCGCCGCCCTCGCGGGTGAAGCTTCGGATCGAGGGCCCGGTACCGGCCGCGGCCGAAATCTTGGCCTCGGATCGTCTCAGCGATTTGTCGGCGACCCCGGTCGATCCCAACACCAGCAAGGGAACGTTCTCGGCCATCATCAATATGGGCATGCCGGTCAAGGGCGAATTGACGAAGGAAAACACGACCTACAACGTCACCGCCGACCTCAACGGCTTTGCGGCCGACAAGCTGGTGATGAGCCAGAAGCTCGAAGCCAACTCGCTGAAGGTCGTCGCCAACAATCAGGGCTATCAGGTCAAGGGTGACGTCAAGATCAACGGGCAAGCGGCAGCGCTCGACTACCGCAAGCCCGCCGAGGGCGATGCCGACATCCGCCTGCAGGCGACGCTGGACGACGCGAGCCGCGCGCGGCTCGGACTTGATCTGGGGCCACAAGTGTCCGGTGCCATCCCGATCAAATTGGTCGGCAAGATCTCAAGCGATCACGACAGCAAGATGGGTATCGAGGCTGATCTCACTCAGCTCAAGCTCGATAATATTCTTCCAGGTTGGGTCAAGCTCCCCGGCAAATCGAGCCGCGCGACTTTCAATGTGGTGCCGAAGACGCAGTCGACCCGCTTCGAGGACGTCGTCATCGAGGGTGGCGGCGTTTCGATCAAGGGATCGCTGGAGGTCGACCAGAATGGCGATCTTCTGAATGCCAACTTCCCGACCTATTCGCCGTCCGAAAGTGACAAGACCTCGCTGAAGGCCGAGCGCGGCCCGGACGGAGTCATCAAGGTGACGATGCGCGGCGATATATTCGACGGTCGTGGTTTCCTCAAATCGGCGATCACCGGGACCAGCAAGGAGGAAAAGAACAAGCTGAAGAACCTCGACCTCGATGTGGACCTGAAGCTCGGCGCGGTGGCGGGTTATAATGGCGAGGCGGTACGCAGCGTCGATTTGAAGTTTTCCCGGCGCAACGGCGCGATCAGGAGTTTTGCGCTGAGCGGAAAGATCGGGCGCGACACGCCCGTGACTGCCGAGCTGCACGGCCGGGGGCAGGCACAGAGTCGCGATCTGATCACCCTGCAGACCAATGATGCCGGCGCGTTCTTCCGCTTCAACGACGTCTACTCGAAGATGATCGGCGGCCAGATGACGCTCGCAATCGAGCCGCCGACGGCCGATCCCGGCGCCAAAGACGGACTGCTCA
>Ga0306918_10001385_pt1 | contig 11970 bp, 14 predicted proteins | sample tim00Cox0000000H_FD_203315 | JGI IMG/M metagenome (GOLD analysis project Ga0306918, IMG submission 203315) | Lab enrichment of tropical soil microbial communities from Luquillo Experimental Forest, Puerto Rico - timezero.00C.oxic.00.000.00H (v2)... | ecosystem: Environmental > Terrestrial >... | reverse complement strand
CCTCCAATCGACGAAAACTGTGCCCATCAATTGGCAAATTAGTTGGCACACGATCCCCCGCCCATCACACAGGGGAGCATCACACCGTTCTCACCGGGTGCAAGGTGGGAGTTAGGCTCCGCTTACGATTAATCTCGTGAAAATCGACGTAGTAATCGCGCGCGAGATCGAAGTTCCGGTCGACACCCAGCACCCTGGTCCGGGCGCCCAGGTATTCCTGCTGCTGCTCGTTGCGAAACACCAGAAACGAAGTATCGACGGCGATATTGCTGCTGATACCGCTGTAAGGCGCTTCCGCGGACCTTACATCGCTAATTGTTCGGACAGAGCCTGCCAGAGCGTCGATCTCATCGTCAGCAACGCCGGTCAGCCGGACGATAAACGTCGCGGCACCTGCAGCCTCATAGCTGGCCAGCACTTCGCGCTGGTGAAGCTGGATCTGGCCCGCGAAGAATGCGACTGCGAGGATTGCCGCAGCGATCGCCAACGCGGCCAAGCCTGACCGCAGCCAGGCTTGGCCCAGGTCGGCCAGCGCGAGCCACAAGAGCCCGTGGCTCACGGTGGTCTAGCGCAGTTCGCGCGCGATGTCTTCGCGCAGCTCCTCCAGCATACCCGAGACGGTAGATTTGACGTCCTTGGGGGGCGCACCGTCTTTCAGCTTTTTGCCGAGGGAGTCGAACAGAAGTTGCTGTTCGCGTGCCTCGCGCGCCGAGATCACGGGAGCGATCTTTCCCAGTTGGCCCTTGCTTCGTCGAACTTGGTTTGGGCCTCTGCCGCATTGCCCGAAGCATAAGCGGTGTCGACCGAGCGCAGCGCGGCCGTCACCTGATTGAGCGAGGTGCGCGCCTGTGCCTTCTCCTGCGCTGATGCCGCTAAAGCGATCTCGGTACTGTACCATCCGTGGTAACCCAACCCCGATAAACCGCCGCTGATCGCAAGTAAAGCTACCACGATAAAACCAATACGCAACCGGTTCGCGTTCATAGGGTGTCCTCTTTATACGCTATGTGCTGCCGGCTTTTGCGCTGCCTTCTTTAAGGCAGTTTTAACGATCACTTCAGAAGGGTGAAATTGCCCGCGGCGGAAAGGTAGGGCATTCTCGCCGATTGGGTGCGCCTCTTGCAGAGCTTGCGCTGGCGGGCAACCTAATAGGTTTCGCTATGCCCCGGCTTGAGCCGTAAAGGCCGCGTGAACCGATGTGAATTTTCCGCCTTGCCAGCGCGGCCTAGACACCCTAATTGTTAGGTGAGTTACGGGGCAAAGCAGACGCCCCGTCAGACGGTCTTCCGTCCAAGTTCTGTGCCGCTCGCTGTGCGAGGAGTGCGCGATCATGGATGCTGAAGGCCGTTTTTCTATTTCGGCGCAAGCCCTCTACTCCCGGCTCGGTGGGGAGCTTGCACCGATCATCGTCGATGTCCGGAGAAGCCCGGCTTTCGAGGCCGACGACACGGTAATCGTCGGTGCGCTCCGTCGGCTTCCTGCAGAGGTCGATGGTTGGCGCCGCGAGCTGCCCGAGGGGCGTTCCGTCGTCGTCTATTGTGCTCACGGACAGGAAGTCAGCCAAAATGCTGCAACGACCCTACGCGCAGCCGGGACCGACGCTTGTTTCCTCGAACGTGGCATCACGGGTTGGGCCGAGCTCGGGCTGCCCTGTCGTCGCAAGCTCGCCGCGGGGTCGGACGGGTGGGTCACCCGCGAGCGGCCCAAAATAGACCGCATCGCCTGCCCCTGGCTGATTCGCCGCTTCATTGACCCCGAGGCCCGGTTCCTGTTCGTGCCCACCGATCGCGTCTTCGCGGTCGCCGCGGAGACCGGGGCAACGGCGTACGATATCCCGGGCGCCGAGCCGTTTTCCCATGACGGCGAGCTGTGCAGTTTCGACGCCTTCCTTAAGGGATACGGGATCGAAGATCCGCCGCTCGACGCGCTCGCGCTGATCGTCCGCGGCGCCGATACGGCGCGGCTCGAGCTCACCCCGCAATCTCCGGGTCTATTGGCCGTGTCCTTGGGCCTTTCGGCGATCTACGCCGACGATCACGCGATGCTGGAGCACGGGATGACCGTCTATGACGCCCTCTACGCTTGGTGCCGCGACTGTCGCGACCAGGGGCACGATTGGAACCCGGCGGCGATGGCGACGCCGGCCTAAGGAAGAAAAATGACCGCTCCCGAACCGGCGAGTCCAGACGCCCTCACCTCCGCACTGCCGCACCGCCGTTCGCTCCGCGAAATCGTCATTTATTTCCTCCGCCTCGGCACGCTTGGGTTCGGCGGGCCGGTGGCGCTTGTCGGCTTGATGGAAAAGGAGCTCGTAAGTGAACGCCAATGGTTGACCAGGGAGGAGATGCGCAATGCCGTGGCCGTCAGCCAGACGCTGCCCGGTCCCCTAGCGATCCAGGTCGGCATCTTCATCGCCTATCTGCGCGGCGGGTTCTGGGGTGCGTGGGCCGGCGGCTGGGCCTTTATCCTGCCGAATTTCCTGATCGTCGCGGCGCTTGGCGCGCTTTACGTCCATTTCGGTGGGCTGTCCTGGATGACCGCGGTCTTTTACGGCGTAAGCCCTGCAGTGATCGCGCTAATTCTTCATTCCTGTTATCGCTTGGCAAAGCTCGGCATGGAGGATTGGTTACAATGGGTGATTGCGGCCGCTTGTCTTGTCGTCACGGTTTGGCTGCAAGCCGAGGTCGCGATCCTCTTCATCATCTCCGGAGTTATCGGGATCGTCTATTACGGCTCGCTATTGCGCGGCCGCGGGCCGACGCCCGGGGCGCTGATGGCGCTGGCTCCGCTCGGCATTGGCACGAATACCGCCAGTTTCGACATCCTCAGTAGGCTGCTCGGTTTCTTTCTCAAAGCCGGGAGCCTCACCTTCGGCAGCGGGCTGGTCATCGTGCCGTTTCTCGAAAAGGGGCTGGTGCAGCAGACCGGGTGGTTGAACGCGCGCGAGTTCCTGGTAGCGGTCGCGGTCGGCATGATCAGCCCGGGGCCCGTGGTCATCACTGCAACCTTTGTCGGCTATCTCGTGGCGGGGTTTTGGGGCTCGCTCGTCTCGACCGTCGGCATCTTTCTGCCGTCGTTCCTGTTGATCCTGATCGTCGCTCCGATCCTGGTCCGGCACCGCGCCAATCCGAATGTCGAAGGGTTTGTAAAGGGCGCCTATGCCGCCGCCATCGGCACGATCCTCGGCGCGTGCATTCTGCTTGGCAAGATCGCGATCGGCGATTGGCTCACCGTGCTCGTGGGACTCGGCAGTCTCGCGGTCCTGTTCCGTTTCAAGGTCAGCAACCCGCTGCTTATCGCAGCGACGGCGGTGATTGGCCTGATCGCCTTCCCGCTGCTGCAGCCCGGCTGGGTCTATGTCAAATAGCGAAGCGCGATCATGCCCTTGGGCTGATCGCGGAAGGAGGAATCATGCCATACACGATGAAGCCGCTCGCTTGCGAGCCTTCACGGATCAAAGGAATGTCTGAGAAGCTGCTCGTCAGTCACTACGAAAATAACTACGGCGGTGCAGTCAATCGCCTCAATGCGATCGAGACGCAGCTCGTCGAGCTCGATTTCGTCAAGGTGCCTGGCTTCCTCATCAATGGCCTGAAGCGTGAGGAGCTGATCGCGATGAATTCGATGATCCTGCACGAAATCTTCTTCGCCTCGCTCGGCGAGAAGAGCGCGCCGGACGGCGAGTTAAAAGACGCGCTCACGCGCGATTTTGGAAGCCTCGATCGCTGGTGGGTGGAATTCTCGGCAATGGGCAAAGCACAGGGCGGCGGCGCCGGCTGGGTGCTGCTGACCTGGTCGCGGCGCGACCGCAAACTTGTCAACCAGTGGGCGATGGACCACTCGACGACGCTGGCCGGCGGCCACCCGATCCTCGCGCTCGACATGTACGAGCACTCCTATCACATCGACTATGGCGCCCAGGCGGCCGCCTATGTCGACGCGTTCATGGCGGCGATCAACTGGCCGAACGTCGCCGCAGCCTAGGCCAGACTCGCACCCTAGGCTGACTGTCACGCGACCCACCGACCCCCGGAGGAACGATGCAGTCGTGATCGAGGCAATTCGGCTCAGGACAGCCTGCAAAACCTGAGCAGAGATCTTCGATGCCGGGCCCCCGCAGTCGCCCGGTTACCCAAGGCATTCCGCCCAAGCACTGCACTTCGCCCGCTGTCGGACCGAGGGCTTGTGGTGGAGCCGGTTTCCAACCACGCCCCGGGGCTCGCCGGCGGTATGGAGACACCGATGTCTGAGGTTACATTGTACGGCTTTCCACGTAGCGTTTATGTCCAGATGGCGGGCATCGTCCTGACACATCACGAGGTCGCCTACGCCTTTCACGACGTGAAAACCGAAATGAACACGCTGGCGCACCTCGCGCTCCACCCGTTCGAGCGGGTGCCGATCCTGCGGCACGGCGATTTCACACTGTACGAGACCAGCGCGATCGTTGGTTACGTAGATGAGGTGTTTGGGTCTTGCCGGCTCACGCCCGGCGACCCTCAGCATCGGGCCCGCATGAGCCAGTGGATCAGTGCGGTTAATGGCTACTACTACCCCTATCTGATCTACCACGTGTCGCACGAGCGTAACGTCTTCCCGCAGCTCGGCATCCCGTCGGACGAGGCCGTTGTGGCCCATGCCATGCCCAAGGTTGAAGTCTGCCTTCAGGTATTGGAGCGCGAGCTGTCGCGCGGTGGGGAATTTCTGCTCGGGCCTCAGCTGAGCCTGGCGGATTTTTTCATGCTACCGATTATCCACGGCTTTGGGTTCGCGCCCGAGGCGCAGGCGATGTATCCCAAGTTTCCAGCGATCTGCGCCTGGCGCGAACGCATGGAAAGCTTGCCGACAATGAAGCGCTTTCGAGCCGCCCAGCCGCCGCGCGGCCCGATCGAACATGCGCGGCGATGGGTGGTATCGCACCGCCCGAAATACTGAAGCGGGAACCGTTAGCCTGCCTGGTGTTCCGCGCTGCTGACCGATCAAGCGGTCCGCTCTAATCAATCTGCAACGACCCTTCTCGAAGGATTCAATGATGCCTGAGAAAAGTTTTAAAATCACAATTCTTTGGCGTGGCGATCTCGAAGCCCGACGAGCCGCGACGCCGCAGAACAACCGCTTCTATCGCATCTTCGAAGAGCTCGCCGATATCGGTATCCATGCCGAGCCGGCCGTTTATGACGAAGACTTCGCGGACGAGGTACGCGAGCAGCTGCTTGGCGCCGATGGCGTGCTCGTCTGGGTCGATCCGATCCACCAGGGCAAGACGCGCCAGGCGCTCGACCCGCTATTGCGCGACGTCGCTTCGCACGGCCGGTGGGTCAGCGCGCATCCCGACGTCATCCTCAAAATGGGCGTCAAGGAGGTCCTCTACCGCACCAAGCATCTCGGCTGCGGCGCGGACACGCATCTCTATCGTAGCCCGTCTGAATTTCGTCAGAATTTCCCGGCGCGGCTGCAGACCGGCCCGCGGGTGCTGAAGCAGAACCGCGGCAACGGCGGCCAGGGTGTGTGGAAAGTGGAGCTTGTCGACTGCGGGGGCAGTGCTGACCCCCTCTTACGCGTGCTGCATGCGCAGCGCGGCAGTATTCCCGAAGAGCTGCCACTCAACCGCTTCATGGGGCGTTGCGAAACCTATTTCGGCTGGGGCGGCTGCATCATCGAGCAGCCGTTTCAGCCGCGCCTGCCGGACGGCATGATCCGCTGCTACATGGGCGCGGACCGCGTTGCGGGCTTTGGGCATCAGTATATCAAAGCCCTGATCGAGCCGCCGCCCGAAGGGCCGGACGCGCCGGCCGCGCAGCCCGGGCCGCGCATCATGCACGGTCCCGATGCCGCTCCGTTTCAGGCGCTGCGCACGAGGATGGAGACCGAGTGGGTGCCACAGATGATCGACATACTCGGCCTCGATCCGGCGGCGCTGCCAATCATCTGGGACGCCGATTTCCTTTACGGGCCGCGCGATGCGGCGGGGGCCGACAGCTACGTGCTTTGCGAGATCAATGTCAGCTCCTGTTTCGCGATCCCGGACCAGGCGCCGGCGGCGATCGCCAAATTGACGCTGGCCCGCTGCCGGAGCGCCCCGCAACGATCGTAATCGTCAGCAATCCGGAAGGAGGGCGAAGACAATCACCGGCAGATCGACGCGCGCACAGCTGAAACCTAACCGACTTGGCCTACCGCAGATGCAGCAGAAGAGCGACGCCCGAGGCCAGCAGCAACACCAAAACCACGCGCCGGAAACCAGTCTCGTCCAGCCGGCCAAACAATTTGAGTCCCGCCCATGTCCCTAATGCCACCGCGGGCAATCCGATCAGGAAGAGGCTAAACGTACCTGGGGCAATAGTTCCAGTGCCGCCGAGAAACAGCGCGGTCAGCAGAAATACAAACACCCCGACCGGCTGGAACACGGCGCGCTGCTCGGGCGGCGGCCATCCGCGCAATGTGCACCAGATCGTCAGCACAATGCCGGCGAAACCGGTCGCTCCGCCGAGCGCTCCGTTCAGCGTGCCGACCATGCCATCGGTAAAGCGCCCGGCCTCGCTCGCGCTCGGCAACCTTGGACGGATCAGGCTGTAAAGGCTAAAAGCGACGAGCACGACACCGATGCCGAACCGCCAACTGTCCGGCGAGGCCCAGCGCAGGAGTTGGGCGCCGAGCGGCACGCCGATCACCGCGCCGATCAGAAACGGCGCAAGCCTGCCTGGACGGATCGCGTGCCGCAATTTCCAGGCGGCCCAGCCCTGTACAATCAAGCCGAAGGTCGCGATGAGAACGGTGGACTGGGCCGGGGGCAGGAAGTGCAGCCAAACCGCCGCCGCGACAATCGCAAACGCGAATCCGGCGAGCCCCGCGACAAAGGAGGCGGCAAAAGTGGCGGAAACAAACAGGATCAGGTTGACGGCAGAAAGGTCGCCCATCACACACCCCATCGCTGCCGCCGCGAAAGGCGCGGCGGGGATAGGGCAACGCTTGGCCTGTTACAGCTTAGGGGTGGTTGCCGGTGACCTAAGCACTATCGTTGTGCAGGCAGGAGAGTCTGTCAAGCGCCGAGCGGCCGGCCCTAACGTACTGAAAGACCCGGACCTTCCTTTTCAAACCGACGCACCGCTTCTTCAGGTCCGTGATCTTCGAACGAAGCTTCTTAAACCGGTGTCGTTCAGCTTGGCGGTGGGCGAGTGTATTACCGTGAAGGGGCCATCCGGCGCCGGCAAAACCTTGCTGTTGCGCGCCATCGCCGACCTCGATCCCAATCAAGGTCTGGTGAGCGTCGAGGGCAGCGACCGCTCGACAGTCCCAGCTCCGGAGTGGCGCCGGCTGGTCGGTTATGTCCCGGCGGAGCCGGGGTGGTGGGCGGAAACGGTCGGCGAGCACTTTGACGATTGGATCGCGGCCGCCGCTATTCTTACAGACCTGGGATTTTCTGAGAAAGCAAAGAGCTGGCCGATCGCGCGTCTGTCCACGGGCGAGCGGCTGCGGCTTGCGGTTGTCCGTGCCCTGATCATCCGACCGAAAGTGTTGCTGCTCGATGAGCCGACCGCGGCTCTCGATGCCGCTTCCGTAGCAGCGGTCGAGTCGCTGCTCGCGGACCGGATACGAGCAGGTCTTGCTGTTTTATGGGTCACACACGACGCGGGTCAGACGAGGCGCATCGCACGCCGGCAGCTGGCGGTCGAGGCCGGAAACGTCCGGGAGGAGATCGATCAGTGACCAGTTACATCACCCTGAGCTATGTGGACCTTGCTTTGGCGAGTGTCCTTGTTCTGATCAATGCGGGGCTCTCCCTAATATTCGGACTAAAAATTCACCGAAGCCTGCTGATCGCCGCAATCCGCATGGCGGTACAGCTCACGCTGATCGGCCTCGTGCTGACCGCTCTGTTCTCGCTTGTCTCACCGCTTTGGACCGGCCTCGCGGTATTCGCGATGATCTTGTTTGCCGGCCAGGAGGTCATGCAGCGGCAGGATCGGCGGCTTTCCGGCTGGTGGTGCTTTGGGTTGGGCACGGGCTGCATGATGATGTCTTCGGTTCTGGTGACCGTCTTTGCCCTACTGACCGCAATCCGACCCAGCCCGTGGTATGACCCGCGCTACTCGATACCGCTGCTCGGTATGATCCTGGGCAACTGCATGACCGGAATTGCATTAGGGCTGAACACGTTGACGACGAGCCTCATGCTCCGCCGCGCGGCCGTGGAAGCCCGATTGATGCTCGGCGCGACGCGATGGGACGCCGCGGGTCCGGTAACGCGCGATGCGCTGCGCAGTGCGCTGATGCCGACCATCAATTCCATGTCCGCGACTGGTCTGGTGTCTCTCCCCGGGATGATGACGGGGCAGATCCTCAGCGGAGTCCCCCCTGTCGAGGCAGTCAAATACCAGATCCTGGTCATGTTCCTGATTGCGGGCGGTACCGGCTTCGGGGCAGTAGCCGCGGTACTCGGCGGCGTCTACCGCCTGACCGATGCGCGACACCGGCTTCGCCTCGACCGCCTAGCGGCGCCGCAGGCTACGTAGCGGACATACGTACCACGGCGCTGTGGGACTGGCGTTCTACACCAGAAAACCGAGGCCGCCCAAGGCGCCGCCGGCCGCCAGAAGCCAAAGCGGATTGAGACGCGTCGTGAGCATGACAACAGCGGCGGCGCCGGTCACCGCGATGGCTGCCCAAGTGATACCGGCGGCTTGTGCCATCACGATGCCGCTCGCGATAATCAAACCGGTGGTTACAGGAATGAGCGCGGATTGCAGCACGCGCTGCCAGTGCGCTTCCTGAAAGCGGTGGATCAGGCGAAACGCAGCGAAATAAATGGTGCAGGGCGGCGCGAAGGTGGCGGTGGCGGCGGCAAGCGCGCCGGCCAGCCCCCACACCTTCCAACCGATGAGCCCCATCATCAGGATCATGTTCGGGCCCGGGATCGCCTGAGCCATGGCGAAGATATTCGTGAAGTCCTGATCCGTGATCCAGCCATGCGTGGTTACGACAAACGCACGCACATCGGGCAGCACGGTTGGAAAGCCGCCGAAACTGATCGAGGAAACGATCGCAAGATGAAACGTCAGCGCCAGAAGATCGGAGGCCGTTTTCATGATCGGCGCGCTGCAGAAAGCGCAATGCTGAGCGGCAACAGCGCGATCAGCACAATCGGTAGCGGGAGGCGGCTGAAGGCCATTATGACCAGAGCCAGCACGGCCAGGCCAATCGTCAACGGCCGGCGGCGATGGGGCCGGAGAAGTCGCAACCCGGTCGCGATCAGAAGACCGGCCGCGGCTGCGGAAACCCCGCCGAGAACATGGCGAAGCAGGGGCGCTTGCGCATAGCGAAGGCTAAGCACGCCAAGCGCCAAACCGCCGCTCCAGGGCAACACAAGAAACCCCGCAATCGCGGCGAGCGCCCCGGGCGCGCCGCGCAGTTTTGTGCCGGTGCAGACCGCGATGCCGATGATATTCGGCCCCGGCAGGAACTGGCACAGGCTGACGATATCGAGGAATTCCGCGTCGCTGAGCCAGCCCCGCTGTTCAACTGCAATGCGCCGGGCCCAGACGATCCCGCCGCCAAAGCCAAAAACCGATACTGTCAAAAACGCCTTGGCGATGGCGCCGAGCGGCGCGGCGGCGGGCTGTTGCAGCGGCAGAGCGGCCGACATGGCTTAGGCGTGCTCATGCCGGTGATGGAGGTCGGGATAATGCGGGTGCTTGTGGACGAGACGGCCATGCTGGTGCGGATGGCTGTGCGGTTCGCCGTCTGGATCGGATGGCCCATGCGCGTGCCGATGATGCTCGTCGCGAACATGCCGGTGCTCGTGAAAAAGCGGTTCGTGCACATGCTCGTGCTCGTGTTTTTCGGCAAGATGCACATACACACCCGCCGCCATGAGCCCGGCAGCGCCGATCAGGGGCCATGTGATGGGCTCGCCGAGCAAAGGAACCGCGATCGCAGCGCCGATAAAGGGAGCGGTCGAAAAATACGCTCCGGTGCGGGCCGCACCGAGATGGCGCAACCCCAGTACGAAGAGCGTCAGGCTAACGCCATAACCGAGGAACCCGACGATAGCCGCCGCGGCAAGGGTTCCCTCTTCGAGCAGCTGCGCGCCATGGGCAAACCCCAGCGCGGTATTGATGACCCCGGCAGCAACACCCTTGACCATGGCGATCTGGACCGGATCGCCGGCGCTGAGCTTTCGGGTCAGGTTGTTATCGATGCCCCAGCAGATGCAGGCCGCGACGATCAGCGCACCACCCCCGCCGGTCATCGCCGCACCGTCTGTTGGCCAGGACAGTACGAGCGCGCCGGCGAGTATAGCCATGGCGCCGGCAAACACCCGGCGATCGACGTTCTCACGGAGGAAGATCCAGGCGATCGCCATGGTGGCGAGGCTTTCGGTGTTGAGAAGAAGCGAACCGGCGCCACCCGATGCGGACGTCAGTCCTGCCATCAGCAGCGCAGGACCGAGAACGCCGCCGAAAAGGACGATCAAGCCAAGCCACGGGAGATCGCGCCGGCGCAGCGGCGCCTCTGCGGCTCTGCCTGAAAGCCGGGCGCCTAGGCTGATGATACCGAGGCCGATTCCGGAACCGAGATAGAGCAGGCCCGCAAGCAGCAGCGGGTCGGTTACGCCTAACAGCAGCTTCGCGACCGGCGTGCTTGCGCCGAACAGAGCCGCCGACGCGAGCGCGAGCAGCGGTCCTGAGTAGTTCGTGAAAAGTGAAGGGTTCATGATCGGGCTCCAGGCCTGAATCCTTACCACGGGATCGGGCGTTGCCCGGAAGTCATTGCCGGGAGAACAATGTTAGGAGCCCGTGCTGAAGCAACGCACGATCGACCGCGTGCGCCGTTTTCTAAAGGCGCACGTGCCGAATAACGCTTTGCGGCGATACGCCCTGGCGCGCAATAGCTGACAGATGTGTGGTCCCGCCCGCCTTTCGACCGAGGCCCGGAATGGGTCGAGCGGCGCCATGGCGCGATGTCGGCGACACGACCGCTCCGCTCTCGACTGCGCACAGGCCTGACGCTGCGGGGTTCCAACTCGGTTCAGGATACCACCATTCGGACAGTCCGAGCACGAACCTATTGGCAGCGAGTCCGGCAGAACTCGCTATCTCACACGGCCAGACGGGGGATTTCCGTGAGGCGCGCGCACGGGATCTGCCCCTCGTCATCAAAGGCCGATGGTAGGGTTGTTTGCCACCTGATTTGCCACCCCAAACGCCGGTGATCATCGGAGAAGAGAGGTGAGCGTACACCCTCTACCGCTTTGGAAAACGTGGGAAAACGTTAGGATCGGGTAACGGAAATTGGTAGAGCGTCGCCTTTGGAGACCGGTGCTCTACCAGTCGAGCCACACTCCTAATCCTCTCGCCCTTCGAAAATGGCGCATCGACGGCCCATCGGACAGGATCCCCACTTCACTAAATGATAATGATGCCTATTCCTACTTTAAGATTTTGGCGACGACGCCGGCGCCGACGGTGCGGCCGCCTTCGCGGATCGCAAATCTGAGCCCCTCATCCATCGCGATCGGCGCGATCAGCTCGATCTCCATCGAGATGTTGTCGCCCGGCATCACCATCTCGGTGCCCTCCGGCAGATGCACGGTGCCGGTCACATCGGTGGTGCGGAAATAAAACTGCGGCCGGTAATTGCCAAAAAACGGCGTGTGCCGCCCGCCCTCTTCCTTGGTCAGGATGTAGGCCTCGCACTGAAAACGCGTATGCGGCGTGATCGAGCCCGGCGCCGCCAGCACCTGGCCGCGCTCCACCTCCTCGCGCTTGGTGCCGCGCAACAGCGCCCCGATGTTGTCGCCCGCCTCGCCCTGGTCGAGCAGCTTGCGGAACATCTCCACACCCGTCACCACCGTCTTGGCGGTCGGCCGCAGCCCGACGATCTCGACCTCGTCGCCGACCTTGACAACCCCGCGCTCGACCCGCCCCGTCACCACCGTGCCGCGCCCGGAGATCGTAAACACGTCCTCGA
>Ga0306918_10001381_pt1 | contig 11981 bp, 14 predicted proteins | sample tim00Cox0000000H_FD_203315 | JGI IMG/M metagenome (GOLD analysis project Ga0306918, IMG submission 203315) | Lab enrichment of tropical soil microbial communities from Luquillo Experimental Forest, Puerto Rico - timezero.00C.oxic.00.000.00H (v2)... | ecosystem: Environmental > Terrestrial >... | reverse complement strand
CCCGCAGCGCCTCCTGCCGGACTATCACAACCCATTCGCACAGGACGAGATCAGCATGCCGATCCTGTTCGATCTCACCTTCGCCTATGATTCGCGAACCAAAAAGGTCTCAGGCCTGAAAGGTTATTGGTACGATATCGACAATATCGTGTACCGGGTCATGTATGCGACATTGGAAGCCGCCGACGTACGGCAATTCATCATGGCTTCCATCTGCGAGGGAACTGGGAATTTTCGCTCCCAGGTCACGCTGGCACCCGCCGAGAGCGGGTAGATTTAACCGGCCTGCCGCGGCTTTTCTAAAAATGCGACCACCCGCCTGACGAAAACTCCAGCACCGTCTCTGTGCTGGAGAGCACATGCACCCCCTCCCCCGGCTGGAACATGCCGATGCGGGTGACGGTGAGGTCGCCGCAGGCTTCCTTCAGCGCCTCGCCTTTGCCGGGCGGCACAGCGAGGATGAGTTCGTAATCATCGCCCCCGGTAAGGCGGGTTTCCAGGAAGGCTTCGCCGAGCGCGGCGGCTTCCGGCGAAGCCGGGACCATATCGGCGCGGATGACGGCGCAGAGGCCGGATTCGCGGGCCATGTGGCCGAGATCCTGGACCAGCCCGTCCGAGACATCGATGGCGGCTGTGGCAATGCCGGCGAGGTCCAGCCCCAGGCGCGGCGTGGGCAAAATGGAACGTTTCACGAGGTAATGATGCGAGCCGGCGAGATGGCCGCGCCGCGCCTCCAGCCCCAGGGCCGCATCGCCGATGGTGCCGGTGACCCAGATGCTGTCGCCCGGCTTGGCCCCATTGCGGCGCAGGGCCATGCCCGGCGCCACGCTGCCGAGCACGGTGGCGGTAAGGGCGATGCCGTGTTTGGAAGATGAAGAATCGCCACCAAACAGCTTGATATTGAAAGTAAGCTGATCCGTCTCCAACCCTTTGGCGAAGCGCGCCAGCCAATCCTCCGGCAGGTCCGCAGGCAGCGCCGTAGTGAGGAGATAGCCGAGCGGATCAGCCCCCATGGCGGCGAGGTCGGAGAGGTTCCGGCGCAATAATTTGCGCGCGACCACAGCCGGATCGTCATTGGAGAGGAAATGCACCCCCTCCAGCATCTGGTCCGTGGTGAGCACCAGCTCGCGCCCTGGCGGGGGGGCGAAGACGGCGGCATCGTCCTTCAGGCCGAGCCCCGCCTCGCCAGCGAGCGGCGCGAAATAAGTCTCTATCCGGGCGAATTCCTGTGTCATGCACTCCATCGCTCAGAGGTTAGGACGCCCAATGCCGGGGGTGGCTGTGCCCTACCAGCAAGAGCTTTACGAACCGTCTCCAACCTGGCCACCGCCGGTGAACTCCTCCGCGCGCAACAGATGCGCCAGACGGTCGAGCACGCCATTCACCATGCGCGGCTCCTCGCCGGAGAAAAAGCCATGCGCCACGTTGAGATATTCATTGATGACGACTTTGGCGGGGGCGCCGCCCGCGGTCCATAATTCCGCGCCGCCGGCGCGCAATATGGCGCGCAGCACCGGGTCGAGCCTTGCCATGGGCCAGCTTTCCGGTAGGGCGCCGGCGATCATGCCATCCACAGTATCCTGCTGCTGGCTGGCGGTGCGGACGATGCGGGCGAACAACGGCACATCGGCCTCGCGCAGATGGCCTTCCTCCAACCCGCCGCGGCCAGGCATCTCGCCTATACGGTGGCGGACGAACTGGTCGATGACGGTCTCGGGCGACGTCTCGCTCTGCTCGGCCTGATAGAGCGCCTGCACGGCGGCGACGCGCGAGAGGGTACGCGGGCGGGCGGTCATGCCAGAGCCCGTTTCAGCGCAATCTGCTTGAGGCAGGCCACTGCCGCCTCGGCGCCCTTGTTGGAGCCGGTCTCATGGCTGCGGGCCACGGCCTGGGCCAGTGTGTCCACCGTGAGCAAGGCCGTGCCGACGCAGAGTACCTGCTCGGTTGCCACACGCATCAGCCCGTCCATGGCGGAGGCGCAGATGAATTCATAATGGTCGGTCTCGCCGCGTACGACACAGCCGAGCAGGATATAGCCATCGAATTTTTGCGCCGCGGCGGCGGCGATGGACAGGGCCTGAGGCAGCTCATAGGCGCCGGAAACCTCCTGCACCACGAGCTCCGCATCGACCTGGGTGAGAATCTGGCGCGCCGCCTCTAGCATACCATCCACCACCTGGCGGTAATAAGGCGCGCTGATGGCGAGAATCCTGGGCGCCGGGCCGGACAATTCCGGGGCGCGGGCGACGGGGGCGTCGGCAGTGCTCATGTCGCGTCTCCAATCTTCACGTCTCCAATCTGGCGCTGCTCGACCACATTGAGCCCGTACCCCTCCAACCCGATGATGGTGCGCTTGTGGTTGGAGAGCAGGATCATGTTTTTCACGCCGAGATCGAGCAGAATCTGGGCGCCGATGCCGTAATCCCGCAAAGCCGGGGTGGGCGGCGCGCCGTTGCTGAGAGCGCGTATCCCGGCCGACATGGCACCCTGGCGATGCTCGCGCAGGATGACGACCACGCCGCGCCCTGCCTCCTCGATCTGCGCCATGGCGCCGTGCAGCGCCTTGAAATTCTCGCCGCCAAGCACTTCGGAAATCAGATCGATGCCATGCATGCGCACCAGCACCGGAGCATCGCCGGAAATATCGCCCTTCACCATGGCGAGATATTCCAGCTTGTCGACCTTGCTCTCGAACGCGAAAAGCTTCCACCTGCCGCCATTGGCGGCAGTGGCCACGCCCTGCTCGATGCGCTTCACCAGCTTCTCGTTGGTGCGGCGATAGGCGATGAGGTCGGCGATGGTGCCGAGCTTGAGGTTATGGCGCTGGGCGAAGCTGACCAGGTCCGGCAAGCGGGACATGGTGCCGTCATCATTGATGATCTCGCAGATGACGCCGGCGGGGATGAGCCCGGCGAGGCGGGCAATGTCCACCGCCGCTTCCGTGTGGCCGGCGCGCACCAAAGTGCCGCCCTCGCGCGCCATCAGCGGGAAAATATGGCCGGGGGAGACAATGTCGTTGCGGCCCATCTCGGGATTGATGGCGACCGAGACGGTACGTGCACGGTCGGCAGCAGAGATGCCGGTGGTGACCCCTTCCTTGGCCTCAATCGAGATGGTGAAAGCCGTCTCATGCCTCGTGCCGTTGGCCTGGGTCATCAATGGCAGGCCGAGCACCTCGCAGCGCTGCTTGGTCATGGCCAGGCACACCAGCCCGCGCGCGTGCTTGATCATGAAATTGATCGCATCCGGCGTGGCGAACTGGGCGGGAATGACGAGATCGCCCTCATTCTCACGGTCCTCGTCATCCACCAGAATGAAGATGCGCCCGGCACGGGCTTCCTCAATGATCTCGGCGGCGGAAGAGATGTAATCATGCAACCCGGCGGTTTTCAGCGGGGTTTTCAGGCTGTCCATGGGGTCTTTCTTTCACGGCCAGGCAAGACCAAGGCCGGGTAGCATATTGCCGATTGGAGTTTACGCATCATTAAAAACAGCTTTTCAGGAGACTGCCGCCCTGAAACTCAACTGACGCGCCACATAGCGCGCCAGCATGTCGATTTCCAGATTCACCTTGTCGCCCACGGCAAGCGAGGAAAAATTCGTGTGGATGAGCGTGTGCGGGATGATATTTATGCCGAATTTCTGGCCCTCAACCTCGTTAACGGTGAGGGAAACACCGTTAAGCGCCACAGAGCCTTTCGGGGCGACATAAGGGGCCAGCGCTTCTGGCAGCCGGAAGACAAAGCGGGTGGAGCCGTGCTCCGGGGTGATGGAGAGCAGGTCCGCCAGCCCATCGACATGGCCGGAGACGATATGGCCGCCAATCTCGTCGCCAATGCGCAAAGACCCTTCGAGGTTGATCCGCGTGCCCGCGCGCCAGGAACCGAGATTAGTTTTGGACAAGGTCTCGGCCGAGACCTCCACTGAAAACCAGTCAGCACCAGCCTCGACCACCGTCAGGCACACGCCGGAACAGGCGATGGAGGCACCGAGCACCTTGTCCGCCTTGGCCCAGGCCTCGTTATCCGGCGTGCGGATGGTGAAGCGCGCATCGCTGCCGGCGCCGAGCGGCGTGACGGCCTCTATGGTGCCGATGCCGGTGATGAGTCCCGTGAACATGAATCAGGCCTTCTTAAACTCGCTTAATATATCGGAACCCAGGCGCTGTTGTGCCAGGAGGGAAAAGCGCGGCATGTCCGCAAGCGTGCCGATGCCGAAGCCCTGGGCGGCGGGCCAGCCATCGCCGCCGATGACGCAGGGCGCATGGAACCAGGCCAGCCGGTCCACCAGTTTTTCACGCAACAGCCCGGCGGCGATGGTGCCGCCCCCTTCCACCAGTATCCGGGTGAGGCCGTTCTTGGCCAAGGCTTGCAACCCGGCAGCGAGATCGACCCCAGCCGAGGCGGCCGGCAGCTCGATGAGTTTTGCCCCCGCCGCTTCCAGCGCCTTGATGCGGTGCTTGTCCGCGCCGTCGCGGTGCAGAATCCAGAGCGGATGCTCGGCCGCGCCGCGCACCAGCCGGGAGAGGAAGGGCGTGCGCAGATGCGAGTCCACAACAACGCGTACCAGCGGGGCGGTGCGAAAACCCTCGATGCGGCAGGTCAGCTCGGGGTCATCGGCCAGCACGGTGCCGACGCCGGCCAGCACGGCATCGTGCCTTCCGCGCAGCGCATGGGCGGCGCGGCGGGCCGGCTCGCCGGTGATCCATTGTGATTCACCCTTGGCGGTGGCGATTTTTCCGTCCAGCGAGGTGGCAAGCTTGAGCGTGACCAGCGGGCGGCCTTGGCGCACAGCCATGGCAAAGCCGGCGAGCAGCTCCTCGCACGCATCACGCAGAATGTTTTCTGTAATTTCAATGCCTTGCGCGCGTAGTTTTGTCAATCCGGCGCCATTCACCTTGGGGTGCGGATCAGTCGTGCCCACGACCACGCGGGCAATGCCGGCGGCGATCAGCGCATCCGTGCAAGGGCCTGTTTTTCCAGTAAAGCTGCAGGGCTCCAACGTCACATAGGCGGTCGCGCCGCGCGCCGTGGCGCCCGCCATGGCAAGGGCCTGCACCTCGGCATGGGGCCGGCCACCGGGCGCCGTGGTGCCACGCCCTACAACAATGCCATTCTTGACGATGACACAGCCGACCGAAGGGTTGGGCGCCGTCTGGCCCAGCCCGCGCCTGGCCAGGCTGACAGCCGCGCGCATAAAAGCCTCATCACTCATTCGGGCGTGGCCAAGGGGGCACCGTCCATTCCGCCTAAAAATTCTTCAAAATCCTTGGCTTCTCGGAAGTCCCTGTAAACCGAGGCGAAGCGCACATAGGCCACGGCATCCACCGCCTTCAGCGCATCCATCACAGCCTCGCCGATCTGCGCGCTATTGATATCGGTCTCGCCCGAAGCCTCCAGCTTACGCACGATGCCATTGACGATGCGCTCCTGGCGCTCCTCATCCACCGGACGCTTGTTCAGCGCTACGCGGATGGAACGGGCCAGCTTGTCGCGGTCGAAGGCGACGCGGCGGCCATCGGTCTTCAGCACCATCAGCTCGCGCAGCTGCACGCGCTCGACCGTGGTGAAACGCTGCCCGCAACCGGCGCAGAAGCGGCGGCGGCGGATGGCGCTGCCATCATCCGTGGGACGGCTGTCTTTTACCTGGGTATCGGACTCGCCACAGAAGGGGCAGCGCATGCGGCCGGCTTACCGGTAGATGGGGAAGCGGGCGCAGAGGGCTTTCACCCGCACGCCCACCGCCTCTTCGGCCGCCGTGTTGCCGCCATCGTTGGAACGGGCCAGGCCGTCCAGCACTTCGCCGATCATCTGGCCGATGTCCTTGAATTCGGCCGTGCCGAAGCCGCGCGTGGTGGCGGCCGGGGTGCCGAGGCGGATGCCGGAGGTGATGGCGGGCTTGGCCGGGTCGAACGGGATGGCGTTCTTATTGGCGGTGATATGGGCGCGCTCCAGCGACGCCTCGGCGGCCTTGCCGGTGGTGTTCTTGGGGCGCAGGTCGACCAGCATCAGATGGCTGTCCGTGCCGCCGGTGACGATGGCGAGCCCCTGCTCCACCAGCGTAGCGGCCAGGGTCTTGGCATTGGCGACCACGGCCTTCTGGTAGGCGACGAAGTCCGGCGTCAGCGCCTCGCCGAACGCCACCGCCTTGGCGGCGATGACATGCATCAGCGGGCCGCCCTGCAGGCCGGGGAAGGTCGCCGAGTTGATCTTCTTGGCGATGGCCTCGTCATTGGTGAGCACCATGCCGCCGCGCGGGCCGCGCAGGGTCTTGTGCGTGGTGGTGGTCACCACATGGGCGTGCGGCAGCGGGCTGGGATAGATCCCGGCCGCGACGAGGCCGGCGAAATGCGCCATGTCCACCATGAAGAACGCCCCCACCTCGTCCGCCACGGCGCGGATGCGGGGGAAATCGATAAAGCGCGGATAGGCCGAGCCGCCGGCGATGATGAGCTTGGGCTTATGCTCCTTGGCGAGGCGCTCCAGCTCCTCATAATCCAGGAGGCCATCCTCCTTGCGCACGCCATACTGGATGGCGTTGAACCATTTGCCGGACAGGTTGGGCGCGGCGCCATGGGTGAGATGCCCGCCAGCAGCCAGCGACATGCCGAGAATGGTGTCACCGGGTTGGATCAAGGCCAGGAACACCGACTGGTTGGCCTGGGAGCCGGAATTGGCCTGCACATTGACGAAGCCGGCGCCGAAAATCTTCTGCGCACGCTCGATGGCGAGGTTTTCCACGAGGTCCGAGGGGAAGCAACCGCCATAATAGCGCTTGCCGGGATAGCCCTCAGCGTACTTATTGGTGAAGACCGAGCCCTGCGCCGCCAGCACCGCGGCGGAGACGATATTCTCGGACGCGATCAGCTCGATACCATCCTGCTCGCGCTTCAACTCTTCCTGGATACAGGCCGCGATCTCAGGGTCGACCTCGGCCAGCGGGGCGGCGAAAAAACGCTCCAGGCGGGGGGCAAAACTCTGGTCATTCATGGCTGGGTCTCCGGGTTGATTTTGGCAAGGCGGCGCTCATGGCGGCCACCTTCAAATGGGGTGGCGAGGAAGGTGTTCAAAATATCCAGCGCCACTTCCTCGCCGGTGATGCGGGCGCCCAGTGCCAGCACATTCGCATCGTTATGCGCGCGGGTCAGGCGGGCGGTGGTGACGTCATGCACCAAAGCGCAGCGTATCGCGGGGTTGCGGTTGGCGGCGATGCTCATACCGATGCCGGTGCCACACACCAGCAGGCCAAAATCGGCCCGTTTTTCCACCACGGCGCCACAGACGGCATGGGCGAAATCAGGGTAATCGACGCTCTCGGTGCTGTCCGTGCCAAAATCCATGAGCTGATGGCCGGCCTCGACCAGCACCTTGGCGAGGCGGTTTTTCAAGGCGACGCCGCCATGGTCGGCGCCCAGGGCAATGAGCAAAGAGCGAGTCATGTGCCCCCTTATCATGCAGCAACATTCATTGAAATGACTCGGGCCCGACGATTTGCCGAGGCACCCATGCAGCCCGCGGCGCGTCACAATATTACCGTTGCTGATATGCCGCACCCGGAGGTTTTGCACGCCGGAGCGGCGCCGTATTATTGCGGTGGAGAAAGATCGCCATATAACGTAAAATGAACAGGTTGTTATAAGGACCAAGAAGACTATGCGGGGTTTGCGGCTCGGGTTTCTGGCATGCGGGGTTTCGCTGCTGGCGTTGACGCCAGCCCTGGCGCAGGAGGTGAACAGCTCGCACGCAACCATCGCGGCGGCGGAGACGAACATTAATATCTCCGTCGGCTTCATGCATACGCAGTACAGCGAAGGCCCGCCGGATTCCGAGAATGGCTTCACCCCCGGCTTTGGCGTCGGCGCCAGTGCGCTGCTGCCTTCGGCTTGGCAGAATATCGATTACTACGCCGCCTTTGCCTACCAGTTCAACGCCGGCAACCTGACCTATAACGGGCATTATCTGTATAGCGGCGCACCGCTGACCGCGACCGACAGGGCCGTGTTCAACCGTATCCAGGCGCGGATGGGTCTGGGCTTCCCCCTCGCCGGAGGGGCCCTGGAAATCATCCCCTATTTCACCGCCGGCTATCAGTCCTGGAACCGCAACATCGATGTCGAGGGCGCCCAGGGAACCGATGAATTCTATAGCTCCGCCCTCGTCGGTGGCGGCCTGAAACTCGATATTCCCATCACAGCCACTATCGTTGCCTCCGGCGGTGCGGAATTCCTGGGCATGGTCGGCAATCATGTCGACAATAATCTGGTCGGCATCGGCTTCGGCATGGGCAACTCGGCCCAGCAACGCATCTCGCTCGGGCTGGATAGCGTGCTGTACGGGCCGCTGCACCTCCAGGCCAACGCCAATTGGACGCATTTCAACTATGCCGGCAGCAAACCATCCTACGCGACCTATGGCTATTTCGAGCCGCTGAGCAGCACGACCCAGGTCGGGGTGAATCTGGGGCTTGCTTATAGTTTCTAAGGGGGCGTGCCTTTTTGAGGAAGTGCCAGGGGTTCCCCCTGCCGGGCCGAAGGCCGAGCCCTGGCCTTAAACGCCCAAACGCGCCAATAACCCCCCATGCGCCCCCTGACCACGGCCACGCCCCAGCTCGAAGCCCTGCGCGCCCTCAACAACGCTCATGCCCAGGAGCTCTCCTTCGCCGATGCGCCACGCTTCGCCCATCTTGTGGCACAGGCCTTCTTTGCCTGGCATATCGGCACGGACGCCTTCATCATCGCCTTTGACCAGAACGCGGACTATGATTCTGAGAATTTCCTCTGGTTCCGCGCCCGCTTCCCGCGCTTCGTCTATGTCGACCGCGTGGTGACCGGCCCGCAGGCGCGCGGCCGAGGCTATGCCGCCACGCTCTACAACGCCTTATTCGAAGCTGCGCGCGCCGCCGGCCATACCCAGATAACATGCGAGGTGAACGAGGACCCGCCCAACCCGGCCTCGGACGCCTTCCATGCCAAATTCGGCTTCGCGCCAATCGGCAGCGCGCCTTTGGCCAACGGCAAGAGAGTCCGCTATTTCGCCCGGCCCTTGGCCGTCCAGCCCTAAAATTACATAATCAGAATAAATGCACCGGCTGCGTGCAACCGGCGCATTTAGAAGATTTCAACCTCAAGGGGTTGATGCCTAATTCGCGCCGCTTTGCTTCCCCGAAGCAAAGCGGCGACAGGCGCAATCTTAAGCCGAGAGAAGCTGCGACTCAGCCCACTCGTAATTGGCAATCTTGTCCAGGAAGTTGGAAATATAGTCCGGACGGCGATTGCGGAAATCGATGTAATAAGCGTGCTCCCACACGTCATACACCAGCAGCACCTTACCTTCGCCGGTCACCAGCGGGGTCACGGCGTTGGGGGTCTTGGTTACTTTCAGCTTGCCTTCGGGGCTCAGCACCAGCCAGGCCCAGCCGGACCCGAACTGCGTGACGCCAGCCTGCTTGAACGCCTCCTTGAAGGCCTCCACGGAGCCGAAATCTTCCTTGATCTTGGCTTCCAGCTTGCCGGGGATCGTGCCGCCCTTGGGGCTCAGGCTCAGCCAGAACTGGTTGTGGTTGAGGATCTGCCCGGCATTGTTGAACACCGCCGTCTTCTCGGCCACGTTGTAGGAGCTCTTGATGATCTCCTCCAGGGACTTGCCCTGAAGCGACGCGTCCTTCTCGACGAACCCGTTCAGCGCCACAACATAGGCGTTGTGGTGCTTGCCGTGGTGATATTCGAAGGTCTCCTGGGACATGCCCAGTTCGGCCAACGCATTGGAGGAAAAGGGCAAGGGGGGCAATTCAAACGCCATGGGACACTCCAGCACTTTGTTTCGTGATGACGAAACAGCTATGGAGGAACGATGCCTCCGTCAAGCGACCAGCCCTTTCTTTCACGCCTGCGTCATGCCGACCCGGACCGTTTTTTCTGCACATTGTTTGCGCCCGCCGAAAAGCGCGAGCGTTTAGCGCTGCTTTATCTGTTCAATAACGAGCTGGCGCGTGCGCGGGAGGTGGCTTCCGAGCCGATGCTGGCGCTCATCCGCCTGCAATGGTGGCGCGAGGTGGTGGAGGGGCAGCGGAAAAAGCACGATATCGCCACGCCCCTGCGCGACGCCATTGAGGCCGGACAGTTCGAAGCCGGCGACCTTGCCGCGCTCATCGAAGCACGCGAGGCGGAGGCGGACCCGGAGATTGCCGATTTCCCGGCGTTTCTCGCCTATGCGCGCGGCACAGGCGGGCGCTTGGCGCGCATCGCCGGCAAGCTGCTCGGCACCGACTCGCCGGAGCTGGAAGATCTCGGCACCGCCTATGCCATCGCCGGCATTTTGCGCGCCGCCCCTTTTCTCGCGCGGCAGAATCGCTCGCTATTGCCCGCGGACGGCACGGCGCCGGAGGAGCTTGCCGCCCATGCGCGCCGCCTGCTTGGCGTCAGGCCGCCCCGCCTCGCGCTGGCGGCAGCACTGCCCGCCGCTCTCGCCCGGCGCGATCTGATTCACCCGCACGAGCGCAACGTCTGGGACAAGCTCGCCGTGTTTCGTGCCGCCGTTACGGGGAAGGTTTGAGCGTTACCCCGGTCAGCGTCTCGGCCACCTCCCAGAGTCTTGCCCCGGTCACTTTGTCCAGCGCTTTCGCCTCGATCTTGGCCAGCCCCGGCGGGCCACGGAATTCCATGAAGCCCTGCGGCCCGTAATAACCGCCCGGCTTGGCGTTTTCGTCCACCGCGGCCAAAATCGTCGGCCAGGCCCCAGCATCGCCCGGCTGCACCACGAAGGCCTTGCCCAGGTTCAGGAGTAAGGCCATCACGCTCTTATTGCCCGGCCCGTTCGCCACCAGCTCCGTCGCGGCGATGCCGGGATGCGCGGCGAGGCTCAGCAGCCCCCAGCCGCCTTCATCGGAGCGGCGCTGCAGCTCCTCGGCAAAGACCAGCATGGCCAGCTTCGATTGCTGATAGACGGCCCAGGGCTCGTATTTCCGCTCATATTGCAGATCCTCGAACGCCAGCTTGCCTTGGCGGTGCGCGATGGAGGAGAGCTGGATCGCTCGCGGCGCCGGCGCATTCATCAGCGAGGTGAGCAGCAGCGCGGTGAGCAGAAAATGCCCCAGGAAATTCACGCCGAATTGCTGCTCATAGCCCTGCGCCGTCACATGCCGCGTGGGCAGCGCCATCACGCCGGCATTATTGATGAGAATATCGAGTTTGCCGTGCCGCTCTTTATAGACGGCGGCAAACTCCTGCACCGAGGCAAAATCGGCCAGATCGAGGGGCAGGAACAGGGCACGGCCGGGCGCTTCCGCGTTCACTTTGGCCGCCGCTTCCTCGCCCTTGGCGGCGCTGCGGCAGGCGAGCACAACATCCGCCCCCGCCTTGGCCAGCTCCAGCGCGGCGTAATAGCCGATGCCGCTATTCGCCCCCGTTACGATGATATTCTTGCCGCTTAGATCAGGGATTTTCGCCCCAGGCCATAGACTCATCTGCCCTCCAGCAGCCGCGCCGCGCGCACGGCGTAATAGGTAAGTACGCCAGAACATCCGGCGCGCTTGAACGCCAGCAAGCTCTCCAGCATGGCCTTGTCTTCGTCCAGCCAGCCATTCCGTGCCGCCGCTGCAATCATCGCATATTCACCGGAGACTTGATAGGCAAAGACCGGAAATTCGAAACGCTCTTTGACGCGCCGGATAATGTCCAGATAGGGCAGGCCGGGCTTGACCATGACCATGTCCGCGCCCTCTTCGATGTCCATGGCAACCTCGCGCAGCGCCTCATCGGTGTTGGCGGGATTCATCTGGTAGGTCTTCTTGTCGCCGCGCAGCGCACCCTGGCTGCCAATGGCGTCGCGGAACGGGCCGTAAAAGGCCGAGGCATATTTAGCGGCGTAGCTCATCAGCCTGGTATGGATGAAACCGGCGCCGTCCAGCCCCGTGCGGATGGCGCCGATGCGGCCATCCATCATGTCGGAGGGGGCGATGATGTCAATGCCGGCTGCCGCCTGGTT
>Ga0306918_10001380_pt1 | contig 11984 bp, 13 predicted proteins | sample tim00Cox0000000H_FD_203315 | JGI IMG/M metagenome (GOLD analysis project Ga0306918, IMG submission 203315) | Lab enrichment of tropical soil microbial communities from Luquillo Experimental Forest, Puerto Rico - timezero.00C.oxic.00.000.00H (v2)... | ecosystem: Environmental > Terrestrial >... | reverse complement strand
AGCGTGTCCAGCAGAAGTGGATACCGGTTTTGCGTCCGGACACGCGACAAAACAAATACTTTAGAGCAAGATGACGATTCATACCAAGTGTCGCTAAGAGCGACCCTTGGTTCCTTTCTCGAATTTTCGTATTTTCAAATCGTTACGAAAATTCGAGAGTGGCACCAACGGTCATCCTTTATGACCGTTGGCAGATAAGTCATCTTGCTCTAAGCCGTTGCGGCCAAGATTGCCAGCTGATCTTCACCTCCGGTCATCGGCGAAAGACCTGGCGCAGCGCGAACCCTTCTCCCGACAATACACAAGGTCATACCAACGGTCATGAAGCATGACCGCCGGTGCCCCTCTCGAACTTCCGCCAACCCTTTGAAAGGGCAGGAATTCGAGACAGGAACCAAGAGCCGCGCTTTACGACGATTTGTCTAAGCCTTTGTAAGATCGTGGTTTTCTGAACCGGCGGCGCCGTTGTGCTGGATGCGGGAACAGGGCATCTCTGCATCGACTTCGCGATAGGCGTTGTCGCGCTGGCCAACAAACCAAACCTCGAACTTGTCGAAGATTAGGGTATGACATGGCAGAAACAACTGGCACCAAACTCCGGCGGCTCCTCAGTGCCGCGGATTCCGGGAACGCGGCCACGAGGCCTATTCTCCTCGGCTCGCTTGCCTGGACAGCCGCCGCGGCATGGGCGGCAAGCACGGCATATTCGATTGGCAATATCGTCAGCAATGGCGGCAATTTCTATCTATGTCTTGGCAGTGGAACCTCAGCGAGTTCTGGAGGCCCAGGCGGCGCGATAATCGGCAACCGCATCACCGACAATAGTGTCTACTGGGTGTTCATCGCGTCGACCACCCTCTATCCCGCAGGAACCATTGTCTCGAACGGCGGCAATTGCTACATCGCCCGGATTGGCGGTAATCCGGCAACGAGCGGGACAGGCCCAACGGGGCGCGGGACCGGGATCACCGACGGCTCCGTGACATGGGACTACTGCGGGCCGCAGACCGCGCCGGTGCTCACTCGATCCCTTACCCACAATAGCGCCCTGACCAACCAATACCAGGCGACCAATTCGCTCGCTGACAATACAGGCATTTTCCGTTTTCGTGGCGGTGTCCCAACGTCGAAATTTGGCCGGTTCGTTGGCACGCCCGTTGTCAATATTGCGCCTGCCGGCGGGAATTTTGCCGGAACGCAAAATGCGCTTTACAGTTCTGCTGAAACGACGCTTGAAGGCACGAAGATCGAATGGGATCTGAACACCGTCACGACGCCGGTGCATCATATTGTTGACGGTGCCTATATCGATCAGGTCGTCATGCTGTGCAATAATGGCGGTGATGAGTTCCACACGCTGGATTTCACCAATGTGATTTCACAGAGCGGCGCACTGACCGGCGCCGGTAGATCGCGCCATAAGGTCAGGGTTGAATGGAGCCCGGGCACCATCTTGTGTCAGGCAGCCGTGGCACCCATCGACAAGCTTAGCTACCCATCGGCACAGGACAATTTCGCAACGTGCATAATCGGGGACTCTTGGTCGCAGGGAACGGGAACATGTTGGCCGCCCGCGACGGCAAACAACGATTTCGTCCAAGCCTATGCCGCCCAATTCATGCACCGGGCCGGCCTTCCTGACATTAATCAGGTCGCGATAGGTGGAACCGGATACACGAATCCGGGCGCATCTTCCACTTATATAAGCCACATTATGACCGATCTGGCCGCGATCAATGCGTGGCGTCCGATCGGGATGATTATCTTTCAAGGCTCGACCAATGATGAAAATTCGACAGCATCGGCGGCACAGGCTGCGGCTTTTGCCTGCTTCCAGGCGGTTCGAGGCGTTTATCCGACAGTGCCGATCATCGTTCTTGGCTGCAATGATCTCGAAACCTTGACCCCTACAGCCTCGGCAAGTGTCGAAAGTTGGGTCTCCGCGGCGGTCGCTCAGCAGAAGGCGACCGGAGACAACAATATTTATTGGGTGCCCATGGTTGGTGATCCGAATGGCGCCTGGTTTACGGGGTCCGGTTCCGACCAGGCACCAAACGGCACTGGCAATAATGATGTCGATTGTAACGGACTTATTGCTCACCCGAGTAATAACGGCCATGCGATGATCGCGATGAGGCTTGCGAACGCGTACCGTACGGTTGTGGCCTCCATGGCCTAAGCCCGAAAAGCGGCCATCGGTTTTTGCATTCTGATCATGCCGCCCGCTGCAAAGCGGGCGGTTTTGCGGTCTAAAATTCTCACGGCAATCAATGTCCGCCGCCGAAATGCGGTGCGTTTTGCTGGTTCGCTAAGCCAGCACATCGATGCGTCATTCACCACGTCACCAACCTGCGCCGCGACTGCTCAGCGAAGCTCGATCGTCTCTTCAACAACGTGATTGAGCGGCGCGTTCTCGGCCGTGAGCACCATGCGCAATCTCAGTTCGGTGCCCTCGACCTTGCCATCACGAACAATGCGCTCGATCTCCCGTTGTGAGGTGACCCCTACCACCTTGAGGAATTTGCGCACAGCCATGTTGAAGGCATCCTCGTCCATAGCGGTCCTCCCAAAACCGGCCATTCTGCCTGGCGGACTGGTTCTTGTGCCGCTGCACATGGTAGCGCATTGTTCGAATATCAAAAAAGGGGGACAGACGCAGTTGAGGTTCGTCATTAGCGGCACATGGCTAAGCTATTGGTCCGCATTCCTCCAATCGCTCTCTTCGAGCTCGATTTTTTTCGGTGTCGTGTATGACAACAGTACCGCGCCATGCGGCTGCAACGCGGTCCAATCCCCCTCGACGTGGAAGCTCGCTATCGCGCCCGTCGGGAATTTACCGCCAGGTGGGGGCAACAGCTCGGTTGAAGCGGCGTCGGCAAGCGCTAGGGCGAGATCGTGCAGACTTGGATAGTGACCAATCAGCAGGACGCATTTCGCGCTTTCGGGAAGGTTCCAGAGCTGCTCCCATAGTGCTTGTTGCACTCCTGCATAGATCGCTCTTTCGAAGACGACCTTTGGCGGCCCTTTTGCTTCGGCGATGGGGTCGAGTGTCTGCCGTGTTCGAACTGCGGTCGAACAGATGACGAGGTCGGGCGTGATCTTCACCTGCCGGAAATAGGCAGCTATTGTCTGAGCCGCTTGCCGGCCACGCTTGTTAAGAGGCCTGTCATGGTCCTCAAGGCCGGGATCCTTCCAGCTCGACTTAGCGTGGCGTAAGAGATGCAGCGTCTTCATCTTGGTGGGCTCTCGGTCCGTCCTCCTCTTGTCGTAGGACTTGGTTTGGATGCGGCGTAAAATCAACGCCGCGCGCTGGGCAGCGGGCCGACAGGCTCATAGGCGAGCGCGTCGGGAGCGGGCCTTCGGCAGTGTCCACCTGCCGTCCGCGTTCTTGACAAGGCCACGCTTTTTCAACGCTTGGAGCGCAAAGGATACAGCGCGGTTGTTGATGTCGCGGCCTGTCGCCTTGACATGTTCGGCGATCTCGGCGACGGAAAGGGCGCCTTGCTGGCCGAGGACGTCGGCAATTGCCGAGCCGATGGTCGGGCGGGCTTCCGCCCGGTCGTTTGCCGCTTGGGTGCGTTTCGACGTCGACCCTGCTGCGGCTCTTGTCTTCCGCGCCGAGGGTTTTTCGAAAGCCTTCAGTTCGCGCTCAGCGACGCGAAGATCGGCGAGCTTCGCTTCCAGTTCAGTGATCTTTGCGCGAATACGGTCGAGTGATGTGTTCATGATGCCTTTACGTGTCATGTGACGCCGAGGTTTGTATGCCAACCAAGCTGAGACGGTCCTTGAAAGTCACAGACATCCTTGCGAATTGACCTTCTCTCCGTCACCTATCTCGGCGGAGGTCTTGCGATAGGGAGTGTTAGTCGCATAATTCCAGTTTCGAATCCACAGAATATGCATTCGTCAGAAAAATGCCTCATCCGGATCTCGAGTCGTCCACCCCTACAGTTAATCATGCAACCACTCGTTGTCGAGGACCTCGCCGAGGCGGTGCTGCTCTACCAGCTTGATGCGCGGGGCATCTACGCCTACAGAGTTGCACTCTATTGGAAGCATTTCGATTCAAATCAGCTCTGGAACCGGTTCTAGAGAAAAGCTACTTTGGACTGTAACACATTGATCATCATGGTTTTTGTCAAAGTTGAAGAGATCGATGCGTGACAATAAAGATTAGGGCGCGTGGTGCTTGGGAGTTTGTGCTCCTTGGGATGGAGAGATCGCGCTAATCTGGAGCAAGAGATGTTGCCTGTGGACGCAAAGCCAGTCAACGTCACCGTCAACGAGGCCGTCTGCGTTTCCGGATTGCTGCAGGCGCCCGAGGGGGCGCGGGCTTGCTATGTGCTGGCGCATGGCGCGGGGGCCGGAATGGCACATCCGTTCCTGGCCGCTATTGCAGAAGGACTCGCGCAACGCAATATTGCCACGTTACGCTACCAGTTCCCCTATATGGAACGGGGTGGTCGGCGGCCGGACCCGCCCCAACTGGCCCATGCCGCTGTCCGCGCCGCCGTGGCGGAGGCCATCAGGCTGCTGCCGCGGGTTCCCCTGTTCGCGGGTGGCAAGTCCTTCGGCGGGCGGATGACGTCGCAGGCTGAGGCTGCTTCTCCTCTTGCTGGCGTCCGGGGTCTGGCGTTTCTCGGGTTTCCGCTGCACCCGGCCGGACGCCCATCGCCGGACCGCGGCAAGCATCTTTTCGACATTCAGGTCCCCATGCTGTTCCTGCAGGGGACGCGCGATGCCCTCGCTCAACTGTCGCAGCTCGAGCCGTTGTGCGAGGAGCTCGGGCCGCGCGCTATGTTGAAGCTTTTTCCCGATGCCGATCATTCCTTTCACGTCCCAGCCCGAAGCGGTCGAAAGGACGAGCAGGTCCGCGGTGAAATGCTGGATGCGCTCGTAGCCTGGATCGATGCGGTGATCGCCGGTCCTGGGGTGATTTGAAGCCGACGGTATTGGTACGATAGGGTAGATGGTAGATCGCATCCGGCCTGGGTTGGGCCACCACGTTAGGCGATTGACCGCGCGCGTTTTTGGCGCATATTGTTCAAGCCGTCGTGTTCGTGTGCGGTTGCCCGTCTTGGTGGAGTTCGAGCATGGCAGGAGAGACACGATCCAGTGACGACAGCATAGGTCAGGCCGATCTCGAAGCTGTCATGGAAGAGGTTCCAAAGGGTGCGGTTACGCTAGCGGCTATTGCTGTTGTGCTGCTGTTGATTGGTTGGTTCTTCGTCTATTTCTACATTTTCATTCCGCGCGGCTCGGTGGGGTGAGCAATGGCGATCTCCGAAGAGGACATCCTTCGATCAGAGCGGCGCTGGTCGGTGGTCGTCGGCGTGGCGATAACCATCATATTCGCGGCGGTGCTCTATGCCGCCCTTGTCTTGAACGTGAACCCGCCGAGCAATATCGAGACAATCGATCCGAAAACGCTGCATCTCTCCAATGAGTTCACCGAGGCCAATCTTGGCACCAAGGTCGAAGCGGGCGGTCAGGTGACGACCCGCATAGTCGCGACGCAGTTTGCTTTCGATCCACAATGCGTCATAGTTCCTGCGAACGAGCCTGTCACGCTACGCCTGTCGAGCCCAGACGTTATTCATGGTATCCTGGTGACGGGAACCAATGTGAATACGATGGTCGTCCCCGGTTACGTCTCTCAGGTCCATACGGTTTTCACCAAGACCGGCGACCTATTGATGCCGTGTCATGAATTCTGTGGATTTGGTCACAGCCAGATGTGGGCGACCGTGCGTGTCATCCCGCGCGAAAGCTTTCGCCCCGATGCAGACGGGAGAGTGACCTGTGAAAAGTCTTGAGCGGCTGACGCTGGCCTACCTTTGGGTTGCTTTTACTGCCTTTGCTGTCGCCTGCATCTTTGGCTTATGGCAGATGTGGGCGCGAAGCCCGCTTCCCGCCCCGTTCCATACCCCCGACAATTATTTCCTCTCGGTCAGCACGCATGGCACATTAATGGCTTATGTGTTGACCACATTTTTCGTGATGGGATTTGGGTATTTCACTGCCGAGACCGCACTCGAAAGACCGTTGCCGGGAAAACCGTGGGCATGGCTTGGCTTTATTCTCGGTGTCACGGGCGCGCTGCTGGCCGCCGCCACCTTACTGAGCGGCCGGGCTTCGGTTTTATATACATTTTATCCGCCTCTGATCGCCAGTCCCTTTTTCTATCTGGGACTGGTGCTGGTCATTGTCGCCTCCTGGATCTGGTGCGTTCTGATGATCGTCGCAATGGGGCGATGGAAGCGCGCCAATCCGGATGTCCCTGTTCCCCTTGCGATGTTTGCCACAGTCGCCAATGCAGTGATGTGGCTCTGGACAACGATCGGCGTTGCAGCCGAAGTCCTTTTCATTGTGCTGCCTGCCTCGATGGGATGGACCCAGGTTGTCGATGTGGGCCTGACCCGCACGTTGTTTTCGTGGACGTTGCATGCGATCGTGTATTTCTGGCTGTTTCCCGCCTATATCGCTTTCTACACGATAGCGCCGCGCGCTGCCGGAGGCCGTCTTTACAGCGACATGATGGGCCGGCTGACGTTCGTTTTGCTCCTTCTCTATAGCTTGCCGGTCGGAATGCATCATTTGTTCATGGACCCGGAGCATTCGACCGGCTTCAAGTTCGTGCAGATGATGCTCACGTTGCTTGTGACAGTCCCAACGCTCATTACGATTTTCACCATCTCGGCCACGATGGAGATTGCCGGCCGTCTGCGCGGCGGACGCGGTCTCTTCGGGTGGATCCCGGCTTTGCCGTGGGAGCGTCCCATGATGCTCGCGACGGGGCTTTCGTTCGTCATGCTCTTCTTTGGCGGCGGCGGCGGGCTCGTCAACATGAGCTTCGGACTCAATGCACTCATCCACAACACATCGTGGGTGACCGCGCATTTCCACCTGATCTTCGGCGGCGCTGTCGTGATCATGTACTTTGCCATAGCCTATGAGATATGGCCTCACCTGACCGGCCGCGAAGCGATCTCGCTGCAAGCGCAAAGAATCCAGCTCTGGCTCTGGTTTCTGGGCATGATGATCATGTCGTTGCCTTGGCACTGGCTCGGCCTGCAAGGGCAATGGCGACGCGTGGCGCAGTTCGACTATTCCAATCCAATCATTGCCGCGTGGGGACCTTGGGTCATCGTCTCTGTCATCGGAGGAATCTTGCTCCTCTCGAGCGCCCTTCTTTTCATCTGGAATCTCGTATCACTCCATCGCGCGCCCGTTCGTGCCATCCCGCCCTTCCGCTTTGCGGTCGCGGTCCAGACACCGGCGCATGTGCCCGCCGCGCTCAACGGCTTCGGCTTTTGGAATGCGCTAGTGCTATTCCTTATGCTCGCGGCCTATGGGTGGCCAATCGCCCAGTTCTTCGTGCTGCAACCGCCACAGGCAGTGGTCCATCGCGTGGACCGGGGAGGGTGACATGGCACCGCAGGACCACGCCGCCGAACGATCATGGCGAGGCCGCACTGCCGCTATTGTCGTGCTCTTCGTGGCCGTGGCGGCGCTGCTCGCGTTTATTGTTCTGCCAGTCGTGCAAGGCCGGTCGGCTGGCCTCGACGCTTTTACTGCGATTTGCAGATCGCTTGGCATTCAGGCTGGCTCTCCCGCCGCGCGGCAGCCGACCAGTGAAACCCGAGCTCAGCCGGTTTCTCTGGTTGCCTGGACGCCGCAAGTCATCGAACGGCTGCATCATCCCAACGTGCAGAAAGGCGCGGAACTTGCCGCAAATGTCTGCGCTGCCTGTCATGGCGAGAATGGCGTCTCGCCGAGCCCCGATTTTCCCCACCTCTCCGGGCAATCCGCCTTTGCAATCTACAAGCAGTTGCATGATTTCAAGAACGGCGCTCGCGTCAACGAGCTGATGGCCAGCGTCGTCCAAGATCTCAATGATGAGCAGATGGCGGATGTGGCGGCGCATTTTTCGGCGTTGACCAAGGGCGCGTTGGATCCACGGACTATATCCTCGGGCGATCCGGACGTCGTTGCGCTCGTCGAACGCGGGATTACGGCGCGGGGGATTCCCGGCTGCGCGTCCTGCCACGGCGCGCATGCAGGCGGTCCGATCGAGACGCCGACGCTCGCTGGCCAAAGACAGGAATATTTGCTCGCTCAGCTCAATGCCTTCTCGAAGGCGGACCGCCACAATGACATCTTCAGTCGCATGCGCGGGATCGCGGCGAAGCTGCACCAGGACGAAATCGAAAGGCTCGCCGAATATTACGCGGCTGTGCGTTTGTTCCGACCGCAAGACTGATCTGCGTGCTGATCTATAACGTGCGTTGATATGGCGGCATCGGTAAGGTGCCGCTATTTTTCCAGTCGGCGCCAGTTCCCGGCGATGAAGCCGCGAGCGTCGACTGCTGCGGCCTGCCGGGAGATTTGCGCCTGATTTCCCACGCATTTCCACGCGTAGATCGTGTCATGTCCGGTCGCTGCCATGGGAACGACATCCGAGCCAGGGTTTTCTCTGCAAAAGTCCGCTGCGCCTTCCGACGTGCGGCTGGTATTCGCCTTTCCGCAAACAAGGTTCGCGCCGTAATTGCAAAGCCAAACATCACCCCTCATACATCGGAAGGAGGTTCCTCGGCGAATGAATGAGTCGGGAGTGTCAGCCGAAAATCCAAAAAGCTGGCGCGCCGGCGGGATAAGGCCCGCCGGTATGGGTCTCACCCGATCGTCATCGCCCGACTTCGCGCAAAGCGATTGAGGGTCCTGGGCGCAAGCTGTCGCTGGATACCAAATCGCCACGGCCCCAATGACCGCAACGAAGAAACCTGCATGAATGGCTTGACGCATCCTTGTCTCCTTGCGCTCAGCAGAGCTCACTTCAACAGGCGTTGCTCAGATTGCGGAAATAGACAACGCATTCATCTGCAAAAGCACGGACTTTGCCGGACAAAAGCTTGGCATGTGGAAACAAGACATGGATGGGGACTGCGGTCGTTGTCCACTCGGGCAGGATGCGCACCAAGGTCCCCTCCTTCAATTCAGATCCGGCCTGCCAGGTTGGCGTGAGTATCACGCCAACACCATCGAGCGCAGCGCTGTAGAGCGCGTCGGCGCTGTCGGCGGCGATCCGCCCCTTGACCTTGATCCGTTGCGAGCCACCGGACGCATTGATGAGGCTCCATTCGTCTGGATGAGGAAGCCGCGTAAATATCAGACAGTCGGCCTTTTCGAGATCGGACGGCGTTTCAAATGGGCCGTGTTTTTCGAGATATTCAGGAGAGCAGCAAAGAATCCGGCTGAACATTCCGATCCGCCGCGCGATCACGCTTGAGTCGCTCAAATCGCCGGTACGCACGGCCATGTCGAAGCCGTCGTTGACGAGATCAACAAAACTGTCATTCAAGGAAAGCTCGACCTTGAGCTTTGGATGGCGCAAGAGAAAACCACCAGCAAGACGCGCGACATGGAGACGTCCCAGGATCGCGGGAGCGCTCACCCGCAAGGTTCCCGAAACGGTTAGCGTATCGCTGCTGAGCGCGGCTTCAGCCTCTTCCACATCGGCGAGCACTTTTTTGCAATGAAAATGATATTCGCGGCCTTTCTCGGTGAGTGAAAGGCCTTTGGTGTTGCGCGCGAAGAGACGCGTCTCGAGATGTTCTTCGAGCGCCATGACTTTGCGGCTCAATGTGGAAACAGCGACACCCGTGCGCCGGCTCGCGGCCGAATAACCGCCGCAATCGGCCACGGCGACGAAGAGCCCCATGGCTTCAAATCGGTCCATACCCGCGATCCTGTTTATATCGCTTATACTACAGGTCATAAGGAATGACCCTTGGTATTATGCCGCTTCCAGCCTTTCCTCGGTCGCTTCAGGCGGTTGCGGCGCATAAGGATCGGCGGCGGGAAACAAAGCATATCTGATGCCGACTAGTCCGAGAAGCGCCGAGCGTCTGTGCCGGCTCGCGGCCGAAAGCGTCACCGCTCCGAGCGCCGCATCGATGAGGCCGAGCAGGCCATGGTCTGGAACGGGCCGACCCGTCCGAAAATGCTCAGCGAGGCCGTCGAGCATCGCATCAATCGGTTCCAAGGCGCGAGGCTGCAGACAATGCCGCGCTTCACGCAATTCGATGATGTTGAAGCCGATGCGCAATTCCCGGAGAAGATCCGTCGCGGGAAGCTCGGCATCCGGTTTCACCCCGGCCAGGAGTGGTGCGAGAAGGCCCAACCGATCAAGCATGACTGAGAAAAAATGCGCGCGGTCGCGGCTGCCCCTGTGCTCGGCTGCTTCCGCCAAGGTTGTCCGGCTTGCATTGAGCAGACGTAGCATACGCGACTCCGCGCCGGCCCAACGCATGAGCTTGAAGACCAGCATCACAAACCAGATGCTCCCAACAATCGCCAAACCCGAATTTGCGACAGCGGCAAAATCTGCGTTGTAGGTCTCCTGCAATGCCATCAAGGTCGACGTCCATAGCGTGAGCGCAAGACTTGTGAGCGCTGTCGCGGGCCGCCCGGCGAACACACCGAAGAAGACAAAGGCAGGGCAGAGCGCCAAAGCCAGCATTTCGAAATCCTGAGCGCGCGGCAAAATGGCGAAGAGATAGAACATGGCGATGAGCACCGCAGCGGCAGAAAATTTCGTGAAAGACCGCAAACCCGGCACAGGGTCGCCCTGCGAGGCGAACAGGCAACAGACCACGGCCGCAATCATCGCCGCCGTGCCACCATCGGGCCACTCGGTCACGATCCAGAAAAGGCAGAGACCGCTCACACAAAGGAAGGCGGTAAGTGCGGATAAAGCCGCCAGGCGATAATCGCGATGGCGCGAATAGCTTATGCCGGCGGAAGGCCGATAGGCGAGCGACAGCTCTGGTCGTGGAGCCGCCGTCTCGATCTGACGCTGCAACTGGCGGCAGTCATGTCTGATATCGACGAGATCCTTCAGCCGCAGCAGGAGACTGGTGATCGTGATGTCGCGCCAATCGGAGCTTATACCGAGATCGAAATCATGATCGGCGATCACGCGGTCCAATCGTTCCTCAGTGTCCTTGCGGACATCTCGCCCATCGCGCAGGGCCGTCTCCACATCGTCCAGCAAGGATTTCACATAGGTTGGCAGGGCGCGCCCATCAGCCGCCAGGGCTCGCATCCGATCGGCGAGGGCGGAAAGCACTGGCAGAAGCATCAGCATACGCAGCCGTAGCAGACGTATTGACCTCGCGGCATAACGCAAGTTCGATGTGTCGAAGGCGAGGTGGTTGGAAAGCGTGTCGAGCTCTGCCGCATCCGCCGCCAAACGCAGACGATGTTTCTGCAAGGCGCGGTCTTCCTCTCCAGTCATCGAAGCCATGGATCCGGCCAAAACATCACGGCTCCAGAGATCGGCGTCAGCGAGCCAGCTCTTGAGGCGATCGGCAATGAGCGGCCCGACGGCGCGCGGAAAGATGACTCCAGAGACGAGGCTTGCGCAAAGAATTCCTAGGGTGATTTCTTCGAGCCGCGCAAGCGCATTGTCGAAAATGGAACCGGGATCGCTGACAGATGGAAAGCCGATCAGCGCGGCTGTATAACCGCCAAGCATGAAAACGTAGCTGCGTGGCGTGCTGTCGAGCATAGTGATGTAAAGGCAAACCGCGATCCATAGCGAAATCGCGAGACTGAGGAGTTCCGGCGAATTCACGAGGTTCGGGACGAGAGCGACGGTGACGACCGCACCGAGCACGGTGCCGCAAACGCGAAAGAATGCTTTGGAGCGTGTTGTCCCAGACAGCGACTGCGAACAAATATAAACGGTCGTCATGGCCCAGTAGGGGCGCGGCAAATCGAGCCAGAAGCCGATGTAGAGAGCAAGAATTGCGGCGGCGAAAGTTTTGAACGAAAACAACCAATCGCGCAAAGAAAACGTACTCATGGCTGGCTTCAATCAGTGCGAGCAATGTGCGGCAACAGAGCGAAAGCGGCGGAAACGACCCGCCGCTTTGGCAATCCATGACGCGTTGAAGTTCATGAAGCTTTGAAGGTTTTAG
>Ga0306918_10001377_pt1 | contig 11990 bp, 11 predicted proteins | sample tim00Cox0000000H_FD_203315 | JGI IMG/M metagenome (GOLD analysis project Ga0306918, IMG submission 203315) | Lab enrichment of tropical soil microbial communities from Luquillo Experimental Forest, Puerto Rico - timezero.00C.oxic.00.000.00H (v2)... | ecosystem: Environmental > Terrestrial >... | reverse complement strand
GGCATCGAGGCCGGTTTGCGGGCGGAAGGTGAACTCGCACTGGCTCGGGCCGAGCTCGACTTCCACGGAGCGCAGCGGCAGGCCGAGCGCCGTAACGCCGCGCCGGATCGGCTCCAGCGCCGCGTCGATCTGATCGAACCGGCTCTCGGTGAGATATTGGTACCCCTGATTGAGCAGGCTCACGTCGGGCGCGCGCGGCGGCCAGGTGGCGTCGTCGGGCGAAAGCCGCGGGTTCTCCAGTTTGAACAAATGGAATTCCACTTCGAGGCCGGCGCAATAGTCGAAACCCGCTACTCGCAGCCGTGCCAACGCATCGCGAAGAATCTGCCGGGTCGAGAACGGCACCGGCTCGCCGTTGGTGAAGACGATGTCGCAGAGGAGCCAGCCGGTATTGGGCGCCCACGGCAGCACGCGAAAGGTCGTCGGGTCGGCAACCATGACGAAATCGCCGCCGCCCTGCATCTCCGCCATGGCGAAGCCGCCGCCAGGCGTGAACACCGGCCAGGCAGTCTTGTGCGCGGTGTCCTTGGCCAGCAGCGTCGTGGTCATGGTGACGCCGGCCTGGATCAGGCCAGGCGCATCGGCGGCAACCACGGTCTTGCCGCGCAGCACGCCGTGCTGATCGGCGAAGGAGAAACGAACGAGCTCGAGTTTCTGCTGGTTGATCGCCTGGGCGACCGCCTTGGCGGCGCGCGCCTGCGCGTCGGTCCAAAGGCCGTAGCGCTCGACGAAGCTCGCAGCGATTAAGCGACGGGCCATTCAGTGCCCGTTGGCCCAGCTTTTGGTCTCCTGCCGGCCCTGCTCGGTGCGTTGCCAGTAGCCCTGCCAGTCGCCGGCCGGGCCGATGCCGTCGACGCAAGCCGGGCCTGTGATCGTCTTGGCGCTCGCCGCATCGAGCACCATCATCGGCTTGCCGCCGTTGCCCGATTGCTCGAGCGCGGTGCGCAGAAGCCGCCGATAGGCGCTGATCGCCTTGTCCGAGGTGCCAAGATGCTCCTGCGTGCGGTCCTGAATCGCACCCATGGACTCGCAGGCCCACTGGTCGTGCACGTTGATGTCAGTGCCCATGCCAGTATAGGTCGCGTGCGTCTGCTCGTGGGCGTCGAAGCCGTAGTCGTTGCTCTTGTTCTTGCGCGGCACGTAATCGGGCAATTCGTAGAGCTCGAGCCGCTGGCGCCGCATCTCGTCTTTGTTCACCGGATCGCCGAACGACGTGAAGATCGCATACCAATAGTGCTTCGCATCATCGATCGGCACGTGCCATTGCGAGATGGTCATCTCGCGGCTCATCGGAATGATGAACGCGTTGGGGAAGATCAGATTGGTCACGCGCACATGCGCGTTGGCGTCGCTGATCTGGCGCAGCGTCACGAGACGAAAGCCGTAATCGGTCGGCTCAAGCTCCATGCGCGGCCGCGGAAACTCACGCATGATCTTGGTCATCGGCATCTCCGAATCCTTGGAGATGTCGCGGAACATACGGCCATAGGCGTTGTTCGGATCCTCGTCCTCGAAGAAGCGATGCAGGAACGAGGTGTGAACCGGATCGATGCCGACCTCGAGCGACTGCAGCCAATTGCAATCGATCATGCCCTTGAACGCGAAGGTGTGGGTCGAGGGCGCGACGAAACAGTCGAAGTGCGGAAACGCCGGCGGCTCGCCCGGGCCGAGATAGGCCCACAGAATGCCGCTCTTCTCCTGAACTGGATAGGATTTCAGCTTGATATTGGCGCAGAGGTTGCTGTTGTCCGGCTCGGCCGGCGTCTGCAGGCATTTGCCGCTCACGTCGAACAGCCAGCCGTGAAAGGCGCAGCGCAGTCCGCCGTCTTCGAGACGGCCATAGGCGAGATCGGTGCCGCGGTGCGGACAGTGCCGCCCGACGAGGCCATAACGGCCCTTCTCGTCCTTGAAGACCACGAGGTCTTCGCCCATCAGCCGCACCGGCTTGACCGGCCGATCGCCGGCAAGCTCGTCGACCAGCGCCGCCGGCTGCCAATAGCCCCGCATCAGCTTGCCGGCCGCGGTGCCGGCCGCCGTGCGGGTGATGAGGTCGTTCTGTTCCCCGCTGATCATCGGCGAATTCTCCGTTCCGGCCGATCCTAGCGCCTCGGCACGGCATCGGGAACGGCGGCCTTTAGCGCCCCGGCAATACCAAAACCTTGGGGCTCGGCGGCAGCGTCGTCTTCGACAGCACGAGGGAGGGAATTTCGGCGCGCTCCACCGGCCATTGTTCCTGGGCCTTGGCGAGAAACCGGTCGAGCGTGTAGGTGCTGAAGAAATGCATCGGGATGATGAGCTGTGCCTTGAGCGCGGTCAGCACCTCCATCATACCGGGCAGGTCGAGGGTGTAGCCGCCGTCGACCGGCGCCATCACCACGTCGAGCCGGCCGATCTCGTTGAGCTGCTGCTGGGTCAGGGTGTGATGCAGATGGCCGAGATGGCCGATGCAGAGGTTCGCGATCTCGAAGACGAAGATCGAATTGCCGTAGCGCTCGGTGGCGCCGCCGAACGTGCGAATATTGGTCGGCACGTTGCGGACGCGGACGTCGCGGTATTTCAGATCCCAGATCGCCGGCTGCTCCGGCGTCGGCCCCCAACCGTGCAGCACGTATTTGATCGCCGGGTCGGGATGCTCGGTAAAATGCGTGTCGTGGGCGTGGTTCATGGTGACGATGTCAGGCGTTACGAAGGGCCGCACATAGTCGTTGTAGTCGGTGGCGATGCGCACCAGCTCCGGACTCTCGATCAGGAACGTGGCGTGGCCGATATAGGTGAGCCGCACCTGGTCAGCGCCAAGCGCGGCGAGCTTGAACGCGGCGGGAACGGCGCGCAGCCGATCGGCAGCGACCAGACCGGGACAACTCTCCGACATTTCCGGGACCGGCTTTGCTGTAGGCGGCTCCGCGCCTTGCGCCCAAGTCGGTATGGGCCAAGTCGCTACGGGCCAAGTCGCTCCGAGCAATGCGACGTTTAAGAGCGCCGCCGCGACTACTCGTTCAAGCCACAGAAGAAAGACACCGCGCGACCGCAAAACGGCAACTCCCATCGCCCGCGCCTTACGGCGTCGGGCAGCCGGGAGACTGTGCCATGAAATAGGGCGTCGAACTATGACGCCGCAGCGCGCAGGCCGATCAGCGGCCCGACGTGATCACGCCGCGGGAGGTGAGGACTACCCACCGGCCGTCTTGGCGCTTGACGCCTTCGACCCGGCCAAGGCCCGGCAGCACGCTGCCGGCGCCGATCTCGAACAGGCTGCCGTTGCGGTTCTCGACGAGTGCGCGGTCGCCGTGCACGTCCTGCACCATCCAATCGGCGACGATGCGGTCATTTATCTTCGGCTCCGCCGGCGCTGCGCTGCCCGCGATGGAACCGGTGGTTTCCGGCGATTCGTTGATCTTGGCGAGCCGATCGACGGTTTCGGAAATATGCGCGAGCTGCGAGGACGGATTGGCACCCGCGCGTTCGACGCGGTCGAGCCGATCGGCAATGTTCGCGAACTGCGCATTGGCGTTACGCACCGAACCGTCGAGGCTCGACTTCAGCGCGGTGAGCTCAGCAACTTGCGATTTCAGCGAGCGCAGAATGACGCTGGCGTCCACGATGTCGGTGGCCGGCGCGCCCTCCGGCATCAACCGTGCCAGCCCAGAGGCGGTCAGCGCACCGACGAATGAGCCAAGCGCCGCGGCAACGGCGATGGTTGCGGCGAGCAGCGCAAAGCGCCGCGAGCGCGGCGCGGTCGCAGTGGCAGATTCGCTTGCGGCGTGGTCGGTGGAATGACCCTGCGGCGCCTCATCAACCGCTGCCGTGTCGGCTTGTTCGGCGCCGAGCGCCACTACGTCGTCCTCGAGGCCGCCGCCGATGTAGATTTTTGGCGACCACACCACCGGGAGGTTGCTTTCAGTCGCCTTGCCTTCGATCTTCTTGTCAGCGCCGTCGCCTGAATCGGGGCTCTTTTCCGAGCTCTCTTCCATATCCGGATCCTCCGCTTTGCGGTTGATCCGTCGTTAACCAATTATGGTTAGCAATTGGTTACCGCGAGCCTTTTGACGGGATTTCGCGACCTAACCAAGCAAGCCATTTTCGGCCGCGAGGTCTTTCAGCGACGCTTCCGGGCGGGCGCCGAGATGTTGAATCACTTCGGCGGCGGCAAGCGCGCCGAGGCGGCCGCAGGTCCGATCGTCGGCGCCGCGCGCCAGGCCGGAGAGAAAGCCAGCGGCGAACAGATCGCCGGCGCCGGTGGTATCGACCACGCGATCGACCGGAAAAGCCGGCACTGCCTCGGTGCCGTCGGGACCGAGCACCAGACAGCCCTTCTCGCTGCGCGTGATCACGGCGGTGTCGATGTCTTTGTGTAGCGCCGCAATCGCGGTATCAAAGTCCGCGGTCTGATAGAGGGTCGTCAACTCCGCCTCGTTGGCGAAGATCAGATCGACGGTGCCCGAACGCATCAGGTGCAGAAACTCGTCGCGCCAGCGGTCGACGCAAAATGCATCCGACAGCGACAGTGCAACTTTCCGATCCGACTGGTGCGCGATTTTCGCCGCCTTCAGGAACGCATCCTTGGCATCCTTCGGATCCCACAGATAGCCTTCCAGATAAATGATGGCGCTTGCCGCGATCATGCCCTCGTCGATGTCGGCTGGGCGCAAATCCTGCGCGGCGCCGAGGAAGGTGTTCATGGTGCGCTCGCCGTCGGGCGTGACCAGCACGTAGCAGCGGCCGGTTGCGGCACCATCGGCGGCCGGTGGCGTCGCAAAGGTCACGCCGGCGGCGCGGATGTCATGGCTGAAGCTGCGGCCAAGCTCGTCGTCCTTGATCTTGCCGACGAAGGCGCCGCGCGCGCCCAAACTCGCCAGCCCGACGATCGTATTGGCCGCCGAGCCGCCCGATATCTCGACCGCGGGACCCATCGCGGCATAGATCGCCTTGGCACGCGCCTCGTCGATTAGGGCCATGGTGCCTTTGTGCATGCCCTGTTTGAGCAGAAAGTCCTCCTCGGCGCGGGCGACAATATCGACAATGGCATTGCCGATGCCGAGAGCGTCGTAGCGGGCTGTGGCCATGAATCACTCGCGTTAAGAAAGCCGGCGCAGAAGGCGGCGCACTATAGCGGCCAGCCCTTGCAGGGCAAGGCAGCGCCGTGGCATTGGGACGCCGCGAGCGGCGCACTCGGCATCCAGCGCCGGCTCGACGCGGAGATCGCGCATGGCGTTTAAGGAATTGGTGTTTTCGGGGGTGCAGCCAACCGGCAACCTGCATCTCGGCAATTATCTCGGCGCCATCAAGCGCTTCGTCGAATTGCAGAACCGCTACGATTGCATCTACTGCGTGGTCGATCTGCACGCCGTCACTGTGTGGCAGGATCCCGCCGAGCTACCCAAGGCCATTCGCGAGGTCACCGCGGCGTTCATCGCCTGTGGGATCGATCCCAAGAAGCACATCGTGTTCAACCAGAGCCAGGTGGCGGAGCATGCCGAACTCGCCTGGGTGTTCAATTGTGTGGCGCGGCTGGGCTGGCTCAACCGCATGACCCAGTTCAAGGAGAAGGCCGGCAAGGATCGCGAGAATGCCTCGGTCGGGCTCTATGCCTATCCAACGCTGATGGCGGCCGATATTCTGGTTTATCGCGCCACCCACGTGCCGGTCGGCGAGGACCAGAAGCAGCACCTCGAACTATGCCGCGACATCGCGCAGAAATTCAACAACGACTTCGGTGACTCGATCAGGGCCAAAGGCCTCGGCGACGCCTTCTTTCCTCAGCCGGAGCCTTTGATCACCGGCGAGGCGACGCGGGTGATGTCGCTGCGCGACGGCACCAAGAAAATGTCAAAGTCGGATCCCTCTGACCAGTCGCGCATCAATCTCACCGACGACGCCGACACCATCGCGCTGAAAGTGCGCCGCGCCAAAACCGATCCCGAGCCGCTGCCGAGCGAGGAGAAGGGCCTGGAGAAACGTCCCGAGGCCGACAACCTCATCGGTATCTACGCGGCGCTCGAGGGCACGACCCGCGCGCGCGTGCTCAATCAGTTCGGCAATGCACAGTTCTCGGCCTTCAAGAACGCACTGACCGATCTTGCAGTGGCGAAACTCTCGCCCATCGCCGCCGAGATGAAGCGGCTGATGAACGATCCCGCCGCCATTGACGCCATCCTCGCCGACGGCTCGGGGCGGGCGCAAAAGCTTGCCGGCGCGACCATGAAGGCAGTCAAGGATATCGTGGGATTCGTACGGTCGTGAGCACTTGAACTTCCAAGACAATTCGCCACGTATTAGTATGGATTGAGGCTTTAGTCACAGCGCAGATCACGCCGGCGCTGCCGTGACGGAGGACAAAGACGATGTTCATTCAGACCGAGGCAACGCCAAACCCCGCGACCTTGAAGTTCCTGCCCGGTCGGGCGGTGCTGGAGGGCGGGACACTTGACATGCGCGGTGCCCAAGAGGCGGCGCAATCGCCGCTCGCCGAGCGGCTGTTCGGAATCGCCGGCGTCAGCGGTGTGTTCTTCGGCTCCGACTTCATCACGGTGACCAAGGATGGCGGCGAGTGGCAGCAGCTCAAGCCGATGATCCTTGGCGCCATCATGGAACATTTTATGTCGGGCGCGCCGCTGCTCAACGGCGACAGCGCCGCCGCGAGCGACGGCGAGGAGTTTTTCGACGCCGCCGACGCCGAGACCGTCGCGACGATCAAGGAACTGCTCGAGACCCGGGTGCGGCCGGCGGTCGCCAACGACGGCGGCGATATCACGTTCAAGGGTTTCAAGGACGGCGTCGTTTATCTCAACATGAAGGGCGCTTGCTCGGGCTGCCCGTCGTCGACGGCGACGCTGCGCCACGGCATCCAAAATCTGTTGCGTCACTTCATTCCCGACGTGACCGAAGTCCGGCCGATGTAATGGGCCGCGCGACCAGCGAGCCGCACGGCGGTTAGTGCCCATGCGCGTGCTCGCCATCGATACGGCACTGGGCGCCTGCTCCGCGGCCATCCTCGACACCGCCGATGGCGGCATCGTCGCCAGCGAGAGCCTGCCGATGGCGCGCGGCCATGCCGAAGCGCTGATGCCGCTGCTCCATCGGATCGCCAAGCAAGTGCAAATCAGCTTTTTTGAACTCGATCGCGTGGCGGTGACGACCGGCCCCGGCAGCTTCACGGGCTTGCGTGTCGGCATCGCCGCGGCGCGCGGCATTGCGTTGTCGATCAACAAGCCGGCAGTGGGGCTCTCGACGTTGTCGGCCTATGCGGCGCCGCATCTCGCCGACGACGACAATGCGCCGGTGGTTGTCGCCATCGATGCACGGCACGACCACGTCTACCTGCAAGTGTTTGGTCCCGGTGGCCGCAGCGTCATCGATCCTCGCCTCGCGCCGCTGCGCGAAGCGCTACGCGCCGCAGCGGCGGTGCCGGCCCGCATCGTTGGCTCGGCCGCGCAGGCTGTCGCCAACGCACTGGCGCCAAGAAATGCCGCACCGATCCTCGTCGACGCGCGCGCCGCGCCCGACATCGACTGGGTGGCGCGCATGGGCGCCGCGTTGCCGGAAGGGCAATCGCCGCCGAAGCCGCAATATCTGCGCGCGCCCGACGCGCAACCGCAAAACTCCGCGCAACTGCCGCGCCGATGATGGGCTTACTCTCGCGTCTGTTTGGCGGCTCGGCGTCCACCATCTCCGAAGCGCGGCCGAGCGACGCGGCCGCCATCGCCGCCCTGCACAAGGCCTCGTTTCAACGCGGCTGGGGCGAGGATGAGGTCTATCGCCTGCTGGTCGAAACAAACGTCATGGCCAACCGCACCATGAGCGGCGGGACCATGGTCGGCTTCATCCTGTCGCGCCTTGCGGCCGGCGAAGCGGAAATCCTCTCCATCGTCATTGCGCCCGCCCAGCGCGGCCGCGGCTACGCGCGGCCGCTGCTCGATCTACATTTACGTCGGCTCGCCGGGCTCGGCGTCCGCTCGATTTTTCTCGAAGTCGACGAGCACAATGCGACGGCGCGTGCGCTGTATCGCCGCGCCGGATTTTACGACGTGGGCCGGCGTCAGAGCTATTATCAGACCGGAGCGTCGGCGTTGGTGCTGCGCCGCGATCTGGGATGATGACTTAGACTGCCGACTTGGACTGGCTGACGACTTGGACTGACCGCTGGAGGAATTTGCGGACCAGATTTGCGGTTCGCATGGGAGGGGCGTCATGGACTTAATGCGATTGACGCGCGCAGCACTCGGTGTCGCGCTTGCGCTTGTCTTCGCGCAAAATTTCGCACGCACCCAGGATGCCAGCTATCCCAACCGGCCGATCAAGATGCTGGTCGGCTTTGGCGCCGGCGGCGGTACCGACATCGTCGCGCGGATCATGGCGCAGAAAATGTCGGAAAGCCTCGGTCAGTCGATCGTCGTGGAAAACCGCACTGGCGCCAGCGGCATGATCGCTGCCGAAGACGAAGCAAAGTCGACGCCCGACGGCTACACGCTGATGATGGGCAGCCAGACTACCTACGCGGTGGCGCCGGCGCTCTATCGCAAAGTGGCGTTCGACGCGGCGAAAGATTTCTCCGGGGTGGGAATGAGCGGCGCGTCGCCGCTAGTGCTTGTGGTCAATCCGTCGTTTGCCGCGCATTCGGTCAAGGACGTCATCGCCATGGCCAAGGCCAATCCGGGCAAGATCAATTTCGGCACTGGCGGCCTCGGCACGACGCCGCATATGTCGGCCGAGCTGTTTCAATACACGGCCGGCATCAAGATGGTGCACGTCGCCTATCGGGGCGAAGCACCCGCCATCAACGATTTGCTCGCCGGACAAATTCCACTGATGTTCGCCAACCTCTCGGCGGTGATGGGCAACCTGAAGGCCGGCACAGTGCGGGCGCTCGCCGTGACCGGCGCCCAGCGCTCGCCTTCGGCGCCGGACATTCCGACGGTCGCGGAGGCGGCGCTGCCGGGATTCGAGGCCGAAACCTGGTGGGGCATCGTTGCACCGGCCGGAACGCCGCGCGCCATCTTGGCGAAGCTGAACGCATCGGCACGGCAAGCGCTCGCCAATGACGACACCAAAAAGCGCTTCGCCGACCTCGGCATGACCAACGGCGGCAGTAGTCCGGATGAACTTGATGCCTATATCAAGTCGGAGATCGCCAAATGGTCGAAGGTGATCAAGGACGCTAACATCCAGCCGATGGACTAGCCGATTTCTTTTTGCAGGGAATCCGGCTAAGACGACGGTACCCGGTGCACCGGGCCCTGAATTAATTCAATAGTCCATACAAGGCGACGACGGGCTGACCAGCGGGCATGAACGGCGCGAATAAAGTCTATATCAAATCGTTCGGCTGCCAGATGAACGTCTACGACTCGCAGCGTATGGCGGACACCCTGGCACCGCAGGGCTATGTCGAGACCGCGACTGCCACCGACGCTGATCTGGTCATCCTCAACACCTGCCACATCCGTGAAAAGGCCGTCGAGAAAGTCTACTCCGAGCTCGGCCGGGTGCGCCGCATGAAAGACGAGGCGGCGACGGCCGGCCGGCGCGTCACCGTTGCGGTCGCCGGCTGTGTGGCCCAAGCCGAAGGCGAAGAGATCATCCGCCGCGCGCCTGCCGTCGACCTCGTTGTCGGGCCGCAAAGCTATCATCGCCTGCCCGATCTGCTTACGCGCGCGGCGCGCGTCGGCAAAGCGGTCGACACCGAGTTTCCAGTCGACGACAAGTTCAACCATCTCGCGGCGCCGGACCGCATCGCGATCCGCAGCCGCGGCGCGTCAGCTTTCATCACCGTGCAGGAAGGCTGCGACAAGTTCTGCACCTTCTGTGTCGTGCCGTATACGCGTGGCGCCGAGATCGCGCGGCCAGTGGGAAAAATTCTTGCCGATATCGAGCGACTGGCCGATGCCGGCGTGCGCGAAGTCAGCCTCATCGGCCAGAACGTCAACGCCTATCACGGCGACGGACCGGACGGACGGCCGTGGTCGCTGGCGCGGCTGCTTGCGCGCGTCGCAGAAATCCCTGGCATCGAGCGGCTCCGCTACACCACCAGCCATCCGAGCGACATGGCCGACGATCTCATCGCCGCGCACCGCGATCTGCCGCAGTTGATGCCACAATTGCACCTGCCGGTGCAATCCGGCTCCGACCGCGTGCTCGCCGCCATGAACCGCCGCTACAGCCGCGCCGATTATCTCACGATCGTCGAGCGCCTGCGCGCGGTCCGGCCCGATCTGGCGCTGACTTCCGACTTCATCGTCGGTTTTCCCGGCGAGAACGAAGCGGATTTTGCCGCCACGATGAGCCTCGTCGACGACGTCGGCTATGCCGGCGCGTTCTCGTTCAAATATTCGCCGCGGCCCGGCACGCCCGGTGCGGAGATGGACGATCAGATCGCGGAAGACGTGAAGGCGGATCGCCTGCAGCGCCTGCAGCAAGCGATCGATCGGCAGCAGGCGGCGTTCAATCGCGGCTGCGTTGGCCGCACCTTCGACGTGCTGTTCGAACGCCCCGGCCGTTATCCCGGTCAACTCGTCGGCCGGTCACCGTACCAGCAGCCGGTGCAGGTCACAGCGCCGTCATCGCTAATCGGCACGGTAGCCGCCGCGACCGTCACCGAAGTTTCGAGCAACAGCCTGTTCGGTGCGCTGGCACCAAGCCCGGAGCAAGGATACGCGCCGCAGCCAGCGTTGCTCGATGCAGGAGCCTGAATTTGCGAACACCCGGAACGGATGAATCGGTTATCGTCACGCCAAATAACGCGACGCAGGTCGCGCTTACGTTCGACGATAATCGCCTCGCCTCCATCTTGTTCGGGCAATACGGCCAAAACCTCGCCTTGATCGAGCGCCGGCTTGGCGTCGTCGCCAATTCGCGTGGCAATCACGTCACCATCGAAGGCACCCACGAAGCCTGCGAGTTGGCACGCCGTGTCCTGGAAGGCTTGTACGAGCGGCTCAAGCGCGGCGACGAATTGGTGCAAGGCGACGTCGACGGCGCGGTACGGCTCGCGCTGTCGCAAGGCTCGCTGTTCGACTTCGACCCCGCAGCAGCGCGCGAGAGCTTCGAGGAGATCAATCTGCGCAAGCGCCGCGTCCGGGCGCGAACGCCGGCGCAAGACGGCTATGTTCGCGCGCTCAAGCGTCATTCGCTGGTGTTCTCCACCGGCCCCGCCGGCACCGGCAAAACCTGGCTCGCGGTGGCGCATTCCGTGCAACTGTTCGAGCGCAAGGAGGTCGACCGCATCGTGCTGTCGCGGCCGGCGGTCGAAGCCGGCGAGCGACTCGGCTTTCTGCCCGGCGATATGCGCGAGAAGGTCGATCCCTATCTACGGCCGATTTACGATGCGCTCTACGATCTGATGGACGCGCGCATCGTTGAGCGCGCGCTGCAGACCGGCGAGATCGAGATCGCGCCGCTCGCCTTCATGCGCGGCCGCACGCTGTCGAATGCCGCCATCATCCTTGACGAGGCGCAGAACACCACGGCTATGCAGATGAAGATGCTGCTGACGCGGCTTGGCGAGAATAGCCGCATGGTGGTGACCGGCGATCCGAGTCAGGTCGATCTGCCGCCGGGCCAGACGTCCGGTCTGGCCGAGGCGGTGCGACTGCTCGAGGGCATCGAGGGCATCGGCCATGTGAGCTTCACCGCCGCCGACGTGATCCGCCACGAGCTCGTCGCCCGTATCGTCGAGGCCTATGACCGGGCCGCGGTGCGCAAGCGCGAGCGGCCGGAATGAACCTTGCGCCGCCGGCGAAACTCAAGATCGACGTGCTGATCGATTCCGACCTGTGGCAGGAGCCGACGAAGATGCGATCGACCGTGCGACGCGCGATCGCCCAGGCGGCCGCAACGACATCAACAACCGGGATGGAGCTTGCTATCGTTCTGACCGATGATTCGGCCATCCGCCAGCTCAACCGGCTTTGGCGCGGTATCGATGCGCCCACCAACGTATTGTCGTTTCCGTCCAAGCGCGCCACGGACGACCCTCCGCATCTCGGCGACGTCGT
>Ga0306918_10001368_pt1 | contig 12019 bp, 10 predicted proteins | sample tim00Cox0000000H_FD_203315 | JGI IMG/M metagenome (GOLD analysis project Ga0306918, IMG submission 203315) | Lab enrichment of tropical soil microbial communities from Luquillo Experimental Forest, Puerto Rico - timezero.00C.oxic.00.000.00H (v2)... | ecosystem: Environmental > Terrestrial >... | reverse complement strand
GGCGCGGGCCAGCTTGCGCTCCAGAATCCGCAGCCGCTGGTGCTCCGGCGCGGTGAGGCCGGGGACACACAGCAGCTCGCCGGTCGACAGGGCAGCGGCGACCGCCACGCCCCGGTCGATGCCCACCAGCTGGCGGTTGCCCGGCGCGGGCACCGGGCCGGGGATGGCGGCGAAGGCCACGTGCCAGCGCCCGGCCCGGTCCCTGGTCACCCGGTAGGACTTCACGCCCGGCGGCACCGGGCGGGACCAGCGGAACCGCACCCACCCCGCCTTCGGCACCCGCACCTGGCCGGCATGGCGGGATACCCGGCGGACCTCCCAGTGCTTGCCGCGGCGTCCTGTGATCCGGAACCCCTCGTCCCGCCCGGCCTTGCGCCAGCCCGGCCGCCGGGCCGGGTTGCGCGGGTCGAAGCACGCGGTCATCGCCTGGGCGAAGTCCCGCAGCGCCTGCTGCTGGACCGTCTGGGAGCCGGCGGCCAGCCACGGATGCTCTTTCCGCGCGCCGGTGAGCTGCCGGCACTGGGCCAGGTAGCCCGGCGCGGCCGCCCGGCCCGGCCGCCAGTGGGCGTGCTGCTCGACGGCCAGGTTCTCGCGCGTACCGGGCGTGGGCGCAGCGCTCCCGCAGCGCCGCCTCCTGGGCAGGCGTGGGATACAGCCGGTACCGGGACATGCGAACACACTAGCGACTGCCACCGACATTCCAGAGGAGGTGAAGCGGCGCTTCCGCCCTGGCCTGAAGACCGGGGTCTACGCCGCGATTCCGATGACCGAGCTCATCGCCCCCGCGCTCAGCCTGCGTGACGTCCGCAAGACCTACCCCGGCTCGCCGCCGGTGGAGCCGGTGCGCGGCATCACCTTGCGGGTGATGCCCGGGGAGATGGTCGCCGTCGCCGGCCCGTCCGGATCGGGGAAGACCACGCTGCTGCACCTGACCGCCGGGCTGGAGCGGCCGACCTCGGGCACCGTCCAGATCGCGGGCCAGCACCTCGCGGCCCTGTCCGATCGTGAGCTGGCCGGCCTGCGCGCCTGGCGGGTGGGGGTTATCTTCCAGCAGTTCTTCCTGCTCGACGCCCTCTCCGCGGTGGAGAACGTGGCAGCGGCGCTGCTCTACCAGGCGATCCCCGCGGCCAGGCGGCGCGAGATAGCCACCACGATGCTGGACCTGGTGGGCCTGGGACACCGGCTCTGGCACCGTCCAAGGGAGCTGTCCGGCGGCGAACAGCAGCGGGTCGCGATAGCCCGCGCGCTCGCCGGGAACCCGGCCGTGGTGCTCGCCGACGAGCCCACCGGGAACCTCGACCAGGCCACCGGCCAGGAGATCATGGCCCTGCTCGGGGAGCTGAACAGGGACCGGGGCGTGACCCTGGTGGTCATCACGCACGACGCGGCTGTCGCCGCGGCGGCCGGCCGTCAGATCGAACTGCGCGACGGCCGCGTGGTCAGCGACAGCGGCCGTCCGCCCGGCACCGAAAGGCAGGCGCCATGACCGCGCCCCGTTCCCGGCTGCGGCCGGCGGACGTGCTCCGAGCCGGCACGACCGGGCTCCGGTACCGGCGGGGCCGGGCGCTGCTGTCGGCGCTCGGTATCGCCATCGGGATCGCCGCGCTCGTCGCGGTGCTCGGCATCACCAGGTCCAGCCAGTCCGCGCTGCTGGCCGAGATCGACCAGCTCGGCACCAACCTGCTCACGGTGACCAACGGCCAGACCCTGGACGGCCATGAAGCCGAGCTGCCCGGTTACGCCACGACGATGATCCGGCGGGTCGCCGGCGTCGAGCAAGCCGCGCCGACGGCGATCCTGGCAAGCGCCCGCGTCTACCGGACCGGGAAGGTGCCGGTGTTCGACACCGGCGGCCTCGCCGCCCGGGCGGCCGATCCGTCGCTGCTCGCGGTTCTGTCCGGCAGCGTCCGCCAGGGCACCTTCCTCAACGCGGCGACCAGCCGGTACCCCGTCACCGTCCTCGGCTACCAGGCCGCCAGGAGCCTCGGCGTCGCCGGCCTCGACAGCCCCGGGCCGCCGCCCCGCGTCCTCATCGGCGGCCAGTGGTTCACCGTCGCGGGCATCCTGAACCCGCTGCCGCTGGCACCGGAGATCGACCGGTCAGCGCTTGTCGGGTTCGGCGTCGCGGGCTCGCTCCTGGGATACGACGGGCGTCCCAGCCGGATCTACGTCCGGACCGACGTCACGCGGACCGCTCAGGTCGCGGCCCTGCTCGGCCCGACGGCGAACCCGGAAAACCCCGGCGGCGCGGCGGTCAGCCAGCCCTCGGCGGCGCTCACCGCCCGGCTCGCCGTCGCGGCCGCGTCTACCGCGCTCTTCCTCGGCCTCGGTGCCGTGGCGCTGCTCGTCGGCGGCATCGGGATCGCCAACGTCATGGTGATCGCGGTGCTCGAACGCCGCGCCGAGATCGGCCTGCGGCGGGCGCTGGGCGCCGCCAGGACCCATATCGCGGCCCAGTTCCTCGCCGAGGCCCTCATCCTCGGCGCCCTCGGCGGCGCCGCGGGCCTGGCCGCCGGGACGTCGATCACCGCGGTCATCGCCCGGAGCAGGCATTGGGCCCTGCTGATCCCCGCGGCCGGCCTGTGGGGCGGGCTGGCGGTCGCGATCGCGGTCGCGGGGATCGCCGGTCTCTACCCCGCGGCCCGCGCCGCGCGGCTCGCGCCCGCCGAGGCCCTGCGCACGATATGAAATTCTGGTGGCATGCCCACGTTCGCCGAGATGGCAGACCAGATCACCATGGATGAGCTGCGCCGCCGGGGCAGCCTGAAGTGGACGCGCGGGGGACCGGACGTCATCGGCGCGTTCGTGGCGGAGATGGACTTCGGCGCCGCGCCCGCCATCGCGCGGGCGCTGCGCGACGTGATCACGCGCGCCGACTTCGGCTACCTCAGCGACCGCGCGGTGGCCGAGATGGCGGAGGCGTGCGCGGCCTGGCAGCACGACCGCTACGGCTGGACCGTCGACCCAGCGCGGATCCGGCCGCTGCCCGACGTGATCAAGGGCCTGGAGGCGGCGATCATCGTGTTCTCCCGGCCGGGCAGCCCCGTGATCCTGCCGACCCCCGCGTACATGCCGTTCCTCACCGTGCCGCCGAGGCTGCGCCGCCAGATCATCCAGGTCCCGATGGCGGACGGCAACGGGCGCTACGTCCTCGACCTGGACGGGATCGACGCCGCGTTCAGGCAGGGCGGCCACCTGCTGATCCTCTGCAACCCCTGCAACCCGGTCGGCCGCGTCTACTCCAGGAACGAGCTGGCCGCGGTGGCGGAGGTCGTCGACGCGAACGGTGGCCGGGTCTTCGCCGACGAGATCCACGCGCCGCTGATCTACCCGGGCGGCACGCACATCCCGTACGTCTCCGTCTCGGCACAGGCGGCCGCCCACGCTGTCACGGCGACCGCCGCGTCCAAGGGCTGGAACCTGCCCGGCCTCAAGTGCGCGCAGGTCATCCTCAGCAACGACGCGGACGCCGCGGTCTGGGCCGAGGAGGGGTTCATGTTCGAGCACGGCGCGAGCACCCCGGGCGTGCGGGCGACCACCGCCGCGTACCGCGAGGGCGGCGGCTGGCTCGCCGACGTCGTCGGCTATCTCGATGGCAGCCGCCGGCTCCTCGCGGACGAGCTCGCGCGGCAGCTGCCCGCGGTCCGCTACCAGCCCCCCGAGGGCACGTACCTGGCCTGGCTTGACTGCCGCGGCCTCGGCCTCGGCGACAGCGCCGCCGATTTCTTCACGGCCAAGGCCCGGGTGCTGCTGACCGACGGCGCGGCCTGCGGCGAGGCGGGCCGCGGCCACGTCCGGCTCAACTTCGCGACGCCGCGCCCCATCCTCACCGAGATCGTCCGCCGCATGGCGGAGGCCGTGCGAGCTACCTGATCAGCCCATAGTCTTGGCGCCGTCGAGCGACTCCCTGATGATGTCCGCGTGCCCACAGTGCTGTGCGGTCTCAGCGATGATGTGCAGGAACACCCGGCGCGCCGACCACCGCGCTCCGGCCGGATGCCACGGGGCGGCGGGCAGCGGCTGCGTCACGCTCAGGTCGGGCAGGGTGCGGACGAGTTCGTCGGTCCGCTCGGCGGCGGCCGCGTAGCCGGCGAGCACGCCGTCCAGCGTCTCATCAGGCAGCAGCCGGAACTGCCGCGCCCAGTCCGCGAAATCCTCTTCGGTCATCGCGGTGAAGTCGCCCATGGCGGACGCGCCGTTGACGATGAAGCCGGCCCAGTTGCGCTCAACGAGCGTGACGTGCTTGATCAGGCCGCCCAGGCACAGCTCGCTCGCGGTGGTGCGCTGCCGGGCCTGGTCGTCGGTCAGGTCGCGGGTGGTGAAGCGCATGAAATGGCGCTGCTTGCCCAGCACCTCGAGAAGCTCGGTGCGTTCGGTGTCGAGAACCTCGGTGCTCATGATCATGCCGTTCCCTTCAGTCGGCTACTGGCCACGGTAGGCATCAAAGCGGTCAGTTCCGTGCCTAAATGACGCCGCACGGACGAGAATTATGAGTCATGAAGCTGGACTTGGAGGCCGCGCGTGACCGCACGATCCCCGACGTGCTGCCGTACGCGGGAGAACCGTTCAACGTGCTGTTCTGCGGGATCAACCCGGGCCTGTACTCCGCCGCGACCGGCTGGCACTTCGCCCGGCCGGGCAACCGGTTCTGGCCAGCCCTGCACCTGTCCGGTTTCACCCCGCGCCGGCTGGCCCCCAGCGAGCAGGCGGAACTGGCGTGCTACGGCCTCGGCATCACCAACATCGCGCCCCGCGCCACGGCCCAGGCCGCCGAACTTACCGATGACGAACTCCGCGACGGCGCCGTCCGGCTCCGCGCGCTGGTCGACAGGCGCCGCCCCCGCTTTCTCGCTGTGGCCGGCGTGACCGCCTACCGCACCGCGTTCGGCCGCCCCAAGGCGGTGATCGGCCCGCAAACCGAGCACCTCGGCAACGCCCGCCTCTGGATCCTCCCGAACCCCAGCGGCCTCAACGCCTCATGGCCGCTGCCGCGGATCGTGACGGCGTTCGGCGAGCTGCGGGCGGCCGCGGGTGACCGGTAGGAGCCGGTTACAGGTTCCAGTCCACGGGCTGGGCAGGCTGGTAAGTGCAGGCTGTCCCGGTGCGGATGGCTTCGCGGAGGTGGGCGGCCAGGTCGGGATGGTAATTCTGGATGCGGTCGATGGCGTGGTGGATGCGGGCGGTGACCGCCTTGCGGGCGCGCTCGGTGTCGTCGCCGAGTCGGCGGCTGCGGCCGAGCAGGCCTAGGGCGTGGGTGAGTTCGCTGATGAGGGCGTCGCGTTCGGCGGCGGCACGGGCGGCGCGTTCGAGATCGTTGCTGGCGGTGGCGTCGTCGATATCCTGGTCGAGCTCGATCAGCCTGGCCTTGTAGGCGGCGCGTGCCCGGTCGTCGAGGACCGGGTCGGCTCCGGCGGGGGCCACCAGGCCGGCCAGTTGCGTGGTGCTGACCGGTTCCCGGGGCCGGGCAAGGAGCGCGGCGATGTCGTGGAGGCCTTTGGCGTCGGGCATGCGGATGGTCTTGCCCTGGTAGGCGATGTTCCAGACCGCGTCGTCGCGCCGGAACCGGTTGGGTGCGGCCGCGGCCGGGGCGGCCCGGCCGGGGCGGGTCTGCTCCAGCGCGCTCAGCCGCGCCCACGCGCTGGCGCCGATCTGGTGGTGCTGGGCGACCGCGGCCGTCAGGTGGGCGGCCGCGGCGCCGTGCTCGCCGAGCGAGGCGGCCAAGAGCCCTAGGTAGTGGTCAACGGCTCCGGCGTAGGCGACTGTCGCGCCGCAGACGACGTGAGTTCCTGCCAGCGGGGAGAGGCGCTCGTAGAGCCGGCGGCGCTGGCCGCTGGTACCGCACAGTGCCGCGGCCTCGGCTGCGATGGACGGGAACCAGAGGTCATATCCGGCGGTGGCTCCGGGGCCGTCGCACTGCTCTACGGAGAAGCCTGCCATGACGGCCGCGGCGCGCTCCAGGTCGCCGGCCGCGGCGACCTGGAGGGCGAGCCAGGGTGGCCAGGTCTCGACCGGGGGTTCGGCGTCGGGGCGGCGGCGCTGGTAGCTGCCGCGTCCGGCCTGGAAGCGGGCCAGCTCCCAGCGCTGGATGTCCTGGATCCAGATACCATCGGCGCTTCCCATGTCCTCGGCTGCCTGCCCGGCCACCTCGATCAGCGCGCTGGCTTCCTCGAGTCGTCCGGTGAGCAGCGCGGCGGCGGCGCGGCGGGAATGGGCGTCCCATCGGGCGGCGGCGTCGCCCAGCCGCTCTGATTCCCGGCAGAACAGGTCCAGCTCAGCGTGGGCGGCGGGGCTGCCGAGCTCAAGCAGGGCGGTGGCGCGCAGCAGCCGGGTCTGGGCGGTCAGCTCGGCGCTGTGCAGTTGGCGGGCGAGGGGGAGCAACTCGTCGAGAACGATCAGGCGTTCGCCGGCCGAGCCGGGCCGCCAGCAGACATCATGGGCGGCGATCAGGCAGTGGGCGAGGGTCCATGGGCCGCCGGACCCGCGGGCGAGGGTAACAGCGTGGCGGGCGAGCTGCCGGGCCTGGCCGGTGCGGGCGGCGTCGAGCGAGTGGTACAGGTCCCTGGCGAGGGCGGCATTGACAAGAGCCGCCAGTTCGGCCGTCAGGCCGATGGCTTCGGCGGCCCGCGCAAGCAGCCCGATGGTCTGCTCCCGCTCGGCCGACGGGCCCGTCTTGGCTCCCACGGCGTGGAGCCCGAGCGCGGCCCGGGCCAGCCCGGCATGGTCGCCCCTGGCCTGAGCCAGCGCGGCCCCGTCCAGGTACGTGGCCCTGGCCAGCGCCAGCCGGCCCGCTTTCCGGCGTGCCTCACCCAGCTCGATGAAAACATCCACCCGGGTCCCGGAGTCGGTGTCGAGGAGGGGAAGAGCGCGCTCGAGATGGGCGGCGGCGTCGGCGAACGCCAGCCGGGCGGTGGCATCGGCGGCGGCCGCCCGGCTGTGGCGGACGGCCGCTGACCGTAGTCCCGGATCGGGATTGGTGAGTGCGACGGCACAAAAGTGGGCGGCAAGCTCGGCTGGGTGGCCCATCCCGCCGGCGGCGTGCTGTTCTTCCAAGGCGCGGGCCAGGCGCAGATGCAGCCCGGTGCGCGCGTCAGCGGGGAGCCCGGCCGCCAGCACCTCGCGGAACAGGTCGTGGGCGAAGCGGAGCCCGTTCCCGGTTCGCGCCAGCACCCCGGCGGCAGCGGCTTGCTCCAGGTGAGCCTCGACATCAACGTCGAGGGCGTGCTGCAACAGGCTGGGGCGCAAGACAGGGGCGTCGAGGGCGGCCGCGGCCAGCGTGCGCACGCAATCTTGTGGCAGCCGGGCCAGGCGCCGCTCGATGACATCCCGGATGGAGCCGACGTCCGGAGCGGCCAGCCCCGTAACAGCCGTCCCGCGCCTGGCGGCGGCCAGGCGGGTCAGTTCCGTGACAAACAGCGGGTTGCCCGAGGTGCGGTCCCACATGCGCCGGGCCTCGTCCTCGCCTGCCGCCCGGCCTAGCAGCCTGGCCATCAGCTCGCAAACATCGGCTGGGCCGAGCCCGGCGAGGGGGATGAGGCTGGCGGATCCCGCCAGTTGCCGCAGCCGGCGGGTGGCCTCCTCGTCGCGATAGGTGCCGATGAGCAGGACCCGCTGGCCGGACAGCTGCCGGGCCGCGAACTCGGCCAGGGCCAGCGAATCGGGATCGGCCCAGTGCAGGTCCTCGACCACGACAAGCACCGGCCGGGAATCGGCCAGGGTAGCCAGGAACCCGGCCGTTGCCTCGAAGAGCCGGAACCGGGCGCGGTCGGCGGCGGCATCAAAGACACCGGCGGGCTCCGCGGTGGCAGGCGCGGCCCAGCCCAGCGCCTTGACCGCTTCGGGCGGCCGGGCTCCCGTGTCCGCCGCGGCGCGCACAACCTGCGCCCATGGCCAGAACGCCGGCACCCCTTCGGCCTCCGAGCACCGGCCCCACAGCACCAGGGCACCCTGGGCGGCTGCCCGGCCGGCGGCCTCGACGGCGACGGCTGTCTTGCCGATCCCGGCCTCCCCGCCGATCAGCACCAGGGTGCCCTGGCCAGCCGCGGCGTGGTCGAACGAGGCGTGCAGGATCGCCAGCACCTCGTCCCGCCCGATCAGTCCGCCTGTCGTGCTCACCTGCCCATTGTCCACCGGCGGACGCCCGGGCGATTAGCCGCGCAGGTGAAGCAGGATGTTCAACGGCGCATCCACGTTCAGCCGGCGGACCTGGGAGAATCCGGCATCAGCGGCCACTCGGCGCAACACCGCCTCGCCGGGGATCGAGCCAAGCCCGGCGCCGCCCTGGGCGAGGGCGTTCGGGGTGCACACCAGCGTCGACGCGGCGTAAAAGAACCTCCCCGCCGGACCCAGGTTCTCCTCGGTGTGCTCCGATCCGGCGTGCTCGACCAGCAGCACGCTGCCGCCGGGAGCCAGTGCCTGCCGGACGCGGCGCAGCACACCGACCGGGTCGCCCAGGTCGTGCAGGCAGTCGATGAAGGTAACCAGGTCATACTCCTCGCCGAGCAGGTCTGCCGCGTCGGCCACCTCGAAGCCGACCCGGTCGGTCAGCCCCGCCCGCGCGGCCGCCTCGCGCGCCCGGGCAACCGAGGCGTCGTCGGCGTCGATGCCCAGCACGCGGGAACGCGGGAACGCCTGCGCCATGGCGATCGTCGGCGCCCCGTAGCCGCAGCCGATGTCGGCCACCGTGCCGCCCGCCTCCAGCCTGGCCGCCACCCCGTCGACCGCCCCCAGCCAGCCGGCCAGCGCGGGCACCACCACTGCCCGGCTGATCAGGTCCATGCCGCGGGAGTGGGCTGGACCGTGCTCGTCCCAGCCGATCCCGCGCCCGGTCCGGAACGCCTCCTCGTAGCGGGCCAGTTCGGTCCACTGCGCCGCCGCCTGCAAGCCGGTCCCCTCGACTAGGCCGCGCAGCGGCTCACCGGCCATCACCGCCGCCACCGCCGGCGGCAGGGTGTAGCGGTCAGTGGCGGCCTCGTACCGTACGTAGCCGGCAGCCGCCTGGGACCGCAGCCACTCCCCGATGTAAGCTTCTGACGCAGCGGACCGGGCGGCCAGCTCGCTGGCACTGGCTGGTCCCGCGGCCAGTGAATCCCACAGCCCGGTCCGGACCCCGACCAGGGTCAGCAGCATCCCGGATGTCGCCGCCAGGTCGGCCATGAGCTGGCCCATCACCTGCCCCACCTCGGCCGGATCCGCGGCTGGCTCGGTTGCGCGTAGCGCTTCGGTGCTCATCGATCGCTCCTTTCGTCACCTGCCCGTAGGGCGCTAGATCCGATGTAGCGATCGCCAGACGGGATCTGGCGTGGCGTCAGCCCTCGATGGGGGAGGGCGGCGGGCAGACCCGGCGCAGCACCGCCACCACCTTGCCGAGGATGGTCGCGTCGTCGCCGGGGATCGGCGCGTAGGCAGGATTGTGCGACATCAGCCAGACGTGGCCATCGCTGTGCGCGAGCCGCTTCACGGTGGCCTCGCCGCCGACCATGGCGGCGACGATCTCCCCGTGTTCCGCGGCCTCCTGCTGGCGCACGACCAGCCAGTCCCCGTCCGCGATGGCGGCGTTGATCATCGAGTCGCCGGCCATCTCGAGGAGAAAGACGGTGCCGTCGCCAACCAGCTTCCTTGGCAGCGGATAGATGTCTTCCACCCGCTCCTCGGCCAGGGCAGGCCCGCTCGCCGCGATCCGGCGGATCAGCGGAACATAGGCGGCTTCCTGTGACGGGATATCGAGTCCGTCGCGCGACTGCCCCGGGTCCTGCCCGGGGCGGACCGCCGGCAGACCGGGCAGTCGCACTTCCATGGTCCGTGGCCTGCGGCCATCCCGGTTCAGATAGCCTTTCCGCTCCAGCGCGGCCACCTGGTAGGAGATGCTGGAAATGCTCGTAAGCCCGACCGCCGCGCCGATCTCGAGCATCGATGGCGGATAGCCGTTCTTCCGCACGGCTTCCCGGATGAAGTGCAGTATCTTCCGCTGCCGCCAGGTCAGCACGTAATCGGGATCTGGTTGCTCCAGCAGCTCCGTGACCACGACCGAACCTCCCCGTGAGGTTTGCGGTGTTTATTCCCTTTTAGTCTATGGACTGGGCCGACATTTCAGCGGCGCGCCGACTGCACCCGGGGGTTGGCGCGCACCCGGCTGATGACCTGATCGCCGACCTCAAAGCCGCGCTATCGTAACGCGGCGGATGTGATGGCAGGAAAGGTGGGCAACTCGTCATTGCTGCCATCGCCGCGCACCACCAGACTGAGACCCATGCGGACCGTGCTGATCGTCTTGTTCGACGACGTGCAGAGCCTCGACGTCACCGGCCCGCTCGAGGTCTTCGCTCACCTCCCCGGCTACCAGGTCAGTACGGCCAGCCTGGGCGCCGCCCCGGTCACCACCTCGAGCGGCCTGCGGCTTACCCCGGACGCGGACCTCAGACACCGAGCGCAACCGCCGGACCTGCTGCTCGTCCCCGGCGGCGAGGGCGCCCGCCGCCGCGACCCGGACGTGGTGGCCTGGCTACGCGACAACGCCCCGCGAGCACGACGGCTCGCGTCCGTCTGCACGGGCGCGTTCCTGCTGGCCGAGGCGGGCCTGCTCGACGGCCGCCGGGTCACCACCCACTGGGCCCACTGCCAAGACCTCGCCGCGCAGTACCCGGACATCACCGTCGACCCCGACCCGATCTTCATCAAGGACGCCACCCTCGCCACATCCGCCGGTGTCACGGCGGGCATCGACCTCGCGCTCGCCCTCGTCGAGGACGACCTGGGCCGCGACGCTGCCCTCGCGGTCGCCAGGCAGCTGGTCGTCTTCCTCCGCCGCCCCGGCAGCCAGGCCCAGTTCAGCGCCCAGCTCGCCGCGCAGACCGCCACCCGCCCCCCGCTGCGCGACATCCAGCACTGGATCACCGAACATCCCAGCGCCGATCTCTCCGTCGACACCCTCGCCCAGCGAGCCAGCCTGTCGCCCCGCCAGTTCGCGCGCGCCTTCGCCGCCCAGGTCGGCATGCCCCCCGGCCGCTACGTCGACCGGGCCAGGCTGGAGGCCGCGCGCCGTCGCCTGGAGGACACCGCCGCGGACGTCGCGGCGACCGCCCGCGCCTGCGGCTACGGCACCCCCGAGGCGATGCGCCGCGCGTTCGTCCGCGCCCTCGGCGTCAGCCCCGCCGAATACCGCCGCCGCTTCCGTCCCGCACCCCACCTCGAGGAGTCCCATGCAGATCGCCATCCCGCTCTATGACCGCTTCACCTCCCTGGACGCGGTGGGTCCCTACCAGGTCATGACCCACCTGCCGGGCGCGCAGATCATTTTTTGCGCCGAACGGCCTCGTGGCGTCTGCGACGAGTCAGCCACGCTCACCCTGGCCGCCGAAGCCGCCTACGCCGACGTCCCCGATCCCGACATCATCATCGTCCCCGGCGGCCCGGGCCAGGCGGCCCAGATGACCCCCGGCCCGCTCCAGGACTGGCTGACCGAGGCGGACAAGACAACCACCTGGACCACCTCCGTCTGCACGGGCTCGCTCATCCTGGCCGCGGCCGGCCTGCTGCAAGGCCGCGAAGCCACCACATACTGGATGGCCCACGACGAACTAGCCCGCCTGGGCGCCAAACCCCGCAACGAGCGCTACGTCTTCGACGGCAAGTACGTCACGGCGGCCGGCGTCTCCGCCGGCATCGACATGGCCCTGGCCCTGGTCAGCAAGATCGCCGGCGACGAGGTCGCCCAGCAGATCCAGCTGGGTATCGAATACGACCCCCACCCGCCACACGACGCCGGCTCGCCGGCGAGCGCTCCGCCCGAGATGGTCGCCGCCTTCCTGGCAAGAAGCCGCTTCACGCCAGCCGGAGCGTAACCGCCGCCGCCCACCATCCCCGGGGCCCGCGATAACGCGAAAGCTTTCCCGGGTCAGGACCCGCGGGAACTTTCGCGTTATCCGGCTCGCGTCGCGGACAGTGTTGCCGACCCTCCGCCACCCCGGACCAGCCGGCCGCATTCGGCATCCCTGGGCGCCTGCCCCCCTACCGCAGCCAGGCA
>Ga0306918_10001363_pt1 | contig 12030 bp, 9 predicted proteins | sample tim00Cox0000000H_FD_203315 | JGI IMG/M metagenome (GOLD analysis project Ga0306918, IMG submission 203315) | Lab enrichment of tropical soil microbial communities from Luquillo Experimental Forest, Puerto Rico - timezero.00C.oxic.00.000.00H (v2)... | ecosystem: Environmental > Terrestrial > Soil... | reverse complement strand
TTTCTACACAATGGAGGCGAAAAATTAAGCATAGGCGTGTACGAAAGGCTATGCAAGATCTATCTCTTAGCGCCAAGTGGAGGGCGGGCGAATGGTGCAGATTTGGAAATGAGCGAGGGTCTCAGAGAAAAAATTCTGCCTCCAGGCCAGGTCGAGTTCAGCTCATTCGACCGTTTTGGGCTTGGCTTGTTTGCCAACCGTTTTCCCGCCAATCCGAACAAGATCGAAATCACCATTGGGGGTGATGTTGCATCCCCGCTTATGGTAAGCGACGCCTTTGCCGCTCTGCCGCGCGTTGAGCAGGTGTCGGATTTCCATTGCGTCACAACCTGGTCGGTTCGTTCGCTGCAGTGGAGCGGGGTGCGCTTTTCTGATTTCTATCAACAGGTCGTGGTGCCGCAGGCCAAGCCGTTCGAAGGCGCCGATTTTGTGGTGTTCCGAGCTCAGGACGGCTACGCTGTCTCTATGCAATTGGCTGATTTGATGGCGCCGGATGTCATGCTTGCCGACATGCTGGAAGGCGGTGGGCTAGGTATTGAGCATGGCGCCCCGCTGCGTCTGGTCGCTCCCGCCCACTACGGCTATAAGAATGCCAAGCATATCAGCGCGATTGAGTTCTGGCTCAACCGTCGCCACTATCGCTTCCCATTTCCTTATCCGAACCTGATGGATCACCCGCGCGGAAGGGTAGCCTTCGAGGAGCGGGCGCGCTATCTGCCACTCTGGTTTATTGGACCGCTCTATCGGGCGGCGATGCCATTGGCGCGTCGGAAGGCACGGAAGGCATTGGCGAAATATCGCGCCAGAGAGAGTCAAAACAATCTCCCATAAGCGGACTGATGATTTGAGGCCATCATCGGGTTGTACGTAGCGCCGCCGCAGCGGGCCCGGTACTGTGGCGCCGATGTGAAGACGCAGATCCAGGCGCCCCGATCGAACGTGGCCGTTGCTGGCGCAGAGCGCCCCCCGTCGCCGGGGCGCTCCCGTGCCGCACCCTGCACATCGCATTCGCACCCGGGCCGGGTCGAATAGTGGGCCCATGCAGCAAGCGCTATGACTCCTGTCCCGGTTCGCGATATTTCGTGCGGGCAAGCCGAAGGGGGCGGGATCTGCTTTGTTGTCAACGGGGCTTGAGCTTTACCGTTTGCGCGAAATCATCTTCAGTGAGACATTGCGCGACTCGCCTTTCGTCGGGTGTTGACTCGGTCTATAATAATAGTACCATAGCGAATAATAATCATACGTATCGTATCATTTTTGTCTTAGAGGATGGTCCATGAGGGAGGGAAAATGCGGCAGCAGATGAACGAGGCGGCAGATATGCTGCCAGCTGGCGAAGCTGAAATTCGTTTCGCATTAGGGGGTGTAGCTTGACCCTCTCGTTTTTCCGGCCGGACGTCCTTAAAGATAAGCGCATACTTGTGACCGGTGGGGGTAGTGGGCTGGGCGCGGAAATCGCCCGCGGTCTTGCCGCCCATGGCGCCACCATTTACATATGCGGGCGGCGCGAAGAGGTTCTCAAAGAAACCGCCGCGCAGATTTCGCAGGAGACTGGCGGCAAGGTTTTTGCTGTCGCTTGCGACATCAGAGATCCGCAGTCGATCGACAAAATGCTGGACCTGATCTGGGCTGATGGGCCTTTGACCGGGCTCGTCAACAATGCCGCAGCGAATTTTTTGTCTCCCACAAAATCGCTTTCGCCACGAGGCTATGAGGCCATTCGCTCGACGGTGATGGATGGGAGCTTTTACGTCACCCTGGCCATCGGCAAGCGTTGGATCAACGAAGGAATCAAGGGCTCGGTTGTCAGCAACCTTGTAACCTGGGTCTTCACCGGCTCGGCTTTCGTCACGCCCTCCGCCATGGCCAAAACCGCGATCCATGCGATGACCATGTCGCTGGCCGTCGAGTGGGGGCCTTTAGGCATAAGGCTGAACGCGGTGGCCCCGGGTCCGTTTCCCACCGAAGGTGCTTGGGAAAAGCTGAACCCGATTCCTGAAACATCGGCAGGGGCAACGGATCCAAGCCAAATCCCAATGCGGCGATTTGGCCAAATGGATGAGCTGCGCAGCCTTATCATTTTCCTGATGTCCGACGCCTGCAATTTCCTGACGGGCCAGACGATTGCCATTGATGGCGGTCATCATCTGGCTGCGCCAAGCACTTTTGCGGCTTTGTCTGAACTGACCGACGAACAATGGACGGCGGCGCGCGAGAAAATCAAGGCTGCATCCGAAAGAGACAAAAAGGCGCGGACCGTAGGGTGAGGAAAAGGCAATGTCATTTCAATCCATGCGATTAGAGGTTCAAGATGCGGTCGCGCATCTGACCTTCACCGAGGCGGCAAGAGGCAATCCGATTGATGGCATTTTCTGCGCGGAGCTTCGCGCGGTTTCAATAGAGCTGGCGCAGCGCAACGATGTGCGCGCGGTCTTGATCACTGCCGAGGGCTCGAAGTTCAGCGTCGGCGGCGATATTGCCGCCTTCACCAAGGACCTTGATGCCTTGTCTCGCAACGTCACGGTATGGGCGGGAGATCTACACGACGGAATCGCTCGGCTGCAGCGATTGGACGCTCCGATCGTCGCTGCTGTTCACGGGACTTGTGTAGGAGGCATGGTGGCCTTGGTCGCGGGAGCCGACGTGGTCCTCGCCTCTCCGGAGGCGAGTTTTGTCTCCGCTTACACAGGCATAGGCTATAGTTGTGACGCGGGCGCCTCGATCATGCTTTCGCGCCGCATGGGCAATGCCCGCGCGCGCCGTTTTCTGCTGCTCGGCGAGATCCTCGATCCTCAAACAGCTCAAGCCACGGGACTGATCGACGAAGTGGTAGCGACCGCTGATCTAGTGGCACGCGCCAATGCTTTGGCTACGAAATTCGCTTCCGGGCCGACGCGCAGCTATGGTGAAATCAAGCGGCTGTTTTTGACCGTGGATCAGGAATCCCTCGAATCCCAATTGGCTTTGGAAGTCATGGCAATCGCTCGAACAGCGGCAACCTCGGACGCGAAGAACGCATTGCTAGCCTTTCGTGAAAAGCGCCGTCCAGTTTTTGCTGGGCATTAGCGAGCAGAATGGAAACGAGAGATGTGGCTCTACCCGGAAATCCGCGTCCTTGGTGATTTGTCGGCGTATTACGCCCGTACTGCACCCGACCAGCTTGTTTTTTCCTTTGCTGGTCATGAGATCAATTGGCGGCAATTTGAGGAAAGCGCAAATCAATTCGCCCACAAACTTGCCGCCGAAGGACTAAAGCCGCGAGAGCGGCTCGGCTTCCTGGGTGTGAACTCCTACGATTACTTCATCGCAATGTTTGCCGCAGCAAAGGCGGGAATGGCTTTTCTGCCGTTGAACTGGCGTTTGACTGCGACCGAACTTGGCGATGTGGTGGCTGAAAGCAGTCCGGCTTTGGTGATCGTCGAGCGCTCCTATGTTGACTTGTTGAACGAGACATTCGCTAAAAACGGTAAGTCGATACCTTATCTCGTCGTTGACGAGCAGACGGCGTTGCCTTCGCTATGTGCAGACTTTCCGACCAGCGCCCCGGACGTTTGGATCAGCGAGGATGATGTTGCGATCCTGCTCTATACGTCAGGTTCGACCGGGCGTCCCCGAGGAGTTTTGCTCACGCATGGCGGTATCAACCGAATGCGTCTTTGCGAGCATCTCGAACCCGCGTATAAGTGGCGCCCGGGCGACAGCTTCCTCTTTTTCCTGCCGAATTTCCATTTGCTCGGCATTGGCCTGGCGCTCCAGTGCCTCTACAATGGCCTGATTTTGATCATACAGGCTCGTTTCGAACCGGCAGCCGCCCTCGAAGCAATCAGCCAACAGCGACCGACCTTGCTCGTTGCGACGCCGACCATGATCCAGATGCTGCTCGATCATAAGGACGCGGCAAAGACCGATTTCAGCTCCCTGCGGCTTACAATGTATGCGGGGTCTCCGATCTCGCTCGGCCTGATCAAGCGCGCAATTGCGGCCATGCCTTGCGAATTCATGCAATTTTACGGCTCTACCGAAGGGGCAGGAGCGATTTCCTTGCTGCGGCCGGATGAACATGATCTGAGCGACGAGCATAAGCTCAAATCTTGCGGGCGTCCTTTGCCCCTCATTGAGCTGCGCATCGTCGACCCAATAGGCCAGGAAGTTCCGGATGGAACGCCCGGTGAATTGCTGGTCAGGTCGCCTGCCATTGCTCGAGGCTATTGGAATAACCCTGAGGCGACCGCAGCATCCTTCCAGCAAGGCTGGTACCGCACGGGTGATATTGCGACGCGAGATGCCGAAGGGCTTTACTATATCGTCGACCGCGCCAAAGATATGATCGTGACGGGGGGAGAAAACGTCTATTCCGCTGAAATCGAACATGTTTTGTCAACCTATCCCACAGTCTCGGCTGTCGCCGTGATCGGTGTTCCCGACGCACGCTGGGGCGAGGCGGTCAAAGCCGTCATTGTGCCGAAATCGGGACAAGAGCTTGATTTAGCGGCGTTGACCGCCTTTTGCCGGGAACAGCTGGCCGGCTACAAAGTCCCCAAAAGCTTCGACATCGTTGAGGAATTACCGATGACGAAAACAGGCAAGATTGCGAAACAGGATCTTCGCGCGCGCTATTGGGCGGGTCAACAGCGCTCGGTTGCATAATATACCGCCACGCCGTCTGGGTATACCTTCAGCATCGCACCCAAAAGTGGAAACCGGTTTTGCGCCCGGAAATGCGTTCAAACAATCAGTTAGGGCATCTTCATGTTTTCATTAAACATGAAGATGCCCTAATGCTGCGAACTTGGAGTTTTTGTTGACTCAGCACCGCAACCGCCAAATCCGATTGGTGAAACGCCCGAATGGCATCCCGCAGGTGGAGCATTTTGCACTTGCCGAGGATGTTGTGGGTTCGCCAGCGGAAGGCGAAATCCTCGTCAAGAATCTTCATCTCTCAGTCGATCCGGCGCAAAGAGGTTGGGCCAATGACGAGGGCAATTATAGTGATCCAGTGCCGCTCAATAGCCCAATGCGCGCCCTCGCGGCCGGCGAAATCATCGAAAGCCGGACAGAAGGTTTTGCCCCTGGGGATCGTGTCTACGGCTGGTTTGGCTGGCAGGAATTTTGTCTAACGCGGCCTGCCGCTATTCTCCGCCGTATTGTTGAAAAGAATCTGCCACTCACCGCAAGTCTTGGCGCTCTCGGCATCAATGGCCTGACGGCCTATTTAGCTTTGCATAAATTGGGCATGCCACGCCCTGGGGAGACAGTGCTTGTGTCCACTGCCGCAGGCAGCGTTGGCAGTTTCGTAGGACAACTGGCACGCAACGCCGGTTGCACTGTCATCGGCGTCACGGGCTCTCCGGATAAGGTGGACAGAGCGGTCGCACGCTACGGCTATAGCGCTGCGATCGATTACCGGCATGAGACCGATATTGCCGCCGCAATTGGTCAGCTCTGTCCGAATGGCATTGACATATTTTTTGACAACACAGGCGGTATGATCGCCGATGCTGCGCGCAATTTCATGCGGACCCACGGGCGGATCATCCAATGCGGCACTGCATCTGTCCCCAATTGGACACCGGTTCCAACTGGTCCACGTGTGGAACGGCAGATTTTAACCAAACGGCTCCGTTGGTCGGGCTTCGTCATCTTCGATCATGTCGCGGAATTTTCTGAAGCCGCTGCAGTGCTCGCCCGGCTGATTGAAGACGGCAAACTCGTCTATGATGAAGATATTGTGCGTGGGCTTGAAAACGCCCCCGAAACCCTCGCCGGCTTATATAAAGGCGAGAACACTGGTAAAGCGATCGTCAGTCTTGTCTGACGATCATGGGGCGTCTTTAGTTTGCCGTGAAAACGTACACCAAAGCGGCTGAATCCTGAAATGACCGGGCAAGGGTTCAGTTCGCGCAGTCGATTGCAAAGAAGCCCCTCGGTTTTGAAGGGCTTTTTCAACGCCCGATTCAAATGTGACGGCTCAGAAGTTCCTTCATGATTTCGGAGCTGCCTCCATAAATTCTCCGCACGCGCGCATCCCGCCAGAGTTTGGCGATCGGATACTCGTTCATGTAACCTGCGCCGCCGTGGAGTTGCAGGGCCGCGTCCATGATTTCCCACTGCGTCTCGGTATGCCACAGTTTTGAGGCAGAGGCTTCGGCAGCAGTCAGGAGGCCGTTGACATGCCGGTTGATCGCCCAATCCAAATGCGCCCAGCCGACTTGCAGTTTTGCTGCCATGTCGGCGAGATTGAAACGGGTGTTCTGGAACTCGAAAACGGCTTTGCCGAAGGCTTTGCGTTCCTTGGTAAATTTCACCGCCTCGTCGAAGGCGCGTTGGGCGGCAGACTGCGCGCTAATCGAAATTGAAAGCCGCTCTTGCACGAGTTCGCTGACAAGATAGATAAAACCCCGGTTCTCTTCCCCGAGAAGATTGGTGACGGGAACACGAACGTCGCTGAAAAACAATTCGCTGGTATCAGAGGAGAACTGGCCGATCTTGTCCAAATTCCGGCCGCGCGAAAAACCTGGCCGGTCAGACTCGACAAACAGGAGGCTAATTCCCTTGGCGCCTTCCTGCGGATTGGTCTTGGCGACAACGATAATAAGATCGGCATTCTGGCCGTTTGTGATATAGGTCTTGGCGCCGTTGATCACATATTCGTTGCCATCGCGGCGCGCCGTGGTTTTAACCCCTTGCAAATCAGAGCCAGCGCCAGGTTCGGTCATGGCAATCGCGGTGATCACCTCACCCGTTACCATTTTAGGCAACCAGGTTTGTTTTTGCTCCTTCGAGGCATGATGCTGGATGTAGCCGACAGTGATGTCGGACTGCAGCGTGATCGTATCGGTCGAGCCGGCATAGCTCAACTCCTCATTCACGACCGCATTGAAACGAAAGTCGAGCGCAGGGCCACCAAATTCTTCAGGCACCGAAGGACAAAGCAAACCGGCCTCACCGGCCTTGCGCCAAAAGCTTTTGTCGACAATGCCCGCTTCCTCCCAATGCGCAAGGTGCGGCGCAAATTCCCTATCGAGAAAGCGCCGGACCTGGTCGCGGAAAAGGTCGAGAACCTCGTCCTGGTTGGTGCGGCTGGAGGTTTGCAACATCGTGCGTTCCTTGAACGAAAATAAGAAAGCGGACCCGCCAGCGCCGCTGAGAGATCATTTCGCGCGATTCATCCAGCGCCGCTGCGTTGGACGTGCATCGAAGGAGATCAAGAGCAATCCCGTATGATCAAATTCACGGCCAAGCGAGGCCGCTGCTTGATATTCGGCGATAAAGTCTTGGTTCACTCGGCGGCGGCGCGTAAAGCTTTCCGTTCGGAAAACAATTGGCGCGCGATAATAAGCTTCATGACCTCGATAGAGCCGCCGGCGATCTTGACAATGCGTGCATCGGCATAGGCCCGGCAGATTGGATACTCCCACATATATCCCCACCCGCCAAAGAGCTGCAAACATTCATCCACTGTCTTGCAATGCAAGTTCGCGGTAATCATTTTGGCGACCGCAGCATCAACCGGATCGAGCTTGCCTTGCATGAAAAGCTCAATGCATTTGTCGGTATAGACGCGGGCAACCGTTGCTTCCGCCTTTAACTCGGCGAGCTTGAATTGGGTATTCTGGAAATCCGCGATGGTCTGATTGAAAGCGCGGCGCTCCGCAGTATAATCCACGGTCCAGTCAATGACGGTCTCCGTGACCATCGCTGAACGGATCGCTTGTGCCAGGCGTTCCTGTGGCAACTTGGTCATCATCAACGGGAAGCCATTACCTTCGGTTCCCAGCATATTGGAAGCCGGCACCCGGAGGTTGTCGAAAAACAGTTCTGATGTATCTTGTGCGTGCATTCCAAGTTTATCGAGATTGCGGCCGCGTTGAAAACCTTTCCGGTCGGATTCGACGAGGAAAAGGGTAATGCCTTTTGCTCCCGCTGCGCTATCGGTCTTGGTGGCAAGCACTATGAGGTCGCAAAGCTGACCGTTGGAAATGAAGACCTTTTGCCCGTTGATGACGAAATCGTCGCCATCGCGCGTCGCGCGTGTACGGATCGCCTTGAGATCGCTACCCGCGTGCGGCTCGGTCATGCCCAAGGCGCCAATGGCCTCACCGCTCACCATCTTCGGAAGCCAATAGCGCTTTTGCTCTTCGGTTCCGAAGGAAAGGATGTAGGTAGCGACGAGATCCGTGTGGATCAGAAATCCTGGCCCGCTGGCACCGATGCGCCATAATTCCTCGAAAACAACGACATCGAACAAATAGTCAAGGCCAAGACCGCCATATTCCTCTGGCACGGTGCAGCAAAGTAGATTGGCGGCGCCTGCCTTAAGCCAGAGCTCACGCGGAACGATGCCATCCTTTTCCCATTGTGCATGATAGGGGGCGATCTCCTTTTCCATGAAGCGCCGCACGGTCTCACGAAACAGATTGTGCTCTTCTTGAAACAACGTGCGTTCTATCATTGTCCTATCCCGCTGGTCGACGTACAAGTCGTACGCTTACGTACGATTAGCACGGTTCCGCGTCTTATGCAACATCGAGCGCTTTTAATGTCGCGTAACCTAAGCCTAGCAAAGCATCATTTCCGAAAAGTGGGAGGCCGGTGTTCGGATAAAAAATGGCGCGAAAATAGAAGGGATCTAAGCTTGGCGAACCAACTAAATCCTGCTTATAAATTTCCAGCAAAAGCGGGTAGCGTTTCTGTGTCCGAAAAAGCGATAAAACCAGGACTTGGAGCCTCTTCCTGTGCATCCGAAGCAGGAAATGCGCTCGCTTTATACTCCGCTCTCCTGGTGCCATCCAAAGGGAATGGCCGATCGCGCCGGGCGGCTTTGCCGCCAGGGTGGCACCGGACTTTAGTCCCACGTCCCAATCGAATGAACCGGGGCGGTCGAAGGGCTTTCGGCCGGAATTTTCAGGGTGCTATTGGTGATCGCTTGCTCTTAACGCCTTGGAAAGGGGAGGGCAGGCTCGCATCGACGGCGGCGGCAGCTGCCGCGCTGGCCATCTTCTCCTTGATGGGCAATGTCTTGGCCAATAGCCACGGCTCAGGTCGCCTTTTTGTTGGGAAGGCGTCTTTTGGCCAAAATTTTGCTTGGCAAATTTTCCATATCGTACGCTTGCGTATGATAATTAATTGAGTTATTGGAGGATCCATCAAACATGGGATGGATCGCGATGGGGCAACGCTGCATCAAGGGAATTGGCGCCTATTTGCCACTGTTGCGGCTTGATCGTAAAGCCGCCGCGCGTGCGCTTGCATGGACAGGGCTTGCTGCCGGAAAGTCAGGACGCCGGGCCGTCGGTGGCTGGGATGAGGATGCGGCGACCTTCGCGGTTGAAGCGGCACGGGTGTCTTTGCCACCCGGGGCGGATGTCGGCAATGTTATTATGGCGACGACCTCTTCGCCATTTTTTGAACGCTCGCAGGCAGGTCTTCTCGTCGACGCGTTGCATCTGCCTAGTCATGTGCGGACCCTTGATGTTGGAGGTTCGCGGCGCGCTGCGGTTTCGGCTCTTCTTGCCGCCTTGCTTGATAATACTGACACGAATACGCTGATTGCTGCTGGCGAGCGTCGGCCGACGAAGCCAGGCAGCGCGTTGCAGCTTAGCTGGGGCGATGGCGGCGCTGCCGTCTTGGTTGGTAGCGAAGGAGGCGTCCATCTCCTAGGGTATCACTCGCTCAGCCATGACCTCGTCGATGTCTACTCCTCCCGGGTGCATCCCACGCCTTACCAATCGGAAGAGCGTTTCATTCGCGATGTGACTGTCGGCGAAATTTTGCGGCCTGCGATTACCGCGGCCCTGCAGACAGCCGGGATCGCGGCAGGAGATATTTCTGCCGCGATCGTCCCTGAGGCGGTCGATGGAATCTACAAAGCTTTGGCGGGAGCTATTGGCCTTAAGGCGCCGAATGTTGCCGAAAAAGCTGCCGCGGTTGGCGGCGACCTCGGCACCGCCCATCCGCTTTTTGCGCTCGCCTTGGCACTTGATGCCGCGACAGCCGGTGACAAGCTGCTGCTTGTTGGATTCGGGAGCGGCTGCGATGCGCTGGTGCTCGAGGTGAGAGGCCCAGTGCATGGGGCCGCATCGGCAAGCGCCGCTATGACGCATGGCGTCGTGCTTGATGATTACGTCCGATTTCTCAGCCTCAATGGATCGCTTGAGCTCGACTGGGGTCCCCGTTCCGAACTGGAGCAAAAGACGTCGGCCTCGGTTCTCGAACGTTATGGAAGAGACATGATGGGTTTCATTGGCGGCCGTGATCCTTCCGGTATCAGCCAGTTTCCCAAAAGCCGCATTCCGGTGGCTCCTGGCGCCTTGGCGGGTCAGGGCGTGCAAGACATCCGGCTTGCCGATGAAATCGGCAAAATTGTCTCGATCACGGCGGACCGGCTGAATTATTCACCTGACCCGCCCTTCCATTTTGGTCTTGTGCAATTTGAAGGCGGCGCCCGGGTACTCATGGAATTTACCGACATCGATCGCTCTTCGAGCCCGATGGTTGGCGATTCCGTTGCGATGCGCTTCCGGATCAAATCAATTGATCGCCGGCGGGGATTTAGAACCTATTTCTGGAAGGCCGTGCCACCCCAACGCCCGAATCTGGAGAATTGAGCCATGGCAACAGGTATCCGTGACAAGGTCGCCATTTTGGGAATGGGCTGCACCACCTTCGGCGAGCATTGGCACAAGGGCGCTGAAGATCTGATGGTTGAGGCTTTTGAGGAAGCCGTGGCCGATGCAGGGATTGAAAGGAACGCGATCGAGGCCGCCTGGCTTGGCAGCGCGTTGGATGATGTCAATGTCGGCAATTCGGCTTTGCCTCTTTCTTTTGCGTTGCGGTTGCCGCCAATTCCAGTCTCGCGTGTTGAAAATATGTGCGCTACGGGGACCGAGGCCCTGCGCGCCGCAACTTATGCGGTGGCTGCCGGAGCTTGCGACATAGCACTCGCCGTCGGCGTTGAAAAACTGAAGGACACGGGCTATGGTGGCCTGCCGCTCCGCACCAAAGGGCTCGCCAATGATCTGTGGATGCCTTACGGTTCGGCGCCCGGTTCCTTTGCGCAGCTCGCAGGCGCCTATGCGAGCTTGTATGGGATAGAAGCGAGCGATCTCAAACGCGCGATGGCGCATGTCTCCTGGAAGAGTCATCAAAACGGCGCGCTCAATAAAAAGGCGCACTTGCGCAAGCCGGTCTCAATGGAAACGATTCTTGGTGCGCCGCTCATTGCCGATCCGCTTGGCTTGTTTGATTGTTGTGGCGTGTCGGACGGCGCGGCGGCAGCGATCGTCACGACGCCGGATATTGCCCGTGGATTGGGCAAGACCGACATCGTCACGGTCAAAGCCGTTCAGCTCTCGGCCAGCAATGGATGGGAGAGCCAATATGCCGACTGGAACGGCGCTTATGTCCGCAACACGCGGGAAGCCTCAAAGCGCGCCTACGCGGAAGCGGGCATCAAGGATCCCCGCGCGGAGCTTGGTGTGACCGAGGTGCATGATTGCTTTTCGATCACTGAATTGGTGACCATGGAAGATCTCGGTCTTTCTGAAGAGGGTAGGGCGCCTTTCGATATTCTTGATGGCCGCTTTGACCGGACTGGAAGTTTGCCCTGTCAGATTGATGGCGGGCTCAAATGTTTCGGTCATCCTGTTGGCGCTTCGGGCCTACGCATGGCCTATGAAATCTACAGCCAATTGCTCGGCCGTTGTGGTGAAAGACAGCGCGATAACATTAATTTCGGTCTCACCCATAATCTCGGCGGTGCGCCTTACAATAGCGTCGTCGCCGTCTCGATCTTCGGACGGTTGAATTAAAGGAACGCAAGGATGGCAGGACGCTATTTCGAGGAATTCGAGGTTGGTCAGACATTCATTCATGAAGTCCGGCGAACCGTGACCGATATGGACAATATCCTGTTCTCGACGCTCACGCACAATCCGGCGGCAATTCATATCGACGCAGAATATGCAAAGACCACCGAATTCGGCAAGCCTCTGATGAACAGCATTTTCACCTTGGGGCTGGTTGTCGGCC
>Ga0306918_10001358_pt1 | contig 12040 bp, 10 predicted proteins | sample tim00Cox0000000H_FD_203315 | JGI IMG/M metagenome (GOLD analysis project Ga0306918, IMG submission 203315) | Lab enrichment of tropical soil microbial communities from Luquillo Experimental Forest, Puerto Rico - timezero.00C.oxic.00.000.00H (v2)... | ecosystem: Environmental > Terrestrial >... | reverse complement strand
CTTGAATCCCAGATAATATTGTCGGGGTGAAAGCGAGGATCGCCCGCATCGAAATGCCGGTTGGACCCAACAAAGGACGCGGAATTGATGTGCAGCCAATCACCGACGGCTCCACCCGCCAGTTTTCTCGGATTGGGGTCACGGAACAGAACCGTCTTTGCTGCGTCGTCGAAACCCAGCTCATCGAAATGTTCATGGGCGCTCCATGACCATAAGATTTCGCCTTCCCAGCTCACCTCGATCAGCTTGTCATCGAGCAGCATCTGATCTGAGATTTTTGGATTTCGCACATTTTCGTGCGCCAACAGCAGCGTCTTGCCGCGATCGTTCGTCGGCGTCTGGCCGGGTACGTAATATCCGACGGGATTGCCTTCGCGCTGAAAGTCGTGATGCTGGCGCGCATACCAGCGCGGCTCTTGTCCAGGATCGGCGATATGTTCCAGCCGGCTGAACCGCCAAACGATATTGCCCTCCCAATCGACTTGAACTAAATCCGTTTGATCCTGGTAGCTATGATTGGGGTCGCGGAGCCCCGTGCTGCCGAAGACTTGCCCGTCCAGCAGCAACTTGTTGGGAAAGCCTTGCAGACCTTTCCACAATTGCACCTCCTTTCCATTCATATCGATTAGCAGGGCGCCGAGATCCGCCGCCGGAAAAATGGTGTACCCGTTCCACGCCTTGGCGCGATCGTACAAAGTAACGCCGGTCGGATAGATCGTTGGATGTCCCATCTTTTCTCCTACTCCTCAAACGCTAGGTACAGGATCTGGCCCGCCCCTCCTCCCGACAGCGCGAGCCGTAGTCAAGTAAGTCGGCGGCCGGAAAAGTCCGGCCACCGGGAGCTTAGGTCGTATATTGGTCAAAGAGGAAGTCCGGCCCTTTCTGGCCGCCGCGGCTAATATCCGGCAACCGTTCTGGCGACGAAGGCGGGGATATTCGTCTGATCGCCTTCGTCAAAGGTGCGAACAAGAGAGGCAACAAGAACTACCCGGAGGTCACTGCGATCACCCGTCGGAAACGCCTCAAATTTGCAGTACGCGTCGATGGGATTCGCCACGGTGCCGAAATCGTTTGAGAATTCCACACCGGGGGCGGTTGGTGTAAGAGGCGAGACTGACAGGGGGTGTCCATCCAGATCGATGATCGAGATGGTTATGTTTAGTGTCTTGTGGCTGACATTTAGCGCGTTACAATTGAAGCTGCCTGAATGTATTGCGGGCGTATAGAGGGTCACTCGATGATCGTCAGCTCGAGCCGTGTCGACCGCTTCGCTGGCAACGATCAATCCCACTCCGGCAAGCAGCGTTCCGAGGCGTTTCATCGTCATCTCCTTTCATCGGCTGCGGCGATCGCGGCCGATGTGGAAGACGATGCAGCCGTCCTGGGCAGAAGTCCTTGAGCTGAGCTTGATATTCTCTTGATAGCGGCTTGATTCGCCGGTCAGAGAAATCCGCGGGCGAGCCCGTCAGTCCTCCCACCCGGCCTTGCGCAAACCCTCGACCATGTGGGCATGGTCTTCCGGCCGATGCCAAGGCACGCGCCGGCGGACGAACATGTCGAAAGCGGCTGGTGCGATCGCAATGGCCTTATCCAGCACTTCCTTTGCTTCCTTGATGCGACCAGTCTGGCCGAGCGCCGCCGCGAGCCAGCGATACTGGTTCGAGTGATTGGGGTAAGTACGGATACCATGCTGAGCGGCCTCAACCGCAGCGTCATATTCGCAGGCCAAGTAATAGCTGATCGTAATATCGAGCAATTGCAGATGATTGTTTGGGTTGTGTGGGTCGAGCCTAATACATTTCTCCAGGGCGATGCGCCCTTCCTTCGGATGCCCGGACCGCGTCAGCACCCCGCCGAGGGCTCCATGAGCATCGGCCAGGTTCGGACTTATCGCCAGAGCGGCTTCGATTTCGGCGAGAGCCCCAGCAAAGTCTCCACGCCTCATCAGTTGCTTACCAAAATATGTGCGCGCCTCCGCGTCGTCGGGATCCAACGCAACCGCTCGTCTGACCAATGCCTCGGCGAGGTCCTCGGCGTCAGCGAGATTTTGCGTTCCGAACACGCCGGCCGCTCGCCGGTAAGCGTAGGCGAGGCCCGTATAGCTTCCGACAAAAGACGGATCGAGATCGATCGCCTGCTGAAAGAATTTCTGCGCGAGAGCATTGTCGTCGGCAGTGACTTTGCCGAAATGCCATAGACCGCGCTGATAAGCGGCCCAGGCGTCGAGACTCTCCCGCGGCTTACGCATGGCCCGACGCTGCTCGGCACCGGCGATGGCGGGCGCGACAGCAATTGTTACCGCCTGGGTAATCTCATCCTGCAGCGCGAAGATGTCGGGGAGATCGCGGTCATAGCGCTCGGCCCAGACGTGGTTCCCGGCCTCGGCCTCGACGAGTTGTGCCGTGACACGGACGCGATTGCCGGCCTTACGTACGCTGCCCTCCAACGCGTAACGCACGCCCAACTCGCGCCCGACCTGTTTCACGTCGACCGCGCGGCCCTTGTAGGTGAAGGACGAGTTGCGGGCGATGACGAACAGCGAGGGGTAATGCGACAGCGCGGTGATGATCTCCTCGACGATGCCGTCGGCGAAATATTCCTGCTCCGGATCGCCGCTCAGATTCTGGAACGGCAACACTGCGATCGACGGCTTGTCGGGCAAGGGTAGCGCAGGAGCAGTGACGGCCGTTGCGCTCGCGCCGCCGATGCGATAGGCGCGGATCGGCTGGGCGATATTCTTGACCTGCTGCTCGCCGAGGTCGGTGAAGGTAACGGGCAATTTCGTTCCGATCTGGTCGCGCACCGTGCCTGAAATGCAGATCCCGCCCGGCTCGGCAAGGGCTTCCAGGCGGGCCGCGATGTTGACGCCGTCGCCGAACAAATTCTCGCCTTGCACGATGACATCGCTGACATGCACGCCGATGCGGAAGCGCAGCCGTTCTTCTCCGGCAAGCGCCTCCTGGACCGCGACCGCGCATTGGACGGCATCGACGGCACTGGCGAAATCGGCGACGACGCTGTCGCCGGCGCTGCCAAAGATGCGCCCGCGATAGGCGGCGATGCGCTCGTCGAGAATGGCGCGACAGCCGGTCAGCCGGCGCAGGGTACCGACCTCGTCCTCTCCCATCAACCGGCTGTAGCCTTCGACATCGGCGGCGAAGATCGCCGCGAGCTTGCGGACCGTTCCTTCCGCCTCGCGCACGGCGCCGACAAAGCGGATCCCCTTGCCATGCGCGGTGCGAAGGAGGCGTTGTTTCTCGCCGCTGTCGCCGATCGCGCTGCGCGCCGCATTGATCCGCGTGCTCAATGTCGATTCCGAGACAATGCGCCCGCTCCACACGGCCGCGAGCAAATCGTCCTTGCTGACGACGCGCTCGCGGTTCCGGATCGAATATTCGAGGAGGTCAAAAACCTGAGGCTGGAGGGCGACCAGGACCCCGTTACGCCGCAGCTCGCGCCGCGCCGTATCCAGTGAGAAATCTTCAAAGGAGTAGAGCAATGTCCTACTCCGCTCGCAGGCGAGGAGCGCACCCCTCCTCGCGCGTTAACCGAGCCTAATATTCAGGACCATGTCGGTCAAGGCAGTTGGGTCGCTTGTCTCACCGCCGTGGGCGATTGGCGATGTAGTCTTCGCTCTGCATCTCGATCAGGCGGGAGACGGTGCGCTGGAATTCGAAGGTACCGTCACCGGCGGGATAAATTTCCTCGGGCGGAACTTCGGCCGAGGCGATCAGCAGGGTTCGCGCTTCGTAGAGTGTGTCGATCAGAATGTTGAAGCGGCGGGCCTCGTTGCGTTGCTGCGGGGCGAGGCGTGGGATGGCTTCGATGATGACTGCCGCGAAGCGTTCGGCGATTGCGAGGTAATCGGGCGCGGCAAGCGGCTTCGCGCAGAGGTCGGCAAATTCGAACCAGGCGACACTGCGGGCGGTGCGCGGAATGACCAGCGAACGGCCTTTGATAGCAATGGTCGTGCTGTCGCCCGGTGACGCGTCAGTAAGCTCGGCGAAGGCGTGAGCGAGTGCGTCATGAGCCGCTTGGCCCAGCGGATAATGGTAGACCGGCTTTCCGTGCAGACGGGCCAAGCGCCAGTCGCGCCCGCTGTCGAGTTCGAGGACGTAGAGCTTCTGTTTGAGCAGCGCGATGAATGGCAGAAAGCGCTCGCGCTGCAGACCGTGTTCGTAGAGCTCGTCGGGAGCGCGGTTGGAGGTCGCGACGACCACCACGCCGGCTTCGAACAACGCCGTGAACAGGCGTTCGAGGATCATCGCATCGGCAATGTCCTCGACCTGGAATTCGTCAAAACACAACAGCGCCGCCTCGCCGGCGAGGTCGGTCGCGACCTTTGGGATAGGCTGGTCGGTTTTAGCCCGCCGCTCCTGTTCGATACGGTCATGCACCTCAAGCATGAAGGCGTGGAAATGTACCCGGCGCTTGCGCGGGTTTGGCACCGAGCGGAAGAACAGATCCATCAGCATCGATTTGCCGCGGCCGACCGGACCGCAGAGATAAAGCCCGACCGGCGGTTCGCTGCCGCCGTTTTCGGCGAGGCCGAAACGAGCGAGCCAGCCGCGCAGCCCCGTCTCGGGCCGGTAATGCAACAATGCGCGGTAGAGGCTCTGGAGCCTTTCGGCCGCCAGCTGCTGCGCCGGGTCGGGCTGCAACAGCCCTTTTTGCCGCAGCGCACGATAGGCCGTCATCGGCTCCGCGGGTTGCGGCGCCGCCGCGCCAGCATCGGGTGACATCAGGATAAGCGGATTATATTTGTCGTCATCGACGGGTGAAGGAGGAGGCGATGAACGAAGACCGTTTCAACATGGATATCCGCAAATTCTTAAAAGTTGTCGGTGTGACCTCGCAACGCGAAATCGAAAACGCGGTGCGCGCGGCGCTCGCCAACGGAAAAGTCAACGACAGCGCTTTGCTTAAGCCGCGCGTGATCCTATCGATCCCGGAGCTCGGGCTCGAGCATGTCGTCGACGGCGAGATCGGGCTCGATTGAACGCACGCCTGCCCGTTATTCGCCTATCGCTTTGAGGCGGACACCACTACGCCGCACGGCCGCCGAATGCTGCTGGCCATGCCGGGCCAGGCAGATCGAGACTATCCCCAGGTGGCTTGACCGCCAACGAGCGTGATCGTGATGTGTCCCATCGTCGTATCGGCCCTGGCGCCATGCCAATGGCGTTCACCGGCCTTGATCTGCACGACATCACCCACGTTGATCTCACGCTGTTCATGCTCGGTTGCCACCATACCGGAGCCCGAGGTCACGATCAGCAGCTGGTCGCAGGTATGCGTATGCCATCCCGTGGTGCAACCTTGGCTGAAGTTCACCACGCTGCAGTTGTAGTTCGCCGAGTCCCCGGGCTGAAGGATCGTCTGACGCGACCGGGAAACCGGCCCTGTCCACCCTTCGATCGGCTCAGCAGCGCCTTCCACTGGGACATTGGGTATGTCTTTAAGCGTGACCACCTTCATGATGACCCTCTCCTCGTGTCGACGGGTGTTCAAGGTATCCGAAATCCGCAATACGTCTCCACCCTATCACAGCTGCATGTGCAGGTGGATCATCCGATTTATGGCGTGGTGAACTTGCTAACCGAGAGCTGCACGAGACGTTTCATCTCTTCGAGAAAATTTTCATACTCCGCTTGGCCGTAGTCCCCAGGGTCTGCGACCGCCGCTGCTGTACCCTCCGCATACTCGTAAAGACAATATGTTTTATTCGTCGCACTGGGGACCATCGTGGTCACGATTTGTTTGTGCTGACGGTTCATCGTGAGGATCAGGTCCGCCCATTCGATGGCGGCTTCATCCAAAGACGTTGGGACATGCGACTTTGCTGCTGGAAGCGCCGTCAACAGTTGTGCGTCCGGCATCGTGTGATCTCTCACATTGGTACCACGTGACCGTGCCTCGATGGGAAGGTTATGATTATCGATATACTGCTGCGCGAGATACTGCGCGGCTGGGCTACGGCCAGCATTACCGGAACATACAAATAAAAGGGCTTTCATCGGAGTGATCTCTCTAGTCAAATCGCAATCCACAAGGCCTGACCAAGGCTGACCGTGTCGTGCGGTGGCGAGGCATGGCTCGCGGATCGCAGTGGCCTCTTCGAGCGTGTCACACTTCTTAAGATAGGCGACGAGGCCCGTCACCCGGAAGCTGCGTTGTCGCGTGCGTCCGGGAATCTTGCGCGCGATGGTGACCGACTTTTATAGGGAAGCCCGGTGGCGGCGCGCGGGTTAGCCCCGTGTAATGATCTTTTTATTTCGCCGTGATAGTCCCATACAGCCACGGATCGAAGGATCGAGCAAACTCTGGCTTGAGACCCTTCATTGAAATTTGATTGCCGGAAAACGGCAATAGATGGAACATTGCGCACCGACCCGAGAACCGGGAAAGCTGGATGGTAACGCACGTTGTCCCTGCCAGAGTCGGCCGACGCTCTACGCAGCCGCTGTCACACCACGGCTCGCCCTGCCGATGAAACGCCTGTTTGCGAGGAAGCTGCGGCTGCGGCCGAGCATCGTGGCGTTGTTTGTGCTTCTGACGGTACCGGTTTTTCTTACGAGCGTTGCCGTCACCTATGTGTCGAACGAGCGAATTGCCCGTGACAACGCCGACGCGCTCATCGAACGGTTTCGCATCGATGCCATCGACAGCATCCAGGGCATGTTCAGCCCGATCAAATCGTTGGTGCGCAGCGCCGCAATGGTGGGCAGCCAGCAGCCCGATTTCTATTCCGACAATCGGTCGCTCAAATATCTGCTCAGCATGCTGCTGCACAGCGACAAGCTGGTCAGCATCTATGTCGGCATGGCCGACGGGTCGTTCCGCCAGGCCCGGCAGATCAACCCCGCGGTCGAGGTCCAGGATAAATTGCCGCCCGCCGGTGTCGAATACGCCTATCGCTGGATAGAGCCGCCGGGGGGATCGACACCGGTCGACCACTACGTCTTCCTCGACGAGGAACACAACCCCCTCGGCGCGTCGGACAAAGCCACGACCTATGATCCGCGACCGCGGCTCTGGTATCGGCAGACCGTCAAGGACGGCAAGTTGATCATTACCGACCCCGACATCTTCGCGGCGCTGGGGCTGATCGGCTTTACCATCGCCGCGCCAATCTACACTGACGGCAAGATCGCCGGCGTCGCCGCGGCCGACATTACCTTGGACGGCCTTTCGCAGTATCTGTCTGAACGCAAGATCAGCCCTGGAACATTGAGTTACGTCCTAGACACCCAAGGCGGGGTGCTCGCCAATTCCGAACTTGCAAAAACCTATACCGATGAGGATGGGCAGGTAGAGCTGCAGCACATCACCTCGCTCGCCAACGGGCTGCCGGCGATCGCCTTCAGCGCGCGGCCCCACGACAGCGGGAAACCGTACTCGTTTTCCTATGGCGGCAAGGAATACGTCGCAAGCTGGTCCATGCTGCCGATCAAGTTCGGCAAGCGCTGGCAGCTTTTTATCGTTACCCCGCTCAAAGATTTCACCAATCCGTTCAAGCGCAACGACAGACGCCTCTTGTTCTGGGGGCTGATCGCGATCGGGGCGCAGATCCTGATCATCTATTTCCTGTCGGCAGTGGTTTCTTCGCCGCTTGAGCGGCTCGCCCTAAAAGTCGCCAAGATCGAGGATCTCGGCGGGCACAACCTGCCGCCGTTGCAATCGGCGGTCGCGGAGATCTCGGTGCTGTCCAAGGCCATCGATACGCTCGATGCCACGGTCAAGTCGTTTGCCGCCTTTGTGCCGGTGGGGCTGGTCAGGCAGCTTATCGCTTCCGACCACAAGCTTGAACTCGGCGGACACAGCCGATTTCTGACGATCTTTTTTTCCGATCTCGAGGCGTTCTCGACGCTTTCCGAAGAAGCGCCGACCCACGAACTGATGATGCGAGTTTCGGCCTATCTCGAAATCGTCACCAAGGCGGTCAATGAGGAGGCCGGCACGATAGATAAATTCATTGGTGACGGCGTCATGGCGTTTTGGGGGGCGCCGGCCTTGCTCGAAGACCATGCCTGGCGCGCCTGCCTGGCCGCGCTGCGCATCGGGCAGGGCATGGATGCGCTTAACGAGCACTGGCAGAACCAGGAGTTGAAGCCACTAAATGTCCGCATCGGAATCCACAGCGACGCAGTGCTGGTCGGTAATATCGGCTCAATGGAGCGGATGGGCTATACTGTGATCGGCGACGGCGTGAACATCGCCGCGCGGCTCGAAAGCATCAACAAAGAATACGGCACCCGCCTCTGCATTAGCCACAGCGTCTTCAAGGAAGCCGGCGAGCGTCTTTGCGTCCGGCCGATCGACGATGTCACGGTCAAGGGGCGGCGTACCAAAATCCCGATCTACGAGCTGATGGGCGCGTTCGGCGCGGCCCCCGAGCTGGAGCCCGATGCGGCGACGATCAGGCTGTGCCGGCTGACCCGCCTGGCGCACGAGGCGCTGATCCAGGAGGATTTCGCGCTCGCCCTCAGCCGTTATCGCGAAATTCTCGCCGAGTTTCCTGACGATACGGTGTCGCGGGAACTCGTCAGGCGGCTCTCGAGTATCGAGTCCGCGCGCCGGATCGCCATTCAGGCGGCGGTATGATTCGGCCACCCGAAATGCCCCTCATATCGCCGGCCGAACCGGCACTGGACAACTCCTGTCAGCAGGTAAGCGCGGCGCTGCGTCCCAGCGAATACACTGCGGCACTGATCCAGGTGCTGCGTGCCCGTGGCGCATGGGTGCGCGGCGCAAACGCGCTGGAGATAGGCTCGGGCAGCGGCGTCGTGCTCGCGGCGCTTGGGGCGCTCGACGCCGCCTCGCTATGCGGCATCGACATCGAGAGCGAGGCCGTCGCGTCCAGTACGCTGCTGCTGCGCGGGCTGGGACATGGCGAAAATGCGCGGATGCATCACGGCGATATGTGGCTGCCGGTCGCTGATCGCCGCTTCGACCTGATCGCCGCCAATCTGCCGCATTTCCCAATGGAGGCTGGTGAATTCGCCGGCCGCCTGCCGAGCTGGAGTTCGGGCGGGCCCGATGGGCGGCGCCTGCTCGATCGCTTTCTTGACGGGCTCGCTGCCCATCTTGCCCCCGGTAGCCGCGCCATCATCACCCACAACGCATTCGTGGACCTCGAATTGTCGCGCGCAATGGTGGCGCGGGACGGCCTGTCGCTGCGGGTCGCCATGACGGTGCTGATCCAGATCCCCAGCGAAAAGCTCGCCTTGATGACGCGGAGCATCCTCTGCTTTGAGGAAGGGCGCTCGATTTACCGCTACGGGCCCTATGCTTTCGCCGAGATGCACATTGTCGAAATTGGCGCCGCCGCGTCACTCGGCTGATTTGCGCCCGCGTCGCGCGCTCACCTACACCTTCGCTTGTGTGCTCGCGATGGCGGGGGTCCTGTGTGCCGGCTTGCCGGCTCCGGCGCGTGCCGACAATTCGCCCGATGCTGCGCTGGCCCGGTTGCTGGATAATGCGCGTGCGGCGGCCGCTGCTCCCGGTAGGTGCGCCCAGCCGGGCATCGACCGGCTGGTCCGCATTCTTTGCACTGGCCGGATCCGCATCGGGGTCCGCGACGACTACCCGCTGTTCAGCACCCATACGGAGACGACACGGCAGGGTTATGAGGTCGATGTCGCTCAGGCCATCGCGCGCCAGCTCGGCGTCGACATCACCTTCACCAAGGTAAAGGCGGCGACCCGGATCCCGCTGCTGGCCGACGACAGCACCGACCTCGTCATCGCGACGATGGGAGACAACACCCAGCGCGAGACGCAAGCACGCTTTATCAAACCGCATTACTACCGGTCGGAGACGATGCTGGTCGGGGCGCGCGACCTTGCAGCGGCCGATTGGGAGGACATTCGCGGCCTGACTGTCTGCGTGACGGTCGGCAACGGGTCGAATGCCGAACTGGTGTCGCGCGGCGCTCGGCTGATGCTGTTCGATCAAGCGGTCAGTTTGCCCGAACGCCTCGGCGACCAGACCTGCACCTTGGCGGCGCAGGACGACAGCTTTTTCGCCTACTACTTCGCAGATCCGAGCTTTGCTTCACGTTTTTCCGAGAAGATCGGCTTTGCCCAAATACCTTGGGGGATGGGCGTCGCGCGCGACGGCAGTGAAAGGCTGGGGCGCGCGCTCGACCTGATGAGCCAGATCTTTCATCGCGACGGCATCTTCCTCGCCGCCGCCCGCGCCAACCATATCGGCACCGGTTTTCTGGAGCAGCAACAGGCCGTATGGGGGCGGCCCGAATGCAATACAGACACTGGCAGCACCGACCCCGCCTGCATCTTGCCGCCGGCCAACGCCGAGTTGCAGCCGACCCCGTTCGCCGGCAGTGTCAGCGCCTTCGAGACCTGGTTTGCGGGGTCGACGGGGTTCGATCTGCTGCTGCCGATGTTGAAGACGGCGCCGGCCTGGTCGCTGTTTCTTAATGGTGTCTTGAACTCCCTGGTGCTGATCGCCGGAGCGCTCAGCGCGACGCTCGCCTTCGCCCTGTTGTTCGGCGCCGCAATGGGGGCGCGGTCGCGGCTGCTGCGCTGGCCTGCGCGCGGCATCACGATCGCGCTGCAATCCTCCCCGATCCTGCTGACCTTGGTCATCGCTGCGGCGATCATCCACGCGCTGGTGCCATATTCGTCGATGGTGGCGTTGGGCGCGGCGATCGTGGCGCTGGGCCTCAGCAACGGCAGCAATGCGGGCCAAGCGATCTCTGAGGCGTATCTGACGTTGCGCGCCGAACGCGCCGGGCTGCCGGTCGACCGGATCGACCTGTTTTCCCGCGCTCTCGGCCGGTCGGTGACGCAGATCGTGGCATTTCTGATCAACGCCGCCAAGGGCACGCCCATCGCCAGCTTTATCGGCGCGCCCGAGCTATTGAGTGCGCTCACCGACATTACCTCGTTCTCCAGCGGGCGCGTGACGACCTATACGCTGCTGCTGGTGTTCTATACCGCCGTGGTGATGGCCGTCGTATGGCTATGCCGCAGGTTCCAGAGGTTCCTCGATCGGAGCCACGCTGTGGCATGAACTTACCGATCGAGCGATTGCCGTCGAATTTCCTGCCGTCGTTCCTGGCTGGCATAACGATCAATTTCGAGATTGCCGGCATCGCGCTCGCGCTCGGGCTGACGCTTGGCGTCTTGCTCGCCTTCGCGCTACTTCGCGGCGGCCTGCCCGGGGCGGCGGCAGGCTCGGTTGTCGGGCTGATGCGCGCAGCGCCGACCTTTGTCGTCATGTTCTTTCTGCTGAACGCCCTGCCGCGCGACGCCGGCCTCTCCGGGGTCATGATCGTAGCGATGTCCCTCGTCCCCTATGCCGCCGCTTATATCGCCGATGCCGGTGTCGATGCACTGCGTCAGCTTCGCGCCGGTTCGCCGCTTGCCTGCTATCTGATCCTGCCCAATATCGCCCGCGCATTTTTTGTGTTGGTCATGTCGTCGAGTGCCGGCGCTGCGATCGGCGTGCCCGAAGGCGTCGCGGTCATCCTGCGCCAAGCCGAGAAATTGCCCTCGCTCGGCGACATGCTCGTGCTGTTTGCGATCGGTGTTGCGTGCTTCGGCATCCCGCTACAAGCCGGGTTTGCGCTCATCCGCCTGATCCAGCGCCACCTCGGTCACATTGCCCTGCGCAACCAGCCGAAGGTGCAAACCGGTGAGACGGCGGTGCCGATCGAACAATGATAAGGCGGTCGGCTGCAGGTGACGGCGGGCGGGTTTACTGCGCCGCGACGGGCTGCGGCTGAGTCACCGGCGCGCCGTCAGCGCGGATTTCCGTATCCCACGGGCCCGGGAAACGGCCGCGGCTGACCTTGTCGCGCGAGAAGATGTGGTAGTCGACCGGCCATTCGGCGCGCGGCAATTCGTAAAACACCTCGACTCCGTTGCCGTCCGGGTCACGAGTGTAGATGCCCAGCGAGATGCCGTGATCGGAAATATGCTCGATCGGCCAATCCTTCGCCTTGATGCGGTGATAAAAATCCTTCAGATCGTCGAGCGACTCGAGACGCCACGCCATGTGGTTGAGCCCGACC
>Ga0306918_10001343_pt1 | contig 12099 bp, 12 predicted proteins | sample tim00Cox0000000H_FD_203315 | JGI IMG/M metagenome (GOLD analysis project Ga0306918, IMG submission 203315) | Lab enrichment of tropical soil microbial communities from Luquillo Experimental Forest, Puerto Rico - timezero.00C.oxic.00.000.00H (v2)... | ecosystem: Environmental > Terrestrial >... | reverse complement strand
GCCCTTGAACACCCCGCCATCCAGCGCGCAATCGCCGCAGGCCACCACGAACACCGGCTCCGGCATGGCGGCGCGGGCCTGGCGCGCGGCATCCACCATGTTGCGCCCGGCCACGCCGGTAAGGAGCAGAATATCGGCATGGCGCGGGCTGGGCGTAAAACTCAACCCATACTGGGTGAGGTCGTAAATCATGTTCTGGGTGGCGCGCAGCTCCAGCTCGCAGCCATTGCAGCTCCCCGCCGCCACATGGCGGATAGCGAGTGTCCGGCCCAGTTTTCTGGTCCCGGCCGCCTCCAGCCGGGCGCGCAGCTCCTTCACCTGCGCCGGGTTGGCGGGCAGGGCCGGCGCGGCCCTGGTGACGATGTGGCGGATGGCGGTTTTCCAAACCATAGCTACAGATCCACCCCCGAATAGGAGCCATTGACCGATTTATTGATCATCGGGAAATCGGCCAGGATGGCGGTGGTGGCCGCATGCTCCAGCAGCGGCCAGTGCAAAGCCGAAGCATCGGCGATGAAGGCAGCAACAATGGCCCCGCCCTCGATGGAAAGCCAATGCCAGACCGGCCCGCGGAAGCTCTCCGCCACGCCAAGCCCCATGCCGCTCTCCTGCGGCAAGGTGAGCGCCAGCGGTCCATCGGGCAGCGCGCTCAGCATGTCGCGCACAAGGCGGATGCTTTCGGGAATTTCCTCCAGCCGCACACGGACGCGCGCCGCCACATCGCCCTCCTGCAGCACCGGCATATGGAAAGGCGTGTCGAGATAAGGCGGGTAGCCGGGCGAGAGCCTGGCATCATGCGCCTGACCGGAGGCCCGGCCAACATAGCCGCCGGCCTGGTACGCCTCAGCCAGAGACGGCGGAATGATGCCGGTGCCGATCACCCTGTCCTGCAGGCTGGCATAATCCTCGAACACCCGCGTCAGGCTTGGCAATTCCGCCTCCAGCGCCGCCAGAGTTGCCAATATCACCTCCGCCCCGCCGGGCAGAATATCCCCCGCCACGCCGCCGGGCACCACGATATCCATCATCAGCCTGTGCCCGAAAGCGGCACCACAGGCGGCGCAAATCTCTTCGCGCGCCAAGGCGAAGCGGGCATCGAGAAAGGCGAATCCCGCATCCCCGGCAACGGCGCCGATATCGGATGTATGGTTCGCCAGCCGCTCCAGCTCTCCCATGATGGCGCGCAGCAGAATGGCGCGAGAGGGCGGGGTTTGCCCCAAGGCCGTCTCCGCCGCCTGGGCAAAGGCGAGGCTATGCGCCACCGTGGCATCGCCCGACACACGCGCGGCAAAACGGGCCGCAAGCCGCGGCGATTTGCCGCGCATCAGCCCCAGCGTGCCCTTATGCGCATAGCCCAGCCGCGCCTCCAGCCGCAGCACCGCCTCGCCGCGCACCGAAAAGCGGAAATGGCCGGGCTCGATGATCCCGGCATGGATCGGCCCCACCGCGACCTGATGCACACCCTCGCCCTCGGGCGCTGCGAAATCAGGCCAGGGTGCTGTGAAATCGGCGGCGCGGTGATGATCGACAGCCGGGCGGATATCCTTGGCGCCCATCGACTTATGGCCATTCAAATCATACGCCAAACGCTGATACCAGCCGGCGCCTTTATGCGGCAAAGCAGGGTAGCCGCCATTCTCCAACGCCACCGCCACCAGCTCCTGCGGCTGGTACAAGGCATAGGCATAATGCGCATCGGTCCAGAGCGCGATGAACTTGCCCTGATGCGCCACCCAATCCTCTGCCGAGAGCAGCATCATTGCAGCGCCCCCGCCACATTGGAGAGCAGCGCGAGAATCGGCCCCGGCATGGCGAAGGCGAGCCCCACCGCGAGCGCCAGATGCAGCGCCACCAGATGCATTTCCGCGCCCGCCTTCTGCGGCCTGGTATGCGGCGGCGGGGAACCAAAAATGAGCGGCCCGACATTGCGCAATATCGCCACGGTGCAAAGTAGCAGCCCCAGCCCCAGAGGCGCAGAAACCCAAGGATTGCGCTGCACCGTCTGGCTGATGATGATGAACTCAGAAGCGAACAGCCCCGAAGGCGGCAACCCGACCAGGCCAAAAATCGCCCCGCCCAGCACCCAGCCCGCATATTTATTGGAATGGACGATGCCGCGCAGATGCGAAAACCCGTAATGGCCGGGTGCGGTGGAGTCGCGCAGGCCGGCCGCGCCGATGAGCGCGATGAACAGGCCGGATTTCACCAGCGTCTGCAAAACCATGTGCAGCAGCCCGCCGAAAATCGCCGCCGGCCCGCCAATGCCGAAGGCGAAAGCGACGATCCCGGAATGTTCGATGGAGGAAAACCCGAAAAACCGCCTGGCATCCCGGCGGCGCGAGAGCGAGAACCCGACCAGGAACACGGAAGCCAGCCCAAGCGTGAGCAGAAACGGCCCCGGCGGCATCGCCGCCCCGCCCGAAGCCTGATTGGCCTGCAGCAAATGGCGGAAGCGCAAAATGGCGATGAGCGCGAGATTCAGCATCGGCCCCGAGAGCGAGGTGGTAAGCGGCGCCGGCCCTTCCGCATAAGCATCCGGCAACCAGCCATGCAGCGGCACAAGCGCCGCCTTCGTTCCATAACCAAATAGAATGAACACGAACGCCAGCGTCAGCAGCGAGCCATCCATCCAGGCCGCATGGCTCGACAAGGCACTAAAACTCATCGCCGCGAAACCCGGCCCCAGTGCTGGCTGCGCGGCAAGATAGACCAGCATCGTACCAAACAAGGCGAGCCCGATACCGACACCGCCCAGGATAAAATATTTCCACGCCGCCTCGAGCGCCGAAGCCGAGCGCGGCAGGCTGACAGCGAAGGTGGCGGCAATCGTCGCCCCTTCCACGGCGGCCCAGAGCAGGCCGATATTATCCGCGTAAAGCCCGAGCAAGGTGGCGCCGAGCACCACCTGGCAGAGCGCGTGATAAAGCCGCCAGAGCGGCGGCGCCAGCCGCGCCTCCGCCCCGCGCACGTAAAAAATATTGGCAAGCGCCGTGGTGAGCGCGATGAAGCCGGTCAGCGCGCCAAACAGCAGCCCCAGCGCATCGGCATGAATGAGCCCGCTACCCGGCGACGTGAACACCGCCAGCGTCAACAGAAACACAAAGAAACTCAGAACGGCATTGGCAATCGCCCCCTGCAGCGGCCGTCCCCAAACGGTCAGCGCCATAGCGGCGAGAATGGGCAGAAAGATGGGGAGCAGAATCATCACCGTCCCCGCCTCTCAATCGCCTCGATACCCGTGACATCCAGCGTATCGAAATGCTCGCGGATGCGGAGCAGAAAAATCCCCACCACGAGAAACGCCAGCAGCACCAGCAACGCCACGGAGAATTCCGCCACGAAAGGCATGCCCGGCATGCCGATGGCCGCCAGCACCAACCCGTTTTCCGTCGAGAGAAAGCCGATGATCTGCGCCAGCGCGGAGCGCCGCGTCACCATCACCAGCAGCCCCAGCAGCACCACGGACAGGGCGATGGCCAGATCCTCGCGCGTCAGCGATACCGCACTCATCGTGCTCGGCAGCACCACCAGCACGGCAATGCCGATCAACCCCACGCCCAGGATCAGCGACATCGCCATCGGCATCGCGCTCTCCACCGCGCGCACCAGATTGAAACGCAGCACGATCTCGCGCAGCCCGGCGGGCAGCAACAGCCCTTTCAGCGCCACGGTGATGATGCCGGTGAGATAGAGATTGATCTCCCCCTGCGCATAACCCTGCCAAAAGGCGGCCAGCGCCAGCACGCAAGCCTGCATCTGGTAGAGCATGATCATCGCCGCCAGCCGCCTTTGCGAGAGCAGCGAATAGCCGCACAGCAGAATGATGCCGCCCATCAGATGCGCGAGGGAAAAAGTGAGGCTCATAGCCCGATCCTCGCCGCCACGAACAGGAACACGCCGGCGAGAAACCCGAGCAGCATGGAGGCGCCGAGAAATTCCGGCACCCGGAACACCCGCATCTTCGCCGTGGAAATTTCGAAGAGAGACAAAATCACCACCATCAGACCAAGCTTCACCACCCAGCACAGAAGCCCGAGCGGCCAGGAGAGCACATCATCCGCCCGCGCCATAAAGAAAGGGAGAAAGATCGTCCCGATCAGATCCATCCAGAGCAGCAGCCGCAACATCGCCGCATATTCGAACAGGAGCAGAAACCGCCCGGAATATTCCAGCACCATCGCCTCATGCACCATGGCGAGTTCCAGATGGCCGGACGGGTTGTCTGTGGGAATCCGCCCCGTCTCCGTCAGCGCCACCGCCAGCAAGGCGGCCAGGGCAAACCCCAGAGACACGGAAATGCCTATATGCTGCGTGGCGAAGGCCACGGCGATGCCATCCACCGTGGCCCCATGCGCCAGCAGCACGAAGCCGAGCAGCACCACCAGCAAAGCCGCCTCGGCGAAAATGCTGAACAGAATCTCCCGCCCCGCCCCGGCGCCGCCAAAGCCGAATCCCGTCTCCAGCCCGCCCAGAACAGTGGCGGCGCGGGCCAAAGCAAAAAGCCCAATCAGCGTAATGAAATCGCTCAAATCCGCCGTCAGCATCCCGGTGCAAAAACTGGGCACCAGCAAGGCGGCCAGCGAAATCGCCAGAAAGGCCGCCACCGGCCAGACCGCAAACAATTCCGTCGCCGTTTCTGGAACCAGCGTGGATTTACGCAGCAATTTATAAAGCAGCAGATAAGGCTGCCAGACCGGCGCCCCGCGCCGCCCCAGCGCCCAGGCGCGGATTTTGCCCACCAGCCCCATCAACAGCGGCGCCGCGGCAAAAATGAAAGCCGCATGCAGCAAGGTTGCGATGAGGCTGAGCGCAAATCCCAGCATCACCCGCCCTCCCCCAGCCCCAGCGCCAGCAGAAACAGCACCAGAGCCACAAACACGAAAGCCAGGCGTTCGCGTATGGTGGCACGGCGGATCCGCTCCGCCAGCCGCACGCCCTTCAGATGCACACGCAGCAGCGGCGCCACCACCCATTCCTCCGCCGGGTCCGCCATATCGCGCGTCAGCAGCCCCTGGCCGATGGCGCGCGCCACGGGCTCGGCAAAGCCGGTGGCGCTGGGCTGGGTCAGCGGGTCGCCAAACGGCAGCCAGGGCGGCGGCGCGCCGAACCCGCCATTCCAGGACGGCGCCGCCCGCGTGCCGCGCACACCCCAGCGCTGCAGCACGAAGCCGGCCGCGGCCAAAACCAGAAAGCCGAGCAACAACAGCGGCACCGGCACATAGGCCAAAGGCGGCGTCTGCGCCGCGGGTGCCAACTCCATCACCACAGGCGTTAAAAGCTGCAGCACCAGCCCCGGCAACAACGCCACGGGCAGCATCAGCACCGCCAGCAGCCCCATGGCAAAAAGCGGCCCGCGCCCGATATCCTCAGCCGCCGCCGCCTGCAGCGTCCGCGGCCGTCCCAGAAACCCGATGCCGATAAGCCGCACCGCCGCCCCCAGCGCCAAAGCCGCCCCCAGCCCCAGCAGCGCCAAGGAAGCCGTAAACCCGATACGCGCGAGAATCCCGCCCGTCGCCGCCGCGCCGATGACGGCATGCAGGAGCAAAAATTCCGGCGCGAATCCCGGCCCCAGCGGCAATGCCGCCATGCCCGCCGCCCCCAGCAGCATCAGCCCGCCCAGGCGCGGCATCCCCCGCATCAGCCCGCCCAGCCAGTTGAGCGAGCTCGTACCCACCGCGTGCTTCACCTCACCCGCGCCGAGAAACAGCAGCGGCTTGAACAGCCCATGCGCGACCGCACACAACAAAGCCGCCTGCAACGCCAGCCCCGCCAGAATCGGGTCGCCCATCGCCTTGGCCCGCAGCGCCACCCCCAGCCCCACTGCAATCAACCCCACATGTTCGACAGTAGAGCAGGCCAGCACGGTCTTCAGCTCCAGCTCCAGCATGGCGCGCAGCGCGCCGATCAGCACCGAACCCAGCCCAGCCACGATGAGCACCACGCCCCACCAGGGCTGCTGCGCCGGCGCCAGAATGATGAAGGCGTAACGGATGAGCACATAGAGCGCCACCTTCACCATCCCGCCCGACATCAGCGCCGACACCCCTGCCGGCGGCGCCGGATGCGCCTTCGGCAGCCAGCTATGCAACGGCGCCAGCCCCGCCTTGGCCCCGGCCCCCAGCAATATGAGCAAAAAGGCGACGGAACTGGCCGGCAGAAACACTGCTGGGATGAGGCAGGCGCCAGAGAACACCGCCATAGTCACATAAAAGGTCGCAGGCCGCGCATCGCCGCGCAGCACCAGCAGCCAGGAGGCGGCACTCATCAGCTCGAAGCCGAAAATCAGCGTGAACGCATCCGCCGCCGCCAGCGCCAGCACCATACCCAGCACAAACGCCCAGAAAGTGACGGAACCGCGCATCCCCGCCACCGCGCTGGCGACAATCTGCGGCGCCAGAAGCCCGAGAAACAGCAATGAAAGGGCATCGAGCTGCAAATGCATCCCTTGCCCCGGCAAGCCCACCATCAGCGCCAGTTTCCAATCCACGCGGGCAGGCTAGCACCCGCTTCCGAGTCGTCAGGTGACGGCCGCGAGGTCCGTCTCGTACTCCACCACCGTCGCAATCTTGAACGAGGCACGGTCGAACAAATTCTTCTCATCCTCGACGATGAAATCCGGCATGATCGAGGTGGTGAGATAGCCCAGCAGCGCGTCGAACGACGCCTTGTCCTTGCACCAAAGCTCAGTGATCACATCAAACGCCATCTCCCCGCCCGGCCCGGTCTCGGGATGATTCTGCGGGGTGATGAAGCGGCGGATATAACGCTGCAGATTCGTGCTGGATTTGGCGGCAAGCGGCGCATGGCGCGTCTCGTAATACTCTTTGAACGCCTCCATGCTCATGCCCGGCTTGCGCTTCATGAACAGCAGAATCTTGTGAATCGCCCCGTCTTGCATTGGTTCGTCCATCGCCGCCTCCGCTCAGATATAACGCCCGCCATTCACGCCGATGGTCTGGCCCGTCACATAGCCCGCCTCGTCCGACACCAGCCAGGCGGTGGCGCCGGCAATATCCTCGGGCTCGCCCTGGCGGCGGATGGGGCCGCTATTGGTCCAGGCCTCGCGCACATCCTGGCCGATATGCTTGAAGGATTCCTCGGACATCACCGTGTTCATCACGAAGCGCGGCGGAATATTGTTCACCGTAATCCCCAGCGGCCCGAATTCCTGGGCCAGCGTCTTGGTCAGCGCGATGATGCCGCCCTTGGCCGAGGAATAATGCGCCATGGTCGCCGCGCCGGACTGCGCGGAAGAGGAGGAAATATTCACAATCCGCCCCCAGCCCTGCGCGATCATGTCCGGCAGGATGGTCTGCGTCACGATGAAGGCGCCTTTGAGGTTGATCTCCATCATCCTGTCCCATTGCGCGTCGGTCAGCTCCAGGAAGGGCGCGAAGCCGGTGATGCCGGCATTATTCACCAGCACATTAACGGGCCCGAACGCAGCACGCAGCTCCGTGGCAGCCGCCTGGATGGTCTCGCGCTTGGCGATATCGCCCGCCAGCGCCACAGCCTCGCCGCCCTCGTCCTTGATCTCCCGCGCCACCTTCTCGCAGGCCGCCTTGTCGAGATCGAGCACACCTATGGCAACATTATCCCGCGCCAGGCGCAGCGCAATCGCCCGCCCGATGCCCGCCGCCGCCCCCGTCACCAACGCCACCTTCTTCGCCATTTTTTGCTCCCTTCAGCCCGCTTGCCAGTTGAAAACGCGCCGGGCCGAACGGCCCAGAATCCATTCCTTCTCGCCACGCGACAATTCCAGGTCGTCGCGCAAATAATAAAGCATGTCGCCCCAGCCATGATTGGCGATGACGGTATTGTCGCTGGCCCAGATGAGCCGCTCCGCCCCGAAGGCGGAAATGGCGCGGCGCAGATGCGGGCGCAGCCCGTCATAAGGATAATCCGGCACACCGAAACGGTCCTGCGCATGGCTCCATTTCAGCGCCACGTTGGGAAACTCCGCCAGCGCCAGCACGCGCTCGAAATAGGCCGGGCTGTTGGCCAACGCAGTCTCCTGCGCCGGCCGCCAGGTGGAAACGCCGGTAAACCCCATGCCGCAATGGTCGATGACGAAATTCAGCTTTGGATATTTCTCGATATAAGGGCGCAGCTGCTCAACAAAGCCGGGCACGAACCAGCAGATGGGCAAGCCAATATCCTGCGCGATGTCCAGCAACCCGTCATAGGCGCCGGCAACAAACGCCTCCGCCTCATCCTGGGTCCAGACCGGCTGCAACCGGAAGGCGCAAGCCCCCTTGGTCGAGCCCACCACCCGCATCACGCTCTCCAATTGCGGGTCCAGCCGGTCGATACGCACCAGAAACGCGAAACGCTCGGGATAAATCAGCGCCGCCTCGTGCGCCGTCGGAAAGCCGGTGCGCCAGGCGCCATTGGGCAGGACATGGCCGGGATCATAATGGGTGATGCCGGCCCCTGGCTGCATGCCCCAAAGCTCGTCCAGTACCGCGGACTCGATGCCGAGCGCATCCATCGCCTCCAGCGCCGCCTCGATCTTGCCGCGGCCCATATGGAGCTGCGCATCCACGATGTCCATTTCGCGTTTCCTCCAGCCCTGGCCCTATTATGCGTTTGTATACAAAGTCCGGCCGGGCTTTGAGGGCAATCTTGGGGGATGCTAAGGCGGGAGTCAAACTTGTCCGGTCCTTTCGTTTCTTCCGTTGCAGCCGCCCGCCCGGCGGCGCTATGCAGGCGGGTCCCCCCGCAACGGGAGCCCTGCCATGCCCGATTACGAGCTCTATTACTGGTCCGTGCCATTCCGCGGCCAGTTCGTCCGCGCCGTGCTGGCCCATGCTGGCAAAGACTGGACCGAGGGTGGCGGCGCGGCCATCCCCAAACTGATGGACAGCCCGGTCAAGCGCATGCCCGTCCCCTTCATGGGCCCGCCTCTGCTCATCGACAAAAAAGCGGATTTCGCCATCGCGCAGATGCCCGCCATCATCCTCTATCTCGGCGAAACGCTCGGCCTCCTGCCCGCCACCCCCGCCCTGCGCGCCTTGACGATGAAGACCGTCAACGACGCCAATGACGTGATCGACGAAATCACCCTCGATGGCGGGCGCCTGATGTGGACCAAGAAAAGCTGGAAGGAATTTACGCCCCGCCTGCGCAAATGGATGTCCTTCTGGGAAGAGACAGGACGCCGCCACGGGCTGACGGCGGAGTCCGGCTACCTGCTGGGCGGCGAGGCGCCCGGCATCGCCGATGTGGTGATGGCGACTTTATGGTCGACCATGACCGAGCGTTTCGACAAGATCGAAGCGATCCTGGAGGACGAAGCCCCCATGACGGCCGCTCTGACGCGGCGGGTCGCTGCCCTGCCGGCACAAGCCAAGCTGGCTGCCAAGGCAAAGCGTGACTATGGCGATTCCTATTGCGGCGGGCAGATCGAGGCATCTCTGCGCAAGGTTTTAAAGACATAGGCCAGGTTCTTGCCGCGGCGCCCTGTCTCTATAAAGTCGCGTGCCATGCACATGATACATGATCCTTCCGCCCCCGCGTCTCCCACCATCACGTTCGATCAGTTCCTCGCGGTCGATATCCGTGCCGGCCGCGTCATCGAAGTCGAGCCCTTTCCCGAGGCGCGGAAGCCTTCCTACAAGCTGCGGATCGATTTCGGTCCCGTGATCGGCGTCAAGCGTTCAAGCGCGCAGATCACAGAGCATTACACGCTGAAGGAACTGCACGGTCGCATGATCGCCGCCGTGGTGAATTTTCCGCCCCGTCAGATCGGGAAGTTCATGTCCGAAGTGCTGACGCTGGGTTTCCCGGACGAAAATGGCGCCGTGGTCCTGGTGGCCCCGGGCAAGGATGTCCCGCTGGGCGGGCGGTTATTCTGACGCATTGAACAGGCCGCACGAGCCTGGGAGCATCGCCCCAGTCAGAAAAAGAGAGAGCCATACCGGCACGCGCTCGCAGCACGCACGGCATGGCCCTCTTTTTCAGAACCGGGCGTACACCAAGGGACAGCGTCCCCTGGCGCACGCGGCGGGGCCTTAGCCCAGCAGCCCGGCGACGGCTTCCTGCTCCTCGAGCAGTTCCTTCAGCGTGATGTCCAGGCGGCTCTGTGAGAACTCGTCGATGGCGATGCCTTCGACACGCTTATATTTGCCGCCCTCGGTGGTCACCGGCACGCCGAACATCACGTCCTTCGGCACGCCATAGGAGCCGTCCGAGGGAATGCCCATGGAGACCCAGCGGCCATTGGAGCCCAGCACCCAGTCGCGCACATGGTCGATGGCGGCATTGGCGGCCGAAGCGGCGGAAGACAGGCCGCGCGCCTCGATGATGGCCGCACCACGCTTGCCGACGGCGGAGAGATAGGTGTCCTTGTACCAGGCCTCGTCATTGATGAGCGCCGGCAGGGCTTTGCCGCCCGCGGAAGCGTTGCGGTAATCGGCATACATGGTGGGCGAGTGGTTGCCCCAAACGGCCACCTTCTCGATTTCCTTCACCGCCACGCCGGCCTTCTCCGCCAGCATGGACACGGCGCGGTTGTGATCGAGGCGCAGCATCGCGGTGAAGTTTTCCTTCGGCAGGTCCGGGGCGGACTTCATGGCGATATAGGCATTGGTATTGGCCGGGTTGCCGACGACCAGCACCTTCACATCGCGCTTGGCGACATCGTTGAGCGCCTTGCCCTGCACCTTGAAGATCTCGGCATTGGCGGCGAGCAGGTCGCGGCGCTCCATGCCGGGGCCGCGCGGGCGCGAGCCGATGAGAATGGCGATGTCCACGTCCTTGAAGGCCACGTTCGGGTCGTCGGTGGGCACGATACCGGCCAGCAGCGGGAAGGCGCAGTCATTCAGTTCCATGATGACGCCGGCGAGAGCCTTCTGCGCCTGCGGCAGGTCCAGCAGGTTGAGGATGACCGGCTGGTCCTTCCCCAAAAGGTCGCCATTGGCGATACGGAACAGGATGGCATAGCCGATCTGGCCAGCCGCACCGGTGACGGCAACGCGCACGGGGGTCTTCATATGTCGGTCTCCCTTGAGTGGACGGCTTCCCTTAAAACTTCAGGGCAAGAGGTCAAGCCCCGCCTGGACTTACCCCACCACCAGCGAAATCGGCGCCGCCGCGTCCCGTACCTCACAGGGTGCGGCAGGCATCTTGTCGCCATCGGCCTGGGCCGGAATTCTGGCGGAATCCGGCTCGAATTGCACATGGCGGGCCGGCAGAATGCGCACGCCGGGGCAGCACGGCAGCAGCCCCAGCGGCAGCGCCGTGCCCGAGAGCAAAGCCGGCAGCGTGCCGGGGTTTTCGAACAAAACCACCTGGAAGCCCGGCGCCTCGGGCCTCGCCTCGGGCGCCATCAGATAGGGCCCGCCATAAAGCCGCCCCTTGCTCACCACCACGCTCGCCGCCTCATGCGCCTCGCCATCGATGGACAGATGCAACGGCGGAAACCGGTAGGCGACACTCTCCCATAGCGACTGCCACACATAGGCCCCGCGGCCGATGACACGCTTGAGCAGCGGCTGGATGCCCTGCACCACAGCACCGTCAAACCCCAGCCCAACCATCTGCACGAAGATCTGCGCATGTCCGTTCATCTGCGCCACCCCCGGCCAGAGCAGCCTGGTGCGCCGATAGGCCAGCGTGTTGGCAATGGCGCGCGGGCTGGTGGAGAGCTTGTATTCCTTGGCCAGCACATTGGCGGTGCCCAGCGGTATCACACCGAGGGCGACTCCGGTGCCGATCAGCCCGTTCGCCACCTCGGCAATGGTCCCATCGCCGCCGGCGGCCACCACCATCGCCTCGCCCGCCGCAGCACCTGCACGGGCCAACTCCGTCGCATGGCCGGCATGCTGCGTCTCGGCCACCTCCACCTTCACCCCGTTTTCCACCAGCAGGTCGAGCACTTTCCACAGCGCCGCCGCCCGCCGGCGCCCTGCCACGGGGTTGAAAATAACCAACATTCCGCGAATCTCCGGCCCCTTACGCTTAAATTTCACGCAAAGCACCCTAACCGTGACGCCATAATGACGCTTTCGTGACGCAGGCATGACAATCATCTTTCGCCAAATTCCAGTGCACGTCACAGAATTTTAACTTTCACCGGCGCGAAACTTGAGATTATTC
>Ga0306918_10001339_pt1 | contig 12111 bp, 13 predicted proteins | sample tim00Cox0000000H_FD_203315 | JGI IMG/M metagenome (GOLD analysis project Ga0306918, IMG submission 203315) | Lab enrichment of tropical soil microbial communities from Luquillo Experimental Forest, Puerto Rico - timezero.00C.oxic.00.000.00H (v2)... | ecosystem: Environmental > Terrestrial >... | reverse complement strand
GCGCGGCTCGTTAGAGCGACAGACGGCTACGTCGGAAGTGTTAGGTGTCATCTCAAAATCGGCGGGCGATCTGGAGCCGGTTTATCAGGCCATCCTGGAAAATGCCGCCCGCATCTGCGAGGCGAAATTCGGTGCCCTGGCCCTTCATGAAAACGGCGCGTTACGAATGGGCGCGATGCACAATGTACCGACAGCCTTTGCCGAATGGCTCCAGGGGCAGCGCGGCGCTTTTAAACCGATTGAGGGTAGCCAGCCTGACCGCGTGTTACGGACAAAGCAAACTAGCTACACAGCGGACGCTGCCGCCGTAGCCAACCCCGGGCGCGCAGCAAGGCTTGGCGGCGCGCGATCTACAGTTTGTGTGCCAATGCTCAGGGACGCGGAGCTCGTCGGCACTATCACTATATATCGGCAGGAAGTCCGGCCGTTCACCGACAAACAGATCGAGTTGCTACAGAACTTCGCCGCGCAGGCTGTGATCGCTATCGAGAATGCACGGCTGCTCGATGATCTCAATAAACTCAATCAGCAGCTCGAACAGCGCGTCGCTGACCAAGTTGGCGAGATCGAACGCATGGGTAGGTTACGCCGATTTTTGCCGCCGCAGGTCGCCGATCTGATCGTCACCTCTGGAACGGAAAAGCAGCTTGAAAGTCATCGCCGGGAGATCACTGCGCTATTCTGCGACTTGCGGGGCTTTACCGGCTTTTCGGAAAGCTCGGACCCGGAAGATGTGATGGCTCTCCTGCGCGACTATCACGCGGCGATCGGTCAGATCATCATTAAGTACAGCGGCACGCTCGAACGCTACGCCGGCGACGGCGTGATGGTCGTATTTAATGATCCTGTTCCTGTCGAAAACCCCGCGCTGCAAGCTGTGCTGATGGCGCTCGAAATGCGTAACGCTATTGGAGCATTAACTGAGACTTGGCATCGGTTGGGGCACGACATCGGATTCGGCATCGGCATTGCCCACGGGTTTGCCACGCTCGGCACCATCGGTTTCGAGGGACGCTTCGATTATGCCGCCATCGGCACGGTATCCAATGTTGCATCCCGGCTCTGCGATGAGGCAAAGCCCGGGCAAATCTTGATTAATCCTCGGGTGCTCACGAAGGTTGAGAATGCCGTGACCGTCGAGCCGGTCGGTGAGTTCACGCTCAAGGGCATTCGCCGCCCGATGACCGCCTACAATGTCCTTGCGGCCTCACCTTCCAAACCGAACTGATGTCCGCTTTTGGCACAAAGCGGACATTTCGCGGCTGAGTTTCAATGTCCGCTTTCGGGGGTAAAGCGGACATTGGGTTCCGCTCATGACGTGGCTTTCTGCCAGCGCGCGGTCGCGGCTTTCTTAGCCCACCCTCGGCGCTGCTCTTTGGTCGAATTGTCAACGCGCGCTTGCGCACCCTTGCGACCAATCTTTTTGAAATAGCGCACCGTCAAAACGATGCTTGGCGCGCCACGCACGTAACTGGCGTTACGCGGCGGCAGGCGATTTTTAAGCCGGGCCGTTCCGTCGGGATCCTCAATGAACTGGCACTTTAGGCCTAACCCGTTCAGGATTGGAGCGAAGCTCGTCATGCCGAGTCGGCGGATTGGCTTTGCGCGCGCAATCTTGCTGTAGTACCCGCGCGGAATCCCCACGTAGGCGTCCAAGCCCTCGCCGGAGAGTTGCAACTCCTTCACCCGCGCGCGAATGGCGTCGAGCATTCCAGCGTATGAATCGAACGTCGCGAGTACGCGCGGCCCCTCGCTCTCAGCCAATTCAGCCTCCCCTGCGGGCTTCTGCCGCCTTCTGGCCCTGCTGCCGCTGCTGCTGCGCCCACGCGGCAAGGATCTCGTGAACGGTGTAAGACAGCGATCGATCTTGCTCCTGCGCCGCGCGGTGCAACTGCGCCTGCAACTCAGGCTCAACAAGTGCTCGAATGAGCTCGGTGCGGGTTTTCATGGTGGCCACAGTCGGCCATAGCCTGATGTGGCGGCAACGCACCTTCGTCCCCACATAAGTAATGAGCCCCGACAATCAGATCGGAACGCGCCGCGCCCGCGGCGTGACTGGCTGTGCGGGGAGAGGGAAAGGAGAGGGGCAGGTCATGAATGGATTAGTCACAGTTCTGAGGGCGGCTGATGCCGCGGCACGGTGGCACGTCAATCAGCGTCGGAAGGGCGCCGCGCAGGAGCCCTACGTCACGCACCTGCTTGAGGTTGCGATGTTAGTCGCCGAAGCTACCGCCGGCGCCGATCCCAATCTGATCGTGGCGGCGCTATTGCACGACACAATCGAGGATCAAGGTGTCACTCGGGAAGAAATCGCCGCACAGTTCAACGACGATGTCGCAGACCTGGTTGTTGAGGTGACAGACAACAAGAAGTTACCAAAGGCAGAACGTAAGCGGCTTCAAATCGAGCACGCACCAAAGCTGACCCCCGCGCGCCAAAATCCTCAAGCTTGCCGACAAAATCTCGAATTTGCGGTCAGTGGCTACGAGTCCTCCTGCCGATTGGCCGGTGCAGCGCCGTGCCGACTACGTGATTTGGACAACGAACGTTGTGCGGGGGCTGAGGGGAGCGTCAGACCTACTCGAAAAGGAATTCGATCTGGCTGCGGCGGATGCCGAGCGGATAATTCCCCTGGAGGCAGAAAGCGCAAGGCAGCTATAGTTCTTCGGCAATATCGAGCACTTGCGGTCGTTCACTAGTGTACAGTTCACTGCGCGACGCAGTGCCTCGCTTCGCAAGTGATTCGATCTTAGGCATTACTGCAGCCAGATCTTTTTCAAATGCTGCAAATGCATTATCCCCATTCTTATCATCCTCATGTATGCCAATGGCTATGGTCCTATAGAGCAAGCCTGACTTGGATTGCCATCCTGGCAGAATGCGAAGGCTTAGCTCATGAGCTGCCACCAGAACCATCTGTATGTATTTGCGCCGCGCTATGACGGATGGAGTCAAATGCTGTTGTCGCGCAAACCTCTCAACGTACAAAAAGGCGGCCCATCTATCGTCAGGCAGATCGTCGAAGAACTGGAGCATCGGTTCAGTCTCCAACCAATGTCAGAATTCTAACTGTTCAGGCGACCCCAGGGGCCATCCGAACCGGGTTTCGCTGGCCGATGGGACATCGGCTCTGCAACTCGAAAGGCGCTTGCAACGAGGTGAGTATGCATGTGGCAAGCCCCTTCTGAACCCGCTACCACTATCCTCGGCGCAAACGAAAATACCTCGGACAAAACGAAAAACCGCGCCGAGCCAATAAGGCGCCTCTTGCGCTCGCCAAGATCCAGACGGCAGCACCAGTACGCGGGACCTCACCGGTCGGCCAGTGCTCGAACCAGTGGATGGGGCCGGTTGTAAGCGCCTCAATCCCCTCACTCAAAGGCACCCTCCCACCGCGATCAGCACCGCACGACCTTCCTAATATTGCAACCTGATCGTTTCAACGCTTGCACTCGCCGACCGGGGATGATTTCGGCGGCCCAAATTTTTAACCCCAATAAATTTTGGCCGACATGCGTGGGCGCCACTCTGGAGCGCGCGCGGCGATCGCGTTTTTGCCCCCCGTCGGCCGGGTGGCGGGGGTCGCGGGATGGTCAACAACAAACGAAACCTCGACGCCGATCGACGTGGTGGTCAGCTCGATCGCCGCCGCGGTCGCGATCGAGCATCGCCACTGCGATGACTCCCCATGACTCAGAAACGATCGCTGATGAGCGTTTCGCTTAGGCTGGTGTAGGAGAGGCGCTAAATGACGGAGGTGCCTTCCGCCATCACCTATTGAGATTGCACTACAATCCGACGCGACGCCGCTGCTACCCATGCCGTACCCATGCCAGAGGCGCGAAAGCGCGCTTACTGTTAACCGGCATCGATGGTCCGCCGCGGCGGTGTGATATCAACGATCGGCGCCGGCTGTGGCGCCTGGACGATACGAATAGTCACGCCAGGCGATGGGGCATCCGCTCGCGCCGCATCCTCACCTTGCATTCCATCCAACGCCCGAGTTGCGGCAACAATCGCCATGCCGTTCTCGCTCGTATCTCTGACTTTCCGCAGCGCCGCCGTGTTGCCGCTGCAAACAACCTCACGAAACTTGCGGTGTTCCGCACGCAGATGTGCAATCACGGCCGGCCGATCGAGATAGCGCCGCATCCGATACGGCTGAACGCCGGCCGCAGCACAAGCAGCAATCAGATCCAGCGGTAGTGCGTTGGGATCGGCATCATCGCCCCACACCATCAGGTGAACTACGGCTTTCACATCGGCCGGAATGGATCGCGGTCGTTGCCGGTCAGGCTGTCTCGGGGCCGAGCTTGCAAACGGCAGATAATCGACCATTCAGGAATTTCAGCGTGATGCGGTGCCAGGAAATACCTCAAACAAACCTCGTTATTTCCGGCAACGCACGATAACCGTATGACTATTTCCGGCCCGCAGCGCGACGCCGGTCCCCGATCTATTCGTTACTGCATTACCGGTAAAAACCCGTTGCGCTAAGACCTCCCCCACATTATTCCCCATTTCCGGCTTAGTGATTATCAGTTACAGCAGTAACAGTAGTCACAACCCTTATTTTATCGGTTTAACTTTGTAACTAGTGCGCCAGCCTAACCCGATACGCCCGTTACAGGTCGTGAGTAACCCTTTTGTATTTCGTCGTTGATCCTGAGGGCCTTTGGTCCGTCCCAGCCAAGGCGTCGCATACATCGACCAAGGCGTTTGGCGTCTATGTCGCGTTGCTTGCTTGGAGGAATACCGAGAACCGTTGTGAGCAGGTCGCGACCGAAAACACGCTCGTCGTCCTGTTCGACAGTTCCGATCGCCTGACTGAGGATCTCATCCCAGGGGTCAGCTTCCTCGCGCGCTTTCTGCTCGACGTGTGCTGCTCCCCACAATTCTCGTTGCAGCACGATCGACGCGCCTGGCTCTTGTGCTGAGGCCTCAGCCCATAATTGATCGCGGTCACGCTTGAGTGCCTCAATGTCAATCGTCGTCGTTTTGACCGGCCAGAAACGTCGATCAGCGTATTTCAGGTATTCATCGTCATTGGTGGTTGCGAAGAAGATCGGCGTTCGCGGCAGATCGACCCGAAAGTGACCGTAGGCTTTGCGGGCGCGGTCGACCGTTCGCGACACGAAGGAGCGCATATGCTCGACGTCGGTTCGGCGGATATTGGACAGCTCGGCGATCTCATACAGCCAGATGCCGGCGAGGAGCTCCTGCACCTCGCGGTCCCGGGCGCCGAGGATGGTTTGATCGGAGAAATTCTCGGATCCCGCCATTATCTCGATTGCCATTGACTTGCGGCTTCCCATTGGGCCTTCGAGTACGACAATCGGGTCGAACTTCGTCCCGGGTTTTCGCGCGCGACGCACAGCGGCGATCAGCGCCAGGCGGCCGAACTCGCGATTGAGCTCGGTGTCCTCGGCGCCAAGATAAGTGATCAGCCAGCGCTCGAGCCGCGGCGCGCCGTCCCACCTCAATGCGTCGAGGTAATCGGTGATTGGATTGAATTTGTTCCTGACGCACAATTGCTCGACGGCGTCGATGGTGTGGTTTTTGCCGGGGTCGAAGCTGAACGCTGCATGGATTTTTCGTCGCAGGTCGGCAACGACAAGGTCGAGGTTGGCGAGTTTAAGGACAACCGGGCCTTCGACGATGTGCTTGTCGTGGAACTCATCAAAGCGACATTTGACATCGAGTGCCAGAAGGGCCCGCCGCGCGTTCGCACAAGTTGATTTCGGGACGCCGTTTTTGTCGGTCGTCTCCCAAACCAGCGGCTCATTCGGTTCGGCGGCACCGCGGTCGACGTGGATCTTGCGCTTGCTCTGCCATTTCTTGAATGAGCGCTCGACTTCGCCGTGCAGTCGCCCGGCGTAGCGGCGAGCAATACCGTTTGGCCACTTCGACAGCGCCTCAACGATAGTCTCAATCGAGGCGCCCTTGGCACACAGGTGGCCGATAACGGCATGAAACACGGCGCTCGCGTCGGCGCCGGCGGGCGCGCCGGAGCGGATGATCTCATCATAGTCGATCGAGGCGCCGGCCTTGTTAAAGTCGAAGCCGTTGCTACCAGATTGCTCTATGTCGTCTTGTCCCTTGCCGTCGTATGCGCTCGCGATCTTGTCGAGCAGATCGAGCTCTGAAAGCTCCTCACACTTGCCGAGCTGCGCGCCGGTGATGGTGATATAGCGCTCGCAATTGCGGTAAACCTCGATGCCGGCTTCCTCGCGTGCGCCCTCGATTTTCCACCTACGGTGAAGTTTGTCGCCGCTGCCAAGGCCGATGATCCTCAGCCCCTCGCCCGACGGTGTCTTCTCGACATAGGCGCCGTTGGCTTGCTCGATTCAGGCCCTGGCCCAGGGATCGATTTCGTCGCCGGCGAGGCAGTGATCAAGATCGATGGCAACGAACGGCGTGTCGAGCAGGGCGAAGCCGATGCCGTCGGCTTCGCTCGCCGCGGCAACGGCCGCCGCATAGCTGGCCCACGTCGCCGGATCATTGTTCTTCGCCTTGCGCTGCGGATCCGTTGCCATGAACGGCGGCTTAGTCCACTTGCCTTTTCTTTGCTCCCAACGCCAGACGACCCAGTGCTCGACCTCACACAGCGGCGCGAGCGCGCCGGGGAATTTTTCGAAATTGGTTTTGATCTTGTTGGGCTTCATCATCGGCGTCGTTCGATCCGGCAGTAAATTGCATGCAACCATTTCGCCTGCTTCTCTGATGGCTCGCGCCGGGCGCACCAGCGCACCATGTCGCCGACGAACTCTCGTTCCTTCGCGTTCAAGTGGCCATTGTCTTTGTACTCGATCTCTTTAGCCATCTCGTAGAACGAAGGCGGGTCGACACTGCTGAAGTCCACATCGGCCGCTGCGGCATCCCTGCCGTCGCGATAGGCTTGGTCATAGATCCGTTGCATCTCCGCTTCTGACAGCTTGAGCTCTTCGACGCGCGCGGCGAGCTCGTGAATATCGGCGCCGGCGCCTTCGAGGGTGCGCAGAATTGCGCGCGCGGCGCCGAGCGCCTCAGCGTCGTGTGGTGACGACAAGAGCTTAAGGAGCTTACTGAGCTTCTCGGCTACCGGCTCGATGCTCATCGCCAGCACCTCGCCCTGTGACCGCAGTAGCGGCAACGGTAGTGATCAGGGTTGTCGGTGAACCGCGGCAGCAATTCGCCGGCGCGCGTAGCCTGGATGACGATCTCAGCGCGCTCAATCCAGGTCCGTGCAAACTCGGCGTCGTAGGGTACGAGGATGTGCAAGCGCTCGCACGTGTCGGCGTTGGTGATGGTGAAAATCTCCGGATTAGCGTCGATGCCAAGGAAATGTTGGTACAGAGCGACTTGAACCGCATATTGCGGATACGCCTGGCGCAGTCCGTCGCGTTCGATCGTACGGAAACCCTTGCTGTTAAGCCCTTTATGCTCCCACAGCGCGGGATAGCTGACGTCGGCGATCTGGGGTCCGGCAACGAAAATGCCGTCAGCGTGGCCTTTCAGCATTCCGTCGCGTGATGACTTCGGCGATATTGTTTTTCGCCTTGTACTCGCCCCGTGCCGGTTCGACGCCGAGCTTGCACATGAAGCGCAAGCCGTCGAATTCGGCGAACTCGGCGTTGCGCGCCGCCTTCGCCGCTTCGCTGACGTCTTGCGGTTTGATGCCTCTGGCGCTCTCGAGGATCGCGCGCAGGCGGCGCTTGGTGATGTCGGCGGCTTCCTGGTGTCCGTGAGTCGTTCCGGACAGAACCATGTTTTCCCAGAACTTGCGCTTGGCATATTCGCCCTGGACGACAACGAATTCCGCGTCGACCATTTCCGCTTGACCATTCTTCGAACGTTTCAGAAGTCCACCCTCGCCGACATTGCCGGGGCGGATATTCATCTGGACGACGACGATCGTGCCGTCGGGAATGACGTCGAAACTTTTTTGAGCTCCAGCTTGATTGAAATCCATGACCCTATCCTTTCGCTTTTGCGGTTGAGGTCGACTTTGAGGTTGGGGACGGCTGTTGAAGCGAAGCCGCCGTCCGGGGCTTCGTGAGCTTGTTGAGAAGTTTGCCGAGATCGGGCGGCTCGAATTGTTCGAGCCGGCCGCTGCGATCCTTGGCTGGATAATTCCAGCGGTTCGGCGATGTGCAGATGAAGGAGCGCACCAAGGCGCCGTCGCCGTAATCGACCCAGCCATAAGTGACGACCTCGTCGATGACGGCCGGCAGTTCGCGCCCGGTGCGAGTGCCCTCGAATTGCAGGCGATGTTCGCTGTGATTGAAATCGTCGACGACGGTTTCGAGGACGCCAATAAACACGACGTTGACGTCGCGGGCTTGCTGGATATGCATCAGCCAGGCGAGAGCCTCGCGGGCGTGCAAGCCGTAGGCGCCGCGCAAATCCTTCTTGCCGCTGCGCTCAGAGAACGCTTCCGGCTGCTGGCTCGACCACTGGAAACACAGCCGGCCGACGGCGGTAATGCTGTCGATGAAATAGGCGCGATACTTGCTAAGCCGGGCCGGATCGCCGAACTGGCCCTTGACCGCGGTATAGTGCGCTTCGCTGTAGACATTGTCCGGCGGAACGGCCGGGTTGGGGCCAGCCAAGGCAACGGCGAGGTCGCGACACTCCGGCCAGGTCCGCGGCCGGAAGGTATCGACCGCGATATCGGTGATCGCTAAGTCGCCGGCCTCGACGTCGATAAATAACGTGCTCGCTAGATCGAGCCCACGAAGCAGCGTCGTCTTGCCGACACCAGTCGGCCCGACAATAAGCGCTTTGGCTCCGCGCGGGCTCGCTGTGCGATCGGCGGCCGGGATAATCTTCGCTGCTTGATTTGGATCGAAGGGCTGAATATTTAGGGACATCCAAATCATCCTTTTAGTTTTGGATCCGAGTGCCCAGGGACATCGCTCCGCAGCGATCGTGTCCCTGGGGCTCGGTGGTGCCGCCTGTCGATCGCCCGGCGCCGGCGGCTTTTCGCCGGGCAATCCAGAAATTGATTACGGCGAGGCGGATTCCTCCGATCTCGCCGTTTCCTTTTCACGCTTCGCGCTCGGCGCCCCGCCGCACATGCGCAATAGGCTCTGTACGACAACGATCCTGCGGCCGTGGATGATTTTTCCTTCGAGCTCACCGCTCCGCAGTCGCTCGTAAATTCTAGATTTTCCGATGCCGACATAGGCGGCGGCGACCGCGACGGTCACGCCGAATCGCTCTTCGAGCGGCAGGATTTTCTTGCCTGTAATTTCCGGGCGCATTTTGCCACCACGCGCTGCGTGAACGGTGTAAAGCGCCATGGAAACTACGCCGCGCTACGTAAGCGCGCGCGGTGCATTCAAAGCGTAAAATGGGGTTTGAATGTACCGGAATTCGTTACCGGTCCCGCCCGTCCTTTGTCGTAGGTCGGCGAGCGATGCGCCCCTGGTCTTCGGAATGCTCTTTGTCGAAGACAATATCCATCAGTTCGTTTGTGATCTCGTTCATCACACTGCCGCACCTTGGCGCCAAATAACTCCCGACGCGGAGCTTAAAAGCTTTCCTGGTGCGCGATCCGCTTTGGTCTTTTCGGCTAACGGCGGTTGAGGCGCCGAAGTCATAAATCGACTTATCTAACCGTTCGAATTCCGGCTTGAAATGTGCAATCATCTTCGACGTCGCGTGGAGATTCGGCTAGCTTTATCATTTCCACAAGAGATGCTTTTAGCCTTGCAAATCGGTCTCTCACCATCGATTCGTGCGCGATCAGGCGGTCAACGCCGTACCGCGCCGACAACACCACTTGAATGAATTCTCTGGCGTCCAGGCGCGGTAGCGGATGTGCCGCTTCGTTGCGCTTTTGATGACGCGCCTCAGCCCGAAGCAGCTTTTCCCACATGTCATCCGGGTCGCCATATTCCAGCCACCGCTCGATAATCAGGCGTGATTCCGGATCAGTTTCAAAGGACCTCAGCTCGTCGCTGAAGGACATGGAAAACCGCCTTACCGCCAGATCAGGCTACGCGGGGCAAGCAATCCCGGCGGTTAAGGGGATCGCGACGGCTGGCCGGCCGGCCCCGCGCTGTCTCAGAATATCAGGCGGCAGTTGCTCGATGTCGAGCCTGCGCAATATTCACAACTGTTGTCGATGGCGGCAGGCAGTAATCGCACCATTGCTGCATGACCGCGCGCCGGCGCTCTATCGCTGTCTTGCGGCGATACGCCCGCTCGACTTGGTCCTTGATGACATGGGCCAACGATGCCTCAGCCAAATCGCGGGGAACGCCGGCTGCATCGCCGCACCAGTCACGAAAACTCGAGCGAAACCCATGAGCTGTTACGGCACGCTTCATTCGACGTTGCAGCAATGAAAGCAAAGTCATGCACGACTGCGCCGCGCCCTTGCGACCCGGAAAGATAAAATCATCGCCGGAACCCTGGAGCGGTTCGACTCCCCGGAGCACAGCCACCGCCCCGGTGGAAAGCGGCACCACGTGATTGCGGCCCGTCTTGGCCCGAGCAGCCGGCACCGTCCAGGTTTTCTCGTTCCAGTCGACCTCGTTCCAGCGCGCACCGATGACTTCACCAGTCCGCGCGGCAGTGAGAATGAGGAAGCGAAGGCTGGCGGCGGCAACGGTATCAATCTGGCCGAGCTCGGCCATGAAGGCAGGAACGTCTTGATAGTCCATCGCTCGGAAGTGCTTCACCGGCTGTACTTCCGAACGCGGCGGCAAGGCCTCCTGTAAATGCCCGCGCCAGGTAGCAGGATTGGCACCGCTGCGGTACCCCTCGACGGTGGCGCGGGCGAGAATGCGTTCAATACGTCCGCGCAGCCGCGCGGCAGTTTCGCACTTGCTCTCCCAGATCGGTTTGAGCACGGCCAGCACGTCGTTGGTTGTAACCACGTCGACCCCCATAGCGCCGATGATCGGATAGGCGTAATCCCGAAGGGTCTGCCGCCATTGATGACGATGAATCTCGCTCCGCAGACGCTTGAGCCGATCGGCCATATAGCTTTCCGCCACTTCCTCGAAGGTGGGCGAGGAACGCCGCTTCGGCGCGGCAGGGATGATCGCCTGTGCCCGCGTATGCTCGATCGGATCAATTCCGTCATCCACCAAGGCCCGCGCGGCGCTGGCCTTCTCCCTGGCTTTAACGAGGCTCACATCAGCGAGCCTGCCGAGCCCCTGATCGCGTGTCCTGCCATTCAACGTAAATCGGTAAATCCAGGATCGCGCACCGCCTGACCGTATTTGCATATAGAGACCGGCGCCGTCAGGATGAAAGCCAATCTTGGTGAGCGTACGGATCTTCGCTTCGGTGAGTTGTTGAATGAGGCGCGCCATGAAAAATCCCCATGTGGGCCGTACCCACGTTCCACGGCGTCCATACGCTTCACGCTAAGATTTGCTACGATGTTTCGTGCGATATGGACGCTGTGGAAAGGATTTTTACAGACTCCCTCTCCGCCATCCCTACGCCCCGAGCTTCCATGAATGGGGAGGGATATCGAACCCCCGATTTATTCTCGCTCCTCGCATTTGTCTTTTGACAAAGCGAGGAGCGAAAAGAGCTCGCTTCGCGAGTGCTATGGGTTCGAATCCCTCCCTCTCCCGCCATCCCTACGCCCCGAGCTTCCATGAATGGGGCGAAAAGAACGCGCTCGCTTTGCTGGGCAACTTCGATACATCGAGTTTTCGCGCGCCGCCGTTTCTATTTTCTTCGCAGATACCCGTTGAGATTGCCGGTGACGTTATACCCGAACTGATCGCAATACCGCGCGTCGATTTCATAGCTGTCGCCCCGGTCGCGCAGAAATTCAGCGATGGAACGCGCCGGGCCGCCGTCTCGGTCGCGATCCTGACCAGTGAGCAAAATATCGGCATCCTCAATCACCAGATACTCGCCTGCCTGCAATAGCGGATCGAAGAATCGCATCACCGCAAGCGTGGATTTATAATGGTGCTCGGCATCCTCGATGATCAGCCAGGGGCGGCGGAATTGCGCCAAAAGCTCGCGGGGCAGCGTTGGCGCAAGGTCGTGTGCATCGCCGCGCATAAAGCTTACATTGCGCGGGTGGTACGCTGGCGCTGGTGGTTGCAGGTCGATTGATACGATTTGTCCGTCGATGCCGAACGTCTCAAGCAG
>Ga0306918_10001325_pt1 | contig 12146 bp, 13 predicted proteins | sample tim00Cox0000000H_FD_203315 | JGI IMG/M metagenome (GOLD analysis project Ga0306918, IMG submission 203315) | Lab enrichment of tropical soil microbial communities from Luquillo Experimental Forest, Puerto Rico - timezero.00C.oxic.00.000.00H (v2)... | ecosystem: Environmental > Terrestrial >... | reverse complement strand
AGGGATCGGCGCAAGGTCATGGCTATAGGAGGGGGCCGGAAGCAAGGGAGCGGGCGCGGGCTCATTCACAGCGGCAAGCTCAGCCGGCCGGCGCGGCGGCAGCGGGATCTCCCCCGCAAGGGCGTCGATGGGCGCGGGTTTTGGCAGCGTTGGCGGCACGAGCGACGCATATTCGCGGCGAACCGGCGCCGTCTCCGCCGGTTTGAAGACGGACATCACGCCGCGAAAGATCCCGCTGAAAGTGCCGTCCTGTTCCGTCGCGGCTTTGGGAGCCGGGCGCGAAGGCGTGCGCGCGGCAACCAGCACGCGCGGCTCGGTATTGTGCGGCGCATTGCAATTCCTGATGCCCAGATTGATCAATTCAGCGCCGGACAGAACCTTGAATTGCCGCGTGAGCGTGCCGAGCCGAGCCCGCACGGCGGCAGGATAGGAATTGAATAATTCCTGCGACACGCCGTAATCGCTTTGGTGATTGCGTGGATCATAGGCAAGATGAAATTTGAGCACGCTGTTTGGATAGACGCAGACATTCGGCAGGCTCAGCGCCAGCGTGCAGGCGGAATGGCACTCGTGCAGTCTAACCTCTCGATCCGAGGCCCTGTATTGTTCGGTTCTTGCCTGATAATCTGTGACAAAACCACCAAAATCTTTCATCACAATCACAGGCGCCGGCATTGGCGGCGGTTCAAGATAACTCAACGCTCACCCGTACTCATCTTGCTACTTGATCGAAGCTACAGAAACGTGGTGAACGCATTCTTAATGAATTGCGTCGAAGCTACGTTTCCGATGGATCGGCCCGCGAAGGTTGATCTTAACCGCGACCGCTTGGCCTGAGACTTTGCGTCGAATTATGGCGCTTATAGGGTTTGCGCCGCAGCATGAGCGATTTGCTGGAAAGTGACCCTGAATCCTCAAGAAATTGGGGTATATTGGTTATAAGGTGACTGCCACGAACCGGCATGAGATAAGGCAAGATGGCGAGCAGAACCTATAGTCCCGCAGATCCCGGCTTCGGCGTTTATGTCCATTGGCCCTTCTGCCTGTCGAAATGCCCTTATTGCGATTTCAACAGCCATGTCCGGCCGCATCCGATCGACGAACAGCGTTTCATCGCAGCCTATCGCAGCGAACTCGCGCATCGCGCGAAGCTCGCCAAAGGCCGCAGCGTCGCCTCGGTCTTTTTCGGCGGCGGCACGCCTTCCCTGATGAAGGCGGAGACGATGGCCGCCATTCTCGATGCGATCGCCGCGCATTGGACCATGGCGCCCAATGTCGAGGTCACGCTCGAAGCCAATCCGACAAGCGTCGAGGCGGAGCGCTTCAGGGCCTTTCGTTCAGCTGGCGTCAATCGCGTCTCGCTCGGCGTGCAGGCCATGAACGATGCCGATCTGAAGGCGCTCGGGCGTCTCCACACGGCAGCCGAGGCCATGGCAGCGGTCGAGATCGCGGCGAAAACCTTCGACCGCTATTCCTTCGATCTGATCTATGCGCGGCCCGGCCAATCGGTCGCGGCCTGGCGGACGGAATTGGAGGAGGCTCTGCGGCACGCCAAGGACCATCTCTCGCTCTATCAATTGACGATCGAGCCCGACACGATGTTCGAGCGGCTGTTCAACGCGGGCAAGCTCAAATTGCCCAATGCCGATCTTGGCCGCGAATTCTGGGACGTGACGCAGGAGATCATGGGCAAGGCCGGTCTGCCCGCTTATGAAATCTCGAACCACGCCAGCCCCGGCGCGGAGAGCCGGCACAATCTGATCTATTGGCGCTATGGTGAATATGTCGGCATAGGCCCCGGCGCGCATGGGAGGATCCTCACCCCCAAGGGCCGCCGCGCTCAGGCGACGGAGCGCCATCCCGAAATGTGGCTGACCGTGGTTGAGACCGACGGACATGCGCTCGTCGAGGATGAACTTCTCTCCGTCGAGGAACAGGCCGATGAATTTCTGCTGATGGGCCTGCGGCTCGCCGAAGGGATCGAGCCGACCCAATTCCAGGCGCTCTCCGGCCGCAGTCTCGATCCGGGCCGCGTCGCCTCGCTCATTGCCGATGGCATGGTGGAATATACGCCGCATGGCCGGATCAGGGTGAGCGCCGAAGGGTTTCCCGTGCTCGATGCCGTCGTCGCCGATCTCGCGGCTTGAAAAAGCACAGCTTGAGGAGCGGGAATGCACTCCCGCCCCTCGTGTTTCAATTCATTTCTCGATGACCGTAAACTCGATGCGCCGCTCATGCGCACTGACTTCGCTGCGGCCTTCGACCGTGCTGGGGTGCTCGGCGCTCGCCATCGCGCCAAAACCCTTGGCAGTCAGCATGGCCGGCGCAACGCCGGAGTCGATCAGCGCTTGCCGAACCGATTCCGCACGCTGTTGCGACAAAGTCAGATTGGCAGCCGGATCGCCCGAAGGATCGGTAAACCCGCTGATCTGAACGAGGGTGTTAGCCGGAAGCTGCTTGATCGAGGCGGCCGCCTGTTGCAGCATTTGCTTACTCTCCGCGGGGATCTCCGCGCTCCCCGTCGCGAAATTAATGGTCGACTGGTTGAGAACCGCCACCAGATCCCTGGCGTTGAAGCCTGGCTTCAGGCCGGACAAGGCCGCCGCTACCTGACTCGTCGCGGTATTCGCCAGAGTGCCGAGGGCAATCCCAGACCCGAACAAGGATTGCAGCGAAGCCATGATCTTGCTGCGCTCCCCTTCCGGGATCAGTCCGCCAATCTTCACCGCGCTGCCCTCGAACATGGCCTGCGCGCCGGACGTCTTGAAATTCTCAAGCGCCTGCTTGAGATTGGGGAGCCAGAGGGCCGGCCCAGCGTTGGCGTCAACCTTCATATCGCCCTTGACGTTATTTGCTCCGAAAACGGCCCTGAACGCATCATTGGTCGAAGAGCGGGCAGTCTCGTTCCCGACCGTGCCGGAATAATTGATCGTGCCATTGTCATTTTCGAGCGCCAACCGCGCGGGAATCGTAGGCGCAGGCGGCACATTCTGCGTCACGGCGGGGGTGGTTGGTGTCGCCTGGTGTTCCCTGCCGGACAGGAAATAGCCGAGGAAACCGAGAATGGCGAGCGCGGCGGCGGCCGGGATCAGCCAGCGAGGGAGCTCCCGCTGCGCACCGCGAATTTCGACCCGGCGCGGCGGTACGGCTTCCACTCTTTCCTGGTAGGAGGCTGCTCGGGTGCCGAGGAAACTCGTCACGGCGGCGGGGATGCCGGTGGGGATCACTCCGCCGGGCGTCAGAAGGCCAATAACCTTGGGCAAGGCATAGCCGAGCGCCACGCTGATGACATTGCTCCCCAGCCCGAGCCGATTCGCGATTGTACCGATCGTCGTCGATCCAAGCACACGCTCGGCCTGCTGGCCAGCCATGGCAGGCGCCTGCGGATTGCCGAGCCAGGACAGGGCCTCCGGGGCAAGTCCCATGGATTTGAATCTGTCGATAAACCCTCCTATTCCTCCGGGCTGCGTCGTCATAAGCCGCAGCATTTCCTCAATGAGCTGGCCTGCCTTGCCGCCGAGGTTGAAGCGGGATCCGATATCCCTGATGAGTTCGTCGAATAGAGCCATGATTTCCTCCCGAAACGGGCCTAACCCGTTCTTGATTTTCTCGTGGCCAGAGGCGGGTCAGAGATGACCAGACGCAAGCGACGCACTGCCCTCGAGCTCTTCCGGGGCGCTCGAGGAGCTTTCGCGCCGCATGGGCGCCCCGGGCTCATAGCTAAACGGCTTCAGTCAGATTTCGTTCATTAGAGCGTGTCCAGCAAAAGCGGAAACCGTCCGGACACGCGACAAAACAAATACTTAAAAGCGAGATGACGGACGGCGAACCGGCATCCACTTCGCCTGAAAATGCTCTAGTGCCGCTGCTGCGGTGCTGGTGCAGGCTGCGGTCCCGGGGCAGGTTTCAATCCGCTGCTAGCCAAATGTTCCACCTCCACCTGCTGACGGCGGATCGTATCATGCACTGTCTCGACCCGATCCGAGCCTTCCCTGCGGATGATGACTTCTTCAGCCACATGGGCGGTCTTGCTGATGACCGGCTCTTCAGCCGTCTCGACGATTTCAATAACCTTGTCGGTCCAGTCGATATCCTTGAAGAGCCCAGGATCGGTGACCCCGCGCCGGAGGATTTCGGCATGTTCCTCATGCAGGGTGACTTGCGCCTCGACCGCTTTCTGGGTCACGAACCTGCGGATGCGGGTCATGCCTGCCTCGATCTGGCGCTTGGTCACATTCAGCTCTTCCTCGGCGAGCCGCATGACCTCTTCGGCGGCCGCGCGCGCCGCCTGAGCAACGGCCGGACCGGCTGCCGCGGCGGCCATGGGCGCAGCAGGAGGAGCCGCCGGAGCAGCAGCGGAAGCGGCAGTAGAAGATGACATGATGGGGGCTGCCGCTGTCGCGGTTGTTGTTGTCGTCGTGGTCGTTGTCCCGGCTTCCATGGTCCTTCCGCGCACGTCGACCGGCTTGTGAAAATTCAGAACGCTCATCGCCTGCGCGACCTTTGAATCAGGCACACGGATGGTCAGGACGACGCCGCCGCCTTCGACGGTCCGGGCATAGGCCGCGGCCTCCTGTTGACGGTAATCGCCGCCAAACAAGCGCTGCCACAGCCCGACGTCGCGAACGCCCCCGCCCGCCGCAGTGGAGCTCAGGCGCGCGCTGTCGAAAGTATTAATGTCATTGGCGGGAAAACCCGCGATTTCCAAGGCACGCGCGGCGGCTTGAGCATGGGCCGCTGTATCAAAAACAGCAATGATCGTTTCTTGCGCCATGATCTTTACTCCTTGTTTCCACGGTGTCGCCCGGCAGTGGTGCCCTCTGTTTGCGTGGAAGCCGCTTCAATCGGAACCCGCGTGATCACCACTTCCTGTTTACGAAGTTTCACTTGCTCCTGATGTCTTTGCGTCGTCGCCACGCGACGGACACGTATTTCTTCCTTCAGCACCAGCCGGCGCTCGACGACGACGATTTCCTCCACCACCGGGATGACGATCGTGTTCCCTTCCTCCCGGACGGGCGGCATTTCCTCCACCGGCTCGCCAATGGCAATCCGCTCAATTTCAACTTTTTCGTGAGCCAGAAGTTCATCGACCAGATGGTCATACTGACGCGTTGTCTTGGCGACACGCACGCGGCCCGTCGCCACTCTCCGTTTGGAGACGGCTATTTTTTCGGCAAGAAGAGGGAGAACAACGCGGTCCGCAGCCGGGTCGATCCCCCCGGATGGCCCAGGCGGGCGCTTTCTAGCCCCAGCGGAACGCCTCCTGTGCATCTTGAACAGCCCGGAAGCAAAGATGTCGGAAAAGCGAAAATGCAATCGTCCGGGGAGACCAACGCGCTGCCCCGGTCAGTTCGTGGATATTTCCAAGCAACTTTAGCTATACGAATCTGATCGTCAACAGATTTTAGTTTGGATACTAAAGCACAGCTAACGAAATATTATCGTAAACCTTGTCAAGCTTTCGGTATACTACTTTGTTGCTTTCTTGCAAGGCTTCGGCTTGTCCGGCTGCTCGAAGCGGATATATGATTGGCTCAGCTTCTACAGGCTGGCTTTTACCAACCCGTCGAAAGAGCGAAGATTCGATAAAGGAACCAACATGAAAGCACGCATATCGCTTATCATTTGCCTCTCGGCTCTTTGCGCAATGCAGACGGCAGCACAAGCACAAGGCATCGTGGGAGGGGCAGAACGAGGTGCCGCCGCGGGCCACCGCGCAGCAGGTCCGGTTGGCGGCGTTGTCGGGGGAGCGGTCGGCGGCGTGACGGGGGGTGTCGTGGGCGGCGTCAAGGGCGTTCTAGGGATTCCGCAGCATAGACACCGGCACCATATTCATCACCACCATCATCATTATTATTAAGCCCGGTCAGTTGAGAACCGAACTTGCAGGTTCGCCCATCTGATTACTTCGATTTCGCTTTGCCCGCTTTGACCGGGTTCGCCCCGCCGGGCAGAAGCTCATAGACGCGCTCAGGCGGGCGGCATAGCACGGCCGCCTTATCCGTCGTCACGATGGGGCGCTCGATGAGGATCGGGTGCTTGACCATCGCCTCGATCAAATCCGCGTCGGACAGGCTCTCGTCCCCAAGGCCCAGCTCCTCATAAGGCGTTCCGCGTTTGCGCAATAGCGCGCGCGGCTTCATCCCCATGCGGGCGAGAAGCTCGGTGAGGAGGGCCTTGTCCGACGGTTCCTTCAGATAAAGGACAATCTTGGGCTCGAATCCGGCCTCGCGGAGGAAGCCCAGAACCTTGCGCGACGTGCCGCAGGACGGATTATGATAGATCACCGGGGTCATGGCGCAAATGCTACGCTCTAAATCGAAGCTCCGCCAGACGAAAAACCAGCGCCCGCCGGAGGGGACGCTGGCATTTTCCAACCGGGCCGGTCGCCGGTTCGCCTTAAGAAACCTTACGACTGCCCGCCGCCAAGCACCGTGACCGCGCGGCGGTTCTGCGACCAGCAGGAAATATCGTCGCAGGTCGCGACCGGCCGTTCCTTGCCGTAGCTGATCGTGCGCATCCGCGACGCCGGAATGCCCTTGGCGACCAGATAATCCTTGGTGGCTTCGGCACGGCGCGCGCCGAGCGCGAAATTATATTCGCGCGTGCCGCGCTCGTCGGCATGGCCCTCGACCACGAAACTATAGCGGGTATATTGCTGGAGCCAGCGCGCCTGCTTGTCCAGGGTCGCCTGGGCGGTCGGGCTCAATTCGCTGGAATCGCTGTCGAAGAAGACGCGATCGCCGACATTGACGGCGAAATCCTGGGGGCTGCCCGGAATCGCGGCGCCGCCACGTCCACCGCCGCCCGCGCCATAGCCCGCCAGAGCGGCCGGATCATCAGCGGGATTTTTGGCACAGGCGCCAATCGCAAGGGCAGCGCCAAGCACGGCGGCGAGTTTGAACCCGGCCGCGCGTTTCAAAAAGCTCATCCCCAAATCTCCATGTTTGACCGCAAGACTGTGAAGCCGAAATATGACCCAACGTCCTACCGCCGGATGGTTAACCGAAGGTTCCGTCAACCTTGATGCAAGCTTCTCGAAAAGCGTTGCATTTACGCAATCCAACCTGATGGTTAAGCCTTGGTTAATGGCGCAAATGCGGCCAATTCTGGACAGCCCTCTTGTTTTTGTGGCGCAGGGGTTGGACAAACCCTCAGTTTCCTGAAGGTTTAGGCTTTTGCATTCGGTGGTTCTACAATGATCGTTTCCAGTACCTCAGCATCGTTTGGAAAGATCATGCGGGAGATCACGCCCTCTCTCGGCTTGCTCTTCCTCTGGAATGTCTTCGTCACCGTCGCCTATCTCAGATATCAGACGAAAATAGCCGAGTTCGAGCTCCCTCTTGCCCTGTTTGGCACTGTGCTTGCCCTGTTTCTGGGGTTGCGCAACAACAGCGCCTATGCGCGCTGGTGGGAGGCACGCACGATCTGGGGCGCCATGAATAATGCGTCGCGCAGTTTCGCGCGCGAGGCTTTGACCCTCATCGACAAGGACGCGCTGAAGGACGATGCCTTGGCGCGCAACCTGATACATCGGCAGATTGCCTATGTTCAGGTCGTGCGCTGTACGCTGCGCGATCAGGACAGCAAGGAGGAGCTTCTCCGCTTCCTCGGCAAGGAGGAGGTTCAATCGCTCGAAGGCGTGGTCAATATCCCCAATGCACTTTTGAATAATTCGGCGAGGCAGCTCGCGATAGCCGCCGAGCGCGGTCTAATCGACAGTGTCCGGCGGGTGCGGATCGCGACCACGATGGTCGATATTGCGAATGCGCAGGGCGGCCTGGAAAGGATCAAGCGCACGCCGCTGCCTATGCAATACCGGTTTCTTCCCACCATTTTTACCTATGTGTTTTGTCTCGTGTTGCCGACCGCAATTGTGCAGAGTGTCGGCATTTTCACCCCGCTCGTATCGACCCTGGTCAGCCTGATGTTCACGGCGGCCTTGCAGATCGGCGACGATCTGAAAGATCCGTTCAGCAATAAGATTCATGACGTGCCGATGACCGCCATGACCCGCGGGATCGAGATCGATCTTTTGCAGACATTGGGAGAGCCAGCGCCCGAGCCCCTGAAGCCGGTCAAGGGCGTATTGATGTAGGGCGGATTAGCGCCACTCCGGAAACGAACCGGGGCTGACGCCGTTGCCTATGTCGGTAGGACAACCACCTTCGTCTTGACCGGCGTTCGTGAATAGAGGTCGATCATGTCCTGACTGAGGAGGCCGGTACAGCCGCTTGTAATGTTGGTCCCGATCGACTCGGCGACGCTGGTGCTGTAGATCGTGTAGAGCGTGTAAACACCGTTCTGATAGAGATAGAGCGTGCGGGCGCCGAGCGGATTGTCCAGACCTGCGGGCATGCCGCCAGCATACTTGCGCGCCTCCGGCTGACGCGCGATCATCTCCTTGGGCGGCGTCCAGATGGGCCATTCGGACTTGCGCCCGACATAAGCCTCGCCGCTCCACAGGAACCCTTGGCGGCCGACATTGGCACCATAACGGGTGGCATTTCCGTCGCCTTCGATGCGGTAAACATAGTAATTGCCGGGATCGACGATAATAGTACCGGGCGCTTCCTTACTGTCGTAGCGCACTGTCTGGCGAAAATATTTCGGATCCATCTTGCTGAGATCGACCGCCGGGATCGGGAATTTCTCGCTGGGCACCGGCCCATAGAGCTTCGCCGCCTCGGCGCGGAGCGCGTCGTCGGATGATACGCAACCGGCCAAGCCCAGCGCGCCGAGACTGGCTGCAGAACCGAGCAGGAACGACCGGCGCTTGAGAAGCCCCGACCGAAGCCTAAGCTGAGCCGCATCTATTTCACTGGTATCGGCAATCCCACGGTCCACGATCATGATTTCGGAGTCCTGTTACTCAGCCAGAGAATACTCTGGCACATATAAACTGAACGGTCTTGTGGAGCTGAGATTGCCGTCACACGGCTCGATTGGCAAGTTCGGGCGGTTCCGTCCGCATCGCTGTCCTAACCTTGGCCGCGTTGTACGAGCCGGAGCTTGGCCTGACGGAGGCAGAGCTCTATATAGGGGCGAAACTCCAATCTGGAGAGCAAGGGGTAAAAGATGGCCGAAATTGAAATGTATGCAACGCAGACCTGCGACTATTGCGCGGACGCGAGAGCCTTATTCAAAAAGAAAGGCGTGACCTATAAGGAAATCGACGTGACCGGGTCGAAGGAACTGCGCAAGGAGATGACCAAGCGAGCCAATGGCGGCGACACGGTTCCGCAAATCTTCATCGACGGCAAACATATCGGCGGCTACGACGACATGCGTGCGATGGACAAAAAAGGCTTGCTCGATCCGCTGCTCGGCAAGACTGCGTAAGCACTTGCGTGATCGCCTGTTTACTAATGAACGCAGGCAACGAAACGGCGGCCAACACCGGTGCGGCGTTGGCTGGCGCCGGCGTGGCAGGGCGCGCAGTTCCATAACGACCAGGGGACGAAATTCCCGATTGCTCAAGCAAACTGAAATTTGCCGGATCAAACGTCTCCTTCAGGGGATTCGCGGGCAACCCCTGAACGACCGACCTGGGCGCGATCTGGTCCAAACTGGACTCCAAGGAGGGCCGAGAACCGGCCGTCTCCTTCGGGAGAGGGCGCCGGCCAAGGCGGACATTCGCGCCGGACTACTGCACGACGTAAATCAGGGGATCAAATTCGTGGGGCGAAATTCTTGATTTTTGCGCGCGCCCGCTCCATTGCAAGCGATCCATGAAGCCTTGAATAGCGAGTATTGAAATGGCGACGACGGCGGTAGAGGCAATCGAGCATTTCATCAATGCCAGAGGCTTTCGAGAGGGGGAGACCTTTTCATTCGCGTCTTTGCAAATCCGCTATCCGCACCACGACGAGTTGCGCGCCGTTTTGAAGCAGATGGGCGAAGATGGTGTGATCGAAGACGCCTCTGAAGGCTTTTACAAAATGACAATGGCCGGATATGTCAAATTCTTTGGCGCGCCACCGTCGGAAGACGACACGATCAAAGCGATCATGACCGAAATCGGTATGCGCGGCATCAAGGTCGGAAAATCATTCATTTGGGCGCCCGTGCAAGAGAGCCTGACCCTCAAACGCTTTCGTGACGGCGACCTCAAACCAGCTTTGGAAAAAATCTTCACGAACCGCTGGCTGGAAAATGCCTCAATGCCGGGTTTCTACAGGCTGACGGACGCTGGATTTACGGCACTCAACGCTGGGTAGCGAAGACCTCACCCTGAGGAGGAGGCGAAGCCACCGTTTCGAAGGGCGATTGCAGCGCGGCCTCATGAATCGTTCAAATCGCGCGTCCTTCGACGCGGGCTCCGCAGACGGGTCGAGGCGGCAGAGCGCAGCGTGCCTTGTTTTCGCAAAAGCCGTTTCGGTGTAAAAACCTTGCAGACCGTGTGAAAACGGCAGCGGATTGAAGATCGCCAGTGGCTTGGTGAGGGTTTTGGCTGGTATTTGCCATTTCCCGCCAAAATCTGCTCCTGACCTCTCTTGTGCTTCCGGGACCGCCCTGAAGCAGCCCTTGCCACCCGACCTGGCACAATTTGAAGCTTTTTTCACGCCGCCAAGGCCGCCATCAGCTTTTCCATACCGAGGATGTTGAGCGCCCGGCGCAGATTGTAGACAAGCGCCGTCATGCTGAACTCAGCGCGCACCTTTTCCAGGCCGCGCATGAGGAAGGCCCCCTGGTTCATCCATTGCTTGATCGTGCCGAAGGGATGCTCGACGGTCTCGCGGCGCCGGTCGAGAATCTCCGGCCTCGCCTTCAGTCGCTCCGCCATGCGATCGAGCGCGTCCTCGTTTTCGAGGCGCAATACAGCGCGAACATCGTTCGTGCAGCGTGGACGCAGCACGCAGGAGCGGCAGGCTTTCGCATTGCCGTAATCGACTTTCTTCAACTCGCGCAGTTTGCCTTCGCGGATCGGCGTCAGCGCCTGCCCGGCTGGACAAATGTAGGCGTTCTGTTTCGCGTCGTAGCGGAATTCGTCCTTGCGGAAAAAGCCGTTCTTCACCGCCGTTCCACGTTGCGGGCGCGGCACATGCGGCGTCAGGCCAGCTTCCTCGCAGGAAGCGATGTCTTCGGTCCTGAAATAACCCTTGTCGGCGACCACATCGATTTTTTCGACATCGAGAATCTCTCGCGCCGGCTCTGCCGTGCGTTGCAGCAGGCCCATGTCCAGAACATCGTTCGACACCGCTTGTTCCACAATCATCTGGTGCTTGGCGTCGACGGCGATCTGGATGTTGTAGCCGACGCCGACCTTCGTATGCGCCGCCATGGCGCGGCTGTCGGGATCAGTGAGCGACACCTGGCTTTCGCCGTTTTTTCCAGCGCCGAAAGATGCGCCGCATATTCGCCGCGCTTCTTTGTCAGCGCCTCGATCTTTTCCGCCAGATTCTTGACCCGCGAACCGCCGGTCGCGCGCTCCTCGGCATCGCCCGCGTCGAGCCGTTTCAGATAATCTTCCAGCTTCTTGTCGGCGGCCTCGATGAATTTTTGCAGCGATCCCGTCGTGAAGTTCCGGTCTTTATTGTTGACCGCCTTGATGCGCGTGCCGTCCACGGCCAGCAATTCGCGCCCGAAAAGATCAAGCTGCCGACACAACAGCGTGAACTCGCGAAACACGGATTTGAAGGCCGCGCGATTGTCGCTTCGGAAGTCGGCGATGGTCTTGAAGTCCGGCTTCAAGCTTCGTAACAGCCAGATGACTTCGATGTTGCGGTGACATTCCATCTCCAGTCGGCGGCTCGATCGCGTCCGGTTGAGATAGCCGTAGATATAGAGCTTCAGCAGATCGCCCGGCGCGTAGCCGGGACGGCCCGTCGCTTTCGGTGCGACGCGCGCGAATCCCGCTGCCGCGAGGTCGAGTTCATCGACGAAGGCGTCGATGAACCGCACGGGATTGTCGGCGCCGACATAATCGTCAACAGCCTCAGGCAAAAGGAGGAGTTGCGAACGGTCGAATCCGGAAATGTGAGTCATGGGCGATTCTACCGCGATGCTCGCAGCGAGGGAATCCGCTCAGCCAGAGTTTCCACACGGTCTGCTAGAATTGTGCACCATGGAAGGTCTGCTTTCTGGAACGATTAGCGCATCTCCGAATGGCCGAGGTGGGCGCATTCCGGCCATTTGTGACC
>Ga0306918_10001317_pt1 | contig 12210 bp, 17 predicted proteins | sample tim00Cox0000000H_FD_203315 | JGI IMG/M metagenome (GOLD analysis project Ga0306918, IMG submission 203315) | Lab enrichment of tropical soil microbial communities from Luquillo Experimental Forest, Puerto Rico - timezero.00C.oxic.00.000.00H (v2)... | ecosystem: Environmental > Terrestrial >... | reverse complement strand
AGCGGCGTCGCCCAATTATCGTCCGCGGATGCGCGTGAAACTGGCGATAGCAATATTGCGCCGACGGCAGGGAGCGCGACTAACCAGCGCGGCCTACGAAGCGGGGTTCTCGACATTGCAGTTCTCCCTGAGCTGCGCGTTGCGCACAAATTCGCGCTGCGATCCAAGTTCATCAGTGGCAGACATCGAAACTCCTCGCCATGATTGCGGCCACCGGATTGGGAGCGACCGCAATCGTGCGCAACAGGACTCGTCTTTGAAGATCGATCACCGCGACTCCGCTCGCATCTTCCAATGCGAGATAGAGCTTGGCTCCGTCCTGTGTGACCGCGCCCGGGCCCGGACTGCCCGGCAGCGCAATATCCGGGGCCCGGCTCAATCGGTCGAGGTCGTACACCATGAGCTTTCGCTCGGTCGCGCTCGGCACTAGTGCGAGGGTATCGAACCAGCCGCTGTGGACGGTTGTCATGCCGGCTCCGCCCTTGAGCATTGCGGCGACCGTCAGCGATGCATTGGCAACGATCGTCACGGTTTGTTCTGAATTATCGGGAACGACCAGATAGCCGCCGAACCCGGTCGGAAATGCTTTAAGCGCGTCGCGTCCAACCTCGATCTCTCGAACCCGACGGAAATTGCTCAGATCGAGCAGAGTGATTGTCCGACTGCCCTGCGCTTTGACGTACCCCATGCGACCGCTTGGGGAACGAGTGAGTCCGGCGGCGTTGGCGGAGCGCAGACTGGACACGGCGATTTCTTCGATCAGCTTGCCACGCGCCACGTCGATGACAGCTATTCCGTCCAAGCGTTCCGCCACGACGTACAAGAATGCCCCATCGCCGCCAAACATGAGGTCCCGGATCGGCGAAAGTCCTCCCATTCGTGAGGCGACCCGATTCCGCATTAATTCGACGAAGGCCACGCTCCCGACCGAAAAGTCGGCTGCTGCCACCACGTATCCATCAGGGCTTGCAATCAGCCTATGGGGCGTGAAGTCCAATTCGATCGTAAGCCGATGGCCATTCGCCAAGTCGACGACCGATACGCCTCGTGCAATCCCGTCGACCGCCACAAGCTTGCGGGTCGCCTCCGATACCACGACCTGTTCGGGAACAAGACCAGCCTCGAGTGTGCCCACCACGCGATCGCTGTCCCTTTCAACGACGGTGACCATCGGGTCATTGCGGCTCGGGATGAAGATGTAGCGCGCCACGGCGCCAAACTCAGATTTGACCTGCGCGGCTTGCGTGCTGGGCTTCCCGAGCAGAATTCCAGCTGTCACGACTATGGCGACGGCAAGCGCCAAAATTCCGGCGCCTCGAGTAGCCCGAACAAATTCAGCCGCAGTCATCGTGGCCTTCCCGATCGATTACCGGATGCCTTTTGCCGCCGCCTCGTACTGGGCGACGTATCCCATTTCGACGTGCTTGCGTCCGCGCTCGGCGAAGCTTGCCCGATCAGCCTCGATCCCGTGCCCGTCCACGAGCCGGTTCATGAAATTGAACAGGCAGCAAACCGCGATGGCGGAATGCAAAGCGGCCTCGTTCCACCCCGCCGCGAAGACCGCGTCGGCGTCCGCTTGCGTCATGCGCGCCGACGTCAGCGTCAGCTTCTTCACGAAAGCGAGAATCGGCCGAAGCTTGCTGTCGATGGGAGCGGTCGCGAGATCCTGGATCAGACCGTCGATCACTTGCGGCGCGATCCCGAACAATTCCGCCGCCGCGCGGTGACCGCCGTAGCAATATTGGCAGGAGTTGATTGACGACACGTACGCGCCGATCAGCTCCCTTTGGGCTGGCGTGAGCGGGGACGGGCCGCGCAGGATCGCCTCGGAAATGCGGACCCAATGCGAGTAGATCTCGGGATGGGCGGTGAAAACGTCCTTGGTCGTGGCATCTTCGGGCAGGGAGGGAAAGAATGGCATTTTGCACCTCCTCAACTCGCGGCCGCCGCCGGCGATCAATGCGGCTGCATTCTCTGTCGACGACCTGCCGTGGTCATCGCCTGGGCTTCGTCCGGCGCCGTGGCGAAACCGATGTGGACCTCGTTCGGGATCTCCCGCGTCTCACGGCGCCTCGCAGATAGCCGTGCGCGACCAGCCTCTGGGCCGCCACGGAGTAGTCCTCGGGGGTGCCGACGATGCCGGCACCTTCGACCAGGCGGTTCATGTTGTTGAAATAGGCGCAGACCGCGATGGCGTGGAGCAAGGCTTCATCGTTCCAGCCGGCATCGTACACCGCGGCCGCATCCGCCGCCGTCATCCGGCTCGGCGTTTCGGTGAGCTTGCGGACATAACGCAGAATTGGCTTGAGGCGCGCATCGATCGGGGCAACGTCGGCATTGTCCAGCGAGGCGGCAAGCACCGCCTCATCGACGCCGAAGGCGCGTGCGACCAAGGAATGCGCGCCCTGACAGTACCGGCAGCTATTGACGCCGGATACGAAGGCGGCGATGAGCTCGCGCTGGCCAGGCGTCAACGGCGAGGGCCCGCGCATCAGGCGCTGTCCGTAGGGGCGCAGCTTCTCCAGCAGATCGGCATAAATACGCCGCAGGTCGGCCAAGGTTGCATTCTCGGGAAGGGAGCGAAGCAGCGCCATCGATGCGGCTCCGTGTAAGTCGATTGCCGGTTTACCCCCATTTAGCGACGCCTCACGTTCCAGACCTCCTCGAGCTCCGTGCCCGGATTGCGGATCACCTTGGAAATCGGGCAGAAGCGATGAAGATCGGTCTTTACCTTCTCCATGTCGGCCTCGCTGGCATCCGTTGTCACATCGATCAAAAGACGGATTTTTGGAAACGGCACTTCGATTTCCTCAAGCAACTGTGTGCCGCGACGGTCGAGAGTCGACTCGGCGTCAATCGTCATGGCTTTGAGCTCGACGCCATGTTTCTTCGCGCATTTGTGGCTGATGACGTTGGTGCAGGCGATCAGTGCAGCCACCATCGTTTCGGTTGGCGTCGGGCCCATGTTGGTGCCTTCGCGCTCCTTGGGTTCATCGATGACCGTCCTGACGTCGCGCACGGAAATTTCCGTGCGCGAATGGGTCGGACAGTTACCCCGAATGCGCTGCGTGACAGTGATCTTCTCTTTCACAGTAACCATGACGTTGCTCCCGCGTATCAATCGGCGTGATAGAGATCAGAGATGGTTCGCATCTCCCATGATTAGAGGCGCATTGCCTGATCGGTCTGCAGCGCGCTTCGCGACTGGCGCCAGCCATCGACGGTCCAAGTGTCCCATTCCCGCATCAGGAACAGCGCGGCAAAGCCGCCCCAGGTCGGCCACGTCGAGATCCACAGGTGGTTCCCGACCTTGGCCAGTCCCCATGGGTCGAACAACTGCCGCCAGCTCACGACCACGGTCACGGTGTGAATGAGCAGCGAGAGGCCGTAGCTGATTGTCCGATAGAATCCGACCAACAGCGCAAGAGACACGATCAGTTCAGCAATACCTAAAGCGTACGATCCCGCCACCGGCAGCGTCACTCCGTAAAAGTTACTGGCGATGCGCGCGGCTGCGTCCGGGAGAATGAGCTTCTCGATGCTCCACTGCAGCAGAAAAGTGCCGAGAAAAAACCGCAGGACGAGGAGCGCGGCTGGAATGCGCTTGTCGAATTCGGGTGACATGAGCGTCTCCTTGGTCATGCGCTGCGTTCGAGCGTCACATCCGTTTTCTTCAACCGATACGAGACTGCGCCGTAGGTACACACCACGTAGGGTACGCAGTAGGTCAAGATCAGCTTCAACCAATTGATGGAGGCCAATCCGAGCAGCGCATCGCCCTGATTGATCAGGTTGAGCACCGTTCCAACGATGAGCGCGACATAGAGCGACCGGCGGGGCACGCCCTCGGAAATCGCGCACCGGCATGCAAGCTTCCAGATCGAATTCGCACTACCCAGAAACTCCATCGAAAACCCCAATAGAATCGAAGGCGGCCCTTTCAACCAGCTGCGCATGGCAACTCATTCGATCACCTCGTCGGCGCGGGCTTTATTCTGGCACCCGGGATGCGTGGTGGGAAACCATGAGCCAGCGATCGCCGCGCTTTTCGTAAACTTGCGTCTCGACTATGGTAAAGCTGAGAGCTTGACCGCTCTTGTTTTTGCCTTCGACGCCCACAACGCCGGTCGTCCATGCCGTCCCCTGATCGATGTGGACGTGAGGCGCCTGTTTGGGCGATAGCGTCAACTCTCCCCAGAAGCCGAACACCCTCTCCTGCCAGTCTTTTTTGACGGCATCCCAGCCGACTGCTGGCGCTTTGTCCCGCGGATTGATCAAGACCACGTAGGGTTCCTGAGCCCACACGTTCTGCATTTTGCCGATGTCTAGATTCGACAGCGCGGCATGAAAGGCATTGATGGCGGCATTGACGTTATCGCTGTCGGATCGCTGCTGGGCATAGCCAATTCCGCCACCCGCTCGCAGGGCAACCCCTACAAACACGAGCGACACAGTGGTCATTGCGAGCGTGGCACGTCGGTTCATTGTGTTCCTCCCTTGGTCGACATTCCAACTTGATGATTTCTCGCGCTCCGACGTTCCTGTCTATGACGCTCCGACCAGGGCCGGCAGTTCGGTCAGCGATTTCACCGTTCGGTCGGGCGCGCCGGGCAATCGCTCCGGCCGTTGCCCGTAGCGATTGCACCACACGACCTGCATCCCGAATGCCGAGGCGGCGTAGGCGTCCCACGCGTTCGACGATTGGAACGCGATGGCGGTGGCAGGCACCCCGAGCCGGTCGACGGCGAGTTGATAGACCTTGGGATGCGGCTTGTAGACGCCGACCTCCTCGACCGAGAGCACCGCATCGAGCAGCGGCTTCAGGCCGGCTGCCTTGACGGCCGCATCGAGCATCTTGGGCGAGCCGTTCGACAGGATCGCGGTCCGCAGGCCCGCCTGTTTCAGGCGCGTGAGGACATCTGGGACTTCGGGAAATGCATCGAGCGTGAGATAAAGATTCATCAAGCGATCGCGCAGGCCCGGCTGTTCGATTGCCAACGTCTGCAACGCGAAGTCGAGAGCGCCGGAGGTGACCTGCCAGAAATCCGCGTGCCGGCCTTGCACGGCGCGAAGCCAGGTATATTGCAGCTGCTTGTCACGCCAGAGCGCGGTCAGTTTGTCGATGCTGTCCCCGAGCACATCGCGGCAGCCCCTGGCCGCGGCGGCAAAATCGAACAGCGTCCCGTAGGCGTCGAAGACGCAGGCCTGCACGCCGATGAGAGGTCCCTGCTTCATGCGCGTCACCTCAGGTACGCCCATTTGCGATGGTTGACGGTCCAATGATATTCGAGAAACCGCATCTTGAAATCGGAAGGAACCTGCGTGGCGCGATACCGGTTGACGTAGGCAATCAAGCTCGGGGCGTGCGCGAGAAAATCCGCGGTATAGAAATCGAAGATGGCCGACAGCCAGACCTCGCGTTTGGTGTGCTCGATCCAGACGTTTCGAGTATCCCCGATGAAGCTGCGTGCGGCCGTATCAAGCTGCCCGTCGAGGGCGGCCGCGCTGAACGCGACGCGCGGAAGCCTCGGGCAGCTGACGACCATGCAATTGAGCGCGAAGTGAACGCGCTCCTCGCGGAGCGGGCGGATGACGTCGTTCTCGAATTTGTAGAGGGAGATTGATTTTCCGCCGACAGTGAACGTCCGAAGGTAGAAAAAGGTGAACTTCGTCAAGCCGCCGAGACTTTCGGGAACGCCGGCCTGAACGACTCCGTACATTGCCAAGGCGTTATAGGCATTGATGTAGAAGGCGAGGCGCGAGTGCCGGTCAGGAAACCGTTGTGACTGCGAGTCGGGATCGACGGCAGCGATAAACGCGACAACGCGATCGAGATCGGCGTGGTTCTGTCGCAGCGAATCAAAATCGATGCGGCCTGAGTCGTCGACGTACCGGGTCAGGACCTTCGTCCACGCGGTCTCCCATTCGCCGATGCTCCATGCTTCTGTTGCTGTGTCCCCGGCAGGAGCGGGCGTGGCGATCGAGATCAGCGAGAGCAGACCAAGAGCCATGTAAGCCACTCTGCGAATTCTGCGCAACATTCTTGCGCTTCTCGACGATCTAACCAGCGACGGCAGTGCCGGCTGCAGCGAGGGCGCGCTTGAGCCGTGCTTTCGCAGCCCTGCGATTCGGATTGGGCGGGCGATGCGTGCCGGCAGACTTTTCCATTGGTTCCCCTGAGAGCGGATTCCAAAAGCGGTCGCCTTCGGGTCCGCTCAGCCTAACTGGGGCGAGGATGAAGGCGTCGCGTTTGGCGTTGTGCAGACACATCGAGATGGGTCCGCGTCCCGTCATCGCCATAAAAGCGCAGGCGTCGACCCGGTCCCGTTCCAAGCGACACGCATCCATGAAATTGTGGATGACGAACGACAGCTTGTTCACGCGACCGCGCGCCGCCCAGAGATCGGACTTGGCCTGCCACGCCTTCCGAACCAGCCAACCGACGGCTTTGAACGAAAGATACGGGCTTGTTAGAACTCCCATCACGAAAGTGGCTATGACCTTGGAACGGCTGCGGCGGTCGAAACTCAACAGCGGCATGCGCTCGAGCATCGCTTCCAAAAATCGCCGATCGTCGAGCGCGTCGTAAGCTCTGTTGTTAGCCACGAAGATCATTCCATAGCGGTTGCAATGAGAATGTCCGACGCGGAGAGTGTCGAAGGAAATCGAGGACGTTGTGCCTTTCTCGATCTGCTCCTGCACCGACTGGATAGTTATCGCGTCGCTTCGACGCCCCAGGATGGTGCGACCTGTTTGCGCCTGCAGTTGAAAGGAGGCTAGGCGCACGACGTCGCAATTGTGAACGAAGAATCGCACGATCGCAGGCGTCTCTTCGAAATTGCGATCAAAGATAGTCGTGTTGAACATCACCGAGAGTGGCAGCCCGCGTGCGCGCTCGACGTATTCCTGGCGTACCGCATTAAGAGCGGATTCGCTTTCGTATCCTTTGCGGCCCTGCGTCATATCGACGTGAAATGCGACGTCGACGAGCCCCGCTTCAACGAGCTCGACGAGCAACTCGCGCTTGGCCCGGATGCCATTGGTAAACAGCGCCGGCCGCATGCCCTTGTGCGAGACTCTGCGTACGATCGCAACCAGCTCTTCACGTTTGCGAAGCGTGGGCTCGCCGCCGGTCACCTGCACGTTGGTATGTGGGCCATAGTGATCGAAGATCAGATCGATGCGCCTGAACAATTCTTCGAGCGGAATATCCTTCACCGCCTCGGAATGCTTCGACAGATAGCACGCGGTGCAGTCGAGGTTGCAGCGCTGCGTGATCTCGAGCGCGACGCAGCCGATTGGCCAGCGGCGGCCCATCAGTTGATCTGAGGTCCACTGGCCGGCAGCAGTGACGCGGCGACGCGCCTCAACAAGGGCGGCGCGGTAATTGGCAGGCGGCGACGCGGGCTGGGCTAGGTAAACTTCGCGCTGCGTCATGTGCGGCCCCAGTCGCTGCAATCCGCTGCTGCTCGGCGTCATGCTGTGAGCGACTCCGACACCAGGGCTGAGCAGACCGCAGATCTGGCGGGGCGTCACATCAAAGATTATAGGCCGATTATGGTACGATCAGTCAAAGATATTTTATCGCGGCCGCCTACAAACTGCTGGCCGACGCAAACACAATCGTGTTACCCAGAACGCTCGCCGGTGCCCGGAAGAAAAAGCGGAAGGATGTCCTTATGGTAGGCACCAAACAGTTCGATCACGATGCGGTTGTTGAGCGCGCCATGATGATGTTCTGGCGGCGAGGCTATGGGGGAACGTCAATCCAGGATTTGGAAAAGGCGACGCGGCTTCGCCGCGGAAGCCTTTACAACGCGTTCGGCGACAAGCAAGGCCTCTTCGTGGCAGCGCTCAAACGCTACGAAACTACGGTGAGCCAGGAGCGAGTCAGGCAGCTGTCGAATCCGGACCCCTATCGTGCGATCGAAGGATTTCTCGAGACGCTAGTAATGCAAATGAGCGAACCGAGCTGGCCGCGCGGTTGTCTCCACACCAATACGTCGCTCGAGTTCCCAAACGCGCCAGACGAGGTCCTTCGCATCATCGCCGAGCGAACCGCCGGCATCGAAGGGGCCATCTACGTCGTGCTCCGGCGTGCCCAGGCCGAGGGCCTTCTCGATCCTGCCGCCGACGCGCGGGCCGTTGCCCGCTTCTATGTCGGCGTCGCCAAAGGCATCACTGTCTTGCACAAGGTGTTCGGCGACGCGTCGGCGTTACGCGATATCGTCAAGATTGCGATGAGCAAGTGGCCATATCCGGAAGGCAAACGGACTGGTGCAAGCAAGCGCGATCTTCGCGCTTGAGCCTCTCCGCTTGACTGGTCGTTCCAGCATCGACAAGGTCGGTCTCCGATCGCTGATCCCAGAACGCCCGATCAGTTCGACGCGGTTATCAAGATTGATAGCGAGCGGAATGCTAAAATTCTGCGCGACGTCGGCGTGCGGCCAAAATGGCCAAGGCGATCGGCAGCGTCCGGCCCTATTTGACGCCTTGAGTCTCGGAAGCGTCTTTGTGGATCGGGCTATTTGGTCTGAATGCGTGGAATACGAACGCAAAGGTGACGTCGTAGGGGACATCGACAAGCTCATCTCCCTGTCGCTTTTGTGCGACGACGTTGCCGACGTCACGGCCGGCGGGGATCGATGCCTTATCGAGAGCCGATGCTTGTCCTGGCTGCCATTGGAGCAAGAGATCGGCGCGCTCGATGGTACCTCTGCGCCGCAGCAGAGCGAGCGCCCACGCTTCGTGGCGTCCCGGCACGACCTCGACGGCCACCACGCGCTCCATTGGCTCGATGCCAGCGGGAAGCGATCCATCATAAAGGAAGGGCCGCTGCTCGGTCGCGTCATAGCCGACGTAGGGATTGCGTCCGTAGTTGCGCGCATTGGGATTGTTGGGGACGAGCACTTGGCCCCGAGGGAAGCGTTGTCGGAAGCGATCAAATGACTCCAAACGCGAGGGCATGAGCCGCAGGTGGCGCCCGGTCATGACGCCGACGATGGCTTCACCGGTGAATTGCTGCCACCAGCTCTCGGTCTGCCGGTCATACATCACGAGATCCGAGTTCCGCAGCTTGCCGGTCGTTCCGAAATCGAGAACGCGGCCGTCGACCACCCGCTCGAACACCAGCGCGGCGTTGCACAGCGGGCAGTAGGTGACGACGACGGGCGTGCCGCCGACGGCGTCGTTTGCAATCTCGTGCCAGATCAGAACGCGTAGCGGATAGGCGCGAGCATCCTCCCCGATGGAAACGGCGATCACCGGCTCCGTATCGCCGAGCGCGGCGCTCGATCCCGTTGCCTTGCCGTCCGCCAGCCGCTCGAAACGTGGCGCATCAATCGCCGGAATTCCGTCCTTCGGAGGGCCACCGGATTTGATCCCGGCGAACGGCACGCTGTGCTTGGAGAAATCCGTGCGCGGCCATTCTAAACGCCAGCTGATCGGATCAGCCGACAATGTTCCCAGGCAGGCATCCACCAACAGGCCAAAGACCGCGGTTAGCGCAATCAATCTCGGGAAATTGCCGACAAACGACGCCATTGCAATCTCACGCCATCTTTCGGGCGACCCACAGAGCTGCCCGAGGTCAGTTCGGCTTGATCGCTTCGTCGGTCAACTTCTCGAGCGCCTGACCTATTTCCCTGAATGTGTCGTCGTGGCCATCGATCGAATATTCCGACTTGAGAACCTCCGGCTTGACGTAGGCCAACCACACCTGCCCGCTGTCGTCCTCCCACGCGAGCACCCTCATCGGCAGTTCGACGCCGATCCTTCGATTCGACTGCATCAAGGGGGTACCCAACTTTGGGTTTCCGAATATCAAGAGTTGGGTGGGCTTGAGTGTCTGGCCGACGTTCTCTGCGGCTGCCGCATGGTCAACTCGAGTTGTAATCCCGATGCCTCTTGTCTTGAGCACCTCGGATAGCCGGTCCAGTGTCGCCGCGACCGAGTGGGAGCTCTTCTTTACGACCATGCGGTCGTTGCCCGTCCATGCAAGCGAGGGAATAACGACAATGGCGGCAATCAGCGCGGGCCATTTGACCATGATGGCACTCCTTGTCGTATTTCGATTTGGATTATCGGATTAGCACCCTCCTGCGAGCGGTGCCGACGATCGAACCCCAATTTAGCAGGTATTGCCCTGCCCATGCGACCATGATCGTCAATATGAATACGGTTCCGACCTGCCAGACGAGAACCATCACGCTCACATCCTGGGAATGAAACAGCCGCAGCCCGAAATTGCCGAGTCCGGCTGCCGCCAGGCCGCCCAGGGCGCACGTTATGTGCGGGGTAAGAGGTGCGCCGCGGCGGAGCATAACGGCCATAGCGATCGCCGGGACCGCACCGACGAGAACGATCGCCGGGAAGCAGAACCAATCCGGCTGCAGCGATAAGCCATCAGGACCAAAGTGTATCCAGTCTTCGACACAGCCGTCGCCCAAGCTTCCCAACCAAATTGCGAGCGGCAACACCGGAAGGAAAAGAAATTTGCGATCGTACCCTGGAATGACCGTAGCGAAAGCCGCCGTCGCCGCGGTTATTCCGGTGGCAAGCGCGGCGAGCTGCTCGATCACATAGCCCCATTCCGACGCCTTCGAGATCAAGTCCGCACGCGGCGAAACGACGAACACGACAAGTGCGACATAAGGGATGGCAACCAAAAGCCAGGCTGCCGTTCTGATCCATGGACTCGGAAGCGGCCGAACGGGCTCAACAACTTCCGCCAACTGCTCGATGAGTTTCTCGGTATCCACGGTTATGGCTCTTTGATCAACGCCTTGCGAAGGGTAGCTATTGCACGATGAACGGAAACCTTAAGCGCCCCGATGGTCGTTCCCCTCGCAGCAGCGGCTTCTTTCAGCGACATTTCGCGCAATTTCAACATCTCGATGGCTGCCCGCTGCGCGGGAGAAAGATCCTCGATCGCCTGCCTCAGCGCCTCAGGATCACGGTACCCATCGCTATCTATGTTCGATCGTTCATCGGAAAAGGTTACAGGCAAATTCTCAACCTGCAACTCGTGGGCTGCTCGCCGGATATGCCGCCGCGCCGCATCGGCCAACCGATGCCGCGTAATCGCCATGAGCCAGGGCATGAACGGGCGTCGCGGGTCGTAGGTGGCGCGGACCGCATGCAGAGATAGCAATATGTCCTGCACAAGATCTTCAATGTCTTCGATCTTCAGAAATCTGCGTTGTCCGCGAACGATCTGCCGCACGCGCGGCGTGATCTCTTTCAGGAGTAGGACATAGGCTTCCGTGTCGCCTCCCTGTGCGGCCTGCATTAGCGTCCCAAGAGCGTGATCATCTCGTCGCCGCTTCATTGCCAATTGATACGTCCAATCGCTGTGATGGGCCGAACACTTCGTCGTGAATGGGCGACTGTATTTTTCTATTCATCGGCGCAAATTCACTCGGAGGGTCAATGACCTCATTGCCCGAAGTCGGAGCCGTGATGATGCTCGCGACCATGCTCGCACTTTCGCTTGACTTTGGAGTTAACTCGAAGGTGTAGCGCGCGGCGTGCCCGTCCTGCGAAATGATTGTTCACGACATGAAGGACGTCGACGTCGCCAAGCGTGCGAACTCCCTCGGCATCCGTTCCGGTCCCATCGGTCGTGATCGATGGCAAGCCGGCTGACTGTTGCGCGGGACGTGGGGTTGACGAATACGTGCTGCGGGCCGCGGGACTAGGAAAGGCTCCGTAGCGTGCCGCTCACGATCGGTAAGATCGCGCCGTCAACTGGCGCAGCTGCTTCGTGAAGCGGGCGTGGATGGGCTTTGGTTGTGCAGCGCGAAAGGCCTCGGACACCTATTCGTGATTCGATGGAAGGTAACCGTTTCTCTCCGCAACTCGAACTCGATAGCGGGTGAGTAAATCGCTCATCGTAGATGCGTTAGATGGAGAGACGCCATGAAAACGCTAATGGCTGCTGTCGCGTTCGCTGCGGTGTTTGCTGCACCGGCTTTCGCGCAGTCCGTGCATGCTTGGGGATGGAAAGGTGCGCTCGACGCTCCGGGCAGCGCCAAGTCCGCGTACGCTGCGTCGTTCGACGGCCGCCGCGGCGCGCTGTCGGGTCGCCGCGGCGCGCTGCGGGATCTGGCCTATGCTCCGACGATACCGTCATGGCGTTCGAGCACGTGCTGGATGCCCTGCAACTGCAATGTCACCCCGGGGAGTCCGTCGTACCGGACTAACTGCAAC
>Ga0306918_10001315_pt1 | contig 12213 bp, 20 predicted proteins | sample tim00Cox0000000H_FD_203315 | JGI IMG/M metagenome (GOLD analysis project Ga0306918, IMG submission 203315) | Lab enrichment of tropical soil microbial communities from Luquillo Experimental Forest, Puerto Rico - timezero.00C.oxic.00.000.00H (v2)... | ecosystem: Environmental > Terrestrial >... | reverse complement strand
GGTTCGAGCCTAAGCAGCGGCGGCGCCTATCCGCCCCTCAATGTCTTTCGCAAGGGCGACGACATCGTGGTCATCATCGAAGTGCCAGGCGTTCGCAAAGCGGACCTTCAGATCCAGGTCAAGGGCAGCACAATCCGGCTCGCCGGTGCCAAATCCGTCCAGTATGGTGACAATGCCGCGCTGCATCGCCGGGAGCGCCAGTCCGGCAGCTTCGACCGAGCGATCACCGTCCCAGTCGAAATCGACGTGGACCAGGTCACGGCCGAATGCCATGACGGAATGCTGACGCTGTTTCTCCCACGCGCTGAGCGGGACAAGCCGAAATTGATCACGGTGGGATAAGACTGCCGCCAAGCTCTCTGATGCAAATGACGGAGGATATGATGGCAAGATCGCAAGCGCTCGAGGTGCAGGAAAAGAAGGAATTGGTTTCTAAGGAGGAGAAAACGGTTCCGGCCCGTTACTACGTCCCCACTACCGATATCTACGAGACTGAAGACGCGTTGACCCTCGTCATGGAGATACCTGGGGTCGATAAAGAGGCGGTTGACGTCAACATCGAGAACGATGTCCTGCGAGTGGAGGCGCGCATCAACTTTTCTAAGTACGAAGGTCTCGAACCGCTTTATACTGAATACAATATCGGCTATTTCGCGCGGTCCTTCACCATATCGAATAAAATTGACCAGCAACAGATTCAGGCGCAACTGGATGATGGCGTACTAACTCTAACCCTGAAGAAAGCGAAGGAAGCCCTCCTAAGGCGGATCGCGATTAACTAGAGATGGCTGGGTTGCCCGATCCGACGTAGTCCGCTTCCGCCGATCGGGCAATCCGGCCTAATTCCCGATCAGCAGAGAAGGAGCGGCGAGAGGCAGGTTTTCATGGCCGCGTTTGCTTTTACCCGGTTGCGCGGTGCTCGACGGCACCAGCCGGGAACGGCGCGAGGACCGCCATGTGCTCGTCGAGGGAGGGCACATCCGCGAGATATCGGACCGGCCGATCAAGAGTGCGATTGCCGAGACGATCGATCTGGCGGGCGGCATCTTGATGCCGGGGCTGATCGACGCGCACGTCCATGTTCTAGCCGTCGATGCGCCGCTCGCCCGGCTGTCGGATCGGCCCGTCACTCTGCTGACCTTGCAGGCGGCAAAGGCGCTCGAGAGAATGCTGCAACGCGGATTCACGACGATCCGCGATGCGGGGGACGCCGATGGCGGGCTCGCCGAAGCGGTCGAGGACGGGCTCGTCCGCGGACCGCGTATCTTTCCCTCAGGGATGGCATTGAGCCAAACCGGCGGGCACGGCGATGTCAGACCCCGAACCCAATCCGTCGTCGCTTGCGCTTGCTGCGAAAGGGGCATCGCTCTCTCGCGCATTGCCGACGGTGTGGCCGAATGCCGCCGCGCGGCGCGCGACGAGCTGCGCAAAGGCGCCACTCAGACCAAGATCCTGGCCTCGGGCGGCGTCGCCTCGCCCCACGACCCGATCTGGAACCTGCAATACAGCGAAGAGGAGGTGCGCGCGATCGTCGAGGAGGCGCAGGCCTGGCACACCTATGTAATGGGCATGCCTATTCGCCCGAGGCGATCCGCCGCTTGATCGATTTTGGGCTGCGCTCGATCGAGCACGGCAACCTGATCGACCGCGCCACCGCTGAGCATGTCACCGGCGCCGACGCTCGTCAGCTATGACGCGCTGCATCGTTTCGGCCCGGAGCTGGGCTTTCCCAAGGTCAGCCTCGCCAAGCTCGGCGAGGTGCGCGAAGCCGGTCTGCAGTCGCTGGAGATCCTGCGAAGAGCCGGCGTCAAGATCGGCTCTGGCACCGACCTCTTGGGCCCGATGCACCGCTACCAGTCGCGCGAATTTGTGATCCGCGCCGAGGCGATGGCGCCGTTCGACATTATCCGCTCGGCGACGATCGTCAACGCCGAGCTGTTGAACCGTTCAGGCGAGCTCGGGATCGTCGCTCCAGGCGCGCGTGCCGACCTGATCGCCGTCGATGCCGACCCGCTCGCCGACATCTCATTGCTCGACGGCCAGGGCGAGCACCTGACCCACATCATGAAGGACGGCGTGTTCTACAAGCGCTAGGATCATGTGGATGAGTTCGGCGATGGAGAACGCGTCGAGCGCCGGGTGGTAGCGATCCTGGTGGTCGATCTCGGCGGCTAGCGGGACCATGACCCCGGCGGGAAACCTACGTTGTGCTCGCCCAGTAAGACCTCGACATGATCCATATGGGATCTCACGTGGGCTGCCAAGGGACCAGCGAGTGCTGCCGCAACCAGTCGGAACGCGGTGTGAATTGCTCCGTGCGGCGTGCCGGCCACCGACCGCGTTGGTGCCGGGAAAAGCCTAACCGGACCGATATCTGCGGACTCTTTTTGAGCAAGCTGGTTTTCAAACATACAGGTCAGGTCAAAGATGCTTCACTTCGTTTCCCCTCATTCCTCAGCCCATCTCTGCGCCTTCAGCTCGGCCAGTAGCTTCTCCCGGATGGTACCGTCATCGGCGTCGGCGCGGTTCAATGGCTCGTCGATTGTCATGGCGAGAGCCTGCACGAGGTTCGCCCGGCTGACGATCCCCACGAGCTTGCCGTCGCGCACGACCGGAACGCGCTTGATCCGGTTCGTCTCCAGCAGAAGTGCGATGTCGGCGACAGAAGTCGTCTCGGTGACGGAAAGGACATTGCGCATCATGACATCTTTGACCTTGCCGCTATGCGACTTGATGTAGTCTCTAGCGAGCTTGTTCGTCGATGCCATCATGTCGAGCCACCACGATCGGCGGCGCTCGGTTCCGGTTTCAGCGATGCAAGAGATCACCCTCGCTGACCATGCCGATTACTTGGTTGGCCTCATTGACAACCGGGACCGCACTGATGCCGCGCTCGGCCAGCAGTCTCGCAACTGCCGGTACAGTCGCATTCTCGTCAACGGAGATCACTTCGCGCGTCATCACGTCGATAGCGTGCATCGGATCGCCTCGGACCGTTTGGGCAAGTCACAGAATACTGGGCCGCTTCCCGCATTGACTCAGATCAATTCGTGCCGTTCTGATCGAGATAGAATTTCAAGATTACTAAGCGAAACCGGAGAGGCCGCCGTATACGCTGACGCCAAGGTGATACGCGCCAAAAAACGCGCTCCGCCAGCATAGGGCCTGATAATGAGAAACATGTTGGACATCGTCAGGAACCAGAAACCGGTTACGCTCCCCCCGAGTGCCACGGTAAGAGAGGCCTGCCGACATATGCGCGACCGACGCGTCGGCGCCATCCTGGTGACCGAGGGCGATCACCGCCTGTTGGGCATTTTCACGGGACGCGATGCTGTTCACCGCGTGCTGGCAGAAGGAAAAAGCGCGGCGAGGACGAGGCTGGCCGAGGTCATGACACGCGAACCCGACACAATGCCGTCCGGCAAGACGGCGATCGAAGCGTTGCGGCTGATGGAGGATGGGCGCTACCGCCACGTGCCGGTCGTCGACGGGGGCAGGGTCGTGGGCATCGTTTCCCGCTTCGATTTCAGCGGCATCGAACTGGATCGCCTGGACGAAGAGACCGGTCTGTGGGAGAGGATCTGATGGCCGACATCAACGCACGAGGACGGCGGACCCGGAAGTGAGGCCAACTACCTTGCCCAACACTGCCGAAGAGGAGGCCCGCGAGCCGGCGATGGCTACCGATGAGCTATTGCAAGAGCAGCGGAAATCGGCAGGTGTAAGGCTATCGTCGTCGATGCCAGCGTTGGCGCCGACACCACGATGCGGGTCGCGCTGCCGGCCGTACCGCCGTGACCCCGTTTGGTTCGTCCTTGCGGTGCCGGACACGCTCGCGGCTTGGCGCGAGAAAACGGCGAGGCCATCTGCCCCGGGAGCCGATTAGTCTCGGGGCAATCGGCTTTTGCTATCGCGATTTCCACCAAATGAGCGATGACGAGGTGACCAATCTTCTCGGCCGTGCGTTGCGCCCAATCGAGCGCGATAGAGCCTGGTGGATGACGTAACGCTCGCCCGAGCTCTTCACGTCCTCGCCGTCGTCCTGTGGATCGGCGGCGCGGTCTTCGTGACGACGGTCTTACTGCCGGCAGTGCGTGATCTCCACGCCCCAACGGAAAGGGTCGTCTTCTTCGAGACTGTCGAGCGGCGTTTGGCAGGCAGGCTCGCGTCACAACGGTGCTTACCGGGGCTTCCGGCTTCTACATGGTCGTTCGGCTCGATTTCTGGGACCGTTTTCTTTTGGTGGCATACTGGTGGATGAACGCAATGGTGGCAGTGTGGCTGCTGTTCACCTTGGTGCTGTTTGTCGCTGAGCCGCTGTTCCTCCATCGATGGCTGCGCGTTCGCGCCAACTCCCGGCCGGAATCGACTTTCTCGGCAGCTACGGGATGCTGATCATCGGGTAAGCGCGCCGCGCACGACCGCAACCGGCCGGCTTTGTTTTCAAACGTATCGTGGCTCCCTGGAGTGCTCGATCTTCTCCTCGGCCTACCAGGCGATGTTGTATTTTTCTCATATCTGAGCGGTTCCCGTTGATCTGGATCAAGGCAGCCGGAATCGGCTCAGGGCAGAATTTGTTTTTGAAACATCAAAAGTCCCAGCCATGGTCGTCACCTTGACGCCCCGCTTTCTAGACCGGAGGACAATCGACAAGGCCTATCCTCTCGTACGCAATATCGTGCCGGGGATGACTGCCGCTCGCTGGACGCAGTTTGTTCGTCCTCACCTAGTGCCCCGCTCGCCGGACTGGCCACGTGGCGTCATGACGATCCAAAATGCGGCCGGTTATATTCTCTCCTTGTTTGCATTCGAGGTTCGAGCCGACCTCCATGAAAGCCGCATCTTCCACATGGATCACATCATGATCCCCAATTTGCCCGGCCGCGGGACGCTTTGGGCCTCTACAATCGGCGCTGCCGAACGGCTGGCGGAGATGAACGGTTGCCGCGCGATCTGGGCCGAGTTCCGAGGCGGCGCGGAACGCTCGGACACAGATCTTCTGACGTCGCTCGAGAGGTCGGGGTATGCTCCGGCAGGTGTACGGCACTTCAAGAGGCTGGAGGTGAAATCCGGCCGCGCCGGCGATGGCGGCGACGGGGTAACGCGCTCAGCGTGAGGGTTATACGATGCATAGCTCTGCCTTCCGAGATGACACGAACGGCGCCATGTCGAGATTCAGCTTGGTTGCTCGAGCCGGTGCCCATCCGCTGCATCTCGTTGCTCCTTGCGACACTTGCCGAGCACGCGAGTTTTCGGCGTGTGCCCCGCTGACCGGCGAGGAACAAAAGCGCCTCGCAGCAATCATGCGCACCCTCAATGTCGAGCCGCATTCTCCGATATTCGATGAAGCTGACCCCGCCGAATACGTCTTCAACATCACTGCGGGCGCAGTGAAGGTCTATAAGCTCCTCGGCGATGGCCGGCGGCAGATCACCGGATTTCTTTTTGCCGGAGACTTTCTCGGATTGACCCATAACGAGGCTTACGCCTACAGCGCCGAAGCACTGGTGCCCACTAAGCTCTGCCGCTTCCCCCGCCGAAGGCTCGAGGCTCTGCTCGTCGAAATACCCCACCTCGAGCAGCGGCTTCTTGTTATGGCGTCGCATGAGCTGGCGGCGGCGCAGGACCAGATGGTGCTTCTCGGGCGCAAGTCAGCGCGCGAACGCGTCGTCTCCTTTATCTTGATGTTGTCCAACTCGGCGATACGACATGGACGGCCGGGCGACCTGGTGTTTCTGCCAATGAGCCGCAGCGATATCGCCGATTATCTCGGCCTTACCACAGAAACCGTAAGTCGAACCGTGACTCTGCTTAGAAAGCAAGAGCTGATCGAGCTGATCGACGACAAGCGGATTCGACTTTCCAAGATGTCCACATTGCGAGAAATCGCCGAGGGGTTCTGAGCGGATCTGCGGGCAGCGGGCGCTAGTAACCACTTCTCACCCCAGGCGAGACCTGTTCAAGAAGAATCGTGCGGGAGAAGATGGATATGGTTTTTAGCGATCCCGCATTCTGGCGTGCCGGTGCCATCAGCACGATCACTGTAATGTCGATCGTCCTGATCATGCTGACGATCGACAGCCTCGCAGCGATCAGTGCGGGTGGCTCGCACGTGCCACTCGACCCGATAGATCTGCTCGAGTTCGAGCATCGCAGTCTGAAGCTTGCGCAGCTTCTGCTGATAGCTCGTCTCGTCCTTGAGCCGACGCGATCGAGTTGACTGGATTTTTGCGGCGACGCGAGCGGGGCAGTGCGTCGCGCCTCGATCTGTAGGTCATGCGGCCGAGCTCGCTCGCGGCCAGTGCCACCTTCCGCGAACCTCAGTGCGTCTAGCCCCCACGAAGTGGTCGAGGCGGCGCTTCCCTAGTAAAACGCCGCCCCTAGCGCCGCCGTGCGATCCGGTCGAGCCCCTTTCAGGGGGTTTTGATTTTTTGGACGCCTCTGTGTTCGACAAACGCTTGTAATTGTCATCTCGTCTCGCTGTGCGCCCAGCGAACAAAAAGGGCCGTCCCGGCAACCTCGGGAAGTTCGTTTGGAAATCGCAGCACGTGTCGGTTCGGTCCCGGACGCCCCGCATGTTGAGAAACGCAGACAGAAAATTCAAAGCAAGCTTATTGGCACAAATTACGCTGGGCTTGAAATCTACGAGACTACGTGCTCGAGAAATGTTGCGGTGATCCACATCAAGGCCACTGTCGTCGGCGCGTATAGCCTTTACCCCAGTCACGAGAGGAGAGACGGATGAGAGTGAGGGATGTCATGTACAGGGCCGTGGCAACCACGACGCCCGAAACGACAGTCGAAGAAGTTGCTAGGCTCATGATCAACCTTCGCGTCAGCGGGGTTCCCGTTCTCGACAAGAATGGGCAGCTCGTCGGGATCATTACCGAAGGTGACTTACTGCGCCGAGCGGAGGCCGGGACCGAGCGCCGGCGCTCGCCCTGGAGCGAATGGTTCTCTGCAAATTCCCGAATGGCTGCGGAATACATCAAGTCCCATGCCCGGCGCGTGGAGGACGTCATGACCCGTAAGGTCGTCAGCGTAGGGGAGTTGGCCAGCTTGGGCGAGATTGCCGAGCTGATGGAAACCAAGCGGATCAAGCGGGTCCCAGTCGTGCATGACGGAAAGATCGTCGCCATTGTGAGCCGCGCCGACCTGCTGCAGGTGTTGGCCAGCAGCGGAGCCGCGAGCGCCAGCGAAGATAACGACCGCTTCATCCGCGATCGATTGCTCGCCGAGCTGCGCCGGCAGGAATGGGCGAGCCCGGGCGAATCAATGTCGTCGTCTTGGACGGCATCGTGCATTTCTGGGGGACCGTTGGATCGGAGCAGGAAAGAAGGGCGCTCCGCGTCGTCGCCGAGAACATTCCAGGCGTCCGCGGCATCGAGGATCATACGATCTTGGGATCGCGCTACTTGACGCCGCTCTTCCCGGCAAGTTGAGGCAGCGGCGTGAGGCTCTGGCAACCAGCAGCAACCCGACGTCTTGGAACGCTGGATCGATCACGTGGGCGTCCAAGAGACCGGCGGATGTTACCGCAACCGGCCGGAACGTGGCTTTCTTGCTGCCGCGTGTCGCCCATCAACCGCGTCGATGCCCGGCAAACCCAATCGGATATCCCCTATGAATTCGGTTTGGAGGTGAAAGAATGGACCCCGCCTTGAGAGAGGAGATCCTCTCGGTTCTTAACGGTGCAAGCGATATGACCATCGCGACTATCCGCCCGGATGGCTATCCGCAGGCGACGACGGTGAGCTACGTGAGCGACGGCCTTACTATGTATTTCGGGTGCGCGGCTGCATCCCAGAAGGCGCAGAACATAGCGTACAACGACAAGGTCTCGCTCACGGTTACAATGCCCTATTTCAACTGGGAGGAAATCCGTGGTTTGTCCATAGGTGGCACGGCGAAGCCAGTGACTGAACCAATGAGATCAATCGCGTGAGCGAGCTTATGCTCCGGAAGTTTCCCCAAATCCTGCGAATACGCATTGGCCGGAAAAAAGGTCTCTTCCTGATCCGGGTCACCCCCGAGGTCGTTTCCGTTCTCGATTATCGCAAGGGGTTTGGGCGCACCGACCTCGTCAAGCTCTGCGTCGCAAATAGCGAGTTTCAGAGATTTGCGGGTGAGGCCGGCGCGGCTTGGCGCCGCGGTCGTGAACCAGCGCCAATCCCACCCTGCCGAGCCTCTGCAATTGTCTCCGCGTGGGGAAAGTCGTTCTTCTACCCCTCCAGTAGGCCGGACGTGTTTGGGGGCATTAAACTAGCATCATGGCCAAGCGCGTTAAGCGTCCGGTTGAGCGGTACTGCACCTCAAATGAAGTTCGTCGCGACGAAGTCCGCCGACCAGCTTGACGAACAAGCGCTGCACCATATCCGTAAACGTTTTTGTTAGCGAGCGTACGCGCTTTAAGAGGGCGGCGTTGCGGCACGGCAAGGGGCAGCTTTTGAGGATCGAATCGCCACAGCTCCCAACCGGTCCTTCCTACGTCCGAGTTGGGTCACGGGCGGTAAAACTCTCAGTAAGCATATGTCCTCCGGATTGCTCCGGATAGCGGACATGGTCGAGAGCGCCGACAGTCACCGGACTGGCTGAGACCGCAGTTCGGTGTTGCGGGTATAGCTCGCAAAACTGCGTCACCATGGACCGGCTTTACAGACGGCGCAAAAAACAGTCGTTCCCGCTCACATTCCACTCGACTTCGCGGCCAAAGCGAGCATTGCTGTCGGTGTAGACGGCCTCCTTCTTGGTCGCCTCCCCGCCTGGCCGCAAACCGCCGGGCTTGTGGTGGTGCAAGCATCGCGACAGGCGCGGTGCGGAGATGGAGAACGAGGCCATGGCCACTAGGCAAACCAGCAAACAAGCGAAGACGAAGGCAGCAGCAAAGGCCAATACCAGGGTCATCAATAAGCCAGTCCGCAACAGCGAGCGGGAACCGGAACGTCGCAACCCGCGGGCACGGTCACGCTCTGCAGCGGTCGCGAACGGTCGAGCCGGGGCAACGGCGGCAGCGGCTGACGGTGCGGTCGTTCACGACAAACCCGAGCGGACTCACTCAGGTTCAAAACCCACTGCGGCGCGCGCCGATGTGGGAGCGGGTCGTGTGAGCGGTGCCAATCAGCCACCGGCCAGCACAAAGCGCGCCAAGCTGATCGCCATGCTCGAGCGACCCGAGGGCGCTTCGGTTGCCGAGATCGGGCCGCTGCTCGGTTGGCTGCCGCATACCGTGCGGGCCGCGATTACCGGATTGCGCCAGGCCGGTCGCGAGGTGACGCGCGGCAAGGACGCTGATGACCGGTCGGTCTATCGGCTTGCTCCCGTTGAGCCAGCCAGCCACCGGTGATCGATTATGTCGGGTCGACACCACGAACGCAGCACGGAGGCGCTGTCGCGCCTCCCCCACCTCGACCTCGCCGAGCTTCGTGAGCTGTGGTACCAGCTCTACAAAACCGAGACCGCGCCGCGCCTCAGCCGTGAGCTGCTGATGCGTGCCGTGGCCTACCGGATGCAGGAAGTCGCCTCGGGTGGGCCGCGTCTGGAGCTGCAGCGCCAACTCCGCCAGATCGCGCTGGAACTGCAGCAAACCGGACGGCTCAGGATACACCCTGAGCTGAAACCCGGCACCCGATTGATGCGCGAGTGGCGGGGTCAAAGCCACGAGGTGCTGGTGCTCGATGACGGTTTCTCGTGGCAGGGCACGCACTACCGCTCGCTATCGGCGATCGCGCGGAAGATCACTGGGACGGCGTGGTCGGGTCCGCTGTTCTTTGGGCTGAGGTCAAACCGCTCGGCAACCCACTCGCCCTCGCAAGTGTCGGTTCCGGTCACCCGGCCGATGGAAGAAGACCGCGATGGCGCGGGCTGATCCTCGCCAGAAGCGCTGCGCCATCTACACTCGAAAGTCTTCCGAAGAAGGGCTCGACCAGGAATTCAACTCGCTCGCCGCCCAGCGCGAGGCCTGTGAGGCCTATATCCGCAGCCAATGCCATGAGGGGTGGATATTGGCCCCAACCTGCTACGACGATGGCGGGTTCTCGGGCGGCACCCTGGAGCGGCCGGCGCTGCAAGGTCTGCTCGCCGATATCCGCGCCGGGCGGATTGACACCGTCGTGGTCTACAAGGTCGACCGGCTGACCCGTTCACTGGCCGATTTCGCGCGGCTGGTCGAGATCTTCGATGCTTAGGGCGTGTCGTTTGTGTCGGTGACCCAGCAATTCAACACGACGAGTTCGATGGGGCGGCTAACGCTCAACGTGCTGTTGTCGTTTGCCCAGTTCGAGCGGGAAGTGACCGGCGAACGCATCCGCGACAAGATCGCCGCCTCAAAGCAGAAGGGGATCTGGATGGGTGGCAATGTGCCGCTCGGCTACGACGCGAGTGAGCGAACGCTGATCATCAACCCTGCCGAAGCCGAAACGGTGCGCCGTATTTTCGCGCTCTATCGCGAGCTTGGCTACGTGCGGCGGGTCAAGGCGGCGATCGATCAGCTCGGGCTAGGAACAAAGTTGCCGCACGACAGCGAACGGTCGTGAGCGCGGCGGCAAGCCCCTATCGCGCGGGCACATCTACCGGCTGCTCGCGAACCCGATCTACACCGGTCAGATTGCCCACAAGGGCCAGCTCTATCCCGGACAGCATCCGGCTCTGATCGATGCCAAGACTTGGACCGCCGTGCAGGACCAGCTCGCGGTCAAGGCGCGCCGTCACCGATCAAAGGTCGGGGCAGCCAAGCCGAGCCTGCTGACGGGGATGCTGAGCGATGCTCAGGGGAACCGGTTTACCCCGTCGCACGCCGTCAGGAGCGGTCGACGCTATCGCTACTACGTCTCGGCGGCGCCGATTACTGAAACCGGCGAGGATCGCGCGCCGGTTTGGCGTCTCGCCGCGCAAGAGGTCGAAGGTGCGGTGATCAGAATCCTAGTAGAAGCTCTGACCAGTCCGGCGGGGTTGCTCGAAGGGTATGGTGCAGGTGGCATGCCCGTCGACCAAATGCGCAAAATGCTTGCGCGTGCGGCCCGTCTTGCCGCCGCGTTGAGCGGCTCACCCCAAGACCGAGCAAAGCTCGTTCGGGGTCTCGTCGAGAAGATGATCGTCGACGAAAAGGCGATCACCATTAAAATGCGGCCCGGCGCGCTGTCGGGCCGCGATGGCCCGTCACCCGCATTGGAGGACCCGAGCAGCAGTGCTATTGAGCTGACGGCAGCAGTCGCCTTGAAGCGGCGCGGTGTCGAAACCAAGCTGACGCTGCCGCGACTGGATCAACAGAACCACAGTGCACGACGCGATCCGGCGCTGATCAAGGCGATCGCGCGCGGGCGCGCGTGGTTTGACGAGCTCGCCACCGGCCGGGCGCCGTCGCTGCAGGCCTTGGCCAACCGTGACGGCATCACCCGGCGCTACATCCCGCCGGCTTGTTGGTCTCACCTTCCTGAGCCCAGAGCTGGTCGACGCGATCTTGCAGGGCCGGCAACCCGTCGCGCTCACCGCGACGCGTCTGACCGAACTCGATCTGCCGTTGGACTGGACCGAGCAGCGCAAATTGCTCGCAAGCTGAGCCGCACAACCAGGAGGTATGCCGCAGGTCGCGCCCCACCGCGGCCGGGGCGTGGTTGCGGCCGGTCTGAGCTTTCCCAAACTGGGACTGCATCAATGCCAGTCAGAGAAACAGGGCCAAACGAAGTCTGGTGGTAGCCAGCTCGTCCCTTTCTCACGTCCCAAACCACGCCCAGACCGGCGCCACAGCCGCGACTTTGGCCGACAGCGTCCGCGGGACCCCACTGAGACGGACTCGCTGGCGGAGCAAGCCGGATTCGAACCCTCCGTCCCCCTTGAGAACGTGCGCTCCATATAGAGTACCGAACCTCGGGTGGTTGACGCTATGACAGGGTGCTCAGCCGATCGAGTTCGGTCGACTGTAAACGGGAGGCCGCCCCCGTTCGAAGGAGTCCCGGTACCTATGCGCCACGTCCAGTATAGCCCTTCCTTGAGAGCGCCCACCGTTTCGTCGACACGATCGACTGACCTGGAGCTTCTGGCGCCGAGACGCCGGCCTGCACGCAGTCGTCGAGGATCATTCACCCTGCGGCCAGTTTATGCGGCTGGGATCGTGCCCGTCCCAGTTCAGCGCGGCCTCGCGCACCTGATCAAAGATGCGCATGCGGACGGGCGTCGCCTCCGCCATCTCAATGACCGTGCCGGGGTGCCCTTCAT